>CXWK01096556.1_pt1 | contig 403209 bp, 519 predicted proteins | sample 590851 | NCBI WGS metagenome assembly CXWK01 (sample SAMEA3498364, study PRJEB10139) | wastewater metagenome | biome: wastewater treatment plant; material: activated sludge | place: Denmark | collected 2014-08-01
ATCTCTCGTACGTAAGTACTCTCGTCGCCACGCCCTTTATATTAATATGACTAAACTTTTTTTTGAAATAAAATAATTAATTATTTGCCCGTCATAGCCAAATTTATGCGCGCGATGTATAGTTTACCTAAATATTTCCGTAAAATTCCCATTATATTTTCCTNNTATCCCCTTCGTGTTCTTTTCTGGTATCTATGGCGCTATCTATATTTCGCCGAGCCGTAAATTCTGGCCGAGCGAGCACCGCGAAGCGGTACGAGCCCAGCTACCCATTTTTTTCGCGGTTATTTCCCGTTTTTCGCCCCGCTGCGACTCTTCTCCGGCCCGTTTTCGGCGTCCCGAGTCCCCTATTTTTTCGCCCAATGACGTCTATTCGGTTAGTAAATCGTTCTACAGGTATGTGTCGCGGTCTGGTTATATTTCTGGCTATAATTGGTAATAATTCATTCTACAGGTATGTGTTGAGGTTCAGTCATTATAATTATTCTACAGGATATGTGCGTAGGTGGGGTGAGTCGGGTGGTATGGTCGGTTGCTATGGGCGCATTCTTGGGCGCATTCTTGGGCGCGAGTCGGGTGGTGTTTTCGGGGGCGAGTCGGGTGGTGTTTTCGGGGGCGATAAAAACTAGACGGTTTTGTGTTAGGATTTTCATCTGAAGAAAAAAATATTTTGAGGGGGAGGTGAAGTGGGTAGCTGGTTGGTCGCGAGGTGGTAACGCGAGGTGAAGTGGTTGGGGGTGGGAGCGAGGTGGGGTAATGGTAAGTGGTTAGTTGGTGGTTAGTAGGTGGTTGGGTAGTGGTAAGTTAGCCGCATAGGGATCGAAGCGGGGATTAAAGCAGGGGGTCCTAAGGGGTCGCTATATGAGATTTCTATACGGGTGGCGTCGGAGATACTAATACACATTACGTGTTCTCTTGTATCCAGTTTGTCTATTATAGCGTAAAATATAACGCCATTACAATCGCCAGAGTACGTATAAGAAATAAGTTTATTATCGTATTTTACAATCGATACACCTGCATCTATTTCTGATGCTATATAATCATGAGGGTCGTCATCAAGATATGGCGGATATGTTTGATGGTCAATTGTATTAATGAATTCGTTTATAGGTAAGATATTACGTCTCCATTGGGAAAATCCCGTGGGATAATATTGTGCGTAGTATGTTGACGTCAAAGATAGCGCTATAAGGTCAGTTGGATATAGGTATGATAGTAGATGGCTAAAGAGTTCTGGGAAGTTTGTCTTGAATGTGTCCATAGTGTTGCTAGTGCTGCTAATAATTGCGATATAAGTTGGTATATGATTTCATTTTTGGTTGCTTGGGAGGTTCGGGGATATGCTTACCATTTTGAAACCATATATGCCTACGAATGCCCCTTGATAACACAATGGCAGGTCCATTATCGCGATGTCGGACTCCCTCAACCCACCATTCTTCATTGCCGTTAGCGCGTATTATTGCAGGCAGGTTATTATCTCTGTGTAATTCGCCATTGCGTCGCCATTCTTTGTCTTTAAACCGCATAACAGCAGGCAGGTCGTTATCACGGTGTAATTTGCCGTGACGCCACCATTCTTTATTACCATTAGCATATTCTATTGCAGGTAGGTCATTATCCCTGTGTACTTTTCCCCGCTGGTACCAAAATTTAGAACCATTGACGCACTCAAGCGCAGGTAAGTCATTACCCCTATGTCTTTTATCTCCTCGACACCACATTTTAGAACCATTATTGTATTCAACTGCAGGGCCATCCTCGCGATGCCATATTCTACCAATATAATACTCAGTAGCATCTGATGTAATTACAATTCTAGCGAATGTATCCAATATATACTTACGGTGATATTTTAGAAATTCCGCCACGGGTCTTAATGCAAGCATATCACGGAATGTTTCTACTGATTGTATTGCTATATGTATAAGGATTTCCAAAGGAAGTACTGGTTCCATCTAATACTATAAAAAACAATTATTCAAATAATTAACTAAATTCCGTTCTGATATGTACTCCATGCTGATACCATTCTTTTCTAACCGAACATTCAACTGCAGGGCCGTCATCACGGTGTAATTTCCCATTCTTAAACCATTGCGCATCGCCGCAAGCATATGTAATCGCAGGGCCACCTTCGCGATGCAATTTACCATTCTGCCACCACTCTTTTTTCCCACCCGCGTATTCAACGGCGGGTAGATCGCCGCCACGGTGAAGTATACTTCTTAAGAACCATTTTTTGGTACCTTTTGCGCCCTCAAATGCGGGCCCATCTTCGCGGTGTAATTTACCCTCTTGGTACCATTCTTTGTGGCCTGTAATGAATTCGAGTGCAGGCCCGTCTACGCGATGCAATAGTTTGTTTCCTATGCGATATATAACAAATGTCATTCCAGTGGTTACCACAATAAACTTATTTAGGATGTACTGGCGATGCTGTTTAAGGAATCTAGCTACAGGGGGTAATGCAAGCATATCACGGAATGTTTCTACTGATTGCGTAGCTATGTGTATAAGTATTTCCATCGGCAGCTCCATGCTGCGTTATAAAAAATTAAATTGATTCAATTTTGACACCGTCTCGATACCATTCTTCAGTACCGTCAGCGAGTATTATTGCAGGTAAGTTGTTATCACGATGACGATAACCATTGTACCACCATCCTTTACCGCCATTCGCATATATGGCAGCAGGCAAGTCACCGTCGCGATGTAAATTACCTTTCCGGTACCAATATTTACTGCCACTCACATGTATAATAGCAGGTAGGTCATTATCACGATGTAAATTACCATTCCAATACCATGAAATAGCATCATGACGTTCAACCGCAGGTAAGTCATTGTCTCTATGTAATACACCCCGCCGGCGCCATTCTTTATTACCATTAGCGTATTCTGTAGTAGGTAGATCATTATCGCGATAACAGTCGCCGTGTCGCCACCATTCTTTATCACCATTGTGGTGTTCGATGGCGGGTAAACCATCATCACGATGACGCTTGTTGTTCCAGTACCATTTTTCAGTACCGTAGGGGAATATAACCGCAGGGCCATCCTCGCGATGTAACCTCTTACCCACATAATATTTTATACATCCCATGTCAATTATTACCTTAGTAAACACATCCAGTATATATTTGCGATATTTTTGCAGATATCGCGCTACGGGTGGTAATGCCAGCATCCGCCCGAACGTGTCTAGCGATGTCAACCCAATATGTACTAGGATTTCGGTGGGGGAGCTGTGGCGGATTCATTATACGGTATGAAAAAATAAATTCAATTATTATGATACTATTATTTTATTATATATTTTTTATAGACACAGCTTACACGTGTAGGTACCCGTGTACCCAGGTGGGTAGGCGTGTAACCTGCGGCATAACATTTAAATACGAAAGTAAGTAAAAAATATTCAATGCTATCACGGTGTTTTATTGCGCAACAAATGCCACGGGTTATTTGTCAAGAGTAATTATGTTTTAACCCATTCTCATTTGTGATAGGAAAAATAAATTCGATTATTATGATTAAATTACTTTGCCTCGATTTCTTTCTTCTGTTCAGAGTTAATTCTCTGAGATTCCTCTTTTATAGTTTTTAATGCAATATCACTATATTTTTTGATAGAATTACTCATTGAATAGATTCTATCATCAACTGTGGATTTATCTGCATAATAGTCTTTTATTATCTTTTTCACCGACGCAGGAATGCAATGTTTATCTTTACCCCTACTGATCTTATCGGTAATTATTTCTCCAAATTTATCCCTGAGTATTCCGGTTTCGTTGTATAACGCATCAGCCTCAGTTTTATCAAGTTTTTTAAACTTATCATTACATTTAGCATATAAGTTTCCATTGTAAAACATCATTGAATGATTTTCAGGCGCATTCTCATTGAAATATAATAATTTCGTAAAATTATCACGCATTATAGGTCCCATTTTAGCGAAATCGTACGGATTAATATAGATATCGAAATTAGGATTATTATAGGGACGTATAGTGTAATTGTTATTATATGTGTTACCGTAATTATTAATAGTCTTATTTACTTTATATTTTTCTAATTCTTTTACCTTTTCAACAAGGATATCGGTGATACCTTTATATTTTTCTAATTCTTTTACCTTTTCAACAAGGGTATCGGCGATACCTTTATAAATTTTTACCTCTTCTCTTAAAATACGTAATTCTTCCGCGTTAGTTCTAGATGTTCTTACGGCTTCTTTACATATTTTAAGATGCGATGTGAGCGTTTTCTTACAAGACAATATACTATTGCAATAGATGCATCTATTGGGGTTATTGATATCTTCGGGTTTGATTTCCTTTACACCACAACCAGTTTTTTTGGTTGTATGTCTATTATACTTTTTTTCATCATCAAAAGTATCCGCACATTTCCCACATGTAAATATTTTTTGTCCCTCCATTATATTAGTAATTATAGCATTTTCAATATTTAAAATACGAATAGATTGTGGCATCCTTAGCGGATACACTTGGGATAATTTTGCCTAATAGTTTATATAGCTTAATTATTAAAAACTATAAGATATAATATATTTGGTAATTATGATATAATTTGAACGTATCCATCTCAATTTATAGGGATGATTTGATTTTTATGGTTTTTAGGGGGAAATTTGTATAGGAAAATCTTGCGGTATAAAATTCTCCATATAGAAAAAATAAAAACTCCCTTATTAAAGGCTTTCTATTACTAATTTCAGCTCTTCAAGAGTAAATTTAAACCACCCTCCTCTGATATTTCTAGAAGCGTAATGTTTATGAAGTTTACCTTTCACATTATCAATCACATCACATTCTATCTTATGAAATACAACCAATTCATTACCATTACCTGATTGTAATTCATTTATTCTTTTATCTACAGCGTGGCGGGTTTTTCCTATCATGACTTTATTACTAAACGGTTCTTCAATTATAAAGTAAATATGTTCTATTTTACCATCAATTTGGGCTTGCAAGATAGATATTTGTTTCTGCAAATCAGAAATTTTCGAAACTAAATACCGCTGCGTAGCATCATATTTATATTTTTGTACTATTTCAATAATATCATTTTCGAGAGATTCATGTGCACCGACCGATAAATAACCACTAGAAACTAATTCTTTGATATAATTTTGTACCGGAATTATATCAGCTTCAGTTTTATCGATATTAGTGATATTAGTGATATTAGTGACATTAATATCATATTTATCAATAACTTTATTTTCTAAGCCTTTCGCAGTTATTATTAATTGTTCTACTTTTTCGATAACGCTGCTCACATCATCCCTACAAATCCTTACTTCTTCTTTTAAGGCTTGTATTTCACCCACATTGTTTCTAGATGCTCTTAAAGCTTCTTCGTATATGTTGGCACGAGATTTACGTCCATTCATTGTGATAACAAATAATCTAAATTCAATATTTTTATCCAACAAAAAATAATAACTCCCTATTCGAGACGAAACGATATGTGTTTCACCTTACCGTTATCCGGAATTTCGAATTCACTGCGATATTCATTGTATCTATTATATCTATAATTCCTATTACGCGCACTATAAAACACTAATTCCTTAACATCACCGTAATATGAATACACAACCTGCCTTCCACCGTAGTTTATTACCGAAGTACCCGCATGTATAGGAGCTATTACCCCCTCGAAATCATCACCGATATCTAGCGGCCCGGTTGTGTGACTAATCGTCAATATAAACTCATTCACACCGATTATATTCCGCCTCCACATTGAAAACCCATTATGGTAACAATCGGCGTATCTATGAGCTGCCAATGATAGCGCTATGAGGTCAATCGGATGCAAATAACCTATAATACGACCAAAAAGTTCCGGAAAATTGGTCCTGAACGCATCCATTATCCCTCTGACGTTTATATTTATATTCCACTCTTATCTTACCATTATCCGGAATTTCAAAATTTATATCGTATCCTTTGTGGAGTGACAAACATTGCATGGTAGTTTGTTTATAATCTCCAGTATATGAATAAAGTATATGTTTGTCGTTATATTGCACTAGTGAATTACCCGCATGTATTGGTACTAGGAAATTACTATCAAATCCAATATCGGCATTCATTGGAGGGGTTATCATATGTATTATTGATGATATAAACGAATTTATACTGGTTGTATTATACCTCCACAATGAAAACCCACTAGGATAACAATCGGCATATTGATGTGACACTAATGATAGCGCTATGAGGTCAATCGGATGCAAATAACCTATAATACGACCAAAAAGTTCCGGAAAATTCGCCCTGAACGCATCCATAACTTGCCTGCTAGCTCATTAAAAAATATAGATTCATTTTTCCCACTCTAATGCTCCCATGCGACCGAATGTGTAATCCTTCCACCATCACGTATTTTCCACTGATCAAACCTATCTCCACAGTGCGAACTACAATAAGTAGCGACGCGTTTATAACTTCCGGAATATGAATAAACTGCACGTTTCCCACCATTTTCCAGCGATGAAACTCCAGCAAATATATCATGATTATAAGCATATACATATTTTGAAGGATTTATCTCATATTTTATAGCCTTTATACACAAATTTACACCAGCTATATTCCGCCGCCATGATGAAAATTCCTTGGGAATGCAATCAACATATTGACGTGATGTCAATCCCAGCGCTATTAGATCAATCGGATACAGATACCCTATAACACAGCTAAAAAGCTCCGGAAAATTCGCCCTGAACGCATCCATAGCTAACATACTACCTACCGCCTACTACTAACTGATTAAAAAATATAGATTCAATTATGCCACCATACCACCTATAACATATTGTACGCCGGCCCCGTCCTACACTTAGCACCAAACATATAATATTTGTCCCAACCAACGTTACTGCAATTACGATATTCGATCGCAGGACCGTCCTCGGGATCCCTATGTAGTTTACCCTCCCGATAATATAGTTTTTTACCGTTAGGTTGTATAATGGCAGGACCATCTTTGCGGTGTAGTTTGCCCCATTGAAACCATTTTTTAGTACCATCTATGCATATTATTGCCGGCCCATTGTCACGATGCACGAATCCTTTCCAGAACCATTTTTTACCACCATCTGGACATATAACAGCAGGTAAGTCCCCGCCGCGATGACGAACGCCCCAGCGATAGTATTCAACCCTTCCAGTTGTGTATATAATAGCAGGCAGATCTTCATCACGATGTCTTCGTCCGCGAAAATAATATGCGTCAGCATTTCCATCCGTATTTATAACCGCAGGCATACCAACACGATGCTTTTGGCCAAATTCGTAATATATTTTCTTGCCATCATCATATATAATAGCGGGGCCTACGCTAGAATCACGATGGTATAAATTTCCAAGTTTATATACAATGTATTTTTTTTCTTTTACAACGCGTACAAATTTATTCAATACATGAATACGATTCTCACTAACATATCGGGCGAAAGGTGGTAGCGCAAGTAGTTGCTTAAAAGTTTTCGCATCAACCGCTATTTTTTCTATAATCTCTACCGGAAGAGTTGACATTATAGGTACTCAATTACCAAAAAAAAATGTAAATTCAATTTTACCATTATCATAAATTCGAGTAATTTTGATATAGGTGCGCATCTTATCCATACATTTAACACGAAGATACATACCGTTATTATCAGATGTATATGCATATTTTGCAGATTTGTTATAATATATGAGCACCGATATAGTAGGGTCAGACCTAATAGCGTATGTGCAGGGATACACTACATGGATAATTTTTGACATAGACCCATTTACACCGTTGATACAGCGCCTCCATTGCGAAAACCCACTAGGGTAACAATCGGCGTATCTATGGGCCGCCAATGATAGCGCCACGAGATCAATCGGGTGTAAGTACCCTATAACATGGTCAAACAGTTCCCGAAAATTCGCCCTGAACGCATCCATAGCTAGACTTAAAAAATATAATATATTCATTTTTATTTATCCGACAACTTTATAGCACGTGCAACCATTTTTTTGCACCTTTCAACATATTCGCTGGGTATCTTGCATGAATATAATTCAGCGCCATCAACGGCGTAAATTAACATATGATCACCGGCGCTAACCGGCTCCATTGTAAGGTCAATTTTGCATGAAAATCGCTTCTCAAGGCCAATCTTTAATTTATATATTGTACTACTCTCTACGTATCCGGACCAACTGCTGGGTAATTCATTGGCAAGCGATCCTGGATACGTATCAATATCTAGATGCGCTCTGAAATAATGGGTGTGGTAGTGTAAATCTGCTATCCTATATTGATACGCTTCAAATTCCAACCCTTTTAGGTTAAATCTACGCGCTAAGTCAAGCAATCGATTTGCACGATCGAAATTTTCCATCTTAAACGTATGTAGATATGTTGGCGCAAAGCCGTACGTTATATATTGTACCAAGTCACCGATGTCCTCTATAGAGTCGGCCGGTAGCGCTATATTGTCAACTGATTCAGCAAAATTGCCGGATAACATTACGCGAAATACATCTGACATGGCAATCAGCGCCGCGGCGAACGCACTGACTGTGCCATTACTACATACAATTGTAGCATCCGTAGGGATTGATTTCCATGCTTTGTAGTATAAATTCTTCTTATGTCCGTCAATAGTGGCGCAATAGGCGTCATATAAGGCGATTGAGGTAAGCCAATTTAACCTACTTATAGTATTTGCGTCCATAGCAGTATTAGTAACAACTAACACCTAAAAAAATAAATTCATTTTTTACTTAAGCATACCTAAGCGCACTTAAGCATAATACGAGTAATTATATTTCTGCATTTATTAACGTAATCTTTCTTTATCTTGCATGAGTATATTTCAACGCCATCGGCAACATAATTTAACATATGATTGCAATCATTATCAGTGGTGCTAACAGGTTCCAGTATAAGGATAATTTTACATGAATATCGCGTCTCAAGTTTCTTTTTTATAATACATAATACGTTATCATCATCAAAGCTAGGATAATCATATTGTAATTCCCTGGTGATAGACCCCGGAAATGCATCAAGTTTAAATTTCGGATATGTTTTAAAGTAGTCATCAATGCTATAGTATATATTTTTTATCCTGTAAATATATGTTTCAAATTCTAACTCTTTTAGGTTAAATCTACGCGCTAAATCAAGCAACCTATCTGCGCGGTCAATGTATTTTATTTTAAATTTACTCAAATACTTGGGTAAAAATCTATATCCAATATATAACACCATGTCTTTCACATCCTCTACAGAATCAGTTGGTAGCGCTATATTACTGATCGATTCAGCAAAATTGCCGGATAACATTACGCGAAATACGTCCGATCTGGCGATTAATGCCGCGGCGAACGCACCGACTGTACCATTACTACATACAATTGTAGCATCGGTAGGAATCGATTTATGCGCATCACGAGATAGCGCGCCCGCATGTTTGTCATCAGTCTCGCAATATCGGTCCCATATGTTAAATGCAGTGAGCCAATTTAACCTGCTTATAGCAATTGCGTCCATAGTTTGCCATTAAAAAATAAATTCATTTTTATTTATCCGTAATGAGAGCAATCATTTTTTTACATGCTTTAACATACTTGCTGGGCACTCTACATGAATATAATTCAACGCCGTCAGCAACAAAGTTTAACATATTGTCGCCGGCGTTTCCGCTAGGTTCCAGTATAAGATCGACCCTACACGAATATCTATCTTCAAAGTCGACTTTTATTTTATATAATATCTTATCACGTTCGTGTCCAGGCCAACAAATTGTCAATTCCTCATAAATGTACCCCGGAAATTCATGAGGGTCAAACCCTTCATATATCTCAAAGTAACTATCCCGTACTATTTCTTTTATCCTGTAAAGGTATGTTTTAAATTCTAAACCTTTTAGATTAAATCTGTGAGCTAAATCAAACAACCTTTCTGCACGCTCAGTATACTTTATTTTAAACCTATGTAAGTATGCGGGCGAGCAACCATAATGTATATATTGTACCAAGTCACCGATGTCCTCTACAGAGTCGGTCGGTAGCGCTATATTACTGATTGATTCGGCAAAATTGCCGGATAACATTACACGAAATACATCCGATCTGGCAATCAGCGCCGCCGCAAACGCATCAACTACACCATCGCTGCATACAATTTTAGCGTCAGTGGGGATAGATTTCCATGCATCACGATATAATTCACGTACGTATTTGTCTTCAATAGTATGGAATTGATTCCATAAGGTAAGTGCGTTAAGCCAATTTATCCTACTTATGCCAATCGCGTCCATATTTTATATATATATTAATGTGATTCAGTTTTTACGGCGTTGCATCTCCGCCTAATATTATACCATTCTTCAGCTGCTAAAGTTAAAAAGACTGGCGAAATAATACCTATAGCACCGCAGAAAATCGCCCCTTTGACACCCTCAATAACCGCCCTGTGAATGGGAAACTCACCCTTATAACTCTGTACTGAGTTTACCATCCCCGCACCTCCGCCAACAACAGTAAAGCCGACCACATTACAAATATATATGCGCTTAACCCACTTAATTGTAAACTCCATATCTTCATTAGCATCTATTGTTTAATTAGCTATCTAGTCAACTAGCCAGCTAAATAATCATAAAGTTTTACGGGAATTATGATAGGCATACAAGCGCCTATTGTGCTACCGATAACTGACCCCACTACCGCCCCTCCTATTATCCCAAATGTATGTTTTTTATTTCTTATTCCATCAGCTAACGCCATACCTGCGCCAATGACACAACAGGCGACTATATTAGCGCGATATAGGCGCATAATCAAAGCTTCGTATTTACCCAGTTGCATCGCTACCTTATTACCTTATTACCCTACTATCTACTGTTTAATTACAAAATATTCACAAATTTTAAAGGAAATTACAGCCGGCATAAATATGCCAATCACGCTACCGGTAAGTGTCCCCATTACACCCTCTGTAAGCGCCCCGCGTATACGATTTTTATCTTCCATACCTTCGAATATCCCCAGGCCAGTGCCAACAAGACTACAAGCGATAATATTAACTTGATAAAGATACACGGCGCCATTGATAGCTAAAGTCTTAATTCTGTTCATTTTATGTATTTATTGCATCAACTATTTAAATAGTTTCCCACAAAAATAAAACACTTGTAATTTAAAATAATACGCATGGCTCAAAACGCTGACCGTGTTTTACCCACACAGTTTCGCCGGTTGTGTATATTAGTGCCGGCCCATTATCCCGATGATGCTCGCCTTCCCAATACCATGCTTTATCGCCATTAGCGCACTCAATGGCGGGCAAATCATTACCGCGATGTAATTTGCCATTCCGATACCATCTCCTTCCCCCATTAGCATCCTCAATTGCGGGACCATCTTCACGATGTAATTTATCATTCTGGTACCATCTCTTTTCCCCATTAGGACATTCAACCGCAGGCCCATCTTCACGATGTAACTTACCATTCCGGTACCATTTCTTTTCCCCATTAGCGCGCTCAACTGCGGGCCCATCTTCGCGATGCAATTTGCCCCTTTGGTACCATCCGATTTCTCCATTAATCCATTTAATAGCAGGACCATCTTCGCGATGTGCTTTATCCCCTAAATAATATGCTATAAAACACCCGCAATTTTGTATAGAAACGAACTTATTATATACCCATTGTTTATTATCCCGTACAAATTCGGCAACTAGGCGCAGTGCAAGCATCGCCTTAAGCGCCCTAGGCGACTCAAGTGCAATCTTAATAAGTATTTCTAGCGGCAGCATCGGCGACATTTAACACAAAAAAAATAATCAATTTATTATTTGTCAATAAATTCCTTGCTCGGATACTCAATGCGCAACATATCATGGTACTCCCTCACGCGCACTAGGATAGTTGCGTAATCACGCCCGATAATAAGCGGCTCAAACAGCCTCCACCAGGCCTCTAATATATTCGCCTTTAGTATCTCCTGTACGCGACCCATGTTGTAACAGAATTGACCTTCCCTAAACGTTTTTCCGTTATTTGCCTGATGCGCGAATCTCCACATCTGCCATAAACAATGCGATACTTGATCACGTTCGTCTATAGCGATGCCCCTCATGTGGTCAATAAGCTTTCTCGAATACATACTTTCTACGGACATGTTGGTGTTTCGTTATCGTATGGTGATTCAATTTTATGGGAAAAAATAAATTCAACTTAATTTTGCTTTATAAATATACCGTTTTCAACCCATAATTTTCTACCATCGGCGTATTCAATAGCAGGTCCACCGGTCCTATGTATTTCCCCCTCTATAACCCACCATTTATCACCGTTGGCAAGTTCAATAGCGGGACCATTTTCGCGATGTACGTCGCCCTTACGGTACCAGTATTTATCACCATTGGTGTATTCTACCGCGGGCTTAGTATCGTGATGAAAGTTATCACCTTCATATCTCATTTTTATAACTCTATTGGGTAACTCCGGCACCTTACCATTGATAGTGGGTGTCTTACGCGTGGTAATACGCTTTAATATACGCTCACTATACGATTTTAGCTTTGTACTGACTACCGAAGAGATACTCAGAACAATATTCTGTGCGGATGTGATATGCGAAATTAATTCAGTGTATACCATCTTGTATTATTTATCCATAATTCGATATTCAAATTTATTTTTTGCAGGTAAAAAATCATTAGTTTCTACTTAGATACACGCCGTTTACAAACCATTGTTTATGGCCATCCGCGCGCTCAATGGCGGGTAGATCACCACCACGGTGTATTTTATCCTCCCAGTACCATTCTTTATCACCATTGGCGCGTTCAACAGCGGGTAGATCTCCGTCACGATGTTGTTTATCATTTTTAAACCACCATTTGCCACCACTAGCATATATAATAGCAGGTAGGTCATTATCACGATGGCGCTTACCATCAATCCACCATTCACAAGTGCCGCTAATATTTTCAACGGCGGGTAGGTCGCCATCACGATGACGCTTACCATCTTTATACCATTCTGCATTACCATTAGCATACACGACAGCGGGTAAATCCATATCGCGATGTTGTTTACCATCCCAATACCACATCATGTCACCATTAGAAAGTTCAGCGGCAGGTTTGTCACCGTCGCGATGCCTCTTACCATTCCAGACCCATTCTTTGGTGCCATCACTGCGTATAATAGCAGGCAGGTCATCACCGCGGTGTACTTTATCATTCCAGCACCAATATTTATCCCCATTTTCGGATTCAGCGGCAGGACCATCTTCGCGATGAATCTTACCTCCAAGATAATGACATATATCACCATTCTCATATTTCTCGACACTGATAAACTTACTCAACACATACGCGCGATTCTCCCTCACATATCTAGCGAATATTGGTAATGCAAGCAGTTGCCTAAATGTCTCAGGTGTAGAAGCCACCAAAAGCATAAGCTCAACAGGAAGACTCATTTATATTGTGTAAAGGATAAATATTCAAATTAGATAACCCGTTTAATACAACTACCGTTAATCCACCACCCCTTGGTACCATCGGCGTATTCAATAGCAGGCCCGTCTTCACGATGCATTTTACCATCTCGCCACCATTCTTTAGTACCGTTAGGCCTTACAATAGCAGGCCCATTTTCACGGTGTAATTTTCCCCACTTATGCCATTCTTTATGACCATTACACTCGACGGCGGGTAAGTCTCCATCGCGATGTGGTTTATCCTCCCAAAACCATGATTTACTACCATCGACAGACTCCATTGCGGGTAGATCATTACCACGATGCAATTTATCCCATTTATACCATGATTTATCTCCATTTGCGTATTCAATAGCAGGCAGGCCATTATCACGATGTAGTTTTCCCTCCTGGTACCAATATTTACTACCATCGACAGACTCCATTGCAGGCAGGTCACCGTCACGGTGTAGTTTTCCCCCTTGGTACCACTCTTTATCACCATCAGCATATATTACTGCGGGCAGATCGTTATCACGATGTAGTGCGCCCCATAAAGACCATGCTTTATCCCCTTCAGCGTACTCAATTGCAGGCAGATCACCGCCACGATGTAGTTTATCCCTCCAGTACCACATTTTAGCGCCATCGCAGCGCTCAACAGCAGGCCCGCCGACCCTATGTAATTTATCCCTCCGGTACCATTCTTTAGTACCATTAGGCTGTATGACAGCAGGCAAATCATTGGATCTGTGTAATTTACCATACCAATACCATTTTTTGGTACCATCGGCGCAAACGACAGCGGGTAGATCGTCATCTCTATGTAATTTATCACCGAGATAATGACATATATCACCATTTGCATCTTCTTCAACGTTGATAAACTTACTCAACACATACGCGCGATTTTCCCTCACGTATCGGGCGAATATTGGTAGCGCAAGTAGCTGCCTAAATGTTTGGGGCGTGGATGCTACCAAGAGCATAAGCTCAACATGGAGGCTCATTTATATAATAAAAAAAGAAGAAATGTTCAAATTACATAATATTTACGCCATTAACCCACCATTCTTTGGTACCGTTGGGGTATTCAACGGCGGGTCGCCCTCCGTCACGATGTAATTTGTCATCCCAACACCAACATTTAGTACCATCAGCACACTCAATAGCAGGAAGATCGTTGTCGCGATGACGTTTACCATATTTATGATAATGTTTACCACCATCATTATATACAATCGCAGGAAGATCTCCATCGCGATGCAATGCTGCAGACCAGCTCCATACAGCATTTTCAATATCTGGTAAATATCCTTCATGATATATTTTATGACCATTGCACCAATATTTACTACCATTGCTATATACAATCGCAGGAAGATCTCCGCCGCGATACAACTTACCATATTGAAACCATGCAACCGCGCCACTTTTGTATTCAACGGCAGGTCCATCTTCACGATGGATCTTACCTCCAAGATAATATATTGTATACTCATCATTCTTTACAATCTTAGTAAACTTATTCAATACATATGCACGATTTTCTCTCACGTATCGGGCGAATATTGGTAGCGCAAGAAGCTGCCTAAATGTTTCAGGCGTAGAAGCTATTGATAGCATAAGCTCAACTGGGAGATCCATTTATACAGAAAAAGAAGAATCAAATTATTTAATGTATTCACCATCAATCCACCATTCTTCACTACCATCGGAATATATAACAGCGGGCATACCATCACGGTGACGCTTGCCCTCATGGTACCATTCTTCACTACTATTAGCATATATAACAGCAGGCAGATCCCCATCACGATGTTGTAAACCATCCCGCCACCAAGCTTTATATCCGTTAGTATATATAACAGCAGGTAAATCCCCATCACGATGTACTTTACCATTCCGCCACCATTCTTCACTACCACTAGAATGTATTATTGCAGGTAGGCCGTCGCGATGACATTTATCATTCTGGTACCATGCTTTATACCCATCAATGTGTTCAACGGCAGGTAGATCGCCATCACGATGATGCTTACCATTCTTATACCATCTCTTATCGCCATTGGAAATATATGCGGGTAAATCCCCATCGCGATGACGCACGCCATTCCGATACCATACTTTAAGCTCTCCTAATGTGATAGCAGGCATATCTCCGTCACGATGACGCACGCCATTCAAGTACCATTCTTCGTCACCATTATGGCATTTAACTGCGGGCCCATCTTCATGATGCATTTTACCTCCAAGATAATATATTGTGCAAGCAATGCTATCTACAACCTTAGTAAACTTACTCAATACATATGCGCGATTCTCCCTCACATAGCGGGCAAAAGGTGGTAGTGCAAGCATTTGTCTAAATGTCTCAGGCGTAGATGCTATCAATAGCATAAGCTCAACGTGGAGGCTCATTTATACAGAAAAAAGAATATTCAAATTATTTAATTATTTATTTATTTTAACGCCACGAACGTACCATTCTCTACTACCATTAGCATATTCGATAGCGGGTAAATCTCCATCACGGTGAATCATATCGTTCTGACGCCATATTTTAGTCCCATCACGATATATACTAGCAGGCCCATTTATGCGATGATGTTTGCCGTCATAATACCATTCTTCATTACCATTTACAGTAATAATAGCGGGTCCATAATCACGATGAAGTTTACCATTATAGTAAAATTCCTTAGTACCGTTTGTATATTCAACGGCGGGTCCACCATTACGATGGCGTTTACCCTCATGGTACCATTCTTCGTCGCCATTTGCGCTAATGACGGCCGGTCCATCTTTGCGATGTAACACACCCCCTTGGTACCATTCTTTTTTACCATCCGCGTATTCTATTAAATGACTATCAGAACTATGTATCCCATTCTGATACCAATGTTTTTCACCGTTGGCGGATTCTATAGCGGGTCCATCTTCGCGATGTAAGGCGTTATTCTGATACCAATAATTAGTGCCATCACAGTCCTCATAGGCAGGTCCATCTTCACGATGTAACTTACCTCTTCGGTACCATTCTTTAGTTCCGTTAATATGTTCTAGGGCGGGTCCATCTTCACGATGACGTTCACCCTCCCAGTACCATTCTTTTTTACCAAGAAGATTCTCTCTGGCAGGTCCATCTTCACGATGTAACTTACCCTTTTGGTACCATTCTTTAATTCCATTAATATATTCTCTGGCGGGGCCATCTACACGATGACGTTCACCCTCCCAGTACCATTCTTTTTTACCAAGAAGATTCTCTCTGGCGGGCCCATTTTCGCGATGTAACTTGCCCTCTTGGTACCATTCTTTTTTACCATCCGCATATTCTACGGCGGGTCCATCTATGCGATGAAGCTTACCATCTCGATACCAACGTTTTTCACCAGTATGATATATAATCGCAGGACCGCTTTCACGGTGGCGCAACCCATATCTATACCATTTTTTAGTACCATTCGCATACTCGCGTAATTGTACGTCTTTATCAACTTCAACTACTTTATCGCTAATATACGACTTTATAAGCGTCGGGGCGGTTATTATGAAGTCGCAAACAGACGTATATTGGCTCATTTTGTATCATAAAAAAGAATTCAAATTTATTTATCATGCGGTTTTACACTTGTGACATTTGCATTTATCGGCGGTTCGGCTAAATAATTTCCCATTTAGCCACCATTCTTTATCACCATTTGGGCGTATTATGGCAGGCCCATCTACGCGATGTATTTTACCATCCCGATACCATACTTTAGTACCGTCACAGTCCTCATAGGCCGGTCCATCTTCGCGGTGTAAAATACCCATTCGATGCCATATTTTAGTACCTTCGAGGGTCACCAGCATACATGAACGGGTATGATCCATTATTTTACTACTTTATTTATAAAAAATAACAATTCATATTTCTTCGCGGATAAGAATACCCCTATGATACCATGCTCTAAATCCATTGGGGCGTTCTATAGCAGGTAACCCTCCATCGCGGTGTAATTTACCCCCTTGGTACCATTCTTTACCAATCTCGGGGCAAATAACGGCAGGTAGGTCCCCATCGCGATGGCGTTTACCCCTCCGGTACCATTCTTCTTTACCGTTAGGATGTTTAGCGGCAGGTAAGTCTCCGTCACGATGGCGTTTACCCCCTTGGTACCATTCTTCACCTACATAATCGTATATAATAGCGGGGCCGTTATCGCGATGTAACTTACCTCTTCGGTACCATGCTTTAAAACCATTACAGCTTTCAACGGCAGGTAAATCCCCATCACGATGACGTTTATCCCCCTGGTACCATTCCTTTCTACCATTGATACTTTCAACATCACGCAGCGTATTACGAAATATTCTAACTTTAAGCCATTCCTCATAAAATGGCTCTATGATGGCAGGCCCATATTCATTATGTAATTTACCATTTAAGGTGTATGTTATGACACAAAGTCGACTTACAGTAATAATGGTAAATTTATCCAATACTGATTTGCGGTGGGATCGTGCAAATTCGGCCACAGGGCGCAATGCAAGCATCGCCTTAAACGCCTCTGGAGACTCGTATGCTATCATAACTAGCATCTCAAGGGGTAACTCGGGCGCATCCATTTTAATGTAAAAAACAATAATCAAATTATTATTCCCAGCGTTGCAAACTTCCATTAACCCACCATTGACTACACCCATTAGAGTGTTCAACCGCAGGTAGATCATCGTCGCGATGTAATACACCATTCTTATACCACGCTTTATATCCACTAGCATATATAACGGCAGGCAGGTCCCCATCACGATGAAATTTACCGTCTCGGTACCATGCTTTATACCCATTAACATGTTCAACGGCAGGTAAGTCCCCGTCGCGATGTAAGCGATCATTCTGGTACCATGCTTTATACCCATCAATGTGTTCAACGGCAGGTAGATCCCCATCGCGATGAAATACACCGCACCGGTACCACTCTTTATGGCCATCAGCGTATTCTACGGCGGGCCCGTCTTCGCGATGCCGTACGCCTCTAACGTAATATTCAGTACGATTTTTACCAATTACCACAGTAGTAAATTTACCCATCATCCATCTGCGGTGTAATCGCATAAATTCCACTACAGGTCGCAGTGCAAGCATCGCCTTAAACGCCGCAGGGGACTCGCAGGCGACCATAACTAGAATCTCAAGGGGAAGCGCCGTGTCCATTTATCCTATTAAAAAATATATCCATTATTCAATTTCAACACGATTCAACACGCACTCCATGCTTATAAAATGTGCATATACCATCTGCATATACAACCGCGGGTAGGCCACCGTCGCGATGTAACACACCCTTTTGATACCATAATCTATATCCTGGTCCAAATTCAATGGCAGGTAGGTCACCATCACGATGTAATTTTCCATATCGATACCAAGATCCCGTTCCATCTTCATGATCAACTGCTGGTAGGCCCCCATCACGATGAAGTCTGCCGGCAAGATAATAACATTTATTCCTGCATTTATATTCTACTGTAGTGAATCTATTCAACACCCATTCGCGATTACAGCGCAGGAATTCCACCATTGGTCGCAGTGCTAGCATCGATCTAAACGCATGTGGAGACTCGCAGGCGATCATAACTAGAATCTCCAGAGGCAACTCAGGAGTATCCATTTTAAAAACAAAAATAATAATCAAATTTATCTATACAGAGTATACTAAATTAGCACACCCACCGCTGTATAAATAGAAATTACTCATCGCGTAAAAAGGCACTTCTGCGATATATGAACATCCATCTTCACACCATTCTTTGCCGCCGTTAGAATATTCTTTTGTAGGTTTATCTCGGCTCTCATTATCACGATATACACACCCACGCTGCATCCATATTTTATCACCATTGTGGTATTCAACTGCAGGTAAGTCACCTTCACGATGAAGCCCGGTTCCTATAAAATATCTAGTACATCTATCATCAACTACTATTTTAGTAAGTTTATCTATAACGTATTTGCGATTGCACCGCATAAATTCCACCACAGGTCGCAATGCAAGCATCGCTCTGAATGCCCCGATAGATTCGCAAGCGATTTCAATCAGGATTTCAACAGGCAGGCTCATCTTAATGTGTATAAAATGAATTCAATTTATTTAAATAATAACTAGAATATCTACTATTGTCCGGATATTCAACCGCGGGTAAGCCTCGTCTACGATATAATTTATTCCCTTGATAATATACCTTAGTACCGTCTGCATATATGACTGCGGGTAGGTCGCCGTCGCGATGTATTTTACCATCCTTATACCAATATTTTGTCCCATCGCGGTATTCAACAGCAGGTAAATCACCCTCACGATGTAGTTTAGCCCCTATAAAATAACTAATACAACTGCCATTATCTACTATTTTAGTAAGTTTATCTATAACGTATTTGCGATTGCGCCGCAAGAAACGTACTACGGGCCGCAGTGCAAGCATCACCCTAAAAGTCTGTACGGACTCGCAGGCGATTTCAATCAGGATTTCAACAGGCAGGCTCATTCAGATATAAAAAATATAATAATCAGTTTTTGTTACCAATCAAATAATCAAGTAATCAACTAATCAAATGATTATATACATCATCAACCCAGTATTCCACTTCCCCATTAGCAAATTCAATCGCGGGTTTACCAACGCGATGTAACTTACCTTTCCGGTACCAATATTTGGTACCGTCAGCGTATATAATAGCGGGCAGATCACCATCACGATGCACGATACCATCTAGATGCCAGATTTTATCACCACTTGACCATTCGGCGGTAGGTAGATCACCCTCCCTGTATAACTTACCATTCCGATACCAAAATTTGTTGCCGGAATACTCCTCTGCAGGGCCGTCTTCGCGATGCAGTTTATCCCCTATATAATATCTTGTAATATCATCGTCAATTTCGATTCTTGTGAGCCGGTCCAAGACCAATTTGCGGTTACACCGCAGGTATTCCGCTACGGGCCGCAATGCAAGCATCGCCTTGAATACCTGCGGCGACTCGCATGCTATCTCAACCAAAAGTTCAACTGGGAGACTCATCTTATTAATACAAAAGCAATTCAATTTTAATCAATTTTTATACCATTGACCCAATATTCGTTATTACCATTGCAACGTTCAACAGCAGGTAATGAATTATCCCTGTGTCTAACATTATTTTTCCACCATGACTTACCCTTACCAGGCCAATCAACTGCAGGCAAGTCGCCATCACGATGTTGCAAACCATTCCGATACCAACATTTGGAACCTCCATGTGTGATTATTGCGGGTAAGTCATTATCCCGATGACGTTTGCCATCTCGACACCATTCTTTACTTCCACTAGCATGTTCAATAGCGGGCAGATCTCCATCACGATGTTTTAGGTCATTTCGGCGCCATTCTTTAGTACCATTGCTCCATTCTAGTACAGATGTCTCATCGGAATAAATTTTATCCCTTATCCGATATTCAATGCGTTGTTTAACAATTACAACCGAGGAAAACTTACTTAATATCCATTTGCGATTACAGCGCAGGAATTCAACTACCGGCCGCAGTGCAAGCATCGCCCTAAACGCCTCGATAGACTCGCAGGCGATTTCAATTAGGATTTCCAATGGCAACTGTTTATCCATAGTGTTTTTATAATCCAAAAAATAATCAAATTTAATCTTTAATCTATGTCAAGCTTAACTCCTTCAACCCACCATTCTTTAATTCCATTATACCTACTGACAGCAGGTCCACCAATGCGATGTTTAAGGTCATGTTTATAATAAAGTTCCGTGTTATATGCAAAGATAATAGCGGGTAGATTGTTATCACGATGGCGCATGCCGTGCCAATACCATTCCTTAGTACCAGTACTATGCTCAACAGCAGGTAGGTCTCCATCCCTGTGTAATAAACCATCCCGATGCCACATCTTTTTAAGCCCAACCCACTCGACCGATGGTATGTCGCCAACGCTGTTAAGATTGCCCATCAGGTACCATTGAGTACCCCCATCATTATACTCGATGGCGGGCCCATCTTCGCGATGAAGCGTATCCCCTATATAATATCTAACACTGTCTCGTTCAACAACCCTAATGGTTAACCTATCCATAATCATCTTGCGATTATTGCGTAAGAATTCGACTACTGGTCGCAGCGCGAGCATCGCCCTAAACGACTGTAGCGATTCGCAGGCGATCTCGATCAGGATTTCAACTGGCAGCGCACACTCCATGTTTACTAATAGTTATATCTTCAAATATTTTTTTCTACAAAAAACTAATATAATCTCTCGCCATTAACCCAATATTCCCCACATCTAATGCTATTAGGCGGGAGTATTACCGCATATTTAAGCCGCCCATCGGGGCCTGCACTGCGATGTAAAACGCCTTCTTTATACCATGCCTTGTATCCATTTGTATTTTCTACGGCAGGTAAGTCTCCGTCGCGATGCCATTTACCCCCTTGATACCACTCTTTATTACCATTTAAGCATTCAATAGCGGGTAAGCCTCCATCGCGGTGGCACTTACCCCATCGGTACCATTTTTTAGTACCGTTAGCGTATTCAATGGCGGGTAGATCTTCACGATGCAACATCCCTCCTACATAATATTTAATACAGTCGCGCGCGTTAGTAACTATTGTAAGCTTATTCAATACATATTTGCGATTTGCAGCAATAAACCTAGCCACAGGTGGTAGCGCTAGCATCGATCTAAGCGATTCTATAGACGTACACGCTATTTCGACGAGAATCTCAATTGGCAGCGTGCAATCCATTAGTTGCTTGTTATCTGCTACCTGCTACCTACTTGCTATCTATTGACAAAATCAATTATAATTATGTTACTTTCTCTTATTCGCATACATATGCCCATAACTAGGAGGACGATAATGCTTGCCAAGCCAGTACCATTCTTTAGTGCCGTTAGCGCGTTCAACAGCGGGTAAATCACCAGAGCGATGTCGTTTACCCATCCAGTACCATTCTTTATCACCGTTATGCCATACAACAGCAGGACCATCTTCACGATGCATATTACCCCTCCAGTACCATACTTTAGTACCATTAGCGTATTTAATGGCGGGTTTACCTCCCCTACGATGTGTTTTACCCATCCAGTACCATTCTTTACTACCATTTAAGTATTCAATGGCGGGTAAATCTCCATAGCGATGAAGATTACCATGTAAATAATATTCAGTCGTAATACCAGTAGAATAACGCACAGCGACAATTTTTGCAAACCTATTAATCATGCTGACGCGATGGTTTGAGAAGAATCTGGCCACGGGTGGTAATGCGAGCATAGCCACAAGCGATTCTATAGACGTACACGCTATTTCGATGAGAATCTCAAGCGGCAGTGTACAATCCATTTATTACATACAAAAAAAAACAGAATCAATTATTTATATTCCACCCTTCCATCAGCATACTCAATAACAGGTAACCCTCCTTCGCGATATAATTTCCCCCATCGATACCATTTTTTACTACCAGTGGCGAATATAACGGCTGGGCCGTCACTTCTATGTCTTTTATCTCGTAAATACCATGCAGTTATATAATTTGGGATTATAATAGCGGGACCATCTTCCCGATGTAATTCGCCTATATAGTGCCAGTACTCACTCCCATCAGCAAGTTTTTCAGCAGGGCCGTTTTCACGATGAAGTAACCCATTTCGATACCACCTAGATACGGTTCCACTTCTAATTGCAGGTAGATCACCATCGCGGTGTAATTTTCCATATCGGAACCATTTTTGAGAAATTGTACTCATTGTCGTCAGATCAATAATATACTCTGCGGGACCATCGCTGCGATGTAGGATTCCATCCCGGTACCATTTTTCTTGTCTCATTGTGTTATTATGGCGCATACGTATATATGCAGGGCCGTTATCGCGGTGAAGATTACCATTTATATACCATTTATTAACGTTTTCCGATTCAATAGCCGGTAAATCCCCGTCTCGGTGAAGGTTCCCATGCTTGTACCATAATGATCTTCCACTGCGTTCAATAGCAGGTAGACCGCCATCACGGTGTAATTCATCCCCTCGATACCAATATTTTGCACCATCTGAATACTCAAACGTCGGTCCATCTTCGCGATGCAGTCTACCACCAATACGATACCATGTACAGTCATCAGTATGCTTGATAACAGTAAAGAAGGAAAGTATCCATGGGCGCAATTCACCTTTTAAAGCTCTAGCCACAGGTGGTAATGCAAGCATACATCTAAATGTTTCCAGGGATTGCGTCGCGATGCATAATATAAGTTCCAGTGGTAACACTGGAACCGTATCCATATTGTAACCAACATAGTATCTTCAAATTTATAAAAAAATCATTACGATAGTTTAACACCGTCGATATACCATTCATCAACGCCATATTCTCGTACAATAGCAGGTCCAGTTTCACGATGAAGTGTCCCGTTTCGATACCAAGACATTTCTCCGGACTTCCATGTTATTGCGGGCAGATCCCCATCACGATGAAGCTTATCATTTATATACCATTCAGTAGAATAGTCATCTATTATTGCAGGGCCACCTACTCTATGACGCTTACCATCCTTATACCATTGCGTAATTTTATGCGCATCTCCCGGTTCAATAGCGGGCTGGTCTCCATCACGATGACGTTTCCCATCACGCCACCATTCTTTACGACCATTTTTACTCATAACAGCGGGCTGGTCTCCATCACGATGTTTCAACCCATTGCGCCACCATTCTTTAATACCTTCTCTACGTACTGCTGGCTGGTCACCACCGCGATGTTTAAGGCCGCACCAATACCATACCATGTTGCCATTTTTACCAATTATTGCCGGGAGGTCATCTTCGCGATGGATCTTATCGCCCAAATAGTGTATAGTTAATCCGTTTATATCAACAACCCTCATAAAATTACTCCATATATGTTTACGATTCCCAACTACATATCTGGCAAATACAGGCAATGCAAGTAATTGTCGGTATGTATGCGGTGATGTATATGCCACAAGCACTATTATTTCAACTGGTAATTGAACGGTATTCATTATCTGCTAATACCAAGATTCAAAAATGAATCAAACCGTTATATAATTAATTATGGACATTCCACAGTTCCCAAATGAGATCCTGTATCACATTGCAGGATTTGCCGATAATGAAACCTTATGTGTGTTGTCTACGACCACATCCGTAACCCGTCGGCGCTACAAAAAGACAGTTGCATACATGACCGCAAATGCGACAACCATGGCTTGTAAAACATACTCTAATGGAATTCTCCACGGGCCTACTATCGACGACCATTCTATCGATAATTACTGTTTAGGTATGAGACACGGACCTAGTAAATTTTCGCATGGGGGTGGCGATGTAAGCAGTTTTTGGTTTCATGATAAGGAACATGGGCCGTTATATATTAGTAACGGCAGTAAATGCGATGGTACGATACAAAATGCGCAGATAACTTCCTGGAGACATGGTATCAGACATGGGCCTGAAATAATAGTAAACGACGGTATCATCACTCATTGTGAAATATGGGATATGGGGTCGCCTACACAATCAATACATAAGATAATACGCGCCGCGGGAAAGTATTCATGGCAAATTTACGAGGCTTATTATCGCATTGTTAACGATGTGGAATGGTCGCTTAGTGAGCCCGTTGTAAAGTATGCATATGACGTACCACGACTGCCTCTTGAAGCGCTATATAACATCCTTAATCATGCAGACAATGTATTGATGCTGAAACTTTCCGTAACTTCACCTATATTTCGCAATCGAATACAATATTTGGCCAATGTATATAAATCAATGGCGAAAAAAACTGTAGTTACTCGCCCAGGTTCTGCCAGATGTGTATTCGGTCTACCCGCTAATATCCTCACGGTAACTGTGGGGAAAAAACAAGTTGGACATATTTACCATGGTACCAGGGATATAATTGCAAATACATTAGAGGGAGCTTATATCCATGTGCGTGAGAAAATTTGGCTTGATATGTTCTTAGGATGTCAATATTTGTACATGCAAACAAGCGATTTTGAACAAACGAAAAAGTCATTCGATTACTACTATGGTATGAGACACGGCCTACTTAAGACCAAAAAACTAAGATATGATTCTGCGTATAAATTGAAACTAGAATCTTGGAGGTTTGATAGGAAGCACGGAGTTTGTATCAAGTGGCTGGGGGACTCTCATTCGATATTGCGCATAGGCATTAATGATCATGGTTCCAACATAACCGAAGACATACGCAATATAATATTTGAACATGTGTCGACTCCGCATATAAAAAGAATGAGTGATATCAAAAAAATACATGCTATGCTAACAGCACTAATCCAAAGATTCCTTTCGGCGCCAGTGGTGAAATAACATCAATTAAATCAGTTAACTCGATAATATTTTTTATCATAGTTTAAGTACGTAATAGCAGGCAGGTCGTTATTGCGATGAATATTTCCATTTCGATACCAATCTTTAGAAACAGGATCAAACTTGACGGTAACTATCTCGCGGAACTTTTTAATTACCGCGTTAGTTTTGTGGATAAAGGTGGTAAAACTAACAGCTGAACCAACCGCCATTTCAAATAAATATTTACCTGCCGACGTATCAGCAAGAATAGACACCGACACATAGTATCCATCGTTATTTGGTTGAACATCAGCGTGTTGATTGTCCCCCAACCATACCTTAAATATGCGCCCATTTACAATGGTATGGATCATTCCATCGTTGGCTATATTAATATCCCCTTGGATAAAGTCCCAAGCGCCATAAAGTTCGTGTACAAGCCTACCTTTTATAGTCTCAATACATCTTGTAAGGATGCCAACTGGGTCTTCGCGCGTAAATAATATACGTATTGCGTAAAGGCATTTTTCATCCTTGCGCAATTTACTATGCTTTACAGCGTTCTTATTAGCGCACAATTTCAGAAGCTCGGCGCAATCTTTAGGGCTCCAAAGTAGAATGGAGGCTATGCGCATGTAATTTTGCGCCTCAAAATCGCGGACAAATATCTCATTAAGATAATCCATTGATACGTACCACATACCACATACTTGCATGCAAGCGTAAATATCCCGTGGTTCGGTAATGAACTCCAGTATAGATACGATGATTTCAGTGGATTGAGACTCCATTAGATTATAAATAACGATGCACGATTCATTTTTTTCACCCAAAAAACTATCTCCTTGTCATTAGCTTTTTTCAATATCAGGCACAATATCCAGATGAAATCTACCATCAATTTAAAATTGAATAATTATAATTAATATAAAAAATGGATAAAATTATCACTTGCGCTTTATGTGGGCAAAAAATAGCCGTAGGGGAATTTAGCAAACATCTAAAGGATAGTTCACATACCACCAGCGTGAAAATATTCGATGTTGCTAAAGCTAGGCGTGAACTGGCTGTAATGGAAGCTGAAATTAAGACCAATAATGATAAATTTACTGCGTTATTAGAGGAGGCAAGGGATCATACTAGATTCGATTAAATAGCCTGCCACCAAGTAGATTTACCATCAGTTGCAAGAACAGATCCGCGTAATGGTATTATTCTAGCCCGAATTTTATAAACAATTGATAATATCATGTTGATAAATTCATTAGCTGGTATATCAATACCAAAATGTTTTTTGATAATAGCGGGAGTTATTTCTATTGTTTTGTACCCATCTACTATAGTAACATAATACCTCACACTCATTGTCACTCCATTCGAAGTAATATATAAAGCGTCGTTACCCATGGATACTTTATCAATAGTTATAGGTAACTTTGCGCGCAATTCCATATCGATATTTTCAATAGCCATTGCGCGAAGGTTCGCCAATATATCGGCTATGTTATCATAAGTATAAAATAATCTGAGCAATCCGTTGACAATATAAAAACTTGGTATGTTTGTATGTAAGTTATACTTATTTTGATTGCTAATATACGTTCTTAGAGTATTAGACCATAGGAGAAAGTCGTGTATCTCAGGGATCGAGATAATGTTATGTATTGTAGAGGCGTATTTTTCGTTAAGATAACGCATACTTTTATACCAATTATTGCATACAAACATACAAGAACGAATGTCCGGAACAGATGGTAGATAGGAATGTATATGTACTAATATCTCATTCGGAATATTATCCATTGGCTTATTAAACAATCTAGCGGATTCATTTTTCATAAAATTTGAATCCGCGCATTATAACACAATAACAAAGATGGAAAAGACCCCGCGGACCTCCATGGATTACCTACTTATGTACACAAATGTATACTTTATTGATGAGAACACTTGTACGGAAAGGAATGCGCACCCTGTCACGGCTGCTACGGGGTACTTTCAGTCAAACAAAAGCGTCTTTGATTTCAGAACGTCGTGTTATATATATCAGCAGCATTTTCCGATTACTGGAGAGCATGGTATAAAAGTGGTGTTGAGCATGCCTTATAGTATCAAAAAGCAAATTCCCCGCTTTAGGTACGCTGAAACAGACTTGATAAGGGCTGATACTTTGCGCGAACATATGGAAGAAAATTTGCCGTGTATAAACCTAACAGTGCCGCTTGAAGGTATACCCTCTGGCGCATTTGCAACTGTCCAGATTTTCTTTGAAAAGATAAAAAATGTAACGTATATTTCGCGTATTACTTTCACCGTTGACGAAGAAACAGTCGGCGTCATGTTGAAGATGTACGAAAACGTTATGAATCAATAATGTATCCGCTACATTCATACGCCGCTGTCATGCTACGTAAATATTTTTTCGCAGCATCTAAATCCTTAAATTCCGCCTTTATATTTACAGTTGGAGATTCTATTACAACTGTATGCATAACTTAACTAATCAACTAATTGCACTCTAACGCTCTTACAATCAAATTTAAAAAAACTAATCAAACACTGTGTATAAATACACGCCTTTATAATGCCATTCTTTCTTACCGTTATGGCCTATAACCGCAGGACCGCCGACGCGATGTTTTTTATCATCTACGAACCATTCTAACATGCCAGTCGTGTACTCTATTGCGGGTAGATCACCATCACGATGGCGCTTACCTTCCCGGTACCAAAATCGCGACCCCATTTCGGTTATTATAGCCGGCCCGGTTTCGTTATGTAATAAGCCACCTTTACACCAATATTTAGCCCCTGAGAGCATTTCTATTGCGGGTCCACCCTCGCGCTCTAGTTTCCCCATATTGTACCAATAGGTAGTCCCATCACCAGTAATTACAGCGGGGCCGTCGTAGCGATGTATATATTTCCCAAGCATATACCTTGTACAATGTGTAGTTTTTGTAACCGATACTATTTTTGATAGTATATATCGGCGAGAATCTCCTATGGATAACCGCGCTATGGATGGTATTGCCAACATTGCCTTAAATGTATCAGCGGATATAGTAGCTATATGCAGTAATATCTCAAGAGGCAACTCAGGCGCGTCCATTTACTATGCATAAAGTAATTCAATTTTCCTATAAAAAAGAGATAGTGTCTGTTTAAACAAGTCTATGCGAAATGATCAGCATCAAAGATACACATATACCAACTACTAATAACGCGCCCCCAGGCGCCCATAATACGTATTGTGGAGGCTTTTCTACTTCATACATTGGGGAAACCCACCACGGTAATGTATGTTTTGCGGATGAATTCATCCCAACATAACCATGTTCAATAATATACCCATGATATGTTAACTTAGTAGAGTTTAGTACGACATAATAACACCCATCGGGTATCCTCATGGTTTTGTTTGTTGCTGTAATTATAAGTTTTTCGCCATATTCGCAACCTTTAAATACAAGATATCCGGAATAATGCTTTTGTATTCTGTGTTCTATTTTCCTCCATGGGCCATTATGAAATTGCGGAGTCATTGGAACGACGTTGCTCATTTCACACCCTAGCGGCGCCAGGCGGCCCCTATGATAAAATGTTCTACTATAATCTAAACATGTATAGTTAGCGCTATCAGTCCAGTTATTACTCAACCCTCCACAGTCACAAATTTGGCGCTCACTATGTATACTAGCGGCATAATTTGCAAATCCTATAGTATAGTTATAACTTACCGTATAATTTCCAAATGATAATATATTCAGAGCGGCAATGGCCACCAGCGCATTCATTTTATAGTATTGTATAAATTCAAATTAAAAAAAGTACCGATTGGTACCTAGTACCCTATTGCCTAATAAAACCTATCATTCCACATCTTATCAAGCTTAATGAGCAAAGATGGTCTGGTAGTTGATATCATGTCTTCCCCTATCTCTAAACCTGGATTTGTTATCCAATTATCGTACGAGGTGTTATTCTCAAACATAGAATATATAAACGCATTTGCAGTAGCCTTTTCGTCCATTGTTATAATAAAAACATAATAGCATATTCAATTTTATTTTTCAACCATTTGGTAGAACTCATCTGCATTACAAAGGAAACCCCCTAGAAACACCCTCCGGCCCTTTACATCGTGAAATACTATATTATTTATATTGTTAAATTTACACACCCGTTTATCGTCCCATAGGAGTACCGGTAGGTTACCTACGCCGGCCTCTAAGCGGGTAAATAATGATACAATCTCCGTGAGTGTTGCGCTTGCGGGCTCATCCGACATTTATCCAAGCGTATTTTTTTTTCAAATTTAAATAATTGATTTTCATGCCTGCATGTTATAAAACCCATGGAAGAAGAACATGTTATGTACAATTTGGAAATTGATGGCGTGAAATACTATGCCGCGGTAACGATTACACATAAAGGTTTGGAGTTTGATTCGGGAAAATGTATAATATTTAACATACCAGGGTATCTTTCCAGTATGAGACGAAGCAGAAAATTCTCCGCTTTATTCAAGCACAATGGTGGCACTTATACTGACATAATCCTGCCGGGTAAAAATGTCAGTTATCAGCGCGAATTTATAGACATAAGTACTCACATAGGGTCGCAAATAATCACTATAAAGGATCTTTATGATATATTTATATATCGTAGTTAAAAAAGACAAAAAAGCAGCACATGGCTACTTGCGTCCTTACTTATTGATTGTCCATTGTATCTTTTGTCTCACAATGGAATTTGTCCTCTTCGATCACCATATTCTCCTCTGAGCCATATGTTTTGAAGACGACATTGTCGTTTGACTCGAAAGCCGCGATAACAACTGGGATGTTTCCTAGATCCATTTCCTTTTAATCTAATTTAACGGCAGCAATTTCAATTTTTCATATTATGTAATTTATAATATAAATGGCCTCAACGCAAATAGAAGAGGTGTTTTTGACACAACCCAACCCGGCCAGAGTAGGCCCTTCACCGTATACCATTGATATCACAAATATAAACGTTACCAATCTAAATGCTACAAACGTCATAATAGGCTCCGTAAGTGCAACTTCTGCCAGTATAGGTACCCTTTCTGCAAACACAATAACATCTATTGCGGGCGACCTACAAATATCCAGTACAACGGCTAATATAAATTTCAGCGGAAAAACCTTTACGAATATAGGCGGCGGCGTTGTTACAAGTGTTACAGCCGGCGGAGGGATAACTATAGGAGGGACTGCAATTAATCCCACTGTAACAATCACCGCAACGGGTGTAACTGCAAATACATATATTAGCCCCACAATTACCATTAACGCTCGCGGGCAGATTACTGCAGTAGTTCCCGCCGTAACAACATTATTAACGGCCGATTGGATGCAAACTGCGCAAACTATAGGCGGTGCCTCAACTACTAACTTTACCGCAGGATCGCTTGATGGTACTTACTTTAATTTATTAGCGCCCGCATTAAATGCAGGTACAGGCGTTTATACAGCAACTCAAGCGGGCGTCCATTCGGCCTCCGTAACGGGTATTAATGTGTCAATTCCTGGGCCGTGTTACGTATTTATTAGCAAAACTGATGGTCTTGCTGTAAATAAAACAATAGCGATTGGTCAAATAGGTGCTGGTGGGGGGACCGCCTCATGCCTTACATATTTAAATGTTGGCGATAGTATCGTTGCAGGAATCAACAATGGTGGTGCTGGCGGTGATATCATACCGCATGTAAGTTTCACCTTCATAGGGTCTTAAGACAAAAAATGAATTGACTTTATTAAATCAAATGAATGAATATGAAGTTATATTCGCAATATACGTTAGTATTGCAATCACTATATCACTGATATTGATGTTACTATATGTTAAGATTACCTAACGCATAGTAGTGGTGGTTTTTTACAGTGACATTTTACAAGTGATTCTGCTAACTTTACGCCTTCTATAATATCGTTACTTAAGCCCTTAGTGCTGCCCAAATAAATATACTTATCGCCGACCCAAATAGTATACTCTACAGGCCCTGAAATGGGCTTTATATTGGCGTAATTAGCATGCGACAACTTTAAAAATGCGCCTATAGCCGCGGCACTGGCTTCCCCATAGGTAGCGCACCCATCACATGCCCTTGATTCATATTGACCATTACTCCTAAAATCTATCATCGACTCTCCCAACTTATCCTTTCGCACCAGCTGCAATCGCCCCGAACCTATTGAAAAACTCTCACCGCGCACACTCTTATACACTAATAATAAAATTACCAATATTACCAGCACTGCAAACGTTATCGCCATGTGTATATTAATTGCTAGTCAAAAGCCGTAAATAATTAATCATTTATTTTCGCCGATGATAGATGTTTTCTATATTTTTTATAACACTCAAGCCAATCGTCAAAAGTTTTCGCCTTAATTACCAATTTAATATTTTTTATGTACATTGAGCAGGATCCTTTCTCAAGCGTTATGATAAATAACCCACATTGCGCCCGAAGAAAGTTGTCTATGGCGGTGCACTTTGCGATCGATAATTCGCCCGTGCGCATACATTTTTTTAATTCCTCTGTGCTAATAAAGGTATCCGATGTTAATTTTACTATATATTCATGATCGCGAATGTTCATTTGCATATATGCATATAAATTAAGGTTAAATTCGCCATCGACGCCATAATGCATTTCATATGGCTTATCATGATTAAATACACATTCAAACTCCACATCATCGTCGACTTTTTTCACTAACGCGTTCTTATATATTCCAGGATACGCGCTTCTTTCTTGATAATGATGGTTATCAAGAAATTGCGTACCTATTTTAACAAAAATATAATCGTACATGAATATACTTAATATAGCGTAAAGTCTAAACGGAATAAATTGAATCGCCGAATACTATATAATGATATATTGCTTCATTTGCCTTCATACATACGATTTGCATCAAAATGCATATGTATCCGAATGGAATTTCTACGGGGCCGACATATGTGGATTGATATTAACTATGATAACATCGATCTATTTTGGGCAATCTAAATGGTACATACGCAATTCCATATGGAAATGCCGCAATTGCCCCCGCACTCGTAATTATTATCAATATCGTATGATATCCAAAACAGTTGATATATCGAGTAGTTGGCGTGGATAAAAAAGTTCTCCACTATATTATATTAATTATATTAATACTATGAATATAAGTCCAGTTGTAATAATAAGCGGATCGCTAAGTTTCGTAGCGGGTTTAGCATGGAATGATGCTTTCCAATCAGCAATGAACCAATATCTCACAAAAACAACAGCGGTATATGCAAAATTCATATACGCTATATTTATTACAATAGTTGTCATGATTACAGCGTATCTGATAGTCATGATCCTAAATCTACAGGTAAGTGCATTTGTATAAGTACATCCACCGATTCGTGGCGCAATCCGGTGTTAATCATAGGTTCGGTAATAACGTATCCTTTGATCATCAATCGTTTAAATATTTTTACAGAGTTGCATGCTATGGCGTAATCTAACGTATCATTAGGCCACCATGTGGTGTTGTAATTGCTATTGAAGATGTCGTCGCGGTCATAATATATAATAGTGTATATTATGGTGCTGTTCATAGACGTGTATTTTGTCATTTTGTTAAACATCTTCAGCGTACCGTATTGTACACAAGGGCCGATTATGCGCTGACATATACTGTATTTACGCGCATACAGCCTCAATAGGTCAATAAATTCGTTCTCTCGCGCGTTGATAGCGGCATAAATAACTTGATCTATGCTGACATCACTCATTGCCTATTATTACTATTTACCCCGTCTGATTCAATTTTGATAAATATTGAAATGAGGCCCCGTAAGGTACTATGGAGCGCACCGTAATGCATAAAGGTATGAAGGTTACCGTTAAGGCTACACCCGTGGGTAATGATGTCTTGGTAAGCGTTGATGCTAATCAACCGTTCAGTTTCTCAATTAGAGTGCAGAATACCAACCTCAACGACGCCCTTGAAAGCATCATCAAGGCGATTTTTCGTGGCTAGTTTGGCTAGTTTGTCTAATTTGTTTTTTACCTTAAAAATTGAATCCACTTGCTTGCATATAACTTATGGAAAACTTACCCCTTGAGCTGCAGTATTCCATACTTAGTGAGGTTGTAAAGGACCCAAAATCGGCCATTAGTGCGTCCCTAGCTAATGAAAATATATCTAACATAGTTTGCAATCTCACAGGCGTAAATTCGCCCGAGGGTCTATTAAAGCATATATGTTATATACCCGGATGTACAAACATAAATAACACCGATGAGCGATGTTGTAATGAACACTTGGGGTTAATTTGCAGTATATGTACAATGCCAAACATAACTACGGAAATTCACCATGAAATATTAGTATGTGATGAATGCAGAAGGTGTATATCATGCGGTGTGATATCGAGTGACATATTGTACGAATATTCCAAGTGTATAAAGTGCTGTTTTAGCTAATTTAATTAGTTAAATATATGCACATTTTTTTATCTCATTGGGAATTAATCCACGCCTATTATAATCAAACAAAACAGAATCTAATAATACATCCTCATGTCTAGATAATATACGTACCATCCGGCGCTCCAATGACAATAACTTAACGTATTCTTTTAAAAACGGATTATACCCTATAGATGACAATCTAGGTTCAGTTCTTAACAAAAAACTATCATAATAAAACTCATCATAATTATATCTATATATAGGATTATATGAACGTTCTAATATTTCTTCAGAAAGTTCAACAGGTAGTGCGTAATAGTTAAATTTTATACCTCTACGTATTATAAATTTTATTGCTATTTCCCGCAATGGCAATAGTTTAATACGAAATTTTATCCTCTTCATTCTATACTAATTATTGTATTTCATTTTTATCGCTGTAAATATACCATGTTTGCAAAAGATACAGTAACAATTCCGCCAGTTGGCGGAACCGGAGGCGACCCAATAGATATTGCGTGTGGCGCTAATGAGTTGGCGACTGGGATAACAGCGCGGACCTCGGGGGCGAGTCCTGATGTGTTAAATACAGTAAATAGTGTGGTGTGTACAAATTGGCAAACTGGGGAAAATCGCAGTAGCGATCTATGGGCCGGGAAAACAAATTCGGGAACAGTAACTAAGTTAACATGCCCCGCGGGATCCTATATATCCGCGGTCAAAAGTAACTGGCGGGGATGGGACAATAGTTCAGGAGTCACCTCTGGGATTGGTATAGTTTGCAAAAATTTTGATGGAAAAGTTACCCTTGATCAATCGGCGGGAAAGGAAGTATATTATCCTATTTCATGCCCAACTGGGTACTATGTAAATGCATTTAATTTACGCGGTGGTAATGTTGTTGATAGCGTCGCTGCAACATGCGTTAATATGAACCCGCGAATTAATGTTATTAAAGGCGGAGCTGCCGCAGTGGCCTGCTGTATGGGTACAGGAGATGCCAGTATATGTAATGAATTTTCGCCCCAAAGTGGCCAGTGTGATGCCCTTATGTCAAAAAGATGCGCATCTAATCCCAATGATGAATTATGTGGCTGCTTTTCTGTTCCCGCTGGGATACCTCCATGTTACGCATCAAAATGCTTAAATGGTGGTTATATGTTAAAAAATATGGTCAGCAGTTGCCCAAACACATATGTAAATTGTGATGCGCAAGTAATAGCATCTAATACCGGAACACAACTAAGTACTAAATATGGTGTTCAGCAAAATTGCGGTACTACGGGCACCACTACGAGTACCACACCGCCTCCAGTAGATGTACCAAGCGCTAGTTTTAATGCAAATGGATTGATACTCATGTTAATTATATTTATTGTTATAGGGGCTTTATTTGCATCAGGGGCGTTCTCCGGGTTTAAAAATTCCCTGGGAAACCGCATCACTAAATAATTTATCCACGTCGAGGCCTGCCTGCTTGTATTCATAATATAATTCGACATAAGCTACTTTAAGATGCTTTGTACTGCCTAATTGCTTTGCGTATATTATTATTTTTTCTAGCAACGAGACGTCGCTAGTGGCGTTATTGTATGATAATAATAAATTATCAAGTTCCAGCAAATCCATTGTATAAGCAAAAAATTAATCAAATTTATTCCTTATAGTTTGAATACAATTTGTGCAGGTATGAAATATTTACCTCAACGGAACAATAACAATCCAAAGGGTCCGTCTTCTTAATAAACGCCTCTAACAAATCGCCAGAGAGTACTATTCCGCGCTCAAATAGTAATGTATAAATATCATTAATGACCTCTATATCATCTCTCTTTACTATTTCATTTGCCAATAACAATAACATTTCATTATCAAATGCTAAGCAATGATTATGATGTCTAGTATACGATCTTGAATACTTTTTAAAGGCCTTAATTGCGTTATCTACATTTTTCATGCTATTATTAGGCGCTAAATAGAACCTAATTTTAAGTTCCTCAGCGAGGCCGCACTTTACAGTTTTTTTCATATTATTTAGCATACAGAAAACCTTAGTGTACTTTTCCTCCTTCATGAGCAGCTCAAAGAGATCAGTAAGCGCATATTTATATATATTATATTCATCAGGAACATCCTTTGCCAAGTCGATAATTTCTTCAAGAAGAAGTATATTTTCGCGCGGAGTATTATTTTTGTTAAGCTGTTCATAGCTTTTAAAAAGTGTAGTCAACTCGCTGCTAGATGAGTTACCCATGCTTGTTATCTTTTATAACTATATATTCAAATTCAATTTTATCCTATGCTGTTTACTAGTGATTTGTATAAGTTTTGCGCACATAGCAAGTCCTTATCGCCACATAATACATCGCGATCTAAGGTAACAAAATGTGCCTGTAAATCTACGCTTAAAAATACGCCCATATCAACTAGTCCTTTATACACTCTATAGGGGTCGATATAGGCCGCTAATTCGGCTGAGGAAAGTAGTATATACTCAAAATTATCCACATTATAGCATTCTATACCTCTTAGATATTGTATGCAATATAACAGCGCCTCTGCGGATAATCTAATATCATAATTGGGATTCTTTATATGACCATAATATACAAATTTCATAAAACTGTCAAACGGCGCCCCTGAGGGGTTTATTAAAGTGGCTGCAAATGTAAAATTATGCGAATTTATCATAGTTATAAAGGAATCCAGATACTCATCGCTCGACACTGGATGATATTCTTTTTCTTTTACCGGTTTAGCGCCCATTCATACTTACCTATTTATATTCAAATTTAATATATAAATTATAAATAATAAATGTATCCAGAGGGCGCGTTCGCTATTTTCCCTGATGAAATAATATTGCAAATAATGGAGGATTCGCCTGAACTTATGAATGGTATATTTTGTAGGAGATTATATGATATATCACATACAGCACGTATACAATATATTAATAAATCATTCAGCGCGTTACTAGATAGCGAAGTTGAAAATGGATTGATAACATATTATTTCAATTCACGCGCAAGATTGCATAGATGGGTAACTATCACCGACGCTTTGTATGATGTAATATTTGGTCTGAATACAACTCTACGAATTAATAATAATAAAGTAGTACTAAGGACATCATTTACTAAAATGGTATTTAAAACAGGCGTTGGTTTGGTACTCCAAACGCATCCTAAACAGTTGCTTGAAATTCGCCATGAAGGCCCAAAAAAGAGAATAGTTACGGGTACTCATACAATATATGTAAGCAGTAATGGGGAAATTCTTACTTTCCCGAATACTGATATTATAAGACTTTTTACCAATAATTACACCCATAGATTACCAAGGCCGTATGCCACAAGGGATATAAAACTATTCCGTAAATGGCTCCACAATGGGAAAATATATGATAACGGCGCAAGAAAACTAATTAATAAACGCAAACATTTATCATATTTACGCCCTAGAGGGGGCCAGCAGAAGTAACGGGGAATTTCTGGCGACTTTCTGACCAATTAACTCCAACAAGTGGCCCTGTTATAATTCGATCAATTTGCAAAACGGGACCTAGAACATCCATAGGTATACAGTCTAATGAGAGAATTCCCAAATATATAGTTCGGCCGTTGATAACCAATCTGCTAACTGATGAATCGGCCCCAATAGGATTCCTTACGGTATTCCTATAGGAATCGCGAAGGGTCATTGAAGTGAGTTTATCAACGCAAGATCTTTGCATGCTGTTCAAAATTCCTGTTCTATATATAGATTTTTCATCACTTATATAATAATCTCCCGACTGCCTTATATCGATGCAGCATTGTTTACCCGATATACCAAAGTTCTTGATATATAACATCATTGTTATTTTTTTAGGATCTGGTTTAACGCCTGGAGCCAATTCTATTTTTGTCCTATCTTGATAACGTTTGTACGTAAACATAGAAAACATTAATATTATTACGAACACTACAGCTATTGCAAATACTATCATCGTTATATATTATATATTAAAAAAATATCATTTATAATTCGACCTCGTGGCGGGTTGGCTTCGCATACTTGTACTTAAGAGTATACGCCATATCGCTAAAAGAAATCTCCGGAACGTCTTTACCCTGGCGATACTTTCGCGCAACTATATCCACGATATAATTACAAGTATCGTCAGTAGTGTACGAATTTTTAAGCTGATGACTCGGTATATGTACGAACTCAAATTGTTGCCAATTGGCGCGCACCCAATTCATCTGCTCGCGATACTTTCGATTGATAATCGCCCCGCTATCAACTTTTAACTTTTCTATCATCTTTATGAATGAATTAGAATCGGTTAATAGTATAGCGCTGCATGCGGGCTTTCCCATAACATACTTCATAGCGCATATTATAGTTGTTATTTCGGCCTGTGTTGTATCAGTTGCGTAAAAGCCGATTGCAATAGGCGGCTCTCCAAGAACCATAAAGGCGCCATTTTGGCCTGCGCTTTTCGGGCTGAAAGCGGCATCAGTATATACCCTAAGGGACATTTATATATTATAGGCCTTTATTTCAATTATGCCTCACGTAGCAATAAGGGCTGTAATAAACCGAAGCGTTGTGCGAACACGTTCTACACAGTAGAACAATACAGACACGCGAGGCCTAGGCCCTGCCCGAAATAATGAATTGGGCCTCGCTAAGTTAAAAAGAATGTCAATCCAAGCCCCCACCTGGTTGTTCGCCCCTGCTGTATTTACCCGCTACGAAGACGTCTCTGAGATGTACTTTGAGTGGTTAAATTGTACTGGAAAATGGTATCTTGGAAACCCAGGATCAACCATAAACCAGCTACTGTCAGCAGGTGAGTACATCCTCACAATCGACATTTGTATAATATATCAAACAGGACATTTCTTGTACAGATACATTTACACCGAACAAAGTTTAAAAGTCGCCCTTAAGGAATTGAACAAGCGTTATCATGCCGCGTACAATCGCGCTGAGATTTGTTACACGCTGGAGGAGGCAGTTGCCGAGTACACACTCGACATCAATCTCAGACATCTTTCAAACAATCTCCATGCGTTGTACAATGTAATATATCCGCATATGAAATTGACTTCTCCCCGAATGATGAAGAGGCACACAGATGCTATCAGATTCTTAGAGGACAAGATCGAAAAAATAACACTCGGAAATTAACTCACTTAGTTGACTTTTTTTGATCTGGTTCTGGTCAGACACAAGGATCCATTTCTTTCCCTTATGTCAAACCCCCTTATGCAACTTCCTGCATCCGGGGAGATTTCGCCATACTCAGTAATAATACTGCCGATCTTATTATTGCAAATAACATCAGCCTTATTGAAGACATCGAACGAGCATATCTTCGGGAGCTTGTCCTTGGACAAGAACCTGAACAGGAACTTACTACGGAAGATGTACTTTCTCAGGTCCGATTCCTTAAAGCTGTTGGTGCAGCGCTGGAACCTGACATGCGCACAATTTTCGTAGGTGTTCAACCATAGCGTATATATGTGCATATCACCATCGTACTTGTTTATAGAGTAGAAATTGCATCCAGCTCTATGAACTACGAAGTTGATATTATGCTTGAAATCGATAGTGAAATGGTGATTACCCTTTTCAATAGCGATCATAATACGCTTGGCGCTTATTGGGCGCGTCGTAAGATCCTCAATCGGGAGAGTCCTGCAACTCATGTCCAGATTGGTAAGGTTAAGCTTGGGGATCTGAATCATCCTCTTCTTTTTTCCCTTGGACTTGATCTGATAGCTCTTTATCAAGCTATTACTTTCTTCAAGGGTTTTGATCATTTCATCATCCAGTTGTACCGTACGCAGGTTACCACTATCATCGCTAAAGGCGCTAGGTAGTGTAGGCTCATCGTAGATTGGCTGTTTACATAACAACAGCACATTACACGAATTGGTACGGGTATCAACGAGCCTGCGCTTGGTAGGGGCACTGGATGAGTATACGTTCATGACGTATTCAAAATTAGCCGCGCCTGATTCATTTTTATAATCATATAACTTATAATCAGCGCTATTAGGTATATAAGGCAACAGAACATTTATATATCGGTATAGAAACAATTTTCTATTAATAATCGAGGTGTCTCGTCAATACTAATAGGCTCCTGATACATGCTATATAACTGCTTATTATTAGCAAATTGTTCGCGTATTTTCACCATACAGTAGCTTAAAGGGAGTGTTTGCTTAGGGGTAATTTTGCGTTGTTTTATGCAATTGGGGGGTAATAAAGTACTGTACTTAGTCACAAGTTCTTTGATTTTTGCAATAGCGGCACGTTTTAATTTATAAATTCCTATTTCAATAACAGCTGTATCATCCTTGTCTTTAAACACTTTTCCCAGCGATTCCTTTGTACAACCTATGCCAACACCCAAATCCGCATTTTTAAAAATGTAATTATGCTTATTAGTTATGTCATCAGGCACTGAAAATGGCACCGAAAATGCGGCCTCGGCGGCCTCTCTTGCGACCTTTTGCGGGCCTGTTATGGCGCAAGTTTTACATATTTCGGACACTGTGCTATATATGCCGGTATGGCCCAAGGGGCACTCTTGAATTATTCCGTCTTGAATATATTTTATAATATTCATATTATATTATTATGGATACGCAGTTGTTATCCTATTATACGACCAAAATTCTAAATAAATTTACATCTTATCAAGTAAGTGATCCAGGTTCTCTTGTTTGTGAGGGAGTTTATATAGGATCCATAGAAACTGGAAAAGATAAAAAATGGATACGTGATAATAAGATAAAAGTAATAATCAATTTATCCGGATTTGTATATCAAGCGGATGTCCCCATGCTTGTTATTTCATTAAACGATTCGCTAGTTGGTATAGGTGAAATTAATGAATATATGGATAAATTTAATGTAGGAAAATCCGCAATAGCAAAACATCGCGGAGAAGGCTCAAATGTGCTGGTACATTGCGCTGCTGGTATAAATCGATCCGCAACAATAATAGCCTTTTATCTAATTGACTGCGGGTATTCATATCCCGAGGCTTATAAATTATTGCATAATGCAAACAAAAAAAGAAAATTACCTGTATTAACTAATGAATCATTTAGGTATATATTAGCAGTTTATGATGCAACTAGACACGTTCATTCGGCGGCACATATCTAATTTCTAAAATATTAAATAATTCAGCCTCCGAATTTAATGGTATAAGTGTTAATTTCCCGCCCTTACTAACTTTATACAATCCGTTTTGGTTCAATCTATAGCCACGACTTTTACAAAGGCCGCGTATGTATTCATTAAAGGAGCCGCTACCGGTAAAATACAACAAAGCAGCATAATATGATGAATATTTTATATATAAGAGATCTACTTGGCGCACTTTAGCGCCCCTATATAGGAAACTAACACGCTGCTCCCCTTCGGACAAAGTTGCAACGTATCTTGCGCTTGATTTTACATTGCTTAGTATTTCAGACAGAAAATCGCTGTTATATTCGCGCGTAGATATTAATATATCTATATCGCCTGAAGTTTGTGTTTGCCTACGATATGAACCCGCAATAGTGAATAATGCTTTACCGTCTAAATAAAAAACTATATTGGAAATTTCCTTTCCGATAGATGTTATTTCTCCTCGTGGTATCCGCGTATTCAAATCATCATAATACTTCAAACCTAATGTTTGGACATGTGTTAATTTTATCTTTCCCTGCGCAAAGGCTTTTCGAAGATCTGCGAGTGTGTATATCTTTTTTTCAGTCCATTGCGCTATAGTACTAGGACCTACACCCGCTATTTTGCTAAATATTTCATATGCTTGTACAACGCGACTACGGCGCAACTTATCCAATTCTTTTATTTTTCCCGTTTTCACAAATTCTTGTATTTTCTCCAGTATACCCTTACCAACTCCGGGTACTTTCCTATCCTGGAGATTAATCATAGTATTTACTGTTACTAAATATGGTAAATTTTTTATACCAATCGCCGCCTTTAGATAAGCTTTAGAGCGATATTCTTCGCCTAGTAATTCATATACATGTGCGAGCTCAAGAATAACCCCCACCAATTCTGTATTTAATGCCATTATACTTTGGAATTAAAAAGATTATACATTAACACTAAAATATTATATAATCTGTCGTTATATTCTTGTTGTTTCCTAGCGTAATTTACTAGTTCTTGTACCCTTCCTTGATCATGTCCGGCATTATTTACATTAGTAATAAGCGATTCAAGCAATTCGACATCAAGACGCGCCGTATCAAATTCCTTTTGGAACTCTGTAAATTCATCAGAAGCTTCCTCGCCATCATCAGGTACGAGCGCAGGAATGTGGGGTTGTTGCGCCAAGTCAATGTTATCGGTTTGCATACAGATATATTACTGATATGATTATTTTTTAAATTAATATATATACATATAGTTTAATGGGAGGATCTTCATCAAAATCAAAAACTGTACTAAACCAAGTGTCCAATGCGATAACGGAAATTGCCATGAAAAGCGTTCTTGATTGCCGCGTATCTAGCGACCAGTCGCAGAGTACCGTTGTAAATAATACAGGGTGGAGTTTATTTGGTACCTATAAAATGACCCAACAGTCTGATATTAATTCAAAATGTTTCCAAGATAGCGCAAAGGAGGCAAAATTACAAAATGATATAATAAATACTGTTAAACAGGCTACTGCTTCTGAAAATTCAAGCTTATTAGGCGCCTTTGGGAGTAGCAGTTCGTCCGCTGAAACAAACCTTACCACGCTTGTAAAAAATTCGGTTAACATGCAAACTATACAAAAAAATTATAATAGTATAAAACAATCCCAAAGTATAGTATTTAATAATAGCGGAGTGGTTGGTTTTCAACAATCCGAACTTACACAGGGCGCAAGTATATTTGCCGCAGCTACTCTAAAGGCGCTAGATGACGCGGGAGTTTTCAATAAAATAACAACATACGTGGATCAACAAAGTGATTCAAAGATATCAGGCCCATTCAGCTTTGATTTAGGCCTAGGTAACTTATTTTCGGGATCATATATATGGTTGTTTATTATCTTTATAGCTGTAATCATCGGATATAAATATTTCGTTACGAAACAACCTGAGTCTCAAGACCAACAACTTCCCCAGTAGATTTATCATATTTAATTACCTTTTTACGTTTATTAAAGCGAACTTTCTTTTTTGATTGCGGCGGCAACGCAAGCGGTTGTGGTGGTAGCGTCATCTGTTTTATCGGCGCGGTAGTTCTACCAAAAAGTAGCCCCGATAACACAAATATTATTAATATAGCGAATGCCAATATCGCCTCGAACATATATTATTATACTAATTATACTATTTGGGTGATTTTTTAGGTTGATAATATTCGGCATAAATATGCTCTTTAGGTATGTCATATTTAATGTATTCCGCAAAAACATCATTGTGGAGCATTTGGTCGTAAGTTAGCAGTGATTTCTCTACTTTTCTTATATATTCTGTATAATAATGCTTGTAAGTTCCATTTGGTTCCAGCGCCGACAGGATATCTTCTATTTCTTTCAGGCGTATATTGGCAGTGTTATGCGCGGAGTTATATATATGATAGAACAAAAACAATAAATCATTCTCAGTTTTATGATACATAAGGTATTTGTCCTCTGTTATGTTGCTATAAATATCCTCTTCAGGGATTATTCCGAAGCCGAAATCGATAACTTTAGGCATGATTCCAAAATAAGGTACATAATATCGCTTATCATCAACAGGAAATACTAGAAATTTAGGTATGCTAGCGTTAAATTTATAATTACTATCAAATTTAAGTAATATGTTATCGGTATGTAAATCATAATGGCGAAATCCTGGGTATATTTTAGAAATCGCCCAAAATACGTGTATTATCATAAATAATATAGATTTAAATACGGATATCCCTACAGGGCTATTAATTGATTTCTGTACGTACTCATCAAATACCATATCACATTTCTCAAGAACAAGGAAAGCGCACTTGTCATGTGCTAGGCCGTGTTTAACAAGATTGTTATATTTACAAAACAACTGATCTATATTATCCGGTAAATTATCAACGTTATAATCAATAATCAACTTCTCGCATTCGCGCGCAGAGGGCGCTATTCTGGCGACCTTTTTGCACACTTTATCGGTTACTAATTCAAGAATGCATGGTGATATATTACTCTCTATTATTTTATCTCTTAATAATTTAAGTATTAATATTTCAGCATCGACTTGAGGAATAACCTTATCATTTTTCTTGCTGTAAAGTTCAGGGGCGGTTTTTCTATAAAATGAAAGTTTTGTAAGGAATTTCACCCCATGCAATTCGCACATATAAAATCGGCTGTTTGAATAACCACGATATGGCAATACCTGTACTATACTCATTGCAAATGTGCTTATGTCACTGCAATCAAATAGCTTACCAATATCTACTTTTTTGTTGGTCATCGCGGTTTATATATATCGTCTATATATCTACCCATATGTTTTTTAGCATGTTTACTTAATTTGAAAATATCAAACGATTCAAAACAATATGGACAGTGATATATTCTATTTGGGTTAATAAGATTAACGCTCATATCGCCTATATCATAACACGGTTCATCAGTAAGTTCGTCAAGATCATCTATAAACGAATCAGCGGGGTCTTTCCAGAACGATAAATACGATCCCATTATGCCTTCTAAAATTGAAATGCTATATACAGGTACATATAATCGTCATGAGGATAATTAAATCATTTGACACTCTCCTAGAGCACATGTTGGAGATAGAGGCTGGTAACAACACCATTGTTGATGGAAATATTAAGTACACAATAAAAACTCGCAATGCGTACATCTATGTACCCGCTAACGAGCATTCTGTTGAGAATATGGTCAGTAAAATAAATGAGATCAGAAAATCTGCCCCAATACAAATTACCACATATGATGACCCTACAAGAATATCTATATATACCAATACAACATATAATGGTGTTATAACTATACCCTATAGGCAATCCAAAACGACCGTATTTATAGATACAACTAATACATGTGTAAATACAGGATTTGCATGGCATATTCATCAAATAGCAGCGTTTCGATATAATATCGAACATGATGCAACGTTACCCGCCCATGTATGCAGTATATATATTGATTTGAAAAATACGTCGCCACATCCGGATGGTACTATCCTAAATAAAATAGAATCCGTTGATATTTATGCCGGCTATAAACAGGTTGTCTGCGATAAGCCAGTAACGATATCCGCGTATGGGTCCCCACTGGGCATGGAATTGAGCCCATCTTGGACGCATTTTAACATGAAATATACGGAAGATATCGTACCATTTAGGAATATTTTCAGCAAAACGCCGATTGAATTTATAAATAATGAAGATTTGAACAACATGTGCGGCAAAAAGAGGCTTACTCATTGCAACTGCTGTAAATCAGTACTCTTCGGCCTAAATTACGCCTGTGTATACAAGGAAAAAATCATATCGGTATGCCCATGGTGCGCGCATACTGGGGATAATGCATTCATGTATACGTTATCAAAGGTCTATAAATTCAATTCATCAGTGTCTATTTCGGACATGATCATGATAATTGAAGATCCCGCGCTTAAGAACCTACTTACAGTTATTAATAGTAAGTTATTACAGCACAATTTCTTGTACGAACATATAAAGGTGAATGATGATGGGATTATCATAGACATAAATTATATAGACTTTGGTGAATATATTGGAATATATGATATAGGCCTATTCATGACGTATAGTATATACGAACGTGATAAATTCGTGGGAAAAAAATTGTTTCCACTGCGCAACTATGGACTACTTCTTGCAAACTAAATTCGCCAAACATTGGGGCAATTATTGCATGCAATACTGAGTTTCATTGCTTCATCCGCAGATCTGCCCATATATTCAATGAGGGTGGTTTCGTTTTTACCACATTTTGAGCATTTATATTGACGAGATACTTTTTTCTCTACTTTTTGCTGCTTCCTTAACATTATTTCATCGCGCTCTTTTTGGGACGCCTCTGGGCATAATTCAGGTGATGTGTATTCAGATATATTGTCTAAATTTATAACACCATCAAGTATATTATCCATTAAGTAATGCGATCCAACCGAAGAATGAATATCCAAATTTGCCTTTATTTTGTAGCAATTTATTGAATATCTTGATAAAAATATAGCGCTCTTGAATGACCTAACATGGCCATCAATTACGCAAGAATTTACCGCATTGTTATAACAACTACGCTCTATTTTGCGCACATGGGCTTGTTTAACAGATTCATCCAACATAGCCCATCTAGCGTCTTTATTGCATATATCCATAATATCATTTTTAGTAGTTATCCTTTCATCGGGCATAGACATGACCACGGCACTAATTTACTAATTTACTAATTTACTAATAAGTATTCATATTTTTAAATGTATATCCTCTAATTCAGCGAGTATTCTGTGCAATGATTCTATTAACCCCCGCACCCTATCCTTCACGTAATCAACAAATTCAGCGTCAGTTTCCACAACATCCTCAATTTCTTCAATAATAGGCCCAGATTGCTCAGAGGTATCCATAGATTTCAAGTAAACGTCAGCAGCAGAATCCATTAGGTTATTCTAATTGGTTATTAAATACGGATATTCAATTTTTAAAATAACCAAGAGATTCTATAAGTTGTAAATCTTGATATAATCCTTCACCCCTTTCAAGTATAACCATAATGTCATTTTGTTGCGACCATTCCAATATCGCCATCAAACCCGAATCACGTACCGGTAATTCTTCCCCATAATTTTTCCATATATTGCCTTTTAATAATTGCTCATGTTTATCCTTTCCAGAACCCTTCGTAGAGGCTGAGTCATTCAGATGAAACATAATAGGGACATCCGGTAATTGATTTAACCATTCCATAGTGAAATTATACTCCTCGAACGACACACCGCAACTGAACACGTGGGCGCTGTCAACACATAAACCCACTTGAAGATCAATATTCAACTCACTAATACGATTAAATAATGATTGTATTTTTTCGGGTGTTTCAAACGTCCCGGCCGATTGCTTCGCGGCGTTTATTTCCAGGTACAATATACACGAATCTTTTACTGATTGTGGTAAAGTATTAATTTCTCCTAAAATGTGTGATAATACAGTATCGTTAATGGCGCCGGCGCCTAAATGTATAATCACCCCAGCACCGCCTATTGATGCGCATATCTCCATTTCTTTTTTTATATTAACAGTTCCACCGGGTGAGGCGCCCCATGGGTTATCAATATAGGCGCCGTGGATAACCAATGGGATCGTTCTAGTATATTGTTTTATATAAATTTTATCACTGTCCAAAAGCGTTTCTTTATGATTTTGCGGCCCTACTGTAAATATCTGCACGCACGGTTTCAACCCAAAATCAGTTATAATTTTAGTATCTTCAATAAGCGCCTGCTTCATTGTGCGCCCATTCTTACCTACGTGAAAACCAATCGGCATATATATAATTTTACATCTATTTCTAATTAGAATTACAATCTAATATCATATATCTGTTTACTCAATTAGCAAACTAACAACCTAACAAACTAATGGAAAAAGATGAAAAAAGAGATGAGGGGCGATACAATGAAAGGACGTATGCGCCTGTAGCTATAAGGGCTATGTCAAAGGAAGAAATTGAGACATTCCGTAATGTTTTAATTAAATCATATAAATGTACTGGAGAAGACATTATCTATTCATTTGAGAAAATTATTGATCAGAATGATGAAGATCGTGACGATTGTTTGCTCTTGATCTATAAAATGAAATGTTTTGATATGAATGATTCTGATAAATTTAGATTCAGGGATATATTTAGATTTAAGGTACCTATTCCGGAAAATATTCGCGCAAAGGCGGATCAAATGCGCTGGGCCCAAAAAAGATCAAGCAGAATCCTCGAACAAGCAACTAGAATGCCGGAATTACCCGCGCCTATGCCGCCGATCGATGACACACCCAAGCGAAAACAACTTAGGCAAATTAAGCGACCTCCTAAGGCCAACTAAGGCCAATTAAAGTTATGTCGCTATATTAACAAAGCTATGGACGTCTTAATGGATAATCGCGGCTTGGTTATCAACATGATGGCCTTCAGAAAGAGCACCGGCGCGTCCTATGAAACAATGCTTAATAAATTAACACTAAAATATCAGGAAAAAATGGGAGGGGAGAAGATTCTACGTTGTTATCGTATATCAGCCGGTAATATAATACTACCGCGATATTTTTTGAGAATACTATCAAGCAGCAAATTGATAAATAAAGTCAAAATCGATATGCCGCTGATACCACATAACATGGTTACATTAATGATAAACTTATATAATTACCAATTGGTAGTTGTAAAGCATTTATTAGAAACAGTTTACACGACACCTCGCGCAAATATAGGACTAGCATGCGCTACTTTAGATCTTAAAGCAGGCGCAGGGAAAACGTTCGTGGCGGCCGGATTGATAGCGGCACTTAGTGTTAAAACATTATATATAGTATTTCTAAAGGATTTGGCATCACAGGCAAAGGCGGATCTTACCCTCGCCCTTAGCGATCCTAGTATAGTTGATGTAAAAGTTATAAATAGCGCGCTAAAGATGCCTGATACGGAGCTTAAAAAATACTCATTTGTTATTATTGATGAAGTACATAAAATGTGCAGTAGGCATCGCAGTGAGATATTTTTTAGAGCACATGCGCGATATTCATTGGCGATGTCAGCGACAACTTCTCATTTGAAAAATGGCTTCGATAAGGCGTATTATTTACAATACGGCCCAGTAATACATGCGGCGGGGATACCCGATTTCAATTTCGATGGGGCTGAATTCAAACTGTATGTAGACGTGATAAAATATATAGGCCCGCCCGAATACACAAAAACTTTAACTCATGAATCGACTGGTCGCCCTTTCGTACACTATATGTACAATCAATTTATTTCTGATGAGTTACGAATGGGTATCATTGTACAAAATATAAGGCAATTATATAGCGAAAATCATAATATATTTGTATTTGCAGAAGAGCGAGAACATTTACAACGTATTATGGAACGTATACAGGCAGAATTCGATGATATCGCCGAGGTTGATGATGCTGATAACATAATAGGTTACTATGTTGGCGGCCTAAAAAGCGCACAAGTTGCGAATATAAAGTCACGTGCTAGAATAGTACTAACAACATATAGTTTATCATCCACAGGAACTTCTTGGACGCATATGACGGCGATGATAATGGCAACCCCGCGGCGATCATCCATAGAACAACTCGCGGCGAGGATAATGCGTATGGGGAGTGATATAAATTTCCCCAGAAAAATAATAGACATTAATGATACCGCAACTTGCCTACGAGGTCAATTAAATGATAGGCTTACGGCATATGCAAGATACAATGCAAAAGTAAGATTCAAGAAGATAAATCATAATTCTTTACGTATTCAACAATAAGATCGATTGCAATCGCATTTAAATCGCCATTATTAGGCACTATTATATCAGCAAGCATCTTTTGCCTATCGGGATATTCATGTAATAATCGTATCATACAATCAAGATCTTTTGATGATCTGCGCATAACTATTTCCGGATTAGTTTCTATGTAGACCACCATGTTAAAGTATTTTTTTGCATCCATTCCAGTGTGCTCTATTATCATAACCTTTTCGGGTGTCGCCACTAGGAGTTTTTCTTGTAGCAAATCTATACTGCCGCCAGTGTCTATATATATACTGTCAGGTATGCTTCTTGTCAAAAATGACGCATATGTTGTTTTACCTGATCCAGGGCTCCCCACAACTCCAAGAATGAATTTGCCGCTCATGCTGTTTTCCGTTATCTAATTGCAAAAAAGAAATTCAATTATTTATTTCCATTATGCTACCATTTTGGATTTTATATAGGGATATGGATGGTAATTATCAATAAGGATGTTATCTAACGTTATTGATGTTAACGCACTTACGTCCCGTTCAACATCTTTTATGGCTATCGAGGGGAATCCTCTGGGGGTGCGATTGTTAAGCTGTTCTAGCGCATTTTGCATATTAGCTTCATAAACATGGCAATCCCCAAGGCTGAATATAATCTCACCAGTCTTCAGGTTGCATATATGCGCTATAATATATACAAGTAATGAATAACTGGCGATATTGAAAGGTAGGCCGATAAACACGTCACTACTGCGCATAGTCACCATGCAACTTAACGCGCCATCATTTACATACATTTGGAATAATATATGACACGGTGGTAATGCAACATTATCTAATTGTGACGGATTCCATGCTGTCACAACATGTCGGCGCGAATATGGATCTTGTATAATACCATTCACAAGGGCAACTATTTGGTCAAAACCGGGGCCTGTGCGCTTACCATATTTGTCAACGGCGGCCCCCCAATGACGCCATTGATGCCCATAAGCGGCGCCAACGGCACCCTCTGGAAATTCTAGTTTTCGCCCACGGAGAAATTCCTCAGTTGTATTTCCATCCCATATATGCACATTGTTATCGCGTAGGAAATCGATATTAGTATCGCCCCTTAGAAACCAAATAAGTTCTGTAAATACACTCTTTAATAGAATCTTTTTTGTTGTAATAAGCGGTAATTTACCGTCAAGGGTAAACCTTATCATTTCACCAAATACTCCGTTAGCAGTACTTGAAGTTCTTGTAAGGCGAGTTGATGCGTTTACAACCTTACGTAAAAGATTCAAAAACGCAACTTCTTCATTATTAACTATATCCTTTCGATATACAATAGCACTGCTTTCAACACGAGTCATCAGGGATAGATCCATCTTCACTGGAAATTTCGCATCACAATCGTAATCTCCCGGAATGGTAGATATTAATATAGTGCGTAGTAGCGGATGATCTATTGCTTCTTTATACACATTTTCACCGCCGCATATAAACACGTTCATATTAGGTTTATGTTGTTTACACCATTCAAGGGCCTCATTTAGGCTTTTACAATATTTAACATTGTCACTAGTGCCAGCGCCACCATCATAGGTGCTACTTAACACTATATTCATTCTACCGGGTAACGGCCAAAATTTCTTAGGGATACTTTCGGCGGTTTTACGGCCCATTATTACAGTATGACCCATAGTGGTATTTTTAAAGAAATTCATGTCATTGACGCCATATTTTCCCCGTCTCCAAGGTATATCCATGGCCTTTCCAATACCAAATTGGTCATCAACTGCAACTATTATGGTGAATTCCATTGCTGAATACATTATGCAACTTTCAATTTTAAATGTCAATTCCGGCATGACATTCTCCACGGAGCTTTTCAAGTTCTTTGGGCGAAAGTTTATGTTTATATTTTCCAAGGTTTATATCAAGCTCATCCTTTACATTTTTAATAAATTCCTGTTCAGCGTCACTATCAATCTCAACATCAACACCTGCAAAATAATCCCCGACTGCTTTTATCTTTTCATCTGGAGAGTCTCTTGCGGTATCAATCATGTTATTAATTATATTTAATGATTCGCTCAATATCTGATTTTTATATGCATTATATGTCATAGCAGCGTCAGAAACTTCATTATCATAATCTAGTGTTGCAAGGGAATTTATCACCCGTGCCGTTCGCCCCATTATGCAAACTTCCTTCATATCAGGCCCAATACAATCCGCAAGGGAATCCACAATGGCCTGTTTCATGTTATCAGATGAATCTATATTATATGGATGCTTACATCTATTCCAAATATGTGCAAATATACCGCTTTCTGTATCCTTAAATTTATCTATAGTATTCCCCACTGAAATTATTTCCAGCGCCTTTTGTGCGGCCGCTACTTTATGAGTATTATTTTTGTCCCTAGAATACGTATTTATGATATAATCGTTGGCCTCTTTAATGCAATCGGCGGGGCTCCTATTTATATTATTACTTGATTTTATGCGTTGTAATGTCACCGTTAAGTCATTCGTAAGCGCGCTATCGTGAACATTTTGGGGATCTTTATCGTAAACTATGGTCTTTTCAAAGTATTTATCCACCGCCTCTGCTTTATTTGACGCTTCAGCACGCGCCGAAGCGGCCCTTGTTCGCGTATCTTCCAATCTAATTATAGGATCTACTCTGTCAACTGCGGCGCCTAATATATCCATACCAAACGTATCGCCGAAAACTTCGACGGCATGAAGCGCATGACCGCGATTACCGGCTTCCATTTCATCGATGCCGAGTAACACTCCCATAAAATCCTCTGTGGCCATTCCCAGCGCGTATTCACGGTCGCGTTGCGCTAAATTGATATCATTATTTACATTATATGCAAGTAATTGTCCCCGAATTAATCTATCCTTTGGTTGTGGTTTTGACAATGTATTGGCCAATGCAAGCGCCTCTTTCGCCGGCTCATCAAATACCCCTATTGAATCATTATAAAGCTCATCAATTTGTTTGCGTTTATACCAGTCCGATTTATATATAGTTAGGGTAAATACAAGTATAATTATTACAACTATTGCAATTATGAAAAAATGAGGCATTAGGTTAGGTTATTAGGCTACTATACTACTATAACTACTATAATAACGGTTCCATATTTTGAATGTTTAATGATTTCTTGTTATACAAATCCTTTGCAACTGTATAATCCAATATATCACTTTGTCCATTCATATCCCTTTTAAATTCGTTATAAGTAGGGCTTGTATTTTGTTCAAACCATGAAACTATACTTGTAGCCTTCTCGCGTTTTGTTGAAAACGACTCGGATCGTAAATACCAAAATAACAATAGGAGTGATATTATTATAAAAATTAACATTACTATTATTACTATATTTACAATTTGAATTTATACGATAAATAAATATATTATATATGGACAAAGAAGGAATAACAGCAGCATTTTCCGGCTTAAGTACGGAATGGAAAAAGCTTTTAGGTGTTGATTTACGCACCCAGTTAATAGATTCTATATATAACGTAAATAAACATATGGCCTCGCGTGGATTATCTGCCGATAAATTAACTCCCGCGCCTCATATGGTATTTCATTGGGCCCGATTATGCCCATTTAATCGCGTTAAAGTAGTATTATTAGGACAAGATCCCTATATAGGCCCAGGGGAAGCTATGGGATTATCCTTTTCGACATATTCAAAGAAATTACCCCCTAGTTTGCGTAATATATATAATTGTCTGGGGATTTCTTCGGACAGCGGTGATCTTACCGAATGGGCTAGACAAGGTGTTTTGCTTCTTAATTCCGGCTTAACAACTGTTCTTGGAGAATCAAAGGCGCATGTGGGCTTCTGGGCAGCATATACAGATAAGCTTATTTCATTAATATCTCAGGCGAATCCATCGGCGATATTTATACTATTAGGCAATGATGCAAAAGCAAAACAGGGGCTTATAAATACATCTTGTACAGTGTTATCATGGGGGCATCCTTCGCCACTTAATACAGCCAATAGAACAGATACTCCTCAAAATTTTAGATATTGTGATTGTTTTAAGCGCACTAATGAGATTTTAGTTAACGCAAATAAGACGCCTATTGATTGGAATATATTTGGCCAGACAGTGTATCCTCGCGCGGCCATTACAGGTGACCTGGAATCGCCCATAAGAAGCGATATAATATATATATTTGCAGATGGTGGCTGTACCGGCAACGGATTTGCCAATGCAAAGGCATCATACGGGTTCTTTGTAGTACAAGGTAAATTAATAATCGAAGGTTGCGCAAAGGTCCCCGAGAAAAACCTCGGAACCAAATACACGGTTAGTAATAATAGGGGCGAATTGCTGGCAATATATAATGGGTTACTCGCCGCGAGGTCGCTTTATGGAAATATTCTTGTAGTTAGCGATTCTAGATATTCTATTGATTGTATTACGCAATGGGCGCGTAAATGGTTTGACGACCCAGAAACATTAGCAAAAAAGAAGAATACTGATATTATTGGTGATATACTCAAACTTATCGATAAATACACATCTGAAAATATAAGCATAGAATTTAAACATATAAACTCACACACGCAGATGCCCGATGACCCTGTAGAGTTATTTTATTGGCGCGGTAATGATATTGTGGATAAAAAATGCACCAGTGTCATACAATCGTAATATAACGCATATAGCACTACAACCTTATTTTTTTTAAATTTGAATATATATTTTGCTGCTATAATCATGAACAGCATTGTCACTAGGAAGAACTCCAGTAGAGAGAAGAAGCCCGTTCCCATAGATGAAACCTATGAGATGATAGATAATGTTGTCCCTGGACTTAATGGTATAACTTTAAGACCCCATCAGCAAACTGTAATAGCCGCCTTACTTGCTATCGAAGATAAGCGCTGTTTGAATATTGTTGATGGGACTAATCCTGAATATGTTATTAGATCGAACTCAGTTATATTAAGTGAACCATTTGGTACCGGTAAGACCTTTGAAATAATAGCATTGTGTCTATTAAGACCCATACCCAGAGCTACACCTGATGTTATAAGGCCAACAAAAAATAGATTCTTTGAAATTGTTAAAACCTTTACTGGACCAGGTGTATTAATACGCCCGAATTTAATAGTAGTTGGTAGTAGCGTTGTAGGCCAATGGGAAAAAACGTTTTCAACATATACAAATCTTAAAGTATTCGTAGTATCACACTATGTGCATCTTAAGAATTTGCAAATGCTGATTGATTCCGGCGACATAAAGCATTATGATATAGTTCTTATAAAGAATGGCAATGTCGCAGGTAAGTTTAATATACCTGAAAATAACACAATAAGTGCAAAGGAGCATAACTCTATAATTAGCGTTATAGCGGCATTTTCAATGCGAAAGTGCTGGTCCAGAGTGATATACGATGATTATGATACCATTCGCATACCTGGAGATGCCCCTATGATAAACTCATTGTTCTCCGTATATGTTTCGGCAACTGTTAAGAAAAATACAGTAACGACTCATCCACCGACGGCATTTCCATCTGCATTGGATTATTTACGATCGATGCAGAGATACCTTAACAATGTAGTATATGATAATATGCTTAATACGTATTTTAATGTGCGTAATACAGCTGAATTTGTTGAGTTATCCACAAATGTGCCGATAATGAATCAATACAAATATGTATATAAAAACCCCGATGATAACTTCATTCAGCTTATTGGAGCTATGGGTGAGGAGAACGCAAACAGAGTAATGGAAATGCTAAATGCTGATGCATTCTCGACAGCGGCGGAACATATGGGCATTAAAACAGGTTCTATTGCGGATATTTTCCAAAAAGTTCTTGATAATAAGTATAATGAATACATTTCAGCAGGCGAAACAATACGCATAATAGACGCCAATATGAAAGTTCTAGCTGACTTACCTTATCATGAAAAGGGAAAGTCGCATAGTGAGGCTAAAATGGCGTCAATCAAAGCGCACATAATGAGAGGCGATATTATCGGCGAAAGGATATTTAAGTATAAGTCCGACCGTCTTGAAGGCTACTTATATGATCTGAAAATAGAGCAAAAAGGTATACTTGAACAGGCCGGAGTGGCTATTAATAGAGTTATTGATAATGCTAAAGAAGGTATGTGCCAAATATGTTGCCTAGATCTACACGATTTAGATACCTTTATAGTAAAATGCTGTGGTATCATTCTATGTGATGAATGCGGTATTAAGGGCAGCCAGTTAGGTAAGCATTACGATACTGATATGCGAGGTATATCTATTACAGGAAAGTGCGCTAATTGCAAGCATAAGATTACTATGCAGGATCTCATATTCCTTGATAAGAACTTTTCAATTGAATCGTTACTTAGCGCAAAGGGAACTGAAAAGGAACCCATTGCGCCTAAGGAAGAGGTTGTATCTGAGGAAGAACGCATAAAAAATCCAAAATTACGCGCGTTACTTGCGATAATTAACGGCAAAGTAGCCGAAAATAGATCGCGTACGAATGTACATATAGATCGCCTATTAGTAGGCACTATCGATATTTGCGGAAATGAACCCGTGCGTAAAGTAGCGGTATTTGCCAGCTTCGATGAGACTTTATCTATTATAGAAAACTTCTTAAAGGAGGAATCTATAGGATACATGCGCTTATGGGGTACTGCAAATGCTATGACAAGAACAGTACAGGAATTTAAGACTGGAAGGAATAACGTACTACTTATAAATTCGCAGCAACATTGCGCAGGGCTCAATTTAGAATTCTGCACGGATATGGTATTATTCCATTATATAATGGACAATAACGTTATTGGTCAAGTAGTGGCCAGATGCCAAAGGATGATGCGTACTTGCAATCTAAACTTACACTTCTTGTGCTACAAGAATGAAGAATATATAGTGAAAAAGAGACAAAAATAAATAACTTACGAATAATTCTTCTTGGCAACCATTCCCCCATCGTGACTGAATGACTTGACAAGGGTTCTAGGAGCATTTTTTTGCCTTTGAGATCTCGCCTGAGTTGGACTGCGCGGCGACCTCGGAGAACAATCGTTTGATCGCGACTTATTCGGGGGCAACTTCGCCATGTTGAGACTCGGAAATGGGTAATACTTCCTTTCGTTCACCAACACAAACTTTGCTAGCGGTCTCGCATTCGCGATAGGTCCATACAGTGCGCCGTTAACATTTCTGTATTGGCGCATGTCGGTTTTTGACTCAGATGAGTAAAGATCGGGATTGACAATGCGGCTCTCAGCATTCAAATAGTCTTCTACTACCATTACAACGTACGCACACTCGACCTCGATGATATGCGCAAGATACTCATGAGTATCTGTAGTGAGATGCAACTTGTCAATACGAATAGAATCACCGTTTGCTTTGGACTTCGCATAACCGGTTTTCTTGTACTTGTTACCAATCTGCAAGTTCGCCAACTTTTGCAGTATGTAACCCTTAATAGTACGCTTTGAGGGCGTAACTGCTAGCGGAACGGCCAGCTGAAAAGTTACCTTATGGGGCTCAGTTATCCCAATCGGTTCGACTCCTTCTTGTACGATTCTGATAAGAAGGCTGCTTTTCTTTGAAAGCAAATTACCGTCATAAGGCTTAAACACTATGTACTCAATTGTACACGGAATATCCTTAAAATCACGGTCTGAGGGTTTAGCCTCTACGACTGGCGTTTCTTCCATACCGTATGATAACTTAGGCGCCCCCCATTCAATTTTATGCTTATACTTAATCAATTCATCTAATACATGGTTATATTTATATATCAATTGTTGCTGTTCGGCCAGCGCCTGTATAAACTTAAATATAGCCCTTTTATTATGGATTGGGTTGGTATAATGCAACCTTTTATACAATTCCTCTAGGCGTACCTTGGCGCCGGAATATACGTGCTTGGACACCCTTGCCATCATATAAACGCTGCTCACAGGCATGTTGCATGCAATAATATAGACACATTCTATAGGAATTCGATCCATTGTGTAATAAACAAAACAAATATTCAAAAATAAAACCCCTAGTGTCACTTATTTACACGTCATTTTATGTATCTTATAACTGTTTAATTGGGGGCGCTTTCCGCACTTTACGCAATGCACGTATATCTCATGTGATTCCATTCCTATATAACATTGATGATATTCCGCATAGTCAAAGCTGATAACCCCATAGCATACACTACACATTATCTCATGTTTATCTTCGTGGAACATACGAGACACATCAGGAGAGTTACCGGGTGATGATATTATAGGGCTTATGGGGCGAGAACCGTATGTATTATATATTTCGTATCCGCTGTATCCTCTATCACCGTCATCGCTGAGATTAAGCCTATGCGCGCGTAGGTTATGCGGGCTGTGGTGTTGTTGCACAGCGTGATCTAATGGATAGTGTTCTATATATTGGTGTAATCTATATTCCTCATAACACTTTATACAATAAACCACAATGTCATTTACGGGCTTCCCTTTATTACACGAATGTGATCCTAATTCGGAAACTCTTACGGTGCCCATGCACGCCATACAATGAGTCTCATGATCAGAATAATCACAATTATGATTACGGAATCGCATCTTTGACATTATAGTATAACAATCCGCGCAGAATACCTCAATATAATCCGTTTTATAGCACGCATGTTTATATATATCCGTACTTAACTTTTCCTTACAATGTACACACAAACCAGTCTTCCCATTTACATTTATAAGGCAGGCGCATTTGTGGCCTGTATTGTCGGCTTCTAGGCCGCAATCTAAGCATCTCGCCGGCGGCTTCTCAAAGCCATATGGTACTATCGCCTGATGATATTTTGGTTTATATTGTTTTGTATGTTTGTTTTTTGTTTGCCTCTTATGACAGTGATGATTTTTTACATATAATGATGATATATATCCCTCACAACCTAAGCACTTCATATGCGTTCCGCAGTCTTGATGATATTGTGCGTGTTCTACTGATGGAAATTCCTCCATACAAGAACTACATTTGAACAAATTTATTACAGTGTTTCTTTCGACAACTTCTTCGCCTGTAACACCTATCTCTTTTTCTCTACAATTATGCTCCGACATAAGCCTTTCGGGTACCTTACAGTTGCACATATCGCAATATCTCATATAGGGCTCATCAAGGCAATATCCACACGTTTCGCATATACACGCCTCAACATGCGATTCGCACTCAGGACACGGATTGTAGATAGTGTTCATTCTTCATAATAAGTATGATCCAATTTCAATTTTGTAATGGTTATTATATAATGATATATCTTGATAACAACGCGACTACATATATGCCCAAGGAGGTTATAGACGCGATGGTAACTTGGACAAATAAAGGTAACCCATCATCAGGAAATATAAATGGGGCAACTTCGCGCAGTATGATGTACAATTTTAGAAAATATATAGCGACCTGTTGTTCATTCAAATTAGCAGAGGACTTTGTAATCCCAAGAGATGATTACTATAGAATAATATTCACATCATGTGCGTCAGAATCAAACAGTACTATATTAACATCGGTCATAGACGCGTATGCTGAGACTCACAAAGTAATCCCTAATGTGATAATTTCAGCGTATGAGCACAAATCGATAATAGCGCTTGTTAATGACGCCGAATCGCGCGGTAAAATAACCGCAACTATGATTTCCCCTCAGCCTTCCGGTTTGATAAATCCGGCAGATATCGAGGCGGCAATTACACCTCATACTTGTATTATATCTATAATGCATGCGAATAATGAAATTGGTGTTATAAATGACATAGCCGCAATAGGAAAAATAGCACACACGCATCGTATACCATTCCATACCGATACTGTGCAAACTTTCGGCAAGTACAACATAGATCCTATAAAGATGAATATAGATGCATTTAGTGTATCTTTTCACAAAATACACGGGCCGCCAGGAGTTGGGGCGCTTATTATAAAAGAAAAGTTATTATGTGGCTATAGATTACATCCTATTATATACGGTGCGCAAAATTATGGCTTGCGGGGCGGTACTGAAAATTTACCAGGTATTGGGGCCAGTTTCAGTGCTATGCGATATAATCAAAAGGATCGCTCAGACCGCAATATGCGCATACTGCAATTACGAGAAATGTTAGTGGGAATGTTGCGCAGTGAGTTTCCCTGTAGATATTATACAGAGTATCTAACGGGGCCTGCTATGCCTTACGAAATAGTGTTCTTAACGGGCGAAGGATCAAAATATATGTTTAACACCTTATTGCTGAGTGTTGTTAAGCGAACAAAGCCAATGATATGTAATGTAAAAATGCGCAAAGAACTTGAATCGATGGGGGTTATAGTCAGCATTGGTTCTGCCTGTAATACGCAATCAAAAAAAGCATCACATGTGCTGTATTCTTTAGGCGCCGATGAGTACATTCGGGCGGGCGCCTTACGGGTATCTATAGGCGACGAAAACACAGTGGATGATATTAGGGAGTTTTTTACAATCTTTTCGGCGTTATTGCGCAATAATCTCAAAAAAATAAAACATTAAGGTGTTTTATCTTTTGTATCGGCTGGTAGGTATAGCTTATGCTGTGGTGTTGGCCGCAACAGCAGGAGTGGCGCTAAATACAAGTGCAGCATTAACCTTTTCCTCAAGCATCTTGAATTCTACATCAGGATATGTAACTGTCTTAACAACAGTGTAGCCTTGTACCTTAGGGATTGATTCAAGATTAATCTTATAAACAGTGCCCGCTGCCTTAGCGTCATTTCTCTTTTTTACCTCAGCGTCATAAAGCGCAGGATCGGGAACTTGAGTAGATACATAAGAAATAGCCTCAGTGGGAGTGTGTCCGTCAATGAGCAACTTCTCAACGGTCTTCATAATGGCAGTCTTATTAATTGTCTTTCTTGTCATTGCTTCGGCAGTTCTTTGCACAAGGAAAGCAACCCTTTGAATAAATTCAATGAGAAGATCGCTCAAATAGTCCTTAATTTCGGTACTGATTCTTACACCCTTTTCCTTGTATTTATCAAGGCCGATAACGTATTTACATTCTTGCACGACATAAAACTTGAATGAGGTCTTTCCATCAGTACTCTCATCAACTTCCTCCTCAACAACCTCTTCGGCATGATCTTCGGTAACTGGCGCCGATAACGGAGCGGGATCAACCTTCTTCTCCTTTACCAATGACGCCTTATTATATCTCGCCCTAAAATCGCGCCACAACTTATCCTTAAGTTCCTTTCTCATCTTATCGAGTTGCACAGAGCTATTCTCACTTGCAAACTTCCTCTCATATGCCATAAAGCTAGGAAGGTTTCTAATAAGCGGATACAACGAAAGCTTTGATACGCTATCGGAATGCAAATGGCTAACCTTAATAATCTTCTTATCAAGGCTAATAGCATTATCAACCGTATGAGTAACTAGTTGATTAATAAGTTCGCCGCATACTACGCTAAGTACATCAGGCGCGTTATTGCTGAACCTGACGCGCTCACGGGCAAGTGCATCAAGCTTCAAAGTATATTCCATTTTCTTGGGGCCTACAGTCGCAACTGTATCATTATATTGTTTAGTAAGCTCAGCAGTCAAAGGGACAAAAGTTTCACCTTCTGTGTAACCACCGTTCTTCAATCTAGTTTCAGCGGTTTCAAGTTGGTTAAGGGCTTGTCTCATCGGCTTTGATTCCTCATTTACTGCTTTATTAAGTGTTAGTTTATCCATATTAGTACGCACTCTAGCCGCCGAGATAAAACCCATAGGAGTCCTGTGCAAAACTTCAGGAGTCTTCTTAGCCTTTACTTTTTTAACAGTTTCAGTAGCAGGCATAGGTACGGGTTCAGGAGCTACTACGGGCTTCTCAGGAAGAGGAGCAACGGTTTTATTAGCAGCGGGTTTTCTTGGCTGGCGTTTAGCGGGTCTTGTGGCAGCGTGTTTAGTTTCTGACATTGATAAACGATATACTAGTACTGCACTATTTCTTTATATAGAAATGTTTAGACGCTATGAACATGACATTTGCCATTTGCTTTTGCGCGATTCTTGCATTGTTTACCAGACGACGTAATTTCAGTGCATGATTGATTCTCACTTACTTCCTCCTGGGATTCCTCTACGTTCTCCATCAGTTGGGAGATTTCTTCGTCGCTTTTAGCACCATCGGGAATTTCGTTTACAGGCTCATTCTTTGGCGCAGTTGTCGGTACTACTTTCATGCGCTTATAAGCGGCTAATGCCTCATCCTTTGTTGGCGTAGATGAAGGCGCTGTTTGTTGCGTTTGCACTGGTTGCTGGGGTGGAGGTTGTACTTGCTGTGACTGTTGTTGAGGTGGCGGCTGCGTCTGTGGTGGCTGTGGTGGAGTTGGCGACGGCGCAGGTGGGGCGCTTGGTTCGCTAATCGCATATGTTTTTACCAAATATGCTATAATAATTATAACTACTATGGCGAAAACGATAATCAATACAATAAATTTGGTGTCAGCAATAGATGTAAACAAACCGCCAACTGAGGATTGAGGCGCCGCAGGAGGAGGTTGTACAGGGGCCGCCATACGCACTTCTGGAGCAAGCCTAGGATCAGTAATATTTGGGGTTACTTCGTGATAATAATCTTCCATGATAGTATACTAAATATCATTTACTGATTTAAAATAAAATTATTATACAAGTATAATGGAAAAAGTCTCTCTTTTAATCGAAAATCGGTATCAGTTGTTATATAAATTTATAGGCTCATCAAGCAAAATATTCGCAATAACCAAATCATACATTGAGGGCGTAAATTTATCTGAATATAAAATAGTATCAACGGCGCTTGAGTATCTTAACTCTGTATCATTTACAACGCCGGATACTATTGCAGGTTTTATCGATCTTTATGATACATTTGCAAAAGTGCTGGTAACAATGGACGCAATGTTGAACATCCTAACGTCTGATAAATATAATATATTGTTCTCAAAAGATATGACTATGGTTAAAAATATAGAGGCGAATTCGGAAAAAAGTAGAGCGTCAAGTATTAAAGACGATTATATAGAACTTTCCGTTATTGATGACGACGCAATTTTCAATATCGTTTTTGATACGTATAAACCAAAGGATGTTTCGGTAGTGAATAGTGAGCGCATAAATAAATTTGTGATAGCACTTGTTGGATACTTTATCAAAACAGTCCCCGATTCAAGCGCAAAATTACATACAATTATAGAGTCGCAAAAGGATGCATTATTAGAATCAGGTAGATCGACCGAGTTTAAAGATAGCATATTAGGTTCTTTACAAGGCAACTTAATACCGGTATGTGAATTTACATCAATAGAGAAATTATTCGTAAAAATAGACCCCGATATATCTGTATTTGAAAATAGTACTATCGAGGATATATGTAATAAGTCTTCAGTAAAGAAAAATATTGGTTTTGTAATTTTAAATAGAACAACAAAATCAATCTTAGAGTTTGATATCAGGGGGTTAATTTCCAGCGAATATATACAACACAATGATCTTGTAATAGATTCCCGTAGCGGCCTTACAAAGAAATTTATACAACGTTTTAATACTGTTCGCAAAATGGAATCTACTATAGAGACTCCTGGCGCGATTATGCGTATAATACCTTCGATTATATATGGGCGCGGTACCAAAACTCGCCATGAAAAGTATCCCAAGGCGAAAAATCCTATATATGTTATAGAAACTTTTACCCCCGGACTTTACCGCTTGCTATCAACATCGGTGGGACAATTATATGTTGATATTGATGACATTCCCGGCCTATTGAAAGGCATATCTACGCGGCCGCTGCAGTATAATGATATTGTCGCAAGAGAAATTCATAAGAAATGTTTCGATGAGAAGGCCCAGATGGTACTAAGTTCATACTCTGATGAAAAATCATCGAAAATATCGCCAGATGCGATAAAAGAGGCCCTTGTGCGCAAATATAAAAATATTATAGATAACACCAAAATAGCTTCTTATACTGATTTTCGAAACATTTTATTAGGGTCTCGCGAAGAAATCGAGAATGTACTTGTGCCATTGCTTATGTCTTTTATGACCGACAATCCGACACCTGAAATAGTGCTGACTTACATTTCTAAAGTAAATTCTATAGTGGCACAATTCATTCGCGAAATAGAAGGTGGATTTAATCGCAGTAATGTGTCCGCATCATTATTTACAGGGTCATCAACGGACATAAAAAGACAGACAACGGATATTATATTAGAAATCGTCTTGAATGCATTTAAGGAATTAAATAAGGCTAATAAATGGACGGAATACAATTATACACTAAAGGAACATTTTATTGACGTTAAATTTATTACATTTTAATTATTTTATTTTAAACTGGCGAAATCAATAATTATTAAAATGGCTGATGAAAATATTGTAAATGCTATAGCGGATAACATAGATGCCGCAGTTGAACAACCTGCTGCAACCCAAAAAAAGCGCCCAGGTAGGCCGAGAAAGGTAACCATTAATACGCCTAGTGAGTTCCGTGGAGTTATCGCCGAGCCTTATGATAGCGCAAATTTGGTAGAACTTGTATATTGGAATCCCAGAATGTTTAAAAAAATATATACTATCCATAAAAATTATGCGGTTAATGAGGTTAAAATAATCTTTGAAACTGATCGTGCAATGTTTGTCGCGCGGGATCACTTGGGTAAGTCAAGAATAGTTGCTAGCATTTTTGGAAATAATCTCAATAGTTATTATTGCAAGGAACCTATATCAATTTGGGTTAAAAGGAATCCTCTAGGCGAAATTTTCAATACTCTTGATAAAAGTCATTGCAAGATAACTTTCGCCTTAAAAGACGATTTTAGGAGTAGATTTTATATTTATATTCATGACCTTGAATACGATTCTATTGATAGTTATACCGTTGAAGTTATTTGTAAGCCTGGGGATGATGATATTTTAGCAGGTTGCGATCCTACCATTAATTATCCACTAAAATTTAAACTGGGTAGCAAGTATTTTAAGCGTAGAGTTTCGGATATAAGTAAGTCATCAAAAACCCTAACTATACAAAAAAATGGAGACGGGCCATTACAATTAACGTTTGAGAAAGAAAAGGGGAAGCAGATAGAATATAATGGGGTGTATGTAAATAGCGGTAAGATTAGCCTAAATTCAAATATCCCTACGGACGATATCTTATCCGTGTCTGTTATAGTAAATTATATAAAACCATTTTCGAATTCAAACGTCGGCGATGAAGTGGAACTTGCAATAGATAGAAAAGAAAAGTTATGCCTTACAACTTGGTTAGATAAATCTTCAGGCGGATATGCAGTGGAAATAAAAGTATTTACCGAAATTAAAGCTTGTTAGGGAAACTTTTATATACCTGATTAAATATGTCCGCGATAACTGCTATGATGCTCGCTTGATATTGCGAATGGTCTCTAGCGCTTAATAATATATCCATTTGTAGTTTGTATAATTCATCAATATCGCCCATTAGGAGTCTATCTTCAATAACCATTGGGGGCGGCGTTTCGGGCATCGTAATGGTTATCAAAGGTATTTGTAGTGCGCGTAAATCTATTGCATTAAAATATTTTACTATTTCAGATACATTATTGTATAGTATTGTGTTATCAATTAATATATTTTTTTCATCGCAATATTTGAACTCAGGTAAGCTTATATTGATACTTTGCTTAGCTTTCGCCCTGTAAAATATCTCAGTTTGTAACCATTTTTCCAAACTATCTATTAGGTTAATTATGTTGGCATATTGCTTATACAATAAGGCCGCCGTTGCAGATTTTTGCACAACATCCACAAATATACCCTTTGTATTCTCCCCAACCCTGAATATACTTTCGCTTTTTTCCCCTGAAAGTTTCGCCCTGGCGACGCTTATAGTTAACAAATTAATCTCATATGTTATATCATCGCATATATATTCTGTATCAGAACCGCCTAGCATAACTTTTGGTACATCTGCATCAATATCACTAGTATCAAATCCACCTGCTTTTAATCCATCAATAGCAATTTTAATAGGGCAAATGTCAACCATCTTATATATACAATATGAAATCAATGGAGGAATTAATATCGATATATAATAAGCCTACATATATTCATTTGGGAAGATCACAGAATATATCGCAAGGAATAGAAGCGCAGCTATACGCATGGGGGTATAATGCAAGCGGTCGCCCGGACGGATTATGGATGTCGCCTGGCAATGCATGGCTAAAGTATACCGTCGAGAAAAATGACCCGAGATACCCACCATGCTGTTTTATATATGAGATAGATAACGTAAAGAATATCCTTACGATATCTGAAGAGAATTTTGTTGCGTTTGATAACACTTATCCAAATTACTGGCTGAATTTGGACTATTATGATGTAAATTTTACCGATAAATTGAAGTCTGATGTACATTATGTTGCAAAAAAGAAGTCAGTTCTCGATTTTACCCGCCTGGATAAAACTTCTATGCAGTCGCTATATGATATCTTAATACAATCTGATATAATATTCACATCGGCCGCCGAAGCGCGAACTAAGTGCGAATTTTACAATAAACTACCCATCGACACTGTTGAAAGATTTAAATATAAAAATTGGGATGCCGTTTCCGAAGATTATGCAGGAGTGTTATTCAAATATAAACCAAGTAGCATATGTGATAAGTATTTTTGGCATCAGTCGCTTGATGTCGAATCCGGATGCCTATGGGATACCCGATCAACGCTAATTACATTAAAATATATAAAGAAATCATCAAAATGGAAACATATTATATAGCAAGTAGGTAAAGTATGTCCGACGTTAAGCTTTACAAAAATGATCACGGTGAAGTGTCAAAGGATGATATGATTGCAAAAATAGTACCTGATAAGGTTACTGAATGCGCTGTTTATTTGGGGGTTACAGACGTGTGCAGTAGTAGCAAAACTGTAGAGAAAATAGCGCAAGTTATTGAAGCTAAATCAACTAATGATGCAGAAATTATATCAGAAGCAAAGGAACAACTAGGTTGTAAAACCGAAAAATGCGTCTTGGTAAAGTTACGAAATGATCTGGGTCAAAATGTAGCTAAATCAGAAATAGATGCTAGGTTTAAAATATCAGGCCCTAATGATATATCTCTTTTGTCAAACTATAATATAGATGAAACGTTAAAACAATGGCAAATCAAGTTTAAGGACTTCTATGCGTATAATTTCAATATGTTAAATTACGCCGAATATTCGTTAAAAGATGGGTATGTTATGAACAGTCCGGATACACTCGCAACGGTTTCATTTGAGGAGTTGTATAAGAACGGATACAGATGCGCCGCGTGTGTTATTAACTCTGATAAATATCAAGGCAGAGGTAAGCATTGGATGGCGTTATTTATAGATGCTAGAGATGGGGCAAAATGGTCTGTAGAATTCTTTAACTCATCGGGAAACGCCCCGGCGCCTGAATGGATAAATTGGCAGGTTAAAACTTGCGCCCAAATGAATGAAGTAATAAAGCAAAATAATCTAAAGGCAAAGGCAAGTATAGTAAGGGTAACATCTATCAGGCATCAACATTCTAAGACAGAATGTGGATTATATTCTTTATTTTATATATATTCACGCCTTAATGGGATCCCATATACGTATTTTTCAACCACGCCCGTACAAGATCAGTTAATGTTTGAGTTTAGGCAACATTTATTTGATGATCCTAAGAATCCTGAGAAATTAGGTGTGTCAGGCGGTAAGTTTGTATGGGATAAGTATAAAAAAGAAGTGCGTGTACAATGGGAGTAAAATTGAAATTATTAAACATCTGATAAATGAATCCCATAACATTTGTATGTCGTGATGGTAGGTATACTTATGAAAATAATCCTACTAAAACACCGTATTTTAATAAGCTAATAATCGCCCTTGATTGCACTACTGAGGCGTTACGGATTATATTTAATTATTGCGCTACAGGTATCATAACAGTTTCACGCAGGAAGTTACTCTTAGATGTTATCGAAACGGCGCATCTATTCAAAATGACCGGTTTAATATCTTATTCTGATATATTATTGGCAAATTATCTAAAACGCGGCCCGATGACCTTTAGGGTGTACAGTAACGCCTATAAATACAAGCTCTATGCGACAATCTGTACGATAAAAAATGACAATGTAATAACGAAATCGCTGCGAAGGTTTCCCTATAAGGTCGTTCATGATTATGGAAAAAGCAATCCAGTAGTTTTTAAAAGATGGATAACGGATAATGAAATAACAGACCGCGCAAAGCATACATATGACTTTCTTACGGATCGACGCACTATATCTGCAAATTATATAAAAGGATCAATCGGTAACAATATTTTGGAATTAATTATAGCGTTACAGTCATCATACGATGTAAATAAACTAATATCATTATATACCACGATCATGATAGCAGGGTAATAATTAATATTTTTACTACAAACAAAATTACTCCAAGTATATATAATGTATAAATTTGATAATACAGTTAATGTTGCCTTAATAGGTGTTTTGATTATTGTGGGATTGTTAATTTTATATTACGTAGTACAGTATAAATCTGAGGGTATTTGCGGCGGATATGATCAGTGTTGCCCCTGCAGCGGTAATGAGACCCTAACAGTGCGTAAAGATGTGACAAGTAATGACTTGTCGAAGGTCGCTATGGGATATAACGTCTAAAAAAAATAAATTTCACTATAGTATTATAGTATTATATCATGATTGTGGAAATTTCATTAGTAGTATTAGTGGTGTTAGTAATATTAGTAGTATTCTATTTTATAAACTCATCGGAGCATTTTGGCGCCTGTAGTTATTGTGATGGGACTGTTGCTAGAACCGGATTAACATCTGTAAATCCATATGTATATCCATATTCCGGTAGTGGATGCTTATCGGATGTTTATAGGAGTCAATGGCAGTATGGTGGTGGGGATGGTAAGAAGCCTCCGAATAGCACTGATGCGGCTGAAGCTATGCTACCTGGAAATGTGTCAGGTATGAATGTACTCACCGTCCCCGATCAAGAATATTTAACTAATTAATTTATTTTCTATAAGATTATATAGTAATGTTCAAGCAAATTATGTATTCCGATGATGGCAGTATGAGCCTAGTAGCCAAGGCACTCATTGCGGTCGCTATTATTGTAATTTTGTATTTCGTATATAAGGCAGTTTCTGGCGAAAGTGTGATCGCCAACCCCTATGCCGGTACATTCTACGGAATGGTACCTTTCCCCTTATTTGGCGGCACTGTAGCGGTCCCGGCAGTAAATTATTAAATAAATTTCTTTACAAGTTGCATCATATCTCTCACATCGTCAGATGTTATACCTTGTAAAAAACTCATAGATTGGCCGTTTAAGCCGCCGAGATGGGGCTTAATTCCTTTATGAATTTTTTTGCCTATTACGTACAATTTATATAATAAATATGATAATACCAACTGGGGAATCAACACTATTATTATAATAAAAATTGATAGCGGGTCCATTAATTATTTTTAATTGTTACTATAGATTTAATTATTTTTTAAATTAATGTTTTTTGCAATAGTATTATATAGTATCGCTAATGGAACACAAACGTAAGCACCACGGAGGCAAGAGAAAGTCTCGCAAATCGCACCAAGATGCCAGCAAGAGAAAGTCGCGCAAGTCTCGCAAGTCGCGCAAATCCAGAAAATCCAGGAAGTAAATAGTGTTACCCACTAATTACCGTTCACTACTTGTATTAATAACCAATATTACGCGTCTAATATAATAATTATTTTTTTCGACTGGTGAATATACGATGTTTAAAAGTAAAGGTAATTACATGAAAATATTAGATGCGCTGCATTTGCCTAAAATAGAGCGTATGATAATAAACCAACGATTTGTAAATGAAGTTAGATCAGCCGAACGCCAATATGCATTTACGGCGGCTACATATTATATACTCACAAATGTCATAACAGTGGGAACCGTATTGGTTACGGCCTTTCATTCTATACAAAAAATATCATTAGTGCCCGAAACGGCAGCCGATGTATTCTTCTGGTTAGCGCTCGCAATCAGTATCATAGTAATATTAGCAAATAAACTGCTTAATAGTTTCAATTTACAGAAAAATTTCGTATTGGATAAACTTGCCCTTGAAAAATATCGCACTGAAGGCTGGCAATATATATCTGGTATAGGTAGATATGAAAAAGGCTCCCCTACGGATAATTTTAAGTTATTTGCAGGGCGCATAGAGAAGCTTAAAATGAAAATAACGGAAAATGCCGTTAGCGGCGAATCTGGAAAGGATCTAATGTCGCAAAATTCAGCGCAAGATTTACATATGTATACTGGAGCGCCTATGTACATAGATCCTACCCCTCAAGACCAATCAGAGACAAATATTGATCAACAATTGGATGAAGCCACTGATGATTTGGAAGCGCAGCTACCCAGTCAGGAGGTAAAGCAGAATACCCCAGATACGCCCCTAGAACCGCCCCAGCAACAGAGCAATTAGTGTCCGCATCACCGCATTCATTGGCGATTTTCAATATCGTTTTTTTGTACGATAGCGTTGTAGAATTTTCAAGTGCATATTTTATAACTTGAAGAGAATAAATTGCGCAACCTAGCGTCTTAAATACATATCCAATTCTACCCTGTTGATCAAGTTCCAATGACGATATGGGTTTTGTATACCCAGATTGTATATAATTTGAAAAATCCATCTCAGTGTCTTTGCAGTCCCATATGGCAGGTACACCTCTTGTCCGTACTTGGTCCGGATGATCTGAGAGTATAGGGCGCGCGTATTCAATACCCTTAAATAATATTTTATCAATTGCATCTCCAGATCGCGCATCACTATGTATAAGCTCGTACAATACATAATTATATAATACGCAGCTTGCAATGCATCTAGGATCTGCATGGGTAACTTTACACAACTCCTGTGATGTTTTAAACCAGTCGTCAAGGGCGCTAACTGGGCAACACCTCATTATGCTACCATTTGGCGCCACTGTGTACCCTGATTTTTCCCATACATCTTGCGCAACGGCTACCGGATTAGTTATAAATTCTTCATTACCTATAACTGTTGACATTATCCCGCCAATACCCCGTCCGTATGTATCACCGAGTTCGGGAAATCCTCCATTAGCCCATGCTCTTAATCTTTTAGCAAAATCACACACATCAAGTTTATTTTCAGTTGAGATTAATGATTGCATTACAAGTATCATATGGTCCGAGTCGTCAGTCCAATCACATACGGGCCAGTCTCGTATAGGTTCGGTATAAGGAAACTGTGCGGTGACCCCATCGCGTTTAAATTTAAATTCAGTACATAAACCCACAGCGTCTCCAAGACATTGTCCAAATATCATCCCTTTTATCTTATCGCGAAGTGTTTCTACCGGCAACATAATATGATAACATGATGATGTAATTTAAAATTGAAATCAATTACAGGGTTATATCATGCCTATAAAGAAATTCCGCGCGAGTAACTTGTGTTATCTCTCTGATAGAGTAAACTCCGGAGATGTAATATTGTCGCTATACATACGCTCAATGGAAAAATTTAACAAGGTGCAATTGCATAGCGATGGCAAGCTTCTACTTGAACACAATATCACCGACACCTACGAATATTGCGTTAATGTTCCGAGAGAGGATCGTATTTGGCTAACACTTAACTGCGAATGCGCCGTTGACATAATAATACTTACTAATAGCAAAAAAAGAGAGGGTGATTTGATTGCGGCGTTGTAATATACCGTTAACTATTGCTATCGCTAACTATTTTTTTTTACACATAGTAAATGGCTGAATAACCAGTACCACCTGTGCTCCCAGCTACGCCACCTCCTGTTTTTGAACCGCCATTACCCGGCGTACATGATATAAAAGTAGAATCAGACAATGTTGCACTTGTGATCACTATAACAACGCCACCACCACCTCCCCCGCCACCCCCTGCGTTGCCAGCGCCCGTTGCATTTGCGCCAGCGCCGCCAAGTGCAGTAATAGTACCACCATTTAGTACTATTTTATTTGCAGCAACTACTACCACGCCACCACCAGCGCCGCCACCTCCACCTGTACCTGAACCTGATGTACCACCTCCACCTCCGCCGCCTATACCCCCGTATAATATGTTATTCAGAACATCACGCATGATGAGCGCGCCTATATTATTTCTAATTACATTCGCTCCACCGCCAGCTACCACTGGCACTGGTGCAGTACCCGATGCACCTCCCGCACTTGCTCCTGCACCACCTGCGCCGCCAAGACCACCTAAACGCTGATTTCCCCCAAGACTGCCACCATTACTTCCTGGGGTACCGCTAGCATTTGATCCGTTTCCACCCTGAGTACTACCGCCTAAGGTTCCAGCTGCCGCACTCGCACCTGCTGTTATACCAGATGCGTTTCCACCATTAGCGCTAATAATACCAGTGAGAGTAAGTGTTCCTGCAACAAATATTCTATATCCATTAGTGGCTAAGGTTATTCCAACAGGGACTATTAAATTTTGATAATATGCGTCTGCTGCGAGTGATCGTGTTGTTTCAGTCACTGTATAATTAATTAAATTACCAATCGAATACAAGTTTCCGGAATTATATCGTGATACAACAGTTGAGCTCCCTGCTTGCACAGTGTGAGCAACGTTATTTGGACATGTAGTTAGTGCACTAGTTGAAAACCCGTAAGTAAATTGGCTTTCAGTTATGCAATATATTCTGAAAAGCGTCGTTGTACTTGACATCAGTATACATATGTATACATATTTAAACATATTCAATATAGGCCACGCCAGCACCACCGGCTGTACCCGCAGTCCCACCTCCAGGCGCAGGTGCACCGCCAGTCCCACCAGCTACATCTATAAAAGTTGTACTTGGTAGAGTCGTACTTGTAATTAAGATGACTACGCCACCTCCACCACCCCCTCCACCACCCCCTTCATTCGGTACACTACCAGCTCGTCCAGTCCCGCCAGTTGCTGTAATAGTGCCACCACTTACGATTATTTTATTTACAGCAATAAATACCACCCCAGCGCCACCACCCCCGCCGCCAGATAGACACAAACCGCTCGATGATCCACCACCACCTCCTCCCCCACATCCACCGTTTAACAATACTAACGCAGTACTCCTATCTGTTACGCCTCCTATTAAGTTATATACAACATTAGTACCGCCAACACTAGCGGCAGGTTGTGTTGCGGTACCGGCAGCACCTCCAGCAGCTGTTCCTATACCACCAGCTCCCCCAACGCCGCCCAATCTGGTACCTGCTGCAACTCCAGATCCTGCAACACCTGCCGCATTCGTATTTAATCTACCTGCGCCACCAGCAGCGCCTCCGCCAACGGTCCCTGCTCCAGCCGCTGGTCCGCCACCGGGCGCGACACCATTACCTCCATTATTGTTTATGTTGCCAGCTAGTGTAAGTGTTCCTGCAACAAATATTCTATATCCGCCTGATGTGAGTATAATTCCGCCAGGTACTATTAAGTTATCATAATAAGCGTCCGCAGTTAGCGTTCTTGTTGTTTCAGTAGTACTATAAGTTAATAGATTACCCACTGAGAATAAACTCCCAGTGTTATATCGTTTTACCATACTGCTGCTTCCCGCTTGCACAGTATGAGCGACATTATTTGGACACGTTGTTAAGGCACTGGATGAATATCCATACGTGAATTGGGTTTCGGTTATACAATAAATCCTCCTAAGTGGCGTTGGAGTTGACATCAGTGCTATATTATTATAACATATATTCTACACATAAATTATGGCTGAGGTCCCAGCACTACCACTAATTGCTGCCGATGCACCAAATATGGATGCTCCTGGTGATCCTCCGGATACGTTCATGAATGTGCCCGATCCTATATTATTACTTGTAACAACAATAACTGCACCACCTCCACCCCCGCCGCCGCCTGCGGCAGATCTGCTAGCACTAGTACCTGCTGCGCCATTACCGCCTAACGCTGTAATAGTACCGCCGCTTATGACTATTTTATTTGCAAGTACTAATACAACACCTCCGCCACCACCTCCGCCGCCTCCAGTACCTATTGGGGCAGTACCATCACCGCCGCCCCCACCGCCACCGCAACCGCCATTTAACATAACACTAGTGATTGTTTGTCCTGATATGTTTCCAAAAACACTATTTATGTAAGACGCGCCACCAAGGGACGCAGCAGGCGCCGTACTGCTACCTCCTGCACCTAATCCACTAGCTGCGCTACCCCCACTTCCACCATTGCCCCCTAACTGTGTACCTGCGGTTACAGTGCTGCCGTTTAATCCAGGCGAAAAACTTACGTTCGATCCATTTCCGCCAGTAGCGCCGCCCCCTATGGTCCCGCTCGATGCCCCTGCTGCACCAAGTCGTGCTGCACAATTGACCCCATTATTATTTATGTTACCGGCGAGTGTAAGCGTCCCTGCAACAAATATTCTGTATCCACCCGCAGTTAGGACGACCCCTCCGGGTACTATTAAATTATCGTAATAAGAATCCGCGGTTAGTGTGCGCGTTGTTTCCGTTGTTGAATAAGTTATTAGGTTACCCATTGAGAACAAGCTACCAGCATTATATCGTTTTACCATATTGCTGCTTCCTGCTTGCACAGTATGCCCTGCGTTATTTGGGCAGGTAGTTAAGGCGCTAGATGAGTATCCATATGTAAACTGCGTCTCAGTTATACAATATATTCTCCAAAGTGGGGCCGGATTTGTCATTTATTTACGATCCTATATTATATCCGATTATGCTATTTTTAGTATATTAATTACAGCGAATATTTCATTTGCTCCGGACGCCCCCACTGCCAAACCCGGCGCGTATGTTTCGGTATCATTTACATCATACCACCATTGGAGTTCATATACTTTTGTTGTACTTACAATAAGGAAGCCTTTTATTATAGATCTAGAAGTAAGCGTACCTGAGGCCAATTCACTAGTCCCCGTAAGCGCCGTTGTGACATCTGTTATATTGAACAATCGCGCTTTATGCATCGATACGTTATAGCCTGGCACAGTTGCATCTATAAGATAAGTTCCCGCAACCGATATTGTTATTTGATTTGTAGCCAGTGCTACGCCGGTTGCCCCTGTAGTATTTGCAAGAGTATTCAACGCGCGCGTACTCCAAGCTCCGGCAGTCACAGTAGAGTCATCATTAAGACCAGTGCTCAAACTGTTTGATATTGTCCATCCTGATATCGACGTTGCCACACTTTGCCATGTCGCAGTTGTCGCCCCAGTGGCCACAAGAGCTTGCCCTGTACTTGGCGCCGTAGCGCCCACTACGCTAACTACACCAGTGGCCGATTTAAGACTGTCTGCGGCGACGTTATTTGTTGTGCTAGTTATAGTTTTATTTGTAAGCACTTGAGATGCGCTGTCTATAACTATATTACCAGCAGCATTTGGGAAACTCCATGTTCTATTCGCGCTAAGTGCAGATGTGTCGATTGTTGAAACAAATCCACTTGGTTGAATCCAGCTGAGTTGATCACTTGCATTGTCATATATTCTTATACTTCCGCTTGGTGTTGATGGTGCTGACGCTTGGGTTATCAATGCAACATAACCTGCACCAGATAAACCAGAAACCGTAAATGAAATTGCGGTAGTATTTGCCCATGTATTGCTAACGGCAGTCATCCTTTTGTCAGTATATTATGCGGAAAAAAATAATTTCTTTTTATTACTAGAGAGTATTTATTTATAGTACTTGCCAGTTGCTGGCAGTGGTAGCGTGGAATCTAGTGACTGCGCTGGCTGCCACAGCAAGGGCTGTATTGGAGCCGAGAGCGTTAATAGTTTGTCCGCTTGCCGGGAATACGTTTGCGGAGTTGGCACCGCTGTTCTTTACAGTGAAAGTCATCCCAATAATATTGGAGTTAAGCAGAGGCAAAATAACACTGTCTGCAGCAGTAGCTACAGTGGTCAAAATATTTACTTCACTGAAGAGCAAAGTGGCGCCAGTTTGACCGCCTCCTGCAAGGGCGGTGATACCAGTTGTGGTGGAATTAAGCTTAGGGCGCTGGAAACTAATGTAACCATTTACAATTTGCAAAGAATCGGCAGTGGAGGCCGCGGGAGGGGCTGCGCCAAGACTGGCATCGGCCAAGGTATCAGTGTAAGTAGCAGTTGTGTTATCGGCAATGGTACCAGCGAGCAAATAAGTGCTACCTCCTGCCGAGGTTCTGTAAATCTTCCTTGCAATACAATTTCCATTAGGTGCTAGTGGGACGCTGGTCAACAGCATAGAAGTATTTGCTGAAGCTACTACGGAATTTGATGCGGTACCGGCTCCGGTTTCTCCATAGTTAGATACAAAGGTAATTTTATAAGTATACGCACCTGCGCTCAAGCTCCCTGGTTGAGTTCCTGCCGCAATTGTGCATGCCGTGGGGCTGCTGAATGTTACTCCAGAATTGATAATTGACATTACGTATATAACTACTAGTACAAAAATATTTTTTCATTTAAATATTAAAGTGTCGCCACGGGCATATTATTTATTGCGTATATACATACGCGTATAGTCCTTCTTATCATCAAATCTAACCAATATGAAAAGGCCGCAATGGGTATTAAATTCATATGAAGTATAGCGATTGGTTCTTCGCGCTGTTGAATATGTCCCAAAACAGTTCTTAAATTGTCCTATTTTGTACCACTTAGGTAGCTCACATAAACATGCATGATTTTGTTTATACCATGTGATAAGGCCCCTATTGGCGCAATGTACGGCGTTATACATAATTGTTGACGTTGCGCTAAAGGATACCCTATCCTTAATCATTAGAAATTTGCATATGTGCGATAGTACTTCATTTGGTAGTATGTTCATTTATTATTTGAATTTTACCTAGTGTATAGTATAGTATTGACAATGAGTGGTAAATATCTTGTCAAAATGGATCGTAATAATACGAATTTTCAACTAAAGTTGTTTGAATATCTAAGAAATGCAAAATTTGGTGATGAATATTCATTTTTAAAGTACTACCAGAACATAGTTAGAATATTTATAAATGACATTGATATAGATTCAAGGGGTTTATTAATAAGCTTTACCATGGGACTCGGTAAGTCTATTCAGGCGATTGCAATAGCAATGGATTTGATAAAAGAAAGACCGCCGATATTGTTGCTTACAAAATCCTTACAGGAGAATATGAGACAATCTATAATAAAATACGTAAAAATGCGCTCAGTGGCCGAACCTGATTATTATCTTGGGCGCCTTTCTCCTGAGGATCTTGACAAATGGATATTACGTAATTTTTCATTTGTTAGTATGAATGCCAGTAACATGTTGCGACAAGTTGGCAAGGCGGCCGAGGGAGACGTTGGTAAAGAATTTGACGTTGCGCTTGAGGAAAAAATAGGGGAGGTCTTAAAGTTTCCCTCACTCGATGGTAAATTGCTTATAGTAGATGAAGCACACAATCTTTTCCGAGCAATAACCAATGGATCCTCAAATGCAAAAGGCTTGTATGATCTTGTGATGAAATCTAGAAATTTAAAAATTATATTTTTAACAGGCACGCCGATATCAAATGATCCATTTGAACTAGTACCATGTTTTAATATGCTCGGTAGTAAGCGCCCCGGAGTATTAACCTTACCGGAATCTTATAGGGATTTTTATGATCTATATGTTGATAAACACAATGGCAGAGTGAAAAATAGGGGAAAATTCCAAAATAGAATATTTGGACTTGTGTCGCATGTATCACATCTTTCAACGCCGGGAGTAGCCGCTGGTATTTCGGACACATCATCTGAAGTGTTATTTCCCGAAGAACTTGAAACAAAAGTTGTAAATGTTAATATGACCCCTGAGCAGTGGGTTTCATATCAATTAGCGCGAGATAAAGAAAAGGAAGAAGGTGTTAGGGGGCGTCGTGTAAATGAGGCCCCTGCTTTACAAAAGCCAAAATCTGGCGCACAAAGTAGTTATAGGGTAAAATCCAGACAGCTATCAAATTACTTACCAGGCGCAACGTCAAGTCCTAAATACGATGCTGTTATACAAAATATAAATGATAGACCTGGACAACTTGGTTTAGTATATTCACAGTTTGTCGGTGAAGGTGGCCTCGGTTCGTTCATCCGGGCGCTAAAGGCGGATGGATATACGGAATATACATTAACACAAGCTACCGGTGGAAATTATATTGATAATATTAATAAAGAGGCTGAAAAGTCTGCTTCTAAATGGTGGGAAGGAGGCACCAGGAGTATCCTGGATGAAATAACTGGCGGGGCGTCTTCTAAAACATTCGCGGTGATATCCGGGCGCGTTGATCCATTGGCTCGCGCGGCCATTCAAGATGTATTTAATTCCCCAGAAAATACACATGGGGAAATTATAAGCCTATTGCTTATAAGCGCTACGGGCGCAGAGGGACTTGATTTGAAAAACATACGCCATATACATATTATAGAACCATATTGGAACTATGGAAGGCTCGCCCAAATAAAATCCAGGGGAATTCGTAATGATTCGCATAAAAATTTACCTAAAGACGAGCAGAATGTGCAAACTTATATATACCTTTCACTGCCGCCAGAGAGCGAAATTAAAGATCAAAAAGAACGCACTACTGATGTAGAATTGTATGAAGATGCAGTGACCGATCAAGTGCTTATAACTGATTTTATAAATGCAACCGATGAAGTTTCGATTGAGTGTCTACTTAATGGTGAAAAAAATTGCAGAACATGCGCCCCCACGGGGAAACCTTTATATACATCTGATTATATGAAAGATGTACGGGCTGCTGATCCCTGTACTAGTATGGAAGAGGCAAAGGTAACCGCAAATCAAATACTGGTTGATGGGGTAGAATATTATTATGCACCTGCTGATAATATATTTGGAAACGATATCTTCATATACAATGAGGAAATTAATGCTTATAAACAAGTGCCCGAAAACGACCCCGTATTCATGCGCATAATTGACGCTATAAACGCCCAGTAGAGGCTAAATGGATACTCATTGTATCTAAATTATCATAGAATTCTGGAGGAATTGGCTCAGGGCCTACGTCACACTCTGCATCTTGATGGCGAATAAATGAATATTTTTTTATAAATTTATCACTGCCATCGTAACAGGGATAATAATTATTATAGTTATATTTGTCCACAGGCATCGTATAATATTCAACTATAAGTTTATTTTCGCCGAGTTCGCCTGAAAAACCTCCATATAAATCAAGGTATAATCTACCATTATCTATATAATTTGATGGTAAAAAGTTATGCCTTGTACCTAATTTAAGATCTAATAAATATCGTGTAACGCCTTTTCCGCAATCAACTGGTACAAACCTATCCATAGTTGCCGTTTTAGATTCGAATTTATGCGCCATATACACAAGATCATATCGCAAATCTATAGGGGCTACCAGGCGCAGTTTAACATTGGCAACCGCTACCACATTTTTTTCAAGAAATTGATCTGTAAAAGGTTTTTTGTGTAGCATTATTCTAAATAGCGGATGCGTATCTTCTTCATTAACGTATCCAAAATAACTATTTGGGATTAAATTATGCACTGTAGTAACAATCGAATCGGCCCTAAAGGGATATTTAAGAAGTTTCGCATATAAAGCCCTACCGAATCTACCTTTGTATTTTGCACGCAGCCTGTATAACTTATCTATATACCATTGAACACTATAATTAAATTGTCTGCTTACAAGTGCGCAACTAGCCGCGGTTTTAAGTGGCAGCATACTTTGCATTGCACAGATTTCTATAATCAAAGTTATTGAGTCTATTAGATCCATATAATTAATATAATAGCTAATAGCTAATCTTTAAAGATTAATACCTACAAGGCCAGTGGTATTTTGCATCTTGAGTGATTTGAAGCGCATTTCTATACCTATGCGATTTTTTGCGATAATAAGTGTTGCATTTGTATTAACGCCCAAAGTTGCGAAATTTAAACTTGCTACTTCGAAACTAGTGGTGGAAAGGATATTAGTTACATAATAACCGGTGCTTGAGACTACTGCCACGTTCAGTGTATTATTTGGCGAATTAAAGTTTTGGAAATATACGGCTACACCAGGCGCGGTGGGCACTCCTACTGATCCTATGGAGGAAGTATCATTACCATCTATTACATTAAATTGCGCAGGATTTGTACCGGCAACACCTTGTACAGTCAAAATATATCTCGGTATAGTTACAGGAGACAGCGAAGGTGGTAATGTAAATTGGAATGTAATTTCAGGAATGGATTGTACTGGTTTCTGAAAATAAAATATATCTCTTGCAGGGACAAGTTTGACCGCTACTGAGTTCAGATTAGTAATATCTAATTCGTAATGGTAAGGTTTCCCTCCTGGGGCTCTTACGGCCTGCGTCGTAGTAATACTACTAGAAGCCACATTAAGATACATTTTACCGTAAAAGAAATAATCCGGAAATGCGGTAGAGTTATTTATTCTAGGAAAGTAAAAATCGTTTATTTGCATAGATACCACATTTTGCAATGGGTTATTGTTATTTAGTGTAGTTACGTTAAATGTAAGTTCACCATTGCCGAGTTTGCTTGTGTCCGTTGCTTGTATTGTGTCGAATAATATATAGTTGTCCTCGAAGTTATTTGAGGTGTTTGAAGTTGGGGGCGGAATAGGCACATCCATGCCTCCATCTAGGCCAACTGGCGCTAATTGACCAGTATACGGCGTTTCTTGTCCCTGTTTATATATTTCTTGCTTGAGATATTCCTTAACATCTATACCATTGGGTACCCCTGGGCCAGTTGTACCCGCGCGCCGCACTGCCGAAAATGGGTTTCTATCAGACATACTATATATTGATACTTGTATTTTAATTGAAAAAAATATAACATTAGATGCTTAGGTGCCACATCATTATTAATAATCGGCCTCTTGCCACCAAATCCGGCTCTCTGCTTTGTCTAATTCATCACCGTAGTGATATTTATAAAAATCTGCGGATTTTATAGCCCAACCGCTCATTGCACGTTTATCTCTGAATCTTCTTTGGGCCATTAACGCATTAGCGCTATCTATTCCATATGTTTTTTCACTTCCATCAAACGCCGATCTAGGATTTGGCTTATCATAAGAATCCGTATAAGTACGCCTAAAGGAGTCGTAATTATCATAAGTATTGAAATCCGCCTGGTTCGGAGGTATTTCATCGTCCGCAGTGATATCTCCTGGGGTTGCGCTCTGTGCGCCTACTGATCCTACCGGTTGCATAGTAGCGGGCGCCTTAACACCTTCATTTTCAACCGATAAATGTATGCTCTTATGTAAATTAACCATATTCGCGCTCATTATAAGTATATACGCAAGACATCCAACAACTACCATCGCATTTCGCGGAGTATCAGATAATGCAATAATGCATATAACAACAATAAATGCAAAAGCTAAATAATAATAAATGGACAATGGATCCATGCTGTATGAGTATATATTAATCATATAAACTTTTTATTTACATTAATCTTCTTTGTTGAATAGGTTTTCAGTACCTCTGCCGAGTTCCTTAAATGTTTGATCTAACCCATTTAGCATTGCATCTAATTTGGGGTCGTGACCTCTATTAGCTGCCATCTTACGATAGTAACCGATGATAGTCCTAAATTGCGAAAGTGTCATAGCGTCTGATTTTGTATTTTTTGATACATCTACTATAAAATGTTCCATAATAATGGTTGAATTCTTTGTACTGATGAAATCCCTATAATAATCATCAAAATTATCGCGCAATAACGATACACTGTCTCTTATTTTACCAAACGCTTTTCGGCATCTACTAAGTTCGGGGATTGATTGAATACGTTCCAAGTTATCCATCATTAGCGTAACAAATTGATCAATATCAATATCCGGTGTAACAATTTCTTTGTATAACTTATGACTGAGTTCAAGCATTTTGCTTAGCACATTTACAATAAACAATTGCGTATTTTCATTGGCTGATTCAAGTGTATATAAAAATTTAATATTAATTCCGCTGAATGGAAATGGTTTATAGTCTGCGCCCGGCATATTAATTATAAATTTACCATCAAGCGAATCTTTATCCGTCAAAAACTTCTTGTACGTAATTAACCTATCACATACAAGAATAAATGCGTTAACAAGGTCCGATTTTTTTAATCCATTGTATACTTCGGAAAATTTAACACGCATATCTTCCGGCACAAGATCAAGATTCGCAATATACGGAAATAGATCAACATTTGGTAATTTTTCCATAAATTCTCTTGCTTCTGTATAAAATGTTTTAATTGAAAGTATATCCTCGGGCGCCGCAAAATCTTTTATAAATCGCGCCTCAGAGAACATTTCTAGCACCTTTAACAGTTTTTCGATAAGTTCTTTAATCTTTTCATAACGAGGGTATGCAATGGGTATATTAATACCATTTGTACCTAACATTTGGTTAAACAAATCAGCCATTTGTTCGTTATCCATTCCAGATGGTAACTTGATTTTCTTTTTAATAACACGTTGCATGACATAAATATATTATATTATATCTTCAAAAGAATCCTTATTTTGAAAGGATATATTCAAGATAATTTGAATACAGTTTCAAAATATCGTCTGCAATTAGCATTTTTTCGCTCGGTTTCATTGATTTAATGTGAGGTCTTATATTATCAAATAATGAGAACATATATGAGTCAGTAGCGTCAAGTTTGATACCAATATTAACACATTCTTCAGATGGGTTTAGATCGATTAATTTATCAAGTTGCTTGGTTTCAATTAGTTCCTTATATCTCATAAAAAATGCGCCAGATACCCTAATTATTAGTTCAGGGTCGGCCATTCCTCTAATTAAATTGAGGCGTTTTTTCACACGATCTATTTGATCAAGATCCTTTGGATTCTTTATTCTACAAGCTACTAATTTAATTAACGTATTAATTGTAGTATTAAATTCAAGGAGAATTTCCTTAACGGGCCTGATTTCAAGTTCGGTCATACTGTATATTTTACCTATGCAATTCTTAAAAATAAAATTAATTTAACGATCTATTTTCCATCTATTGGATATTATTTTGCATCCAGGCTTTCAACATCTGATCATCAACAGCATCACCGCTCGGTTCAGGCGATTCCATATTACCTATGGGGTCCCTTCTAGTAAAGCCCATATCCATATCATTGGATATGTTATCAATAGGTTGATGATCATCTTGAGCCGATGATACGCGCGTAGGTTGCCCCCTTTGCGAATCACCTTGACGATCTCTATTATTCGGCTGCTGGCGCCTATGAGATGATTTTTGTTGTTGTTCTGCAATGCGGCGGTGTATGTCATCACGTAACGCGTCATCGTCATTGCGCTCATCATTAAAGGTCAGTTTTCCCCCTTTCATATCTGCGCCAGAAAACAATTCACGTTGCCAATAGGAGGCTACGTCTGCAGGCAGATCTGGAGAAACACCTGCGCCGGATTCCATTGGGGGTGAAAATCTAGAGTCCATTGCGGCCCTACCAGTTCTATTTTCAAAAACTCCTCTGATCTGCTTTAGGCCTATATATACGCGCCCCGTTGCGTCTATCATCGCGGGCATTCTGTTAATACCTTTTCGCGCGAGAGTAGTACGCATATCATCATCAATTTCATCCATATTTATTTTTTCTATTTGGATTCTAACTCCCGTTCTGTTAATGTCTTCGATATTGCTATCTATATAGCGCGCCATCTCTAGCGAAGTTGGCTGTACGCATAAAAATAATTTATATGTTCTACTCATATATTTGTATTATATTATTAGTTTAATAAATTATTTTGAGGCAAATAGAATTTTCAGCCTGGAAAACTTTTCAATTATATCTCCTATGGCCGATTGTAGTATTGCGTTAACATCGTCTTTTGTTTTTATGCGTAAATTAAATGAGCGCATAATGGAATCGACAGATAATACTACGGCGTCTATATCGGGATACAAATCATTTATGTGTTTTGTAAGTAGACGGCCTATAGTATCAGTTTCTCCATCTATATGTAAAGTATACATATCATTTGATGGTACTATAGTTTGTAATAAATTAAGTATGTTTTTTACCCTTGTGATAATAGATTCACAAGCTGCAATAAGTATGTCCTTTGCATCCATTGTACCATTTGTTGTAAATGTCAACATATAATCATGCGGGTTACTCACACTGCTACTTAATCCCTTGCCGGTATATACATCTATTGGTTGTACATCAGTAGGTGTTATCACACCGCTAAATGCGACACTATGGCCTGCAAAATCATGCCCGTATGAGGTCAGTATGTATATATTTGATATATTTACGAACTTGCCGGGTTCGAGACTAAACAATGGAAATTGATCGTTGAACACTTTAGCCTTTTGCCCAGCTGTTTGTTTTATTTCGCTAGCATAAACATATCGAAACATAGACGTTTGATTTTCGGCCCTTAATTCAAATCGCGCCGATGCGTCTACGGATTGTTTTATAGGTATACTCCGTATGCGATTTTGTATAAGATCAATAAGCGTATATGGGTTATCTTTTGTAAAATCACTATAGTCAAAATAAAGGCATTTTACTGGTAATTCACTCATAACGCTCCTTCGTAGCCCATTAGCTATAGCAGTATTTACACCAGTAAGCTCAATAGAAACCTTTTGAGGCACTAGAACGGATGGTATAAGATGCTTTAATGATTTATCATTAATTTTTACACCAAGATCCTGTATTACAAGGTCTCCAACGGCTAAAACTGTACTCATAGTACTTATAATATGTTATAATACTATAAGTATAATAAACATTCAATTTTAATTCATAATTATGTAAGCGTAATCATATGATCAATTATATCCAAATTGTCTAATCTATTAGATGGGTCTTTTGTGTAATTGAATATCACATGCTTATACATACCGTATACTTCCCCTACGCATATTTCTTCAGATTGCACCCAGTCGGAAAATTTATCAATGGTCTTGCTGAAATCACTAATTGAGGGTGTATATATCAACGGTTTACCTGACTCACTAGCTGCTAAAATAAGTTGTAAAAATTTCACTATATGATTGCCTCCATAGGCGCCGTAGCACCAGTTGCCAGACGCCATGGGGCTGTTAATTTGCAACATACTAGCGCCACAGAATGCTTTGTTAAGATCCCGGTCAAAATCCGTAATGAACTGCCCAACTCCATTAATATTATGCGTTGCGTCGATACATACGACTGCATGTTGCAACACCAAACTAGTAGCAGATTTTCCATATGGGGCATTATCTGCATATTTACCGGTATATCTTACATTTGTACCAATACCAACATAAGTAGACATGCGTTCTGAACCCATTATAGCAATGGCATCAAGGGGCTCTAGTTTGGAGCATAATAAGACACTTACAAAACATTCCGGGCGAACTAAAAATTGTATTTCTTCATGCGTAAGCGATTTTGTAAAGATATCCTGACATAGCCATTCGGTAGCATAATCAATGGATAATTTGGATAGCGTATCAGGTACTTTATCACTTATATAAATGGGGGATATAGGTTTATTGCTTTGTTCCCAATTAGGAATAGCACGTAGATGTTTGCGCATAATCACTACTGATGCGGACATAAATTTTGAGTCATTGATATATTCTGCTACATTAGCAAAATATCTTAACATACATTGTAATGCAAATATATTACTGCTAATGAATATACCAAGAAGCGAAAAATCGCTAAATGATGTCTTCATTTTGAACTTTCCCGGCGAAATATAATTGTAGTTAAACAGGCCCATAAAGGCGCAAGCGATCAACGTGGCGACTTGCAAGCGAGTCAGTGATTGATTTGATGTCATACCGGTAACTAATGTGCATAAATTTACCCCTTTGAATGTCCTTTGACCATCTAAGATTAGCATTTTAATAGTGTCTATTATCCCAACTACCGTTTTTTCATCTAATAAATCTACTATACCGTGCTCCCCATAATATTTGTTAAAAGTGTCTATGATAGTACGCGCCTTATAGCGCCCATTGTGCAAATTTACAATGCGCATGTCAAAATCCGCTATGCTATTGATCGGTTCCTGTATTTTTTCTTTTAATTGATTCCATCCGGGAACATCCCATGGAAAAATAATATGTTGCGACATAGTATATTACACTATGCGCTAATTCTTAAAAATGACTCGCCGTCAGTTGCATAATAAATGCTGGTATTATGCAACATCCACTAGTAGGTGTATTTATTTTCGTAATCCCATCTATTAGGTACTCCTATCTCAATCATGCGTTCCAATTTATTTAACTCGTCTAGCCATATCTCTGCGCCTGGGAATCTTCCACGTGATGATTTTTCCCTAAACTGATGCAACTGACGCTCAATATTAGCCAATCCATCAATGCGCTTCCTTAGCGATTCTTTTGACTTACCTCCATCAGTTAAGTTAAGCAAATATTTATACTGCGCTTCTTCACCAGTGTATATAGCCATCTTTAGATCCTCAGTAGACATAAATTGTATTTGATCAATACCGGATATCCATAATTTATCAAACTTATTTTCCTCCAGAATGGATATTTGCGTAGCCTTCGGCTTGCCACTTATTTGCAAAACATTCGAAGTCTCAATATATCTAATAATATTCTTTTCACGTGTTATTTTCGCCTCCATAACTACTATTTCACGCGAAATGCGATCCATGTATAATTTTTTGCGGAAAGGGAACCAGTATTTCACTATTTCGTTATATTTTTTAAACTCTATAACTTCATAGTTAGATCCTAACATATTAAGATTAACTTTCATTGACTTTCTAAGGCCAAAGAATTCTTCTATTCCATCGGTATACATACCGTCTCCATTATCACACAACAAACCATATCCATCAGGGGTTAATTGTATAAATATTGACACATTTTCACGGTCAGAATAATCAGTTACTGAAGTGTATATATGTTTATACTTCTCCATACCTTTTATAAGGTTTTCAACATATGGATTGGTCCAAACGCGCAATGGCAACTCCGTTATATGTATTTGATTGTTATTGGAAATGTATTCATATATACCTACTGAAGTTTCCACTCCACGGATATTACGTATTTCACCTTTCCAATAGTTTACACAGGGTCTCATATCAAGTATCTCAATATCATCGCCTATGGTTATCATAGCGCGCACTATTTTTATCACATCAATAGCATCTCGTCCATATGTTTTTAGTTTCCAGCCATGTGCCGGTATTTCAGTAGATTCTAAGCACGCTGTAGGTATTATAGGTATAAAATATACAGGCTCTGTACGTTTACCTTCATTAATTGTAAATTGTAGTAAACAATAATCGTCTTGCGGATATAATAGGTCGTTTATTTTCTTATTAAACGTGGCCTTTATATACCTTGGAGCAGCTGCATCGGCGCCGCCGGCCAATCGCGAACCGAAATTTGATTGCGGTACCAATTGGGGTAATTGTTTACCTCCTGGCGCAACAAATGCTTTACCAGTTATCGATCCAAATAGAGAACCTTCACCGTGGTGATATTCTTCATTAAAGGATACATAACCAGCTATTTCTGTCACTTTCATTTGGTTATTACTATTACGGAATATTTTTACACATCCATCGTATATTTTCCTACCGGATATATTCATTCCATCAATAGCAGAGTCTAATTTACGCAATAGGTTGTACTTTTGGAACCCGTTAACTTCCTTACGTAGAAACTGCTCGCAATCTATGGAACGAGTCTTACTACGATGACGTAATTCTTCGATAGTTAACACTTGTAATTCCTTAGATAGCTCTATTTTTCGTAAATCAGGCACGCTTCCATAGTAAATATTAAAATATTTACCAAGATCAGCCGTAGATTTTACCGAATGTAGGTGTTCATGAAAGTTCTTAAACATGTTAAGAGTTTGCCTTTCACTATGCGTACCTAATCCCTTAAAATAATCTATTTTATACTTGGATGTATCTATACCAGTATCCACCCAATCGCTATATTCTGCGTCATTATAAAACTCCACAACCTTTCCGCCAGATTTGGGGAATGCTCTTTGTATAGGTGTTTCCATGCGCTTTACGAAATCGGCCGCGAGTAGCTTAGGCCAGAATAGTTCAAATAAGCTCAATAACAGGCCCATGATGTTAACACCATCTAGATCCTGATCAACGCATATTATAACGCATCCATAGTTTAATTTTGCAATCTCCTTATTATAATTTGGAGATTTTGGATCATATTCGAATCCAATACGCAAACCTAACACTTCCATGAAAGCGTTGATAAACTTGTTATCGGATAATTTCTTTGATTTCTTAAACTTAGGTCCCGTTGCGGTTTCTATGATATCACACTCCTTTCGAGCATTTACAATCACTCCACCCATTGATATTAAGCCGTAGTAATTAAAACCTAAACAGGCTGATACTCCTGACACCAATTGACTCATTGCTGAGTCCCCTTCGGCGCATAATAAGCAACATTTTATTGCGTTCTTTGTACCGGCTCGGGCGTATCGCGCAGGGCGATACTTTTGGTAATCTGTTTTGGTAACCTTGTTATCATCTAACATGCGCCCAATGAGGTTATCTCTTAATATCATTGCAATACCTGAGATAACTTTCTTATCAAGCTGATATTTAAGATCGGTGTTATGTAATGTCAAAGTATCTTTCCTCTGGCCGGTCCAATTAGCGCCGGGTATCTGAGTATTTAACAATATAACAATATTGCTTGATATAGACTTTGAATCAACCGATACGTTACGATCATGTAACAACTTTGCTACATCCGCTTTTACGCCTGTTATAATCTGTTCTTGTATGTACTTTATATGTTTTCCACTGCGAACGACTATACCATTAACATTTGATATATTTTTCCCTGAAGATTTGCTTACCATAGCAATACAAACCTCCCATGGGTATTTATAAAATGGTGATTTTCCCTCTACAATTGTACTAAATAACTGTACTTTTCCAAACATCATAACGGCCATTTCCGCGGCGGTCTTTGCGGCCATTGGGACATCATTGAAAATGACCCTAAGCGGCTTTTTATGGCCTCTTATGCTATTTGCATACTTCGCGAAGGAGGCCGCAAACAGCATCCGCGTACGGACAACACCGAGTAATGTATCATATACTTCTTTTGTGAACGATTTGTAATGAAATAACGTATAATCAGGCCTAATTATCAATAGTGTATGGGGAATATTTCGCCTGTTAAGTGGTATTGCATTACCATCAAGAGATGGTGTATTCACAATCTCCATATGTTTTTCCCATCGTTGTACATAAGTTCTACCCTTGGCATCAACTGTTTCCAATGTAAATTCGTTTGAAAAGCAGTTCGCAAGTTTAGCTCCAAGGCCGTTAGTACCACCTGTAATAGACTCGTTATCCTTTCGCTTATGTTCGCCTTGATGCAGCTCCCCAAATATTAATTGAGGAGCATACATTTTTCCGACAGTATGGTATTCTACTTCAACTCCGGGTCCATCGTTATAAATATAAACAGATCCATCGGTATTGAACTTTACTTTTATTTCAGTTACCGGGGTGTTGGTATCATAACATCTTATATAATGATCAATAGCATTAACTAAAGGTTCGTCTATAATAGCCTTTAGCCAGGCGGGAGAATAAGTTACATTTTGCATAACCATATTATCAGCCCCATCATATATATATTCAGTAGACTCTATTTGATGAGAAGTACCGGCCGCCCAATCCTTTAATATTACGGACTCTTGGGGGGATGTATACTCATACTTGACCTCAACTGGCACAGACATATTCCTTGTTATATACGACATTTATTTAATTCAATTGTTGTTTTGCCCTTAAGCAATTTTTTTGCTTTTGATTTATACTATCTATAAGTTCGTCTAATTCTTCCTCATCTATGTCCTTTCGGGCGCTTTTTCCGCCGACCATCTTGCTTATTTTAGAACTATATCTGTATGTAAATATTACCATTATTAATACGAATACTATAATTAGCCCTGTTATAAATAGATGACCGCTTACTATGGATGTTAATTTGTCCTTATATTCGATTAAACTCTCCATAATGATTATATATTTGTGGATATTTAATACAAAAAAATCAATTATTAAGGATAAAGGTATTGTTTGGTTATTTAGTTGCCAGCCAAAAGAGCAGACAGTTGGTTATCGTTTTTGATGGCCTCGAATCCCTCCGAAGTGGCCACACCTTGCATCCATTGCCACGCGTCAGTAGGGGCGGCAACTCTGGTATCGCAAGCAAATTGCGGGCTGTTAAGTACCTGATAGCTCAATGATCCAGGTTGGCCGGGGGCCGCAGATGGGTCAATAGTGAATGATCCGCCGGCAGTATTTTGTACAGCCTGTGCAAACCAACTCTTTGATCTATCGACGGGAGCGGCATCCATATGCTCCTTATTAGCTACAAGTGCGTTATCATCTTGTTGATATCTCATCAATGCGGTGGGCATGAATCCCTCCTTGCTCCATGCCATCCATAGAACAACAACAACAAGCAACAGGATTACTGCACTGGCAATCATATAATGGGTACCAATAGTGGTCTTGAGGATTTCATCGATTTTGCCTCCAGCTAAGTCTTTATTAAGATTGTAGTCCATTTTCTAATAGTAGTTTCTAATGACTATATTATATGAGAAAGATAAAAACCGCAAAAAATAAATTAAAATATTATTTGAAATTATGAAATAGGGAATATATACTGATGGATAAATACATTCCTGGGGAGGTTTACGATAATCTCGTAAAGCTATTCTCCTATAGAAATGCGGCCATAACTTCTGAAATAATTAATAGACAAAAACTATCTGAGCAATTGAACCATTATGAGTACGTAACCATTGCAGGAACCCGTATGGGCGACAGTGTCCGCGATAATGCAAATATCTTAATTGTTATGATCGCCGGAATGTCAAAATTTTCCAATAAAAGTGCCGAATTTGCAAAATTATTTAAACTAATTCCGAAAAGTACACCAGGTATGAAACGGGAAGTGATATTTGTAAGTGAAAATAAGCTCACGGTGCATATCATAAAAAAGATATATAAGTATAAAATAGAGATAGCTGACCCAGAACTTCATATTGAAACATATGATTATAACTTATTCAAAATCGAGGTTCCAAAACACGCCGAAGTACCCAAACATTCCATAGCTAGTAAAGAAGAAGTAAAGGAATTTTGCAATCGATATTATACCCTACCTGAAAGATTCCCAAAAATATTACCTACTGATCCACAGGCGGTATGGATTGGACTACGCCCTGGAATGGTATGTCGTATAGAAAGAATATCAGAAACTGCGGGAACTGCGCTCGCTTATAGATTATGCAGTGGTGGCGAATATTAAATCTGTGCAAATGTTATTTCAGACTGGCCGGAACATAGATATTCAGTATAAAGTGTTGATCTCTCCTCTGGAGATTCGCTATCATTAATTTTATTAATAATATTTATTACGCCATTAATTTTTTCTTGTAAACCGGCTATATATCCAATTTCCGGTTGAATTTCATGCACATCTACTGAAAATAATTTCCAAGGTAGTATCCCATAATTTACTTGTTGGGCGTCTTTAAGAAACTGACAGTATGAATTATATTGCTTATTAAGGGCGCGTATCGATTCTATATCCGATTTTTCTATAACTAACTCGCTATACCACAATGATATTGTTCCGCAATCGCAAAGCGCCATTAGTTCCTCAAATAACTCCCTTGATGCGTATGAAATATCATTCATTGCAAAATTATTCATGCAGGTGCCTATATCAAATTCCTTTCCATATTTTTTAGACTCTACCTCAATAGAATAAAATCCAATTATACCTTGCGCAAGTGGTAAATTTCCCGTTGATTTAGGGGCAAGAGTATTATCGCATTTATTATTGAGACCCATATCTTTCCAATTGCACATACGAAAAACCGCCTCAGCATATACACCAATAGTTGTAATGGGGATAATATCAAGGCCATATTTTACCTGCGATACATAATATTGCGGTACTTTCCCATTAGGAATGCGCGTAAATGGGCACTTAAATTCAAAAAGTGCAATTTTTCCCTTATACATACCGATACCGTCCGGTGAGTACGACGTATGACTCCCTTCGGGCCCTAATATAAATATATTATTGCCATATATTGTTGTATTAAATCGATGTTCAAGATATTTTTGGAACACGTCTTCAAATAGGTTTCCCCAGTGCATATATACTGAAAACTTATCACGAGACCTATCTACGACACCTGTTTTTGACGCTATAAGCGACGCCTCAGTGCTATAAGGCGAAGTACCTTCAAGTATCGATATTTCACTACCACCTATGGTTTTACCCTTCGCCTTCTTCCAGCCGGGAGAATGCTGAAATATCCCATTAGCGGAATGCTCTTCAACGTAGTTCAATATTACTTGCTCCATGTTGTTATATTGTATGGCTTATATTTAACTCAAATTTATATTTACGCGTATGCTGTACGCATTACATTCTCCATACCGTGAATAGATTTGTCTAAATTATACAACGCCCCGCATCCCTGCCCCAAGCATCCATGAAATCCTTCACCTGTACGACTTTTATAATATAAATAAATGACTATACCTATAGTAACAACTGCAATAGCAACAATAGCCTCTAAACCCATTTATATGTATATATAATGCAGAATAAAAATAAAAGGAGACAAATTAAAGTTAAAGAATCTATAGGAATTGCATGTTGTAGGATAAATCAAGGCCGCCCAGAATGTTTGCTTATTTGTAAACGATATACATATGCATATAACACATTTATACATGGTTTATATCCAGACCCTAGTGCGAAAAATCATTCAGATTGCCTGCGGGCGTTATTTGACCAAATGACAACCGATGAAAAACATGATATATTGAGTCTTAATTTTAACCAAATATGGTATAGAGTATGGTTAAATATGCCTCCTGGGCAGAATTTTTACAGAAATAAGGCCCGATTTGAAACAATTTTCCTAGCAAATGACGGTGAAAAGCGCCTAAGGAAACTCATTGCGGGTACGAATAACGGCACGCGTATTTGGGAAATTCCAAAAGGCCGCAAAAAAAGCTTGAAAGAGGCTGATATAATATGCGCCGTGCGTGAATTTGAAGAAGAAACCGGAATAACTAAAAAACAGTATAAATTATATCCGGATTTTCGTCGGCAGTATCGATATATAGATAGTGGAGTTGAATATATAAATACGTATTTTCTTGCATATACACAAATGCGTATTAAACCCAGAGTAAATTTTGATCTACAGGATCAAGTAGACGAAATTTCAGATATAAAATGGATGAATATTGATCAAATACGGATGATAGATCAACAGCGGCGTTTAGAGAATCTCCTAAAGCCGATATTTAAATATCTCAAAACTCAGCAGAAAATGAAGTAGCTGTATAACCAGCGTCTATAACCTGTTTTTTTGTATTAAAATTCTGCATATAGATTTATATAGATAGCATTAATGAGTTATCCTGAAATAAAGGAAAACTTTCTAGATGACTTATTACGGCGTAAGGAATTTTATTCTCTAAAAGCAGACCCTGCGCGCGATTATAGAGATCCGCCAGGAGGCCTACCAAGCCCCGGAATATTAGCCGATAAGTATCTTAAATTACACTCCCATCAGTTATTTGTAAGTAATTTCTTATCGCCTGACACGCCTTATAAAAGATTACATTTATTACATGGAACAGGTTGCCATGGGGCCGGTACTGGAGTGTTGTTATATAACGGTAGAACAAAACGCGTAGAGGATGTAAATTCAACAGATGTATTAATGGGTGATGACGGGACCCCTAGATATATATTACGATTGCTCCAAGGCGTAGATTCAATGTATAAAATTACATTAATGCAGTCTGGGGAAACTTTTACTTGTAATCATGACCATGTATTAACTTTATGGTTTTACGACAAAATAGTAGATATCCCGATCGGTGAATTTATACATATGCCGGCACATGTGCGTAATTATGCAAAAATGTATAGACGTGGTGCTAAACTAGCCCGTAACGACGTTAAAATGAACCCTTATGTCGCGGCAGTTACGCATGATCATAGCTTGCCTATTGATGAGTGTTATAAATACAATTCATACGACGTTCATCTGAGTTTTATAAATGGTATATCTGGGGACAAAATTACAGGTGATGATAAATTCTTAGACGACGTAATGTATATAGCCAGATGCGCTGGATTACGAGCTATAAAACAAGGTGATTGTTTAACTATAGATGATTCGCTTGATATGGAAAAATTCAAAATAGAATATATAGGATGTGAGGAATACTATGGATTTTCGCTTAATGCAAATGGAAGATATTTACTTGATAATTTCATTGTAACGCATAATAGTGGAAAGACGCTAGGGGCGATAAGTATTGCGTCTAAATTTATAAATGTATATAAGCGTATGTACCAATCCGCTATGGCAAAAATCGGCACAAGTAGGAGATTCCAAGTTGAGCTCGATAAAAGCACCCCATCGGTATTTGTTTTGGGCTTTAGTGGCGCCAAAGGGGCGTTTATGCGGGAATTATTAAATTATCCCGAATTTGGCTTTATATCTATAATGGAACACGAGGAATTGTTAAAACGTAAAAGAGCCGCTAGTAGCGGCCTTACAGATGACGTGAGGCAACTAAAAGATTTCGTAAATATGATAAAAAGGCGCATACAAAATAAGACAAAGGATGGGTTTTATAAATTTTATGGGTATGATGAATTTGTAAATAGATTATTCATATCAGAAACCATGACTCTTACTGATATCGAATCAGATATAGCTGCTAAACATAAGGAAGGCGTTAATGTCACGCTTGAGGACGCAATTAAAGGGCTTATAGCCGATGGAACAATACGAGTAAATACGCAACTATTGGCGCAGTTTGAAAACTCTCTTATTATATGTGATGAAATACATAATACTTACAATATGTCGATGAAAAATAATCGTGGGGTTGCCATACAATATGTATTAGATTCTGTGCCAAGTGTACGATTTGTATCAATGAGCGCCACCCCTATAAATAATTCACCGACCGAAGTAGTTGAACTTATTAATTATCTTAATACCGGCCCAAAGGTAATGAAAGGGGATTTATTTACATCATCGCATAATTTAGCCCCCGATGCGCTTAAAAGAATAGCTGAATTAACATACGGGAAAGTTTCCTTCTTACAGAAGGTTGATCTTAAATTTTATCCCAAAAAAGAGTTTAAAGGCGAAGATGTACGCTTGCCAGATGGTACAATGGTCCCTTATTTAAAATTCATAAAATGCCCCATGAGCGCGTTACATCAGGCTACATATGTACAATATGTAAATAGCGAACAACGTACAGATATTTCAACTTATCATTCAGTACCAACTGACGGTTATTCTATCTTTGATATAGCATTTCCAAATCCATCTAGCGAAGAATACGGTTTATTTAGATCGTCTGATACCCGTAATAAAATTAATGGCGCCGATCAGGAATGGAAAGACAAACATCAAATTAGCATAAAACGTGTGTCTTCCACTAGTAATATTATCACTGGAAGCTTCCTGCAATACGAAAATATTGGTAAATACTCGACAAAATTACGTAAATTATTGGAAATATTAACTGATATTACTATGGCCTCTGAAGGCGACCCCTTACGAGTACAAAAGGTAATGATATATCATAACAGAGTAAAGATGTCTGGAGTAATGCTTGTGCAGGAATTATTAAAAGAAAATGGATATATAGATGAATATACTGAACCTATAGATAATACACGTTGCTGCGTATGTAATCGCGCTAGGGTTGAACATGAGGAAACTTCTAGGCATCAATATATACCTGCTAGATTTGTGATAGTGCATAGCGATGTTGATGAAGCAACGCGCGTTCAATCCCTCGATAAATTTAACGCCCCAGAAAATCTTCACGGTCATAACTTTCAACTGCTTGTGGGTAGTAAAATAATGAAGGAAAGTTTTGACATAAAAGATACGCAGAATTTAATAGTAATGTCACTTCCTACAGATATACCAACGCTTATACAAGTTTTCGGAAGGTGTATTCGTACGAATTCTCATATACGGCTCCCCTTGGCGCAACGAAAGGTGGATATTTATATGCTATTGAGCATAGTAGATGAATCACTCCCGTATACATCAAAAATATCACCTGAATTGGCCAGATACGTTGATAAATTGGCTGATTATAAAATAATACAAACTATAGAACGTGTTATTAACCAAAATGCTCTTGACGCCGATTTGCATTATGATATAACAATGAATGCTGACATGATGAAGAATTATTTTCCGCCTGGGGCTACTGAACCCGTTGCAGGTCTAGGTAATTTATACTTTGAACCAGGATATAAAATACCAACATTGTCCCCCAATGAATTAAATTTAAGTACTTTTACTGCGTATAAACATTATAACCTGGAAATAAAATCAATAATATATATTATTAAGCGATTATTTACGGTTTCGCCAGTGTACACATATGATCAATTAATGTTATTGGTGAAAACTCCACCTGTTGGAATAGAGATAAATCCAGGACTATTCTCGGAGGGAAACTTTATCATAGCGCTTGATTATCTTGCAACACCTTCGCAAAATATCATATCGGTAGAGAAAAATACACTCAGTGAGATATACTTTATGGAAAGATTATTTGATCCTAATGAGAAATACATATATATAAGGGGAGAAAAGTACAAGATAGAACAGGTAGATAAGTATTATATATTATTTCCGATAATATCGTTGCCTGATCTGCCCATAAACATGCTACCGGTAGATTACGGGCGAGGAGACAAGGAGAAAAATATAATCCAATCTGTTAAGATAACAAATGAAAAGGCGTTAATGGATGTGGAAACATATTTACGTTTTTCGGAACTTAAGGCCGGCATGCGAATATCAGTGGATAATTTTATAAAGCATTCCAGGGAAAATATTAATTACGGAACAACTAGAACGCAATTTATTGATAAATACATTTCGGCAACCGAATGCGAAATGATAACGATGTTAACAGAATATTCCGCAAAATTCCAACAGGCTATTATCGAGGAGATAATAGAATCGCGCCTAAAGGGCGTTGATGCAGGTCATTTGGAGCCGTTATATGCAGCCATTATGAAATTATATGATAAATTTAAAGTTATCCTATATAACACAGAAATAGCAAAGTATAAAGATACCGTAAAACAGTTTCATAATGGCATGCCTAAATTACCCAATAATACCCCAATAGGATATTTATCGGCGAAATCTGTACGTATATGTGATATCGAAGATGCTGGGCGATGGTTCGAGGTAAGCAAGGTTTCCCTTAATAGGCACGTTACATATAAGGAAAATAATATAATAGTTGGGTTCTTAGAAGATGGTGAGGATCATATGAAATTTAAACTACGAAAACCTATACAATTTATCAGAGAAGATATTAAGCGCGATATAATGGCAAAAAAATCAAAATCGGAAACCGATGATGGTTCTTATTATTCACGCTCATATAGTAAAGCACGCGCTATAACCGGAGATACTAGATTAGTTGAAAGAGGTATAGTTTGTAGTACAAAGGGTAAATACGAATTATTGCGCATATTAGCGTCTTTGGGCGTCTCAGTGAGTAAACTTGAGCGCGGGCAGATAAGAATTAAGCGATTGTGCTGGCTTATAAAACTAAAACTTATAGAAAATGAAATAAGGGAACGTCAGCGCGACTCGAACGTAAAATACTTGTATAGCTGGTTTGATCAGTTACCCGCTTTGTCTTAATATATTTTGTTATAAAACTCATCATTTGGCTCCAATTACGCATGCATAATGTACCACAAAAATATAATTTGTTGGCATTAGTGGTAGCACGGTCGCGTAAAGTTATTGAATACCAGTCGTGTTGTATTATCATACAATCGCAATAAACACATTTATGCATCTAATACTAGTGATATTACTTTTCAAGCAGCTTTTTAAAATAATTCTCTACTTCCGATCTATATTCTTTTTTTAACATAGTTTCTTCTTCATTTACTTCCTTTTCAAAGACATTAAGGTAATTCTTGAATTGTTTGCTTTCATTTTCTAGCATAGTCCTAATATTTTTCTTTAATGTGCTAACATGCGTTCTATTCCATTTTGGATTTGTATCCTTGTATAGCGTCACAACATAATCAGTTTGCGAGTCGAGATACTCCGCTTCGGACGTCCAAGGCTTCACCTCTATGCGCTTTAAGTACGAATTTAATGATTTGCGCATATATGAATGAAAATGTACCATATATCTTAACACAATAGGGTAACTAGTGGAAAATTCTTTATGTTCCTTTCGCAATTCTTCTAAGTATTTATCCGCGGCCTCTGTATCGCCAGGGGATAGCTTCTTGTTTTTACATTTTTCCCATATAATATCAGCCTCTTTTAATATATCCTCACGAGTTACATTTTTTTCATTATGAATATGGGCCACAAAGGAGTCGCTAGAGTAGTTTGACATTAGATTATGTAAAATACGCAATAATTCTTTAAAATAAATCTTCAGATATGTCCCTGGGAGCTGATGTGGTCGGCGTATCTACACCCATATTTGAGATGACAAGTGCGTTATCATAATCATCAATCATATCATCTCCTCCCCTTTTCTTTTTGGGTTTAGTTTGTTTAGTTTGCTTGGATTTCTTTTTAGGGTTTTTCTTTGCGGGTTTAGCTTTCTTTTTTGGCTTGACTTTTCTCAAGAAAATAGGCTTTATAACTTTATGATAACCAAACATTTCGCGCAAATCAGCCTCCACTGTACTTGCGGACTTTCCCGCAATTTCGCCGTGAAAACCACCGACTATAAGCGCAGGTTCAGGATCAATTTGGTAATCATCAAATGCGCCTAATACTTCATTTATATTACCTATATATTTATCAAATTCATCAGTCGAAGTATCTTCTAAACCGCCCACTATGGCGAATCTTTCGGCGTGATACTGTGGTGGTGAACCAGTTACGTCATATACATTTTGCGCGGACATTATTTTATTCTCTATATACTAATACTAATATTTTTCCTTTATTTTAACATACATTTCTGTTATTACATATTCGGGCAACTTATCTATATCTAAAACTAACCCTTCACTGGATTCCTTAAATAGGCTTTTATATTCATTATTAACCACTATCATAGCGATATCTTTTTTATTTTGTATGTTTAAGCAATTTAGACATGCTTTAATAAACCTTTTTTGTTCTAATACGGCAGGAATTGGTTCCACAATTTCCTCTGGTTTACCAATAATAGCGTCATAAATCTGATCAGCTACTTCCTTTTCCATAGTATACAAGTGGCAAAAAAATGTTTAATAGGAGTTAGAAGTTATGCCTACTTAAGCTTAGCCGACTTAAATATCAACCACAGATTTTTATGTGACAATAATAACTCCTGCGTGTTATAAGAATTTATATGATCGGTTACCGCCTTAAGATAAACATAATAACTGTTATACAAACTCAATAGTACATCATGCGCTTCAACGCCATCTTCAGGTATATTATCCGCAGGCAAATCATCAGCGCTGTCATATACATATATTTGATCAGTGGCTAGGTTTAAACGCTGATCTCTAGATACATATTTACCGGCAAAGTTTCCCCCTACAAGATCGCCTATCTTTGCTAATTTAGCGCCTGGAGGAGTTGGCTGTTCCTGTTGGTAGCTATACAACAATTGGTTAAAGAAATCCCATGCTTGCGCATTTTCTTTACTCAAAGTAGCTGCCACTAATTCAAGTTCACCTATCGCATCAGTATACAATTTGATAAATTCATTTAATTCATTACTAGAATTTATCTTTTGATTCATCTTAAGCGCTATATTAGCCTTCATAGGCACAACTGGGAGCGCCCCAATAGATATCCTTCCGGCGCCTATAGTATACTTAACGCGCGCAACATACACTGGTATTAATTGATCGCGTTGTATACTTTTTAACAGTGCTTGCTTAGATAACATTATATCAGCATACTCAGTTGAACATATTATGTCATCCTCATTAGATATAACCTTACAACCGCTTATTATTTCGCCTTTGTTGTAAATTAGCGCTTTCACCTCAAATGTGATATTGATTACGCCAAAATCAGGAAGACCGTTCTGATTTACAACACATTCTGATATATTGATTATTCTCAATATTTCGAGTATGTAACAATTCTGAATGCAAATATTCTTATACTTATCATTAAGTATATTCATCACGTAATTTTCCATGTCTGCGCATACGCCGATACAATCCTGTATATTTATGGCTCTTTGTATCACGCGTTTCACTATCATTGTATAATATCAATTATATAAATTCAAATTAAATTACGTAAAATGCTAATAGGTTGGATCCGGTTCGAATAACATTTCAGGTATATAATTTGGAGGCATGGGTACAATCCCAACATCGTATAATCTAGATTTAACATATTGATGTAATTGATGGGGTGGGATACGCATATCGATTACAAATAATCTGACTCCATTTTTCTTACATATAGATATCTTCGCTTCATCCTTTTTAATACGCTCAAGATATCGCGTCCTTGATTCTTTATTCGGGAACCATTTTGTATGCAACGGGCCGCTAAATTCAACTGCAATAGCAAGTTCTTCACAATATCCATCTAATTCAAGCTGTTTACCCTTATAAACTAGCCATTTTGGCAGCACTGTTGGAAACTTTTTACCAGTATGCTTCTCAAATATGTCAATAACACGTTGTTCAGATTTGCTCCTAGGGGCTTTTACAAGATCCTTTATGCGCGTTTCACGCGCGCCTGATATAGTTTTGATATAATAGTATTTTGCAATTAGGATTGCTGTCACTATTATAATAAATAATAAAACAACAAATATGTACATTAGTGTATACTTACATGAATACTTTTAATTCGCGAATTTTAAATGAGTTTCGCTCTAGCGAGAATAAACAAAAACTGCTTGATAAGCTAAATGACTACTTTGGTGATAGCGTTGTAAGTAACTATCTGAAAGCCAACTTTAATGCGGATATTGAGCGATATTGTTATAGATTAGATGATGAATTAAATGTATCCGATCCTATACCAGGCGTTACTGTACGTGAACAAGTGAGCACTTTTAATAATCAGTTTATACAGGATCGTATCAGTTTCATAGCGGTGTACATTTTAGGCGCCGAAGCGAACCCTATTTATAGTGTTTCAGATGGCGCACCTACAACGCGCACTACATTGCGCCAACATCAACAAGCGCCTGGGCGCGTACTAGAACGATGGTATAATAATTCCGCCTCAAGTATCACCCTGCGATCTGACACAGAATCAGATGTTTATCCAAACAATACATATTCTGGTGATGCTGCTATGTGTGATAAACCTATGGAAACCGGCATAACATTTAGCGACCAAGGAAATAGAGGACAAGATCCCCATATCACACAGTTATTTGACAGTATGTTCAACGCATTAAATCCCGGACCTGTATTTGGTAACGGCGCCGTTGGTTGGTCAACACCGCAATCTGATGAGCGATTACTTTCACGGCGTATATTCCGTAGTTACGATGGAAATGAAAATAGTATACCATTTTATGAAAGAGCGTTATACAAACGTCAACTTGACCGTAATCCAACTGAGGGCTTAAGGGCCTCTGAGCGCGATTATAGATTATACGCACACGACACTGACGAACTTTACACTAGACTTGATCAAAGGAAAAAATATAAGGCGAATAGGGAATGTCAATTGAATGATTGGGAAGTTAAGCCTGGCTTTAGTCAATACTGTTAGAAAGCTTACAAGCCGATGCACAAGCGAATTTTCCCACTAGATCCTTAATTTCGTTATCACTTTTTGCCGCAATGGCATGAATATGTATGCATGCGGTATAATATCCATATAGATGATCCGGAGATACCATTGTTTCTAAATATTCCTCTATAATATTACGTTCAGCTGTATCTACTTTTGAATAAGTTGCAGCTAATTTTTTTATCCTATCAATATCGCCATAACGCTGTGTAGGTATTAACCCCTTTGGCTTCGGCCTAGTTTCCTCTTGGTTGCTCATGGTATAATCTCATTATATCAATTCAAAATTAACAAATTAACAATTGAAAAATAAAATACATATATATACTAAGCTACCAAGCCGCTAAGCTACTAAGCTAATGGATACTGCAATAAGTTCTTTTAAGTCGCTCAATGTGCCGGGTAGTAATATTGAGTTTGAGCTTAGGTTTAAGTCCATATCAAGGGATATATTTGTCGGCCTAGTCGAGACTATTGATAAAAATCCATTGTTTACTGATAAATCCCTTGAGTGTAGTATTAATGCCATTAGTAAAAATATATACGAAAAAAAGGGTAAGCATGAAGAAAGCTATATCCGCAAAATGACGTTTGTAGCAGGCGTAAAGAAATCGGAGGAATACTATGTAAAACGTAGAATAGGTACTAGTATTTATATTAACGATTTTATTAAATATTCGCTAGCGATTGCTGAGGAAAAACCCGTTAATAAGTTTTCCACTTCGACGAATGCATTAGTACGTATAAAGGCGCGATTAAGTTACAAATATGAGAACTGGCGCATAGATCTTACTGCTATTAAACAGTCAAGCATAATGGCCTTACAGACAGAACTCGGGAATATTAAGGATGCCATTTTCACAAAGGATTTAACCGCTGATACGTTTATGCAATTAGATTTTAATTTAATAGATCATTATGAACTTGAAGCGGAATGGATTGGCTCCCCCAGTGACATATCTTCTGAATCTGTAAAAGATGTTGCAGGTAAGATATTTGCTATGATTAATCCTGAATATTTATCTATAAGTCAATATCAGGATGTTATATCGGATGTGTCGAAACTTATATATGAAAAGCACTTTTACCGAGGAAAATTAGGTTTAAAATCGGTAACAAATCAAGTTATTGCATTGTCTAGGAATATGTATTATTCAGAAGTATATCCTCCTGATGGATATTATCTTACTGAAAAAGCGGATGGTGTTAGATGTATCGCATATGTTGATGAAAATAGATGCAGATTAATTGCTGATAAAATAACTACTATAGACAGCGCCGAAAATCACCCTAAAACGATAATCGATTGCGAACTTATAGGCGATAAAGTGTATGCTTTTGACTGTATGATGGCTAATGGAAAACGCCTTACAGGCACCTATAGCGAACGTATAAAGGAGTTACCTGCAGCTTGTGAGATTGTGAGTAAATTTACGCCTTGTCAGCCTAAAAATATAGTATTGTTATCTAGGGATCAGCTGCAAGAAGGTTTTGATTCGGTGTATAAGGCGAAATATCCATATGCTATTGATGGGCTTATATTAACAGATCCATCGCATGAATACGCGCATACAAAGAATTATAAATGGAAACCTGTATCGCATAATACCATAGACTTTCTCGCAGTATTATGCCCCAAAAAGTTAATAGGTCAGGAACCTTATATAGATCATAAGGGGCGCGATCTTTACTTGCTATTTGTAGGCATTGATCATAAAATGAGAGAAAATTTAGGAATTTCACTGATCGCAAATTACAAACATATGTTTGATACGGTGGGTGACTATTATCCCATACAATTCTCCCCATCTATTGATAAATATGCTTATCTGTATTGGCATGATCCGGCCCTTGGCGACATAAATTATAAGGTAGTTGAGCTCAAAAAAACATCGAAAGAGGCGCCCTGGGAGTACGTCCGCATGCGCACTGATCGCCTATATGAAGTTAACTATTATGGAAATGATTTCAGGATAGCTGAGCTAACATATATGAACTATATTGATATATTCAATTATGAGGATCTATATAACATGAATACAGGATATTTTGCAAAAACAGCAAGTGATTTATACCTTGGATCAAATAAATATAAGCGATTTGTAATAAGTATACTTATAAAACAACTCTTTACAAACGCCGCATGGGTAATCGATTTGGCTGCTGGAAGAGGCGCTGATTTGCATCGATATCAGGAAGTTGGAGTACACAATGCGTTATTTATTGATATAGATTCATCTGCTATTGCAGAACTTATAAAGCGTAAATTCGACATGTATATGACAAAGCGCAAACGCGTACAAAAATGGCATGAGGCCACAGAGCAAACAGCGGTAGGTCAAGTACAAAATCACACTATGGTTATTCATACTCTTGTACAGGATCTTTCGGCACCCACTAAGGCGCTGGTGGACGCTAGCAGTAATATAGTAGTACCGAGTACTGTTGACGGTATTGTCTGTAATTTTGCGATACATTATATGTGTGACACCATTGAACATATAAGAAGTTTGCTTAAATATGTACAAAGTATGCTTAAAGTAGGAGGTATATTCTTATTTACTACATTTAATGGAAAGAAGATATTTGAGATGCTTTCCAACATAGAAAAAGGAAAATCCGTAGATCTTATTGAAGATGGTAGGATAAAGTACTCAATAATGAAATTATATAGTGGTAATACAATGAGTAGCGTGGGTCAACGCATAGCAGTTAAATTACCATTTACCGACGAAATGCGTGAAGAGCCGCTGGCAAATATCGATATGATAATCAGCGAGGGTAAAAAATTAGGTTTAGAGTATGAGCTATGTGAATCATTTACAAATATGATGCCGTTATTCTCTAGTGCTGATAAAGTATTATACGACAAGATATCTGAAAGCGATAAAGAATACATTGGCCTGCACCAATATGTTTCCATGCGCAGAATTAAATAAAATCAATTAAAATTAAGATATAAAATCTTCAGTTATGTAGAATAATGATGGATATAGGAGCATTTAAATCAATGGATGACCCAAGAGACTGGATTTATGAAAGATTGGTTCATGCTCCCGATGGCAGTTTTTTTAAAGATTTACCAGAAACTTTTTCCCTAGAGGACTACAATTCAGGCCCCCGAAATCAAGGACAACGGGGTACTTGTGGGGCGTTTGTAGGCGCTGCAATACAGGAAATTAATTTTACCAGAAAAAATGTACAAAGTGAGCAGTTATCGCCTGAATTTATATACTTTCATCGCGCTAATAAACCATCCGCCGGTATGTACGGTAGAGATGTGTGCCAAGTATTAAGAAAATTAGGTACTGTTCCTGAGGAAAAATACCCGTATTGTGAACGTGATGGGGCCGCAGAATTGCCCCCAAGAGAACATTATGAAGTCGCCGCAGAATACCGCATAGATAACTATGCGCGAATTACAACAGTTGATGGGTTAAAACGCGCCTTAATTGAACTTGGGGCGTGCTATATAGGTTTGCCTATATATAACACAACGCTAAGGTTCTGGGATAAAAATCATGGTTTTGATCGTAATGGTGGCCATGCTGTAGTGGCCATCGGGTACACTGCTGAGGGGTTTATAATAAAAAATTCATGGGGTTCTAATTGGGGTGATAACGGCACGTCTATATTTCCATATGATGATTTTGGTTGTATATGGGAGGCATGGGCCACATTAAAGCAGTAAAGTATCGCTAAATAATTTCTAAATTGATTATTTTTTGCATAATATATCAAATGAAGGTAGCTTTTATAGGCAAACCAGGCGCGGGAAAGGATACCTGTGCAGAAATTCTAAAGGAAATATACGGCGGAACCATTATAAAATTTGCGACGCCGGTATGTGATATTTGTAAGGCTGTCCAACTAGCCGCTGGAAAGCCTGTTGTTAAAGATCGTCAACTTCTCAGAATGATAGGCGAAGGGGTAAAGCATGTATACGGGCATGATGTGTGGGTTAACATAGCGGCCAGCGCCATAAATAACACAAGCGGAAATATATTTGTTAGTGACCTTAGATTTAAGAACGAATTATCAATGTTATTGGATAAAGGATTCACGACAATACGTATATTGCGCGACACGGCAACTGATAATTACTACACTGAGATCAATTTAGATGAATATGATGCAGATTACACAATACAGAATACTGATATTGATCTACTACGCGATTCACTAATTAAAAATTTGAATTAATCTTTTTGTATACAAATGACTAGTACCGCTGTAAACATCCGAAATTATCGCACTGAGGTACCTGGTTCGTTGTCCGAAGATAGGCTCTCATGGGTATTTCCGCAAATAAATTCAAAGGATAATTTTGGACATAATACCGAATGGAAGATTATGGTACGTATATTACCCCAAAATAGCCCTACTGATTCTATTAATTTTATACCAATCGACGATAAATATTTTGATAGCGCCCCTATTCCCGCTTGGGGATGGCGCAAGGTATACTCTAGAATAGAAGGTGGTAAAGTGCGTGATTCTGTGCCTACTATTACCACAATCGGTAAAAATATAGGAAAATCTAATCAAACGAATGCATTTACGCAAACAATGCGCGACGCTCTCAGCCTTTATAATAAACAACTTAGATTAGCTATGGGTGTGGTTAATACACAATCTGGAATAGAACGCCATAGGCCTATGCTTGCGACTATGTTTAAGGATTTGAAAAAGCCCATAGATTATACTAGTGGGGTCTTTGTACAGCGAAAATTTGACGGTGTAAGGGCGGTCGCTGTGTTAGATCCTAGTGGGACAAAAAATGCATTAGGTGAGGTACAACCTGCAGTGATAATGTATTCTAGAACGGCCTTACCATATTTAGGATTTGGATACATAAAAGATGAGTTATTTCCGGTATTAAAGGACTATATCGCGCAAAATAAACATATATATTTAGACGGTGAAATATATAAACATGGTATACCTTTACAAGACATAAGCGGATATGCTCGGCGCGGGGTTGAACCTGACGACGTACGTGTTGATTACATGATATATGACTTGTTTACGCCTGATAATCCGGATATGAAATATAAAGATAGGCAAAACTTGCTCAATGAAATATTTGATAAGTACGGCCCGTTTGAACATATCAAAAGCGTTGAAACTTATCAAGTGTCTTCCGTAGAAGAAATAAATAAATATTATGACGGATTTATACGAGAGGGTTACGAAGGCGCCATGGTGCGCCTTAATGAACCTTATAAGAATTCTAAGGGCGGTTATCACAGCAAAGTATTATTAAAAATTAAACCTAGCTACGACGCCGAGTTTACTATAATCGGACACGATACAGGTACCGCAGGCAAGGCCGCCGAGGCGCTTATGTTCGTATGTAAAACGGATGAGGGCGTAGTGTTTAATGTAACGCCCGCTATGGAACTCGAAGAGCGTATTAAATTAGCCTCGCTAATGGATACTATAGAGGAAAATGGGGAGACGTATTTCGCTAACAATTATCTGGGAAAAAAATTAATAGTGTATTTCGACGATTGGTCAAAGGATAAAGTCCCTCAACGCGCTAGGACAAAGGGGCAAGTTCGCACATGGGAGTAAATTCACTTAATTTACTTACCGTACGTAGAAATATTTTTTTATTATATTTGCCAATTCGCTAGTAAACTCATCATATGAAGTACCTACGGGCATAGTATGGCCTAAAATATTCCATGCTGTATAGTAATATGGACTGCTCAATGTATATTTTCGCCTTCTCGTTGTAAAATGTATAGCACCTGTAGCTAATTCATAAGTAATAACATTGTTGATGTTGACATTGCTGTATATACAGAATAAGTCTGGACCAGGGATAACACCAATCTCCATCGTAAATTTTATCCGCAATCTATCGCGAACTTCATTATGTATTTCTGTGACTATTTTTCCTCTCATTTCATGTATCTTATCCAGGCCGTTTTCACACAACATTAACCGCGCTAGTGGATCATCTGGTGATTCGGCTATCATGATATTTTGCAGCGAAAGTAATCTGTATGCATATTTTTTTACACTGGTTATTTGAAAATTTTTATTGTACAAGTGATTTATGCGCCTTAGTACGTCAAACCAATATGTGCATACTAGCATACATTGGGTAATCGTTGTTATGTTGTTAACATATCCCAATATATACTCTTGTATCTCATTTGGTAGATCCATTATAAATATCAAGTTGATAATTCAGTTTTCTTAATTTCTATTGCTGCTACTGCGCTCAGATTGAATCCTGCACTGATCATTTATTATCGACTTCATATTGCAAGGATCCTTATAAACATACCCTTGGAGGCCGAAATATGTGCAATCATCGGGCGCCGGTCCGGCATCGATATCAAGCCCCATAATGTCTTTATAAAGCAAATTTAGGACTCGCGGTTCGTACCTGGAGCATTTATCGCCTGAAAGTTTCGCCAGGCGTTCTTGGGGCGACCCTGTAGCGATATCGGCGCGCTCTCCAAACATACCCGATGGTGGGTTATGTCCATTTGTTCCAGAAGCGGCTCCCATTTTTTCGCGACTTGTCATATATTCAGGCGAGAAATCATGTACAAGTTGTGTAGATCTAGGATTTCCTAAGTCAGTTGCAATAAATTGCGGGCAACTTGGGCACACCATTGCATTAGGACACAGGTCGCAAGATTCGATACCTCCGCCATCGTTATACGAATGCGTATAGTCTGCCATAATACCGCTGTTTACAACACCTGCGGCTACTTGATTCAATGGATCATTACCGGTATTGTAAAAACCTACGCCTCTATATATACGAGTAAGCTTTTCTCTACGCATAGCGTATACTGCTATAATTACAATAATTATAGCAACTGCAATTATCAATGCTAATATCCTTATTGATGGTAATTCCATTATATTAATGCGGAAAAAAATAATTTTATATTTAATTGGTTAAAGATATTCATCATTTTCAGTGAAATACGTTTCAACCTTAGGGGCTTTACTACCCTTTGCACCATCTCCGGTAATAAGTAGATTACTACCACCCGATGGGTTAACTTGATTGTGAACCGCCCTGCGATAATTATTGATAATTTCGCTTGGGTCTTCCGTATGATATTCCATATACTCGGCCATTGCGCGCACCTTTGGGATTATTTTACTATTTACATCGGCCATGACACTAGTATATACTTTTTTACTAATACCTGTATACAAGGCCTGAGCCATTTCCTTATTAGCATTTTGTACGATTGCTAGCTGTTGCTGTTGTCTGGCGCTTGAGTCTTCAACGATATCGGCAGTACTTTCTTTTAACATTTTACGCATTTCACCCAGCAACTCAGTACGTAAATTCTTTAGATCCTCTTGAATCTCAATGTCAAGCTGATCTTTCATCAACTTAACTTGCGTTAAAACTTCCGCTTTGATGGTACGATCCATATATTATAAATAATATTTTTCCCTTTAATTGATTAATCACGGCGCCTGGCGCCTAAATGTTCCGCTTTAGGAAATTTTTTTAATTCTATCACAAGTGATTTATTGTAATATATCACCGTATCATTACGTTTTACCAAAGAACGATCATTGCTGTTGTTGCGGTCCGTATCTATGCTTTTAACATACATCGGAGTTTTTCCTACCATAACGATCATTTTAGGTCGCCATGTTGTTATTTGGGATAAGTTTTCCATATATATTATCAAGTTCATTACTTAAATCAAAATTATCCTCAGAATCAACGCATTCTTCAACTTCCACTGGCGGCTTTTCATTTCTGATATCCATTTCAACCATTAGTTCAAGCTTAATATCTGCTTTTATATTTTCAGACACTGATTTATAAACACTGTATTCAATCGCCTTAATTAGCGCTTTACTCTTTGGTATAATAGTAGTAAGAATGGATTCCATTTCCGCATCATTTAGCGGCTTAGTATCCAATTCTAACTTCTTAAATAACACACTATTATACGCCGCGAGCGATTCGCACAACAATTCCAATAAAAGTTCTTGCGATGACATTATGATAGGTATGATTTTATTTTCATATTAAATTCATATAATGCTAAAATATAGATCAGGTCTATTGTAGCTGGTATTAATTTTAAATTTGAATAATATTAGTTGCTATATAGGAACTGATAACATGCCTGATAAAACCCAATTATTATACAATACTAAGGTAGCTAGAGTAAGGTTTAATATAGCAGGTAATGAGTCTATCATAAAAGACTCATGTTCACATGTTATTTCCCATAATTTGTTTAGTGAAGGCAAACCATTCGATGGCGGCCTGTATAACTTGCATTTAGGTACCACTGATTATGATTATAGATGTCAAACGTGTTATAATAAAAAGAATGCATGTTTGGGACATGACGGTCATTATCATTTAAATTATCCTGTTTTAGGACCTATGACTGTTAATGAAGTCCGCAAATGGCTTAAATTAATTTGCTTAAAGTGCGGGCATGTTATTATAGCTGAACGCGAATATATGAAATATCCCCCAAGTAGCCGCCTAGATGAGGCCCAAAAGATAGCCCGTACAGGTAACCGGCGATGCCCTAATAAAGGATGTAATGAAATACATCCCACTATTAAAAAGGTTGATACTGAGCCACTTGCTAACATAGCTGAATACTATGAGGATAAGAAGCTTATAAGGAGTGTAGAAATATACCCCCATAATATAAAGCAATATCTTGAACGTATAAGTGATGATACGGTGATTCGTATGGGTAAGTCCCTTGAATCACACCCGCGTAATTTCATCTTGAATGTCATTAAAATCCCCCCAACAAATTTGCGCCCAAATAATGAAGCTGCGCTTAGTCAGGGAAAAGATAGTAAAGACATAACTACAGCTTTGCAATTGTTATTTTCAAAGAATGAAGCTATACCCCCGGTATTGCCTCCTGATGAAAATATTGACAAGAAGTTATCAAAGGCGCTGTATGACCTTAGCAATAGCTATTATGACATGATAAAGGCAAATAACGAATCATCAATGTATTCATTCTCGCAAAGACTTAAGGGTAAAACCGGTCGTTTTCGTGGTAGAATGGAAGGCAAACGTGTGTTCGATATGTGCCGAAGCACAATTGTCGGAGATAGTACGCTTCGTATTGATGAAGTGGGTATACCTTTAACATTCGCCAAAAAGATCCAGTTTAAGGAAATTGTACAGGAATACAATAAGAGAGATTTAATGGTTTATGTTAATAATGGTAGGGATAAATACCCAGGATGTTCTGAGATAATAAAGAAATCCACTGGTATACGCCGCCCGATTGAGAATATGCTTGATATTGAATTGGAGCCTGGGGATATACTATTTCGCGACATTATTACCGGCGACTATGTTAACTTTAATAGGCAGCCGTCATTAAAGCCGTCTAATATCAGTACAATGCGCGCTGTCGTATGCGAAGATCCAAAGGTCCTCACATTGCGAATGAATGTAATTTCATGCCCATTGTTTGATGCAGATTTTGATGGTGATCAAATGAATCTTATTATTAACAGCTCATTAAGCACGCGATGTGAAATCGCTACATTAAGCTCAGTAAGTAATTGGTTTATATCACATTCAAACAGCAGCCCTAGTATTGGCCAGGTAGATGATAGTATAATAGGTATGTTTGAGCTTACAAAAACGACAGTGGGACTTGATAAATATCATGCAATGATGTTATTTAGTAACACGACATATTTACCATCCTTTGCAGATGTTTCAGGGGTTATCTCTGGGCGCGATTGTGTAAGCAAAATTCTAGAAGAAACGCCTATAAATTTCGTCAGAAAGCCCAATTATTACCAGCAAAATCTGGTACCATGGATGGAATACAACCCGCAAGATATAGCTGTTAAAATAGACCGCGGTAAAGTCCTTAGCGGCGTCCTAGATAAGTCCTCTATAGGCAAAGGGGCAAATGGCGGTCTGTATCATGTTATATGTAATGATTACGGGCCAAACCGCGCCCTTGAGGTGATGTTTAACATGCAGCAAATGGCTATCGCATATATATTACAACGCGGATATACCATAGGAATTATGGATCTGATGTTGAGCATGGATTCTAAGCGCGATATTGATCATATTGCGTCAGATATTATAAATAAGTCATCGCTTATTACGGAAAAATTAAATAATGGTGAAATTATTCCACCAATTGACATGACAGTTGAGGAGTTTTATGAACAGCAGCAAATAAACGCATTACGTACTGCTGATGATTTCATAGAACCTATCCTCAGATCAACAAACCCGAATACAAATAATCTATTTAAGTTGATTATTTCTGGATCAAAGGGTCAGTTAGGCAATATGTATAACATGGTATCGAGTATAGGACAAAAGCTTATTAACGGAGAACGTATTAAGCAAAAGTTCGGATATAAGCGTACCATCCCATACTATGCAAGACATGAAACCAAGCCGGAATCACGAGGTTATATATTTAACTCGTACATATCCGGTATGACTTCGCCTGAATACATATTCAACGCCATGAATGCGCGTTTTGATATTATTTCAAAGGCGCTGAGTACATCTGTTACAGGCGAACAAAACAGAAAAAGTGTAAAGAATTTAGAGTCTATTATCATAAATAACTTTAGATTCGCCAATAAACATCACAATATTGTGCAGTTTATTTATGGAGAAGATGGCCTGGATCCGCGTAGAGTGGAAAAGGTTAAATTCCCCACAGTAACAATGAATGATGACACTTTGCGCCAAAAGTACGCAATTAAGGTGTCTGATACAGGGTTAAGTAAGATGGTAGACCTTTATGTCACCAAACTTATTGACGACAGGAATAAATATAGAGAAATATTCCTGACTGTTGAAAACATGAATGTAAATGAGATTATATCTGATGAGCGCAGAATGCCTGTTAACATCGAACGAATAATATCTGATACATTGCGTGAATATAGCGATATTCTTGACAATCAAGGTCCTCTTGATCTTGAAACGAAAGAAGGTCAAAGTGAGCTAACAGAAATGATTAATATGGTGGAGCAATTATTCAAAAACGCCCCATATATACTTATAAACGAAATTCAGGAGCGCAAACAGGCGCCGATACCTGAAATTATATATAAAGCAACCTGGTTAATGACAATGTTGCTAAGGATACACTTATCAGTACCTACTTTAATGAAAGCCCGTAAGGACGTTCTTAAGGTTATTATTGACAAAGTGCGTCTTATATATTCTAGGGCGCTGATTGACCCAGGAACGGCCGCAGGTATAATTGCCGCACAGTCGTTTAGCGGGCCCCTAACGCAATATGTATTAGATGCCCATCACCGTAGTGCCTCAGGAGGCACATCGAAATCCGGTATGACGCATGCAAAAGAAGTATTGGCGGCCCGAGATGTGGGTAAACTCGAATCTCCTAGCATGTTTATACGAATCCTCCCTGAATACGAAGAGGATTATATGCGTGTGCAGGAAATTGCAAATAACATTGAGGTGATGAAACTTGCCCAATTTGTAACCGTGTATCAAATATTCTTTGAAAAATATGGTGAAATAGTACATCCTGACTATGTTGGAGATTCTTCCGTTATTGTAGAGTTCAATAAAATGAACCCGCTACTTAAAGTACCCGGAGATCTTATAAAATGGTGTATTCGGATTGTAATTGATAAAACAATGCTTATATTGAAAAATATGACATTGGAACTTATCATAAGTAGATTGCGAGAAACCTTTCCCGATCTATATATAGTTTATAGTCCTGAAAATGCGCAAACTATCATACTTAGGATTTATATAAGGCTTAGTATTAAGGATCCCAAGGGAAATCAGATGCTAAAGGGTCAAATAACTACCGAAACCGTAGTTGATATTGCCGAAACTATTATGGATACGATTATTCGAGGTATTGATAATATCACGGGTACTAATATCAAAAAAGTAACAAGAAATTTCATCCAGCCCGATGGTGGCATGAAATCAAAGGAAATATATGCTATTGAAACAACAGGTACCAATTTTAATGGCTTACTTTCTAATAAATACATAAATCCGCTGTATCTTCAGACTGATGCTATTATGGAAATATATAGGACCCTTGGTATTGAAGCGGCGCGACAAAAGATTATATCAGAGCTACGATCGCTAGTTGACAGTTGTAATCACCGACATTATCTTGTATATGCCGATGAAATGACAACGACTGGTAAGGTTACATCTATTGAGCGTAGCGGCCTTAGTATCAGAGAAAAGAATAATTATCTGTTGCGTATAGGATTTAGCAGCCCCATACAGACTTTAGAAGAGGCTGGTATTAACGCCGCAATTGATGAAGTCACGGGCGTCACAGGGCCTATACTTGTGGGATCTATACCGCATGTGGGTACATTATATAATGGTGTACACATTGATACAAAGATGGTACAAGACAATTATAAGAGACCTGATGATATCATGGACATTCTATAATAAAGATGTGCCGTCATATATATGATGGTTGACTCGACAGATCTCGATTTAGTGTATGGCTTAACCATCATAGCAAAATCATTAAAGCAAATATGCAAAGATTCTTATGAATTACACAATGTTGTTGAAAGGTTTATACTCAGCAATGTTGTAAAGGGTTCTTTTTATGATTACACAGAGGAAACTTTAGACAAATTTAATAGCGAACTTGCTGATAAAAACCTAATAGAATATTCAAAAATTATACTAGCGGCGATGAGTGTGCGTATACCAAAGCCCAAATCGGAACCGGTTATTAAAGGCCTTAATAATAACACTCTGCAATACAGGACTTTTAAGTTGAAATTAAGCAAACAGCGTGCCGAATATTTATCACAATATGATATAAAACAGGTTATTTTGGCCGCCATGAAATACTATTGTTTGCTCCCCCACGGGCAACAATGGGCGGTTCCATTGGAAAAATATAAAGAATATGTTGCATTAGGTGCGACTGTTGAAGGATTCGCGTCTCCGTTTAATTCACAAATGGTGCTGCTTGGGCCTTATCAATATTGCAGTTTGTTTTCAACGGATCGCGCCTTAGGGTCCATAGGTAACTTCTTTAGCGCTGATTTAAGCGATAAAACAATAGTGGTTAATCCGCCATTTATAGAGAGTATCCTTACCGCGGCTGCGGAACATTGCTTGCAAATAAATTCAAAGGTTATATTTATAGGGCCTTGGTGGGAAGATAGTAAGTTCTTTCAACTGCTGTCGAAATATCCACACGTTAGATTGCGCCCACGCGAGCACCATTATGAAGATTTATTTAGTGGTAAAAAAATTCTTGCAAAGTTTTCCTCGGTTGAATTTATGATAAGATTTTAGTGTCGCTAATAATATACACAAATTTATGAACGACACGCACTCTCGTACAGTGCCGTTGTATGTCCTTATACACTACAAAAATACGTTATTGCATTTGCAATCATTCTCTGAAAACATTTCAGGATGTAATTTCTCAATATGCGCTGGATGGAACGGAAAATCTTATGTTGAACACCACCAAGTGGGGGAACATAAACCAACACTCGCGGGCACCGCAATACTAAAAATATATCATATTAATTTAGAGGATACTATCACCCTTACAGAGGATCAATATAATGATTTCGTCAAGATAACACTACTAGGAACGGCTGACCATGCGGCTAATAGACACCGAATTATAAAATGATTATTGGGGGTATTATTATGTTATTACTAGTCGTGTTAGTGGTATGGGCGTTAAGTAGAATGAATGAATCTTTTGCTAAAACAAATTATCAATTTTGGTCATACGATCCCAATTTATACCCGTCGGAAATAACACGTTCTCCTTAAATTTACCTAATTAAAGAAAAGTAAATAGGTATATATATCTTTTTTCTGCTGATGTCTTTAAGGGAGTATAAACGTAGAATAGAATTAGCATCAAGTACCATGCGTACATTTTGCCTTATGCCAACTCGTGAAAGATTCTATATAGTCGATAAATGTGTTGCACTGCAGCGAAAGAATCCAGATCTATTTCGCGTATGGAAAGAAGCGGTATTATATAAATTCGGTCCTGATTGGGATATGGCAGATGATGCATTTTTATCAACTGATAGTTTGCTTTCTACATGCGTTACAGATCCACCCTCGTCTACTAAAGCGCATTCCGTATTATATATATTTTGCGCAACCGGTGAGTTAAAATATATTGATTTGTTTTATCAATACATGGGTCGTAGAGATTTATCCAAAACAATGCGCCTTGAACTCGCCGATATGTATAAAAAAATACGCGATGAGTATACCGATGAGATATCTATGCAGGGCTCTGATTATATTGACAAATTGCGCAAACTTGGTGTCGATATAGACAGCGTTAATTTCGTTAAATTCGATAACATAAAGGAAACCCTTGGCGATTATAAGGCAACCCATGAAAATCATATAAAACTTATTGGAGGGAGAAAAACAGCAGGTAGTTATGTCATTGAAACTGACTAAAATATAGCGCTTGTAATTGACGGAATCATAGATCGCGGCGCTAATATATTGGGCAACACCTTAGTTTGCGTCCATAGGCCTTCTTTTTTGCCCTTAGAGACACCCATTAAGTATATAGCCGGCATTAATATAACTAATGCAATGAGTAATAATATTACACTTAACCCATTTATGTCCATGTTGATTGAGTATATTTATGTTTATATAATCACCTAAATGGAAAAAAATATTATGTGGCAGATAGTTTGCCTGCTTGCCGAACCTGCCTGCTTACATAGACAAGACCTTATCGATCTCTGCACCTAAGATAACAACCGCTTCATCACTAGATCCTGGCATAGGCGCCGCTGTTACCGTAGTAGTAGTGGTAGTAGTGGTAGCACTGGTATCTTCTACGCTATCGTAACGATCCTCAGGGTTGAATTGATCAATGCTGAGTTGGCCAAGTACTTCACCATCTCCGCCAATAAGATTGGGTGCAACGCTGGTAAGGGTTTCAATAACCATCTCGCATACGTGCGCATGTACGGTCACATATTTATCAGTAATCGCTACGCTTCCATAATCGAGTCTAATTTCGTGAATAAGTGACCCGCCAGTAACGACCATATGGGCGTTATCTTTATCAATAAGTTTACCGTCAACTCGCGCTATTCTATAGCTGCCACCATCAGGCTTGGTATAGTCACGCACTACCGATTTGGGTGTGCCGGCTAACTTACCGAAACTCGAAGGGTATCTTGAGAAATCAAGCTTCCAGCGAATTTTAGGATCCTCAATCAGTTTCCCGCGGAATTCTATAGGAGTTTGCTCACCAGATCCATATCGGGTGGTAAGCATTCCTTTGATATCTCTTATAGTGTTAACTACGTCAATCATCGGTCCTCCAGGATTTCTACGATCCACCTTTTTTTCTATGGTTTCCGTAATAATCCTTTCTTTCTCATCAGTAAGATTATTTTTATCCTCTATTATACGTATAAATGCAGGGTGTATTTTTCTAATTGCTTCACCTAATGCTCCCGACTTAGATAAACGTGTCTCGAACGTAAGATCGGCTTTATCGTTATCCTTTGAAGTGCGCTTCTTTTTCGCAGCTTCAGAATTAGGATCCTCGATACCTTTGGTAACCATAATAGGCTTTTTAACATCCTTAGTTTTATCAACCGCAGGTCCCGTGGTAGCTTCATCCTTATCGGCATTTTCGCTATCCTCATCATCCTTCTTTTCTACGACCTTATCGGCCTTATAGTATAAGCATAATGGGGATTTCTTATCAGCATTCTTACAATTAAGCTTACGATAAGTTGTTGAGCCGCCTCCAGTAGTATATACCTTTTCCTTTGTAGGCCTATCGACTGATAATAATTTAATATTATCTTCTACGTTATCGGTAAGCTTGTTATTTAAGGCGCATACTTCGAATACGGTAGACATTATAGTAAGCTCTAGATTTATCTTTAATACATTTGCATTTTCAATTTTATTTTCCAGGCAAAAAAAGATGTGGTTAGAGGGCGTCTACTAGTGACTATTTAGCCCTGTATTGCCGACGAGTAGCCCATCGAACATTACCTCGGAGAGAAATCTGGTCTTGCAACATTGTAATTCTATCCCTAATTGGTCAAATACATCTCTTAATTCTATCCTCGCATCTTCGGAATAGTTCATCATTAACGGGTCTATGTTGTTAGCGGCATAGAATTCATCATATTTTTTCCTCTTAAGGGCCTGAAATAAGTCGTATAAGTCGCCATGACTGCGCCCGCAAAAGCATAGTATATATGGATACATAATGTATACCTTATTTGTTATCTAAAATTCAAATTAATAAATATCGGGTATTTATTCATTGCTAGAAATCTTCTTTGCGGCTCTCAAAACCGCTTCCTTGATAGCCGGATCAGTGCTTTCATTAATGCTTTCAAGCTGCGAAAGTATGCTTCCACCATCCTGCAAAACAACGCCCTTAAGGCGCCCCATAGCTTGCGAATGAAGATTCCAAATGCAGCTGCTTGCATAAGGCCTGGTCTTAACTGACTTAAATGGTAAGTTTGCCATATCCTTTGGGCTAAGAGAAATAAACAGAAGGAATGTGCTGTTGGCGAATGATGCAAATTCCATTCTGTATTTAGAATCGGGAATCGCAAATCGCAATCTGATATCGCTAAAGAATGCCGTTCTATTTAAGAGTTCGGTGGCATCAGATGGCTCAAGACAGCTCTTTATATTTGTTTGTATATCTACGCATTCAGGAACGCTAAAATCCTTTTCAAGGTTGTCAAATGCTAAACTTGATACATAACGCAAATCATCATGAGCAATCTTCAAATTAGGATTAGCAGCATAATAATCATGTAAGCCTTCAGGATAGACACCGGTTACACTATCAATAGAATTTTCATTCACCAATCTATTATACGCGGCAATGGCATTATCAATTGCAACTTTATAATTACTGCGAATAGGGTCGGTAATATGTTGGCGAACTTTATCAATCGCAGAGAGTACAGCCATACGATCACTAAGGGCCTTGGAAGAAGCGTTATTTGCATGCAATGTCTTGCCGATCAAATCAATTATATGTTGAATATTGAAGCTGCGTTTTTCGCTTGCCCATTCCTTAATAATCTCACCATCAATTAGTTTCCTACCTGTTCTATAAGGTTCAAACAGTACAAAGAAATCTATCTTTTGGAAACTGATAAGAGGTAATATAGTGTGGAACAAATCCATATCTTTCTTAACACATGCAATAAAATGCACTAAAGACATAGAATGTTCAAGGTAAGCATCACGGAGCTTCTTATTAAGCGCCTTAAAGCACTCATAACCGCTACCAGCGCCAATTTTCTCAGTAGTAACCATATCGGAGCCTCGGACGCCCTCAAGCATATCCGCAATATACAACCTATTTACGTGCTCAGCGATAGCGTTACGCAAATCTCTATCGGTATCATTACCGCCCATGTAGCTTCCCTTTTTATTAACCAATTGGGGCTTTGCGGGCTTGTCAGTAGTGGGGGGAATCTCTCCCTTAAGTCTCCACACCGCAAGATTCTTCTTTTTAGATCCATCTGCGAATTTTTTATCGATGGTTGCAGTGGCGCCACTCTTGAATTTTACAGAGTCGCCAGATGCGCTATCAACTTCAACCAATTGATTGGGATACAAGCTGTTAGCAATATTATCCTTTTTCCACTCAGAGGCAGATTTGATAGGTTGTCTAATAATAAGTGCATTTAACATATCACCCGCCTTATGGAATTCATCCGGATCAGCTGAATACGCCAATTCCGCAATTTTCTTACGATATTCGGCATCGGGTACCAATAGCGTAAGTCCGGTCTTACCCTTAGTAGTAAGATTCATTATAGCACACGTGGCTTTGAGAAGCTCATACAGATCTCCCTCATGCGCCTCAATATAATCAGAAATTCTGCAAAATAGCTTTGCTTTAGTGCTCATTATGACTTCTTATCGTCAATATATATTATTGAGATATTTTTATATTTTAAAAAATATCTTATAATACCGGATGTCATATCTTATGTTCAAATTTCTTGTGACGCGTGCTTAATAATTGATAATTATTAATTTATACATGTAAACTATATCATAATGCTGCATTATTTATACATCAACGTTTATGGTGAGGAGAATCCAATCATTATTTTTTCGTATTAAAAAATTATGTATCTATTTTATATATAGCCATACTACTCACCATAAAATGGGACAATCTCAAAGTACGGTTATAGGAGAAATTGTTATTGATGGCAAAAGGAGCACTGTATATGAAAATCAAAGAAAAAAGATTGAGAAGGCTCTTAAAGACAACGTGTTATCCATGCAGCAGGGTCCCGGTTTTGTACCCGCTGGGCATATCGGCGATAGCGTTGTTTACTACAATGAAGGCTCTAAAATAGTAGTCGAGGTACTTGAACGTGACAAGTCTGAATTGATTCGTAGAATTGCCGAAATTCTTAAATCAAAGGTAAATGAAAAAATTGCTATTGGTATTGCGACTCAAATTGCCAATTATGCAATCCCCGTCGCTGGTAGAATTGGTGTAGCGGCGCTCGGTACCGCTATGGTACTTGTACCAGGCCCTCAACAGGCGTTGCTAGCTAGTATTGCGGCGCCCGTAACGGCTATTGCTGCGATTATTCAAGGGTTTATTGAAGAGCGCAATAAGGAAATTATTGACAAGCTGAGGGCTAGCCAGGGACTTGAAAGTATTGGACATATGGATAATATTGAGGCGGTTAACCCCATGTCGCAAGAAGTAGTGGGTGTCGCAAAGGGATATGTCGATGTACCCGAAAGCAAGGCTGGAAAATATATTAATAAGGCCGCGGCTGTCTTTGGAATTGATGGCAGAGGAGAGACTGGCGATTTGCCTCCTTTCTTCGCCCATGATTTTGTTGTGGGAGGCGCGTATACTGATGAACTCAGGCGCATTGGAGGCAATAACGGGACATATGTAGGCATCGATGCGGGTATCGATGCGACTGATGCAGATGCGCTCGCTGATATCAGTAAATATTCCGACAGCACTAACGCTAAAACAAAGGATGCGCTTATAGATACCATTTTGCGCGTATTGGATAATCTCGGTTTAAAGGCCGAAGGGAAGACTCGCATGGAAAAGATAATGAATATTATAAAGGTTATCCCGTCGGGTGATAAAATTAAGTCTGATGAGGGGTCACAAAAGCGCGTATGCTTCAAGATCGCCGAGGCTATTAATGATATCCATGGTAGCAGAATAATCGACAGCAGTTTGCCCGCAGAGGTTGTTTGTAGGCAGGTTGTTGAGATTATTTCTTCACTTACTGCGGGTATGCATACCGAATTCCTTAGCATTTATAACGAGGCTAAACGAATTGTAAATAACTTACATATTCTTGATTCTGCTACTGATGAAAATCTTCAGCAGCTTAAGGATAAAATTTCGGCCACCGAGGATAGAGAACTTGTTGATAATCTTGCACTAAATTACGACCTTTTCAAGATGCTTTCTGATGAAAAGGAACGTCAACTTACCATGATGAAGGGAGTTTTGAATATGGATCTCGCTCCCACTGAGAGAGACCTTGCCGATTTGCTAAAAAAGAAAAAGAACTTGTATAAGTATGTTGAAAGTGTCGAATATAAGCCTGGTAAGGGTGAATTCGGCAAGGTTATCGAGGCTGTACTTAAGGGTCTCGGCCTCACCGCCGCATATGCAGAGATAATAAATAACGCGTTAAAGAAAGTTGGTATGACTATTGAGGAATACGCCAGTGAGAAGAATTTAGGCGATTTTCAGAAGAGAATAACAGAGAAAGTATCTGGTAATAAACTCACTGAACAAGATTTACATGATTTTCTATCGGCTGCTGATTTACTATATAAAAATTTTTATCGCAATACTGATATAGCAACTTTCATTAAATCAAGACAAGGTATGTATGAAAACAAAATCGGAGGTGCTACAAGATATCCCAAATCCATCGTTGACAAACGTGTAGCCGATAAAAGAAAGTTGCGCAACCTTATCTTTAACGCTTTTTACCGCAGCGTTTCGGAGATCTTCTCCAATATGGTTGGGTCGCTCAATATTATAAGCAAAAAGATTGGAACTGAGATCCCCCTTAGTGATCAACTTGACGAATTTAGGCACATTATTCAACGTATGCGTGATCAGCTCGTAGAAAATCGCAATATTTATTATGCGCTTATCGGATACTACAACGATGCGCTGAGTAAGGAAAAGCGAGAAACTCTCTTGGGTGAACTTAGGATGATTTCTAGCTACGTTGATTCCATTCTCGAAATGGATCTATATAAGTCATCTAGCCAATATTTTAGAGATTTCCAAACGGCTATAAAGTCGCTTATTGATCTGATTGCTAAATATTCTGATGAAATGGCTGCTAAATTCGGTAGAGGTGAGGGTGACGAAGATGTGGTTGTCGCCCCTGGCGTTAATGTTATGAGAGAAGGTGATTGCAAATGGATTAGCCGTGAAGATAACATTGATGAGCCTGAGGATGATTCTATCCACGGCAACTATGATGGCGTTGATTCCGAGGGTGTGTTCGGTAATGCTGAACTTTTCTCAGAACCTGTGCAAATTAAGCGCAGTTCTAAGAGTATCTATGATGCTTTTAGGCAGTTTGATTACTATTATCGAGTTGCTCAAATTAGAGCCAACTTGGCGTCCACTGCGGGCGAACTTAAGCACTATGGCGGTGAAAAGTATGAGCGCCTAGTTGCCAGCAGTGTTGCTAATATTTTGCAGGAATCAAAGGATAAATATGATGTACTTAGGGGCTTCCTTGAGCGCATTGATAAGACAGCCATTCCCGCAACCGCTGCGCTTCCTACCGCATCATTCGATGATGAAAGACAACGCGCTATTGAATTTATGGATAAACAATGGGAAGCTAAGAAGAAATTCTGGGCTACAATGGAAGCAGTTGATACGTATATGCGCGTATTCACTGATGGTCTTGTTAACAACCCCTCAGATATTCGCGATATCAAATCTATGTTAGATGATATCGAAGTTATTAATGATACTTATAATAATGCAACTGGTGAACGCCTTGCCAATGTGTTTGAACATTTCCCGAATGTTCCATTGAAGTCAAACGTTAAGGTAGATGATGCCGTGCCTCTTCACAACACAGGTTCAGGCGCTAGTCATTATTATGATAAGATTAAAGATAAAAATGGCGAGTTGGGTAACCCTCGTTATGTGACCACGCCCAGTCACGCCCTAATGGCAAGAAATCAAATAAAGGCCATGATTACTGGCATGGGTATGCTAAAGAACTTTATGTCAGTATTCATTTATATCGGCAGCAAATTCGGCGGTAATGAACTTAGAAATAAGGTGTTTATGACTCCTACTCAGATTTATAACAATATTGTTGAATATATTCAAGCAAGCGCGTTCTCTCAGGGAGTTACAAGTAACGCCAATAATAACGATAAAATTTCGCGCGACGGTAGCGGCAAGTATGTAGTCCCTAATGACTATGTAACAGGCACAACTACCGCTGACGGTATTGATCTTGTAACTATTCCTGGCGCTTCCATTAACTTTATTGCCAGGTTCGGTGCTATTATGCGAACTATTGATAAGAGTGAAGATGTTAAGGAAGTAATGTCCTTCGGCAAGGAGGATGAGTATTTCGTTATGCTCATGAAGGCCCTCGCCGCAAAGATTTTCACAGTTACCGGTATGTATGATGTACTTGATAGACCTCATGAAATTAACTCGATATCACCCATTCGTATGATTATTGGTGGTCTTGATATGCCTAAGGTTGAAGAAGGCGCCGTAGAACTTTATTTGCGATTGCCCCTGCTCGCCCAATTCTACAGGGATTTGTTTAACTTTGATGGTGAGAATGACTATAATCCCGATCTCACTGGCATTCCTCGTGAAGGTAATACTCATCTTAAGATCAGTATGGTTCCCGAAGTTGAAGGTGTTTTCAGCGGCCTTGTTAACTTGGTATTCAAGCGCACAAAGAACGTATATGAGACCGCATATACTGATGAAGAAATGAAGGAACTTGTTTCGGAAATCAACATCATTTACCAACGAATGCTCGCTAAGCATGGTCAAAATGTAGTAATGAGCACTATTCGTGAGTTCATGGATGAAATTAACCGCAGATATGCCATTGTATCAAAGAAGGATCACGATACTTATGTAAAGGAGTTTGGTTATGACTACTCCTACTCGCAAGATAACTCTGGACAAAAGGAATACAACAGATATGCTGATCCCATTGATACAGATATCGCCATTTTGCCCGGTGAAGGTACCGATGAAATTGCCCGTAAGTCGCCTGCTGAGCGCCTACTCAGCATGAAGTTTGACACTAAAGACCCCTTGGGTAAACACACAATGGACGACGGTTATTACAAGTTGTTGTACCGCTTCAGATGCTGCATTGATAAGATGTTTGAGGAAGCTGGCAGCAACGAAGAATATACCTTCAAGAATGCCATTAAGATTGCCCAGGCGAAACTCAAGAAGGAGCAGAAGGACGATGATAGATTCAAGATCGTAAGCAGCCTTGTTAGAGGTGTTGATGTATACACTAAAGTCGATGGATTTAAGTATCTGCTTTTCCATGAAACTGTAGTGACCGGCCTTAACACATTGTCTGCATTCCACTCCATTTTGCAGCGATTCCATGATATGAGTTTGATCCTTGATTTGCGCGGCCACCAAGAGGCTATTTTGGAATGGTTGAAGGCCCCCGGCGCAGGAGTGAAGCAACCCTCTGCCATCTTAAATGCAGTTGAGGAAAAAATAAAGGGACAAGTTCAGATGCCTTATGCTGATCTTTCCAATATGATACCTGAATTGTTATTCGGCAAGAGTGAGGCAAGCATAGCCGAAGGAGGTTTCAGCGCTTCCGATTATGCAATTAAGCGAGTAAACGGTGTAACTGAAGACGTAACAAAGTCTCGCGGTGGAGTATATTCTTTGCCATATGCCGGAAATTGTAATGATAAATTCTATCAACGTAATAGACTGAGGAGTCAAGACGTTTTGCTGTCAACCGATCCCAATATTCTTACTGAGCCATCTACAAATAAGGCAGGAGGTTTGGTTGAAATCCTTGCCGGTTTCTCAGTAAGAGATCTTGAAGAGGCCCTTTGCGCGGATAATGATTCAGACGCTAAGGCCGCCATCCAAACATTCTTCCGCTTCTTATTCTCGCGCGAAAATGTAATGAGCACCCTATTCGAGACCGTTTTCGGCGTCACTAATGACCTCCAGGGACTTGTTGATGTCAGAATTGATGAGGGTCGTCTGCACTTCAACCTCGGTGGAATAAAGAAGTATCTTGAAGAAATGTTCGGCCATGTGTCGTACTTTATCAATGCATTGAGGCCATTCGTGCGTCAAGATCTCATGGATAGATACACTTCTAAGATCAACCCTGGATCTTATTATTGGCTCCATGAGCAGATCATGGAAAAGCTCATTATCGGCCGCCCTGCGCAGCTTAAGACTGATGATATTGTTGACCCTAAGAGGCAATACATTAACCTTGAGGAATGTGGACGAAAGTTGTCTCATTGTTATGAAATACTGACATTGCAATATCTTTCGGACGGTAGCGGACTCCATGCACTTACGCCAAGCACATTCAAGCGCACATCTGCTAATAGCACTTCTTATGATAAGGTATTCTCCAAACTCATATTCTATAACTCCGCTCTCCCCGGAAGTGGATTGCTTGTGTCAAATGAGGCTAACTCTGTTGCCGCAAGCGGTGAGGCTATCAGTGCACCCGTAATTGCTGACTTTAGGTCTAATCCATTTGAACAGCTTCATATTAGCCAAGTTGGAGGCTCTAAAATAGTTGATACCAGATACATTGCCAGGTTTAAACAATTGTACTCTTGGGGCGATGAATTCACCCTCAATCGCAGTGCCATGTATGTATTCAATCAGCTTGTTGCTAAATTCATAAAGCAATTCTATGACCCTGCTACTCAAAAGATATATATTAACGTCATTAATAGCTTCGCAAATGGCGTATTCAATCAATCTGTTATCGATCAGATGTATACCTATCCTGATATCGCACCTGCCCTATTCGTGAAGTTTGGCAAGGATGATACTCATAAAATATCTAGCTTGCCATTTATCAGGAACAAGGCTCCATCCATCAGCGATAATCTTGTTGATGTTGTTGTAGATGCTTTGAATAAGGCCAAGGGTCCTACCAATGCCCTTGATGCGGCAGGTGGCCCTTATGTGCTTCCTCCAATTGAGCTTAAATATCGCAGTGATAATAACAGAGCAATTGTTAATATTGGAGGTGTTGGCAATGGCATAAATCAATTTACATTGCATGTATTATTGCAACTGCTGGGTAGATTGTATGAGAAATTATACAAATATGCAAATAATGGCACTTATCCCGTAGCCACTGCATTGAACGCTATCGGAAATACCAAAGATGAGCTTGTAAATTCCATATTACAGGTTTTGCTTACCGCAGTAGCTCCCGTAGCCGGTACCGATGTTGCAACTGCATTGGCGACCAGACCCGCTGCTATTGATGCCGCAAGTTACATTGCAAGTGTCAGAGTTACCGACGTCAGTAACATAGTAACTAATATATTGCTATTGGATGATCTCACTGGAGGCGCTGCACCCATAAGTGCGATATATTTCAACCAGATAGATACTAAGTTACCTGGTATGATTGCCGCTGAGGAAATTGTTACTATAAGTTATATATTCTCCCCTGGAGCATGGAACATAATCGAAAGTTTGAGAATATTCTCCCCTGATGAACAAGCCCCTCCCATTAGCAGCGCAGATAGCATTGTCACAGAGGCCGTTTTGATATTGTACGGCCTTGATCAGGCACCCGATGGCGCCGCCCTTGCAGCCCTAATGTCTGAATTTTATAAGGTACACAGCTATTACAAACCAAGGGATAAGACTGAGCCTACCTATGCGATGAAACTTGATGATTCCTTCTCGGTGGTAACTGAGGCATATATTAACAAATCGGTCCTTAGTGACGGAGGTGGCAGTGGATTTATAAGACTCGCCCGCAGTGGCACTGATGATATCCTCCCTCCTGACAGCTACAAAAATCTTGACATTAACCCTATCCCACCTGCTAGCGCAACTGTTAAGATTGACGATGTTGTCAAATACGGCCGCAGAATGGACCCCGATGGCATGCACGTATTGTTTACTTCATTGTCAGTTATCTTGAAGAATCTTGTGACTAGCAGAAATGCCACAAATCAACAGTCTGTATATCTCACTGAAGCTGTTAGCGACGTCCCCTTGTACATGAAGGAAAGATATCGCGGTGAGATGCCCTTATTCAAGATGTTATTCAAAGACTTGATCGCCAGGTGCGACTTGAACCGCAGGTTTATCTCACGCCCTGAAGTTTCCCTTGAGAGGCGCTGGGCTATGTGCGTCGATGGCGCCCCTAAGGTTAACCCATGGCCTTATGTGTTGCTTAATGCTGAGATAGACAGCAAGACCGCAAAGACAAGATTTAATGGTATTCTTGACTCCATTACTAAGGGCTGCACTAGTCTTGTATCAGCATGTGATCAAGTTACTAGAGAGGTAGGCGATGATGCTAAGTATATGGAAACATATTCTGGAAGCATTCGCGATTACAAGAACCAATATGGCGTTGAACCATTTATGCCGCTTAGTAACGTATTGACAATTTTCCGCAATAAGTCGCGCGATAATTATCTTGATAATTTGCCTTTCTATGTACTTGGTCAGGATCAATTCAAGTTCCAATTCGGAACCAGAATGCTGCTCGCACAGCCCCAAACAGTACCCACTATGGAACACGTTCCAGGATATGCGCAAATTATTGAGTCGTATAATTCGCTTCTTGACACTAGAAGTCACGTGGATTCCAAACACGCCGAGGACTTCATGAAGGCGCTTGTTAGAGGCCTGCGATTTATATTCGAGCTTAAGCATATTAAGTCATCTCTTGTGCCCGTTCATTACAAGCTTAATTTGGAGTTTGTTGGCGGATTTTCCAAGAGGGCTTACAAGCCAACCATCTATTCTGATGATCTTGTTGTCGATATTTATAGAAAGAACGGAGATGGCACTAGAGACACAAGGGTAAATGCCGGTCGTGATGACGCTAATAACAATCTGTATTTCAATGTCACAAACAATCCATTCCTTCCTATTACATTGTTTGACTTCGGCGAAAATGATCTTAACGCCGACAGTGATGACTGGCCATCACGTAGGTTGCTCCCCGTATATTCTCTTACACATGACTTGAGCACTATTGTCAGCATGGCAGAAAGCAGTTTGCGCGACGATAAGATTCGTGAAATTGTTGAATATATTTCTCAGACACAAAAGAAGAAGGGATCTCTCGCTATTAAGAACATTATCGATCTTAACATCATTCCTATTAATGTACATGCGCTTATGAGAGAAATCCCCCTTGCCAACGTGTTTAACTATGCTTATACCTTTGATAGGCTTATTATTGAGTTGTATTATGGATTAAACAATGTTAACGCTGCCAAGCTCATTAAGGAACTTTGCTATGATGTCTGGGGTAATGAAGGTCCCCTCTCTAGCATTAAGGATATTTACAGTGTAAAGGATATGCTAGTTTCCCTGCTGATCCGCCCCTACATGAAAGTTGACGAAAGCCAAAAGATGCTAGTTGACGGTATGTTCCGCGGCGCCGGTGGTAACGAATTGGGCCGCCCTAAGTTCCTTTCTGATCAGCTGTATAATAAGGCCCTTATCGGCGAACTTTATGCTAGCAGACGCGATTATAGCGAACACGGCCCTGCAAATTCCCAAATTGCATTCCCTATTGTAAGCAATAATGAGAAAATACAGATATGCACTGAGGCTGCTTATAGAATAATTAGGCATATGTATGTTAATGATGCGGCCGTATTTGGAGCTTTACTAATAACAACTCCTTACGCTGGAAGTTTATTGCTGAAGTTTGTTAGCGATCTTGTAAAATATATTAATGATAATCCACGAAAGTCATTAGATGATATTTTACTTAATAACGAAGACCGCGCTCTTAAGGCAGGTACAGGGGTTGATAAGTTCATAGATAAAGTACGATCGCCAGTACCAGCAAATGCTGGCAACCCTATCGCGGAACAGTATGAATTATTCAATATCGCAGTATCCACAGTTTGTAAGTTTGTCAGCAATATTTATGATTCACAGAAGGGTAAAAATATCTCGGGCTTAGTTGATAACTTGATAGAGACCTTAAAGAATGGTGTACTTCCTGGCGCTGCAGATGCATCGGTAAGATCATTTGTCAATGAAAATAAATTGATCGAGATACTTAACATTGTGAATATTTCCAATCCCGCCGGCGCTCTTAGTGGCATAACAAATGTTATACTAGATAGGTTTAAGACTAATGCAGGTGATAGTCTTGACGGATCGGCTACATTACATTACTTAGATACAGTAAAATCATCAGAGAGTGATAAGTATGGCGCCGTTATTGAACCGGATAACGAAAATGTAGTTGATTCTCATCAAATTCATGAAGTTGACCTAGCTGGAGGATCCGCAACCTTGAATAAACTCAAAGTACTCGCGTCTACACGATTCGATACTATTTATGCACGCAATCTGATATTCATAGTTAACTTGTATAGAAGTGTGAGACTGAAGCTCCAGCGCGATCTTGTATACGATCGTGAGACAGTTGTGAGATCCGCAGCAGTGACCAGACCGGATCTTACTGAATTCTACGGTAATCGCGTTGATACCCCCAAGCGTAGCTACTCACGTAATGAGTATTCCGGCGTAGGTTCATCATATATTCACAGAGCTGAAAGATACAATTATTAATAGATAACTAGGTAATTAAGTAACTAACCGATAAAAAAACTATTTTTTTTGCTGGAAAAAAACAAAAATACAATACTTAGTAAGCAACAACGATGCCCCCATTACCGCGAAATAGGAAATCCAGTCTGCCAGCACTTGCTGCCGATTCAATAGAATCTGAACTAATTCCCTTACTCAGCAGGTAACGTTTCATAGCCGCAAGATCTCCTGCCATGCACTCATTCGGGGCGCGAACAGTGGTAAGCGCCTTACTCAACGAATCCATCTTCGTGAGATCAACTCCTCCAATGTAGTAGTTGTTAGTAACATGCGTGGGTGCTGCACCGCGTGTTCCTTCCAATACAGTCGTTGAAGCTGGGACTACTGCGCGACTGGCCGTCTTGAATGCGCGCATCTCGACTCTCAGTTGCGCGTTCTCATCTCGTAGCTCTGCGACCTCTTCACGCGCCGCAATCAGCTGCGCTTCCAAGCTAGCGATTTTGTCCTCCTGAGCATTGAACAAATCGTCTACACTGGTATCGACTGCAGGTGCAGCACGGTACGAACTACGTGCAGGTGCAGGGGTCCTTGTCGTCCTGGGTGCGGGGCGAGCCGGCACTCTGCGACGAGAGTAATGGTCTTCAACCTCTACTTCATCCTCAGCAACCGGTGGATCATAGGTCCGATACGTTGAGCTGGGAATGCTAGTAGCAGGTGGGGCGAATTTGGTGGTCGTAGGGGGGTCTGGGAACATGTCCCATGCGCGCTTAAGAGTTGCAGATTCGTGATGCATTTTGATTAAACTTAGCGACCGCTATTTCATTTTTTTACGCAAGGTTATAGGTTAAAAAATACAAAAAGTAAAGTACCAAATTGCTTCTTAATTCCCTTAATTCTCTTAATTCCTTCCGTGACCTCCTCGCTGAGGGAACGGGGCGTTTCCGAGCCTCTTCTGATGATAATCGGGTTCCATCGATCTCAGAGACTGGATGGCATCTTCGCCAAACGCTACTGGACCGTTGAAGTTGAGAGTGACACCGGCGCCTTTGCGAGGCTGAGAGTGCAAAGTGTCTACAGATGATTTGACTCCGTCAATCTTCTTAGAGACAGTATTTACATACTCCTTCATCTCCATTCCTGCCTTCATGAGCTCACCGATCTTCGCGTCTTTCAACTCGATTTGGCGCTTCAATTCGGCGTTCTCCCTGACGCATTTGCGGGCCTCTTCGAGCGCCATTTGCAACTGCCCGACATAATTGGAATGAACTGCCGGCCTGTCCTCGGGTACGGGTCTACCGTAATAGATGTCGATGTGATCGGCCATCCGCGTGCTCAAATTATAGTAGTAACCATAATCACCTTCCAATTCCTTTACCCTGCGGCTTAGGAATGCAAGTTCCTCGTTACCTACGGCGTAATTTTCGTACGCAACATTCGGCTGAGCATGCGGCATCGGGGGGATGAATGATTGCCTCATCGTGACTGGAGAGTCAAAGGTATGAGGCATGGATCTAGGGGGATTCATTTGCTGAACACCACTGCGACCGTTTCTTGAATCAGTTTGAGTTTGCGGGGTTTGCATTTTACTGATAATAATGTAGCGCCTGCTGATTCATTTTTTCGCCCGTATAATATATAGATATAATGATCCTTACATTAAAGGTAGTACTTGATAATATACACCATAATAAGATTACCTTTTCGATTATTGATGAGGGGTCGCATGATAAGCTTGAAAGGCTATGCCCCGGCGGCCCCTATACGCATAATAATGTAACCGTAACGGCTACGACTGCTATGCAGGCTAGTGTATCCGCTGGCAATTATGGGGCAAAGGACTTAATAATAACCGTTAAGGCTACCCCTTATAGCTTTAAATCAAAATTGCCGTATAACCGCGGCAAAACGGTATCAGGCTGGAGACTCACTTTGGTAAATTTACAATTAGAGCAATAACAGCAAGATATTAATGCAGCAATACATTACATACGACGAACAATTTGTTCCATCAGCCAGCGGGTTTAATAATACTGGGGTAATTTGCTGGTGTAATTCTATATTACAATCACTATTATGCTGCTCAGCGCTTAATAAAACGCTGCTTGCAAATGAGAATGAGTTTACAAATAGATTTGCTATAGCATATATTGAATTAATTAAAGCAATGTTGCAAAATAAGGACACACTGCGCGGCTCTTCAATAGTCCTAGTTGAGTTCATACAGCGCCTACGAGAGCGCCAAATGGTATTCTCAATAGGCACTTCACAGGAATGTGTACATGAGGCATATACGCTGTTTATAGACTTATTTGAAAGCCCGCGAGTGAATAATCTATTTAGCGCTAATTATATGTATATGATAGAATGCTCAACTTGCCATAAAACAGTGTCTTCAATGCGAGATAATGCGTTTTATATAGAAATGTTCGATAGTGATACAAATTCAATCACGACAGAGAAAGAATTCCGCGATTGGATATTGTTCCATACAACTGAACATGATGAATATACTTGTGAACACTGTGGACAAAAGATGACTAAATTTTTACGTAAGGAACAACTTAGAATGTTAAGGGAAATAGTAGTACTTGTATTTAATAAATTTTACGCAAAGTATACTAAATGGTTTCCTAAGGTACTAGAATTCCCTGCGCTACCTAAACCCAACGTATTAAAATATCGCCAGGTTGCCCAAATAGAACACTCAGGCGGCATGAACGGCGGTCATTATTATGCAGTAGGGCAACGCAATGGGCAAGAATATCAGTTTAATGACAGTTTGGTCGGGTCCGCCCAATTAGCACCTACCGACGGAACTTTTATGGTGTTTTATCATATGGTGTAATAAACAAATAACCAAATAAATATATGAAACATATAGTAGTAACCTAGTAACCTAGTAATCTAATAACCTAATGACAAGAATATTGCGTATGATGGTGGCCGTTATGCTGGTTGTTAATGGGTACGCCTGGCGGGCCGAGCTAGTAGATACAATATTGGCGTTATTTAACACAACTATGCTATATATGATACTTATCACATCGTATTTTTACGCAAAGTCAAGATATGTTATACGGTATAATCAGGCAAGTCATGCGGCTTGATTATGCGAAATTATCAAAAAAATTATTTTTTTATAATTAATTTTGTTATGCAAGATATACTGTGTTAATAATGACGGTGGCACGATGCATGACCTGTAAAAAGAACGTAGAAGTGAAAAACGAAACGCTCACTAAGTTACCAAATGGCGCGTATAGCTCAAAGGGAGTTTGTCCCGATTGTGGCGGAAAAGTAAATACATTTGTGAGTGGCAAAAAAGTAAATGCCGAAAAGAAGGGACAAGGTGAAGGAGTAGAGGGTGGCGAACATGGCCTTTCTAATATGGATACCTCTGGCGCCGTTTTCGTTGACGGTGGCTGCGGTAGATGCGGTGGAAGAAGACGCTCTCGCAAGTCTAAAACTAGCCGCGGTAAAAGTGGCGGTAAGAGACGCTCTCGCAAATCCGCTAAGTCGTCAAAATCGGCTAAGCGTAGGAAGCCTAAATCTAGAAAGTAATCCGAGTTGTCAACTCATAATGAGATGATATGCGGCCTTCTCTAAGATAACTAGGATCGTAATACTCATCAATATCTTTTTTTGACATATTTGAGGTTAATAGTAGGATTATATTACTGTAATTGTAAATATTATCCATGAATACATTATAGGTCATTTTATCATATATTTCTGTATATAGTTTAGGATCATGCATTATAGTAGCAAATTTATTAAAAATAGACTCAATTTCATCAATAAGTAACACTAAAGGACCATCATCGCTAGATGATCTTTTGCGCATTAGTAAATCGACCAAATTATCACCTGGGGTAGTTGGGTTAAATGAATAACATATTGACCCGGAAAGTCGCTCAGCCAATAACACTCCAAGGGTACTTTTGCCGCAACCTATAGGGCCTGATATGAAAAATGTTGATGTATTTTTTTCAGCATATATTTTCATGATATCATCAATAATGCGCATTTGGTCGCATGTTGGCGTTGATATACGTTGTCGTATGGTAAGTTTTACATAATACATATCAGAATATTTTGAACCTTGTTTCAACCAAACTTTAATACGCTTCTCATCATGAGTTACTTTTTTGTCACCTTCATTAGCCCCTATATTAGTTTCAGTGGCGCTTTTATGCAGCCCCAATAGCATACTTTTATGGCATATAATTGTCACTTGGCGCTCCTTTAGCATGCCAGCATACCACAACCCGATGAAAAATCCGCTGGGTTTCTCCACTTCATCGAATTTTGATGTAGAGTATATTCCTTTTGATATATGTTTTGAAACGGCATCATATAGTGTCCTATCGTCAATTGTATATTGTCGTACATTAAAAAAACTAAGTATTATAAATGGTATATGTATAGATATAATCGAAATTATACCTATTACTAAACTATACACATAATTAAAGGCGAACAGCATTCTATACTTACAATTTTCTTTGTTTAATACAAATTTAAACAAGTTACACGCTGGTCCACACCAACTTCTGCGTTTTGCTGAATTGAGTGCTTGTGGGATCGGTAACTTGTGTAGGATTGCAAACTTCAACATCTTGGGGTCTTCCTCTGATACCCATCCATGCTTTAGGCATAAATTCGGTTTCTATTTCATCGGGCATAGAATAAGTACGACCTGTCCAGTTAACTGGCCCGCCTTGTCCACGATCCTTTACAAACTCGGCGTGATTCTTTACTACTTCATAATCAATACCTTGCGCCATTACATAATCTTTATAATCAAGACCGGGGCCGCCATAGGCGTCATTTGCAAATTGACCAGTGCTGTCTTCGCAATAACAGCTTAATTGTTTTTGTATATCAGTACTATCTCCGCATACCGAAAAGTATTCGGCATTATCCTTTTGTGTAGCTTTCTCGGGGTCGCTACGATAATCCATTTTAACAGATGTCACCTCCCCAGTGGCCCTATCAACGCAATCAAATTGGCGCATTTTACGATCGCCAACAGGGCGCCTTAAACTGTAAATCATAATAATGACTATGAATACGATCAAAATACCTTCTGTTAAACTCATCAGTGTATAACTATATAATATTAAAGGTATATTTTAGTGAACAAATAAAAAATAAATTATGAATAACGCGGCGATGATTTATTGCCAAACGTAGTCCGGCATCACAGGGGTAATCGATACCTCGCTAGATATACTTTGTTGCGTTATCACAGGCGTCATTGAGCCAATCATTTCAGCACGTATTAATTCTATGCATTCCAATGTCCCTTTCATTTGCGAGATAAGGGTATAATTATTTTTTATCTCTCTGATCCATTTATGGAATGTATCCAGTATCTCTATTTCTCCATCTGTAAATAAATTTACTGATTTTATATCATCGGATGTTGCGGCATCTTTATCAACATTAACATCTTCAAGTAATGACATAAATGACTTTTCATGCTTTATTAATATGTCAATAAGGCCATTTACCTTGGTAAACATCTGATTGCGTATATCATTTATTGCAGATGTTGCCATGGATATCATCATTTTTGCCATTGCATTATTGCCAAGCGCATATATACGTTTTACAGCGTGAATATTTACGCCTTCCGAGTCCATATAATGTATCAATTTATATCCATAATCGGTATCATTATAGTCAATTTTATTAATATCCAATATCTTATTTACTATTTCCGTACTGACTGATTTAGTACTATCAGCCTCACGATATCTATCGACCATCAATAAAACTTCTCCAGCAGGGCCATAACGATCTATCAAGTCATTTGATACGGCCTTATCAAGCGCATTGTAGCGTTTGCGTATTCCGCGGCCTGTTACAGCGCGTTCTTTAACATCGAAACCAGTAATTGTATGGCAGAATTTTGTTAAATATGATGAAGCGGCATTTACGCAATGCTTATCCATATCCGAATATTGGTCCTTATCCGACGTGTCATATTGACCCGCGGGAGGTTGAAACATATCATGATATGCGATAAATCGCGCAAATAATCCCAGAATAGAACCCGACATATAGTAATCTAAATCGATTTTCAGAGGGTTTGACGTATTTTGCGACGCAAGATAAACCGATAAATATTCCATTTTATCGCCTTTTTGAATCTTTATCATGGTTCCAGCAAGAGTATATTTTTGCGAAACTTCAACGACAACGTACGCGAATCTGTCTCCCGGATCGGGAGGGGAATACAATGCATACAATGCCGGGTCGTTTTTATACTTTGTCTGCAACGTTTTCATACGCGCGACAAATTTTTGCACAGGAACATTCTTTTTTCCGGGCTTATAGCGACCATTTAGCACAAATTTATGTACATCCCAGTCGCAGCTATAGAATTTGCGTAATTTATCATGCGCTAAGTCTACTAGTTCTCGATTATTATCGATTGCCAGAGATTCTCGCATGAATTCACCGCCTAATTCTTTTGCTATAGCAGTTTGTCCCTGCTTAATAATATCAATTCCCTTAATAAATAGTTCCTTTGGTCGGAAATTTATTTCTTTTTGATGGGGAATCATATAATATTTCTTTTTGCCGCATAATACAGTAGGAAAACCTACCTCTTCATACGCCATTTTAAGGAATAAAGTACCGTTATCATCTAGCAAGAAGTCACTGACTTCTTCAACGAGATCACTCATTACTTTCATTGTAATATCGACCATCTTATACCAGTATCGTTCCTTTTCTTCTAATGTTCTTGTTGATTCATTATATTCATCATCAGCCTCCTTATAGTACTCATCGGGGCATGTAAGATATAAAGAATCAGTATCTCCGTACTGGACGCCATATTTCTTGCCAATTACATATTCTGCAACTGCCTTAATATTGGCCTGTCCGGCACTTGTAACGCCTCCTGCTATATGTAAATTATACACTGGAGACATGTAGTTACCCGACTCACCATAAAAGGTGTTTGCCAGGATCTTAATTGCATATTGCTTTGCATTAACCTTATTTTTCCTAAATTCAAGATCATGAAGTGATAATGATAATATAATATCGTTTTCATCCTTATATTTAGCATGTGTTTTGTTGCCCAATTCAAGTTCCTCAATAAGGCCGCTTAGTTGCACAAATTGACGCTTTATAGGGACTCTTTTATCAAATAGCTTTTTAACTACATAACTAAACAATCCCATACGTTCTTGTTTTAAAGCCGGTCGTCCTGGGACGGGTTCACGGCTGTATGTTTTAACCAGTTTAACACCTTTCTTCTCTAGCTTATCTAAAGCATACTTGGTTTCCTCTGATACAGGTTCATCGCTGCGATATTTTATAGTAACTTTCTCGTTATCAATCATCGCAGTTATGGTGGTATATTTAATATATCCACTGACAATATTCATATCAGTAAGATGTTTTAATACACCATTATGGCGCACAGTCCAGCCTTTAGCGGTTTCTATTTTATTACCTTCAGTGCCTTTCTTTTCGCCTGTTTCATAAGTAAATGAAACGATTTCGTATAAACTATATCCTTCGCTCCGTAGAGTATCCGCATATGCTTTATCTAATACAAGCATATCTGGGGATAAGTTAAACGCCATCATAATACTTGGATATAGTGAATTAAAATCAAGTCCTGTTATTGGCCTACGGTTATTTAAACCACGTACCGGGGGGAATACCCATGCTCCAGGGAAATGATTCTTTTCATTCTTTTGTTTATGGCATCTAGCGTTACTAAACGCTATATTAAATTTATTACAATAACTTCCTAATAAATTTCTAACGCGCATACCATCGGCGTTATAAAAGCTATTCCTAAGTGTCGTAAATGACATAGTACATAACTCTCGTTTGTCCATAAGTATGGTACGTTTTAGGCACAATTGTTGCGGCCTTAAGCAATCAACTATACAATAATGCGCAACTAATGACATATCATTAATATTACGCTTGCGTTTACCGCAATAGCAACATTTATCGATAATATCAGGATGTTGTTCATCACTATATTCGTTTGAAAGCCCATCAATAGACTTGCCTATCATAATACAGTCAAGTTCCGGTACGATTTCCGCACAATGGGCACAATTAGTACCGCAATGGCACTTTTTGGGCGCCGATTTGTACTTAAGCGATCTTTCGTATATTTTAAACATAACTTTATACGGCATATCATCTTTGAGATCTATACCATTTTTCATAAGAAAGAAGTTCAGGGAAAATTGCAGTCGCACTTCCGCCCGAGGATAAAGCTTTAAAAATACTGGTAAAACATCTATATCTAATATGCCAGGAACGTTAAATACGCATTCCAATTCACAATTAGAATCAGCATCTATCTTAATGATTGCCTTTCTAAACATTCTCCCGAATATTTTCTTTTCATCGTAATAATCCCCTGCGGGGATCATAGATATGGTATTATACGCCCATTTTAGCAGATTATTTCGTTGTAATATTTCAGCCACTAATGGGGTATCAAAACGGCCGCCGTTAAAGGCGCCAGTTATATCAGGTTGTATAAGTCCCATTACTTTTATAAAATTCTTTACTACTGAAATGTCATTAGAACAATGTATCGTCAATAGGACTCCATCTTGCTTACAAGCATAGTCAATATCTGTATTTACAAAGCATACTCGTAAAAACGGTACGTCTGTATATTGCCAGAAGAAGGTTGCACATATCATGAATATAGTGAAATCATTATCTTTACGAGTTGGGACCATTCCATTCTGAATCGTACGATAAGTCTCAATATCCCACATCATAACGCAAGTAGGATCTTTATCCATAATACTTTCTAGCGGCGATGTTGGCGCAGATAGTGCGCGTTTTCGGCTTTTACTAAGCTTCTTATAATCACGAACATCAACTGCGAGAGTATATCTTGCTTTTGTGCCAGTTATAACTTTATATCCTTCAATACGATTCCATGAACCTGTTCTAAATCTATAATCACGTGCGATTTTGAGAAAGTAATCCTTCTCTTCATCATCATCCGCGGTTTGTATAGGCGTAATATTTGCATCCACCCTTCGGCGAGATAGCAACGATAATTCACCCATAAATTTCTTACGGTCGTAAGTTGTATTAAATGAATATTTTATATAAATGCTTGGATCCTTTTGGAACCCATGCATAGGATACTTGTCCATAATTTCATATCCATTATAAAACACCCCTTTACTCATCATATGGCTACGTATATAATCTTGAAATGACTTAGCATTATACTCAGGAGGAACCTTTATAGTTAACACTACAGGAATGTTCCGTAATACTACGCATGTTTTCGATCCACATGGTAATATACCAAATATATAGACTTGATATCGTTTTTTACCATCTACGAAATCATTTGAGTCATGTATGCTAGTAGGCATAAACATAACTGGTTTTTGCGCATTAATATACTCATTAAACACCGCACTTAATTTCCCATCAAGGAAATTAGTACGCGTGGGGAGTAAATGCATATCTTCATTTGATAAAGCAGTATATATACCATTAGTTATATGGTGCAATAGATGCCCAGACGTTCTATCAGTGTCAAATTCACACTCATGAGAGCAGTCATACATCTTATTATAAGCTTTATAAATATTCAAATTTGAATTAAGAGCTCAGTGCCTCATCCACATATTTTCTAAGCTATTATCGTATAATGGCTGATAATCAATGGTAATACCGCAATATTTTGCAGGATGTTTTGCATAATCGACAGGTTTGTATATACCGGCGATCGTAGCCTCATATAATATAAACTTAAATATTGTCCAAAATCTGGTAGTGTGTTGCCACCCATTATAATTTCCTATATGGCCGCCCACCTCGTGCAGCAGTACAAACATCAAAACTTGGTCATTTACAAGCTTGTATGGGGGCGTCTTTTGGCGCAAACAAAGGTATATAGCGCGGCCCTTATCAACTGTATACGAGGTATCTGTGGAAAATCTCGGATCGTTTTCAATGATAACTTCAGGGTTATAGTTGACTAATATACTTTGTACTATATTTCGTATATCTTCATCCGGATGATCTTTGTACTTTTTTCGCAAGTATTGTAAAAATTTAATAAAATTAGTATTGGTACACATTATTAAATTTGCGGCGGCATGCCTATCGGTGAACCATGCGGCAACTCTATATTCACCATATGGTGTGTATACAACTGCAGTTTGTTGGGTAATAGACCACACCACTAATAGTATAATTAATATTGCTAGTATAATATAACCTTTCATCAGATATAGATATATTATATGAGTGATAAATTAGTTGCAATATTTGGATATGTTTCCATATGCGCCATGCTAGCCATATACGTTTTGATCATAAAAATCCTGTATAGTAACATAAATTGCTGTAAAAAGGTCCCCACTGAGAACTTTGATATGCGATTGAGTATGCGGAAGATATTTTCAGGGGTCGCCCCAGCATCAGCGGCTTCGTTGTCAGTCTTATAGGCGCATCATCATGCTATTTATTTCTTTTTTAACTTTGTAAAGACATATATATAGATGGATTCCAATAAATTTATTACGGATCCACTGCGTGTTTATATTTATAACCCCATAACGAACTCCGTAATACATACAGTTGTATTTATCAATGCACCCAAACATATATCCGCCGCTATTGATAAGCGTAATGAGAAACAACTAAAGGAGTTCTTTGGGCGTGATTGGCGCACTAAATTGGCAATGGATGTAACCGGTGGAGATTATGAAGACGAATTAGATATCGGTGACATTGAACAGTTATTAAAAAGTACCGAAACAGACATAGGGATTGAGCACAAACCGCAAGTTAAACAAACAATGGGATGGGCCAAACCCGTAGAATACATTACGGATGTAAAGATTTACCCTGAGGACAAGTTTAGTGAACTTAAGGATAAAATATTTATAGCGGCCGGGATACCAACGTATCGACAGCATTTATTTTACATGGATAAGAATCGAGTTGATACAACATATAAACTATATGCAGGCGGTCTTTACGATACAAACATTAAAACAATAAGTTCGCCCAGTAACATTTTAGGCGTTCCCATTGATAAGAATTTATATGATCTGCGGGATGAAATACGGATAGAATCGCAAGAAGAGTTTCGCCTTATAGGAGACTATATCGATAACAGTATTTATATTACTGACATGGCGCTATTTACGGGGCCTATTTTGATGCAGTTAGAGGAACTATTAAGCGATTCGTACATGACTGAGTTGTTTTACCATGGGTTTGTGTTAAAGTATTGGCCTGCGCTTACACAAGAGTGTTTTTACGACTATGTTATAAACGAAAATGAAATGAAACTAAAATATCCGGACCTTGCAAAGGATAAGCTTAGCCTTACGCAAAAATATGTGATAGAATCAGGTATAATTGATTATGATTACAAAAACATATCACGGGCACTTAATTTGGCAGAATCTATTAATATAACTACTGCTATAACACAAATGACTGCCGTAGTCAATACACAGCGGGTACTTATAAATGTACGTAATTTATTTGATAAGTTACGTGTAACTAGATGCGTGCCTGAAATACATGCTTATATAGACCATAATAATAAACAATATTTACTTAGAAAGCGGCATATAAAAAATGCAAGTGATATACCCTTTCCAACTAATATAAGTCTTAAAACTGGCGTAATAATTGCTATAAGTTTGGTAAAAGAAGATCAGGATACTTTCCATGCAAGGAGTACGCTTTCAACAGCTGAAAATGAACAGTCTCGCTATATATTTTTAAATATACAACCTAACGGTAAATACCTAATAAAGGTTATATGGGGGGAAGAAGATGAGTTTACATTTGAGCAATCGCTTAGGATAATTAAAAAGTTCGTAGATCCGATAATAACGGGTGTTAATAATCTCGGCAAATATGTATTCATAGAAGGTAAGGAACTCCCAATACTTACGAAACATAATATTGTATATCAATCGCTGAATATGTGTATGTTTTGGAAAAAGGTAATGCTAGAGGGCGCCTTTAAAGTTGTAAAAAGTCTATGGGAACCATACTTGCGCGCGGGTATAACGGCGCCCAGAAATGTACAACAATTTGATAAGTATGAATTCCTATTTTGCAAGGGTATGCATGATTTTGATCCAAATATAATAGAAAAAATCATCGCTGCTAGCCACAATGTTGTATTAACGAATTATTATGCACATTTATCAAATAACTCAATAAAACAAAAATGGGATCAAAATTACGCGGGTAGAACAGTCCGAATGTATCACAGAACAACAGATATTAAAATAGAAGTGCTGAGCATTCGTGAGGGTGAATTTTCGCTATTTTATAGGTACATATTGATGTTTATATATCGCGCCGTTAATTCCGAAAAGGTGCAATCTATGATGAGTGTTTCGAAATCCTATAAGGATGTAAAGAAGTTGCGTAAATTGCGCGAACAGGATCCCGAACTTTACAACGTCAAAAAATATGGAAGTAAGAAAACATACTCGATATTGTGTCAGAAATCAAGACAGCCCATCATATACACTCAAGATGAATTAAAGAACATGCCGCAAACGGAGGTAAAGAAATTAACCGCATATTGGAATTTTACACTTAATAAACCGGCATTTTATGGATGCCCTAGTAAGCGATTCCCCCATTTAACTTTTATAGTAGATAAACATCCAAAACATTATTGTTTACCTTGTTGCGGCCAAGCAAGTACTACTGAAGACTCAAAAAAGAACCGAATTAATAAAATATGTCTATCAAAGCACAAATATATGAAAACTGATGATAGAACGCAAAGTCGCCACATAATGAATTACGGAAAAGGTGTTGAGGCGGGCCGATTATCAAAATTACCTAATTTACTTGTAAAGAATTTATTATTTGGTACGCTAGAGGGCAGCTCCGTGGGTTACTATATATACGGCGTTCCGCAACATGTACCAGGTATTAATTATGTAGGGATAGTTTATTCCATAGCGGAAAGTCTTGGTACTAACATGCATTCGCTTATAAAAGATTTGCTAGGTATGATGAATCGTAGCAACAAAGACGCGCTATTTAATACCCTACTTAACGGGACTATAAGCGAATATTTTTACAATATAGAAGACCTAATGACCACCATAAGAGAACTTTTCCTGGAAAATAAGATGATTTCTAAAGAATATCAGCGATTTACACAATGGTCTGAGTTGTTTTTGGAATTATTCCACATTTTGCTAAGTATCAATATATTTGTGTTTATTGACGAATCAGGCAAGGGTGAGCTAGTAGATTTATTTGTTAATGATGTTCTTGCCAGCGAATTATTACATGCGAATAAATTAGGCGATAGTGTGGATGCAAAATATATTGTGTTGATTAAAAAGCAAAATAAATATTATCCAGTATTTGTCATTGATCCCGAGAAATACATTAGATCGTTTGAAATAAAAAAGAAATTATACAATTACAATGATAAAATAATAGAATTAATCATACAAATGATTTTACTCAATGCAAAAAATCAACACGGTGTAAATCTGCAATATAATCTATCAGTTATTGAGGAGTTTATTTCGAACGGTGATTATGCCATAATAAAGAAATTTATAAATAAGCAGAATTTATGCTATGGTGTATTATTAGGGCCAAATGATATATACATTCCTATAGGATATAGTGTACACTTACCAGACGCTATACCGATATCATTTGAGTCATTTGATCATAAACAATACACATTAGATATCGATAAATTGAATGAATTTATCAAATCTTTTAATAGGTTTATAAAAGAGCGCTATAAACTCGCCGGCGCGGATAACCTATTTGTTTATAAATTAATATCACCCGAACAATACATAGAAATAGATGGCACTATTTGCGGCTATAAATCAGGTAATATGTTCTATTATTTTAATAAATTTGGAGAACTACCAGAATTGCCTATATTGCGACTTCAGTTTGACCCGTCGGAAATAAATAAGCTTATAATGTCGCGAGCAAGACCACAGCCTGATGCGAGATCTCAACGCATAGGTGAAAGCTTATATAACAATTATAAATATCAGTTATTTGTATTGGAATTTATAAATTATTTGGATAAGGAACGTAATTTAGGAATTAGAAATGAAATATCAAAGCTCATTACAGTTACTGATTTTAAAGGCGACTTGGGCGGCTTTGTGGGGGCGCTGCGAAAGTTATTAGGGGGGTATAAATCCGACTATAATTTAATACAATCGCAACTGATGACATTTTATTATGGTCATATGTCAAAGCAAACTCTACAGTCTGATATAGAAAATACGGTATATGAATTCGATCATATTACTATAAATATACTCCGTAGTTTGCCCAATAATCGCGTAAAAGAGGAACTTAAAAAAATAGTTGGGAATTTCGCAGTAGAAGGTACCATAGACACGTCAACGATAACATTTCCAAATATATATTTACCTTGTGCGGAAGTTACAAATGATTATTGCAAGGATAAACGATTAATATTAAACGAACCCTTAGATACGTATATTGATATATTATCAGCAGATATCAAGGATGAACTCCGCTCAAAGTATATTATGTCAGGTATATTTTCGGATACTACTCTGCGGTATTTACAATTTATGAGTGTACCCACTGAGATAATTACTATTTATAGATTAGTAGAATGATCGTCACTAATATATAAGTATGTTAGATAGCGAGCCTATTAAGACTTCGAGGCAAATAGATGATTTTGGCACCATTATATTCGAAATAATGTCAAAAATAAACTATAAAATGGTGTTTTTCTTAGTATTTGTTTATCTCCTGATATCGAGTGACGTATTTATAAACAGAATACTTAGCGGATTCAACGGCGCAGTGGATGGTAAAACAGCCACTAATTATGGAACATTTTTACAGGCGCTATTCTTAGTTATATTTTATATATCTATGGATGTGTTTATCAACACAGGAGTAGTATAAGTGCGTCATTAGCGGATTTGATAATATCATTATACATTTTATTCACTGTATCAACAAATAACGTAAATTCAGCCTCTGTAATCATATAATCACCGACGTCCGCCCTAGTGATAAATCGTGAGTTATGTTTAAACAAGCTATATAAATATCGGCATATGTTTAAAGTCATATCATGATCAAACGCCCCTAAAATATTCACCTTTCCGCTCATAAATATATTGACGCGCGTATGCTTTTTTTGATCTTTGTTTATTGGGGTCTTAAACTCTATAAATAATTTCGTTTCTTCGCGCGTGTATTTAACGTCATCGATGGGCGGTACATCATCAAGCGACTTACCGCGAACATCAAGCAAATGCAGTTTTAACGCGCCTAGATCAACTATATCATCATGTTTTTTGGCGCCCAGAATAAACTTATAATTTTTCATTACGGGGTTTATATTAATTACATTTGTAAGCAGATCCGGAGATGCTTCTCTGGGATGTAATTTGTTATTTAATATGGATATTAGTATATCTATTTTGCTAATAACATCATCTATAATATGGGGTTTTGCACCAGGTAATTGTATTTTACCAGTTCTAAACACCTTAAATTTATACACTGGCGTTTTGGAATCAACTATCCATTCAGGCAAGGAATGATCATTTTCAAACGCCTCATTGTATACCGGCTCCGGGCCGTAACCAGCGCGTATTTGAAAGGTAACCTGACTATTAAAGCATCTACCCGTACCTTGCTTTTTCCTGGGCTTCGATTCCTTTACTTTCTTTTTACGGCCGCGATTATTTGTTTTTATCTTTACAGGCTCAATATATCCAGGATAAACATATTTTCCATAGTTACAATCAATAACAACCACATCCTTTGATACGCAATCACCGAGAATTTTTATAAATTCTTCCTCTTTAAATCGCACATTGGATAAAAAACCTTCCATTGTAATAGTAGTAGTTATAGGTTGCGAAAATATGTCATCGGCGGCGAATCTTAGTTCATGCTGAAATCGCTCCCGTATATCCATATTAAGAACATTATTTTGCTCATCTACGGCGTTGATAACCACCTCCCTATGCATATTGATAGGTACAGACGGCTCAGCCTCGATATCCGCTATAGCCTTCGATATAGTAGTTAATTCATCAGCGTACGCGTCGCTTGTATTATTAAGCAACTCGAACATAGAATCAAATTCCATAACGTTATAGGTTTATCCTAATTTTATATTAAAGATCAATTTTCGTTTAATTGAAATTCAACGGAATAAATATTTGAATTTTGGACTTTTCAATAAACATGGACAATATAGGGATATTATGGTCAGATGAGATCGGTATATGGTACACCAATAATGGATCTATAAGTTATCCTCCTACATATCCCGGATTCTATCAGTTGCTGCGGCAATTTCGTCATCTGAGCAAATTCTTCCAGGTTGCTGCTGCTTCTTCTCCCGAGAATAAATAAACATATTTGGAATGAGCTCTAAGAGTACACGCAGGCCAGGACCTATATTAAAATCATGCATTACGCTGCTCATAATTTGGCTTGTATCGTATCGCATGCGGCGTAGCTTACATTGCACTTGAGTATGCCAACCTACAAGGCAAGGCTGGTATCGACCCAACCATAATCTTTTTCCGTCAAATAATTCTTCCATACCATATGCACCCCAGAGGATAAATTCTTCGGCGAGATTGCAATATCGCGTTCTATCTATCTTATGGCGCAATATCTTAAGTACCCTTTCTATCTCCTCATATGAACTATTTTCATCCACTGTAGGAGTCCTACTTAAGTCAACATCTTCTGTTTGTAATGAGTACATAAGAGACTCTATTTCTTCGAGCATAATGCATTTTTCATCCTCTTTTTTCTCATTTTCAAAGCTAAAATCGTTGTTTTCTTCGCCTGGATAACCCCCTACAACGGAATTTATATGGGATCGCCGTTCTTGTTCTTGTGTTTTTTGATATAGTTCCGTATTAGGCGATTTCCTGGCGAAAACTGATGAAGTTGACGACGACGAATCGTCATAATCATTTGTATGATCTTCTGGCTCGTAATAAGTTTCCGCAGGACGACTTTGGGGTTGCATAACAGGCGCCGATGGGGGAGGCCTCGCCATATTGCTGCTAGTACTGCTACTACCGCCGCTATTACTGCCACTACCACCGCTACTACCACTGCTATTTATATCATTAAAATTGATTCCGAATTGATTTGCTAAATTCCTTATCTCATCGTTAAATTTATCGGTAGTATCAGTTGTTTTAGATACAAGCCCACCACTTACCAATTGTTTTTCGATCTCAAATACATTGATACCTTGTTTCACGTTTGCCCCATTTATAATATCACCGTATCCAATTAAAACTTGCGCTTCACTAGTCATTATAATAAAATCGTGAGTCGAGTCTAATATAAAAATGCGTTATCGTACATTTTTAGGCTTTGATTGCGCATATGTTAGCTTTGCCTGGACGTACATTGACATTAATATTGACATAATTATTGATTTATCGGAAATATACACACAAATAAAATATCTAAATGATAAATACGAATGTAAGTTATCTGAAGGCTTATGCAATCACACAGATGAGTATATGATAATAATTGATAGATTATATATGCTTTTAGCTAACTTCGTGATAATACGCGAGATTTCGGTAGTAGACTTAATTAATGGTAAAAAAATAGCAAATGTTTCCGAAATAGAGCGTGCTAGAGTTTTAAAGAATTTTCTGAATGAAAAACAGTGGGTAGATTCACTCGTAGATAATACCATAGTATGCATTGAACACCAACCCCCTAAAATTGGTAAATTTGCAACTAATAGCGTCAGTCCCGCGGTTAGTTTTCAACTCGCATTTTATTTCTGCGATAAGTATCAAACCATATTCATTGATCCAAAACTCAAAGGTAATTTAAAAGTGCGCGAGGGTCTGTCGTTATTGGAGGTTGCAAAGCGCAAACCTAGATATACTGATAGAAAAAAACATATTAAACTCAATCTGATTGAATTTGCAAAAATATTCAATATTGACATAAGTAATATAGCAAAAGATCGTCTTGCTGATGCAGGAGATAGTTTGTTTCAAATATTCGCCGCGATTGGGTATGGAAAGTTTAATCTGACTCTTTAAAATGTTCTAGTTTATAAGATGTCAAATCATAGTCTGAATTTAATCTAATTATAAGGTCTTGGTATTGTTTCTCACTTATACCATTTTCTCCGCAGTATTGTTTCATCATTGTTTTTTGTGGGCTTGGCATGATCCTTACTATTCGCTTACGGGCGAATTTACCGGCGACCGTACATGTATCCTGCTCAGCATCCCATTGGCGATTTTGGGGTAATTTACAGCGTATCCAATCGATTACACAATTCCATTCGCAAAAGTTACCTTCGGGGTCCCAATGTGTCTCCATTTTACCATTAATATATATATTTTCTGGATTTTTAGGAATGAATTTTGGATAAGAGGAAAATGCTCTATCGCAATTCCAACAGTGTAGATTTGTCATCTTAGGCCATTCTTCGACAGAGGTAAATTTCTTAGGTATAGATGAATAGGTTTGTATACTGTCAATATTAAGAGATTCGATAAATTCGCGCGTAGTTAATTTCCGCTTATCGGTTTGTAATAAATCCCCATAAAACACGCCTTTAAATATGACTATATTGTTAATTAAATTCATTGCTGCTTAAATATTGTCTAGTATTTAATATATATCTATGGATATGGACCAATATATAGTCGATGTTGACAGTAGATATCCTGATTTTAGTGACATGAATAAAGGCGAGCATATATTTTACCCATCGGATGCAAGGGCGACTATGGGTAGGAGATTTTCCGCCGAATCAAATATGCGCCTTAATAATGTAGAACCAGTGTCTAGATATGCGCCTAAAGTGGAGGCTAGAGAGGATAAATTATATACGCTGCCATTGCGGGCCCGCACATTAGATCCAAATACTGCGCCGCATATAGGACCGGTGCAAGTTGGTAATTATAAAAACTATCCAAAAAATTGCGGAAGTGGTGGTTTATGTTGTGAAAATATGACCGCGAATGTAAGTGACGTAGTAAACAATTTTATGCAAAGTAGCCAGGTATTTTTATTTATAATGTTTGTGATAATCATATTCTACAGCTTGTTTGCAATACATAATATTAACAAACAACTAAGCAAGATTTCCAAGCTTCTCCGGTCGCTCAAGACAACTGGAGATAATTCGTAGTCGTTCTTCACGCTCTTCGTCTGTCATTTTATTTTTCCATCGTACAATAAATAAGGCGCCATCTGATACTAATTTTAAGCTTATATCGGTAAATCCTTTATCACGATAAGCTTTTATCAGATCAGAATAAATAATTATCTTTGCATCGTCATGCATCATATTTCTGGTGACTATAGTATCTAATTTATAAGCAACCTCTGATTGCCCTGTTTCATTTGCCTTTGTTATGCGCTCATCTATTATTTGTATAGTTGTATTAGTGTATTTTGTAAGATCTGCTATGGCAAACTTTTTATTTAAATTATCCATACGTAATCCTCGTGCATTTTTTTGCATCATGTTTAACATATTATACTGCACACGTAAATTTAATTGAATTTCATATACGGTATATATCAAATGGAAATAATAGGACCTGAGTATGAATATAAAGGGGGTGAGGTACATGTATTTGATCTTGATGGTACACTTATAAACCCCCTAGCGCCTGAATTTAGGCACTCCGAAGATATATCAAAATACGTACTTAGAAACCCCGGTAATAGGAAATTACCCGATCACTTGGTTATTTTTACAAATCAGCTAAGGACTAAGCATCATTTAATATTATCTAAACTTGCCTTGGTTGGTACCGTCGCAAAGGTAACTGCATATGTATTCACTGCCGATGATAAATGGAGAAAACCATCACCGTGCGCCTTGTTGAAATTTATGAAAACATATTCGATAAAACCCAACGACATTATATTTATAGGTGACGCCGCGGGACGCATTGGCGACTTTAGCGATTCCGATAGGAAATTCGCCCTTAACGCACGAGTAGGTTTTATGACTCCAGAAATGTATTTTGATTCGGTTCCTATATTAGACGAATCTCAGAAATATTTCTTACGAGGATTTGATCCCACGTTAATAAATACTGATAATGTAACAATTACGCCTAGTTCAAATGAGTTATTTGAAAAGACAATGGTGATTATTGTTGGGCCGCCGAGTTCTGGCAAATCAACACTCGCAACAAGATTATATCCATCCTATATTAAGGTAAATCAAGATACAATAAATTGTGGTGGTATAAAAAAGGGCACTAGACCACAATGTCTTAGAATGGCCGCATTGGCGATGCATTACGGATATGGTGTCTGTATAGATAATACAAATCCTACTGCGAGTATACGGGCTGAATATATAGAATTGGCAAAAAAGTATAAATATACAATAAAGTGCGCATTTCTAAATATTGACAGAAGCCTAGTAACTCATCTGGGTAACTGTAGGAAGATATTAGGAGGTAGAGCGTTACCAACAGTAGCATACGGTAAATACTATAGTATATTTGAATATCCGGATGAAAAAGAAGGGTTTGCACTTAGTGTATACGGGTTTATACCTAATTTTAGCAAAAAACAATTAAAGGTATTTAATTATAGGTATTAGGATATTAGGGAACAATGTACACAGATGACGATGATGACATAGATTATCCGGAATTTCATGAAACACTATCCGAATGGTTATTTAGGGTAATTTTCATATTCTGTTGCGTAAAAACACACGTTGATTAAACTATACAAGCGATTTCATTTTTGTCCCATCATGACTATAAAAATGTACCTTATTGCAATATTGTCGATGCACTATAAGTATCGGAATGGCGCCCAAGGATTCGCTTTGGGCGACTATATTATCAATATTGGGCAAATCATCGCGCGGCTGATCGAATTCGTAAATTAAGCCAAAATAAGTATTTTTTGGTGTATAACCCACAAAATCAATCTGTGAATTTGATTTAAAGGCGCCGAGGCCGCCCAATCCAATAAATGAAGTTATCACTGGATCTTTATCGCCGTAGATTTCATTACGACGTATTTCGGATTTTACTTTACCAGCGTGTGATTTGTGCATTATACAAAAATAAAACTGTATTTTTAATGTGAAATTACAACGTATCCGAAATTGGGGGTAATTTCAAATCAAGATCTGAGCGATTGATCGTATTTGTTGAAACACACAAGTGATTTGGATGGTCAATACCTCCTAGCGAGTATTTACAAATGTCATCATAGCTGTTCAGGAAATTACCACTCTTCCTCATGAGGCACCGGTTATGCATCTTGTATATAAATTTATTGCCGCAATATACATACTGAGCCAGTGGTTTATGGGGAACACCTTCATTTATCACATACATTTTATACTTATGTTGCATAAGTAACACATCTTTCTTGCATGCTGTGTATCTATAATGTGCGGCATAGCTTTGCACAAAGGATATCTTGCTGAACACTATAGTTACATCATCATTGAGACATAGAGCGCGTCTAATACTGAGCTCCAGAGTATTGTGCAAAGTATCAGACAACTCACACTTTGCCCACAATCCCTTAAACAATCTAATAGGCACGAACACTAGTACGAAGCCCATTGATTGAGTATTCCTCATGGAATATTATTTCAATTTTAATTATCAAAAAAAATATACTATAGTAGTATAGTAGTATATAATAATGAAATGTCTTACGCTTGGTTACCTGATTCTCATATTAATAGTTATGTTCTTCTGGGGCTTGTTTGCGCCGGATATGTTACAACCTGTGGGTAGTATAATCGCAACGGGAGCGGTGCTTTATTATGTTGCCGGATTCTTTATTGACTGTTGATCCCATAACATAAACGCAGAAGTTATGTATCTTTTTTCGAAACCCGTACGGCGTTTTATGTCATTAAGATCAATGTTTCCGGCGGAATATTCACCATATAATATTACTAACTCAGGGTGATCTATATCCTTGTAAATATGGTTGTGCAACCCCGCCGGACATAACATTTTATAACGGGCGCCTGTATTCTTACCATCCACTAGGATTTTTAACGACACACAGGGTTGCCCAAAGGTACACAATACAAGCGCGTTTATTGTCGCCGCATGGTCTCTTACAATGGTAATTGACTCGCCAAACATTCTGGGTATAGAACCAACAATTTGCGTGTGACGATCATTAAGCATTGTCAAAAATACAGGTTGTACATTGATGTCACGATGCTTAATGCGCACATGATTGATGATTGTACTCAACCGCTGTTGGTCCTTTAATTCATTAAACAAATCGTCACATACAATTAAACCAATAACACCATTAGTATTAGTTGTTTTATGCATGATTTTATACAGATCGTACTGATTCATTTTTATTTTTTCTGGGTGTTTTAATAACAAGTACAAATGTTATAAATATATACACGAAAGCAAGCACTGCTAAAAATAATAATAGAGGGTGTTTCTGGGCGAATTCTGCGCCAAATTGTGACCCTATAAAGGCTTCCGTTGGGCTGCCTGGGGCGCATTCATTGCATCTGGTGCGTTCATGTACGGGCATATATACTTTATATTGGTCAAGTTCCACGTTGGAATATATAGGGGCGGATGTGTTAAGGTCCATATTTTAATACCTGCTTGCTATATTTACCGCGAAAAAAATGAAATGTATTATCTAAAATTGTATCAATGTATTCTGTAGAGTGCTTTGATTGCGGTGATGAGGTGCAGGTAATCGAACAGTTTGGGGCTACAACTATAGATGGCATCATAGTCACCGTGGCGGACCTTAAATTGACGCATGCGGAAGTTTTGAATACCCTGATGAACAATTATGGTCCAGAGCCTGTATATGTCGGCTGCATTGGAAAAAATAGAATGCAGTTACTCGGAATTATGCTTGCGTATATGCTGAAGAAATTTGGGGATGCGTTCTTCATGCGAGAAACCGAGGATAATTACAACTTCTTTATTCAGCTTGACCTGTCTCTTCGGGAGCTACGTCCACTTGAGGCTGAGGTTGTTGGCAAGTATCTTGATTTTGACGCTCTTCAAGAACTCGATGCATGTTTAGAGTATTAGTAAATCCAGTGACAGGAGGCTTTTCTTTTTTCTTTTTGTTTTTATTATATTTATCCTTTGGTTTCTTATCAGGATTAACCATTTCATATATTATTCTTGATGTCATCAAATAGCGTTCGGCGAAATCTTTTGGCGGTAGTTGTTGATTCAATATACGATCATTTTGCTTTTGTGTCATTTGATCATATTTATCGACGTAATATTGCAACGGTCGACCGGCTGGTACCATTTTTCGCAGACGCTTTTGTTGTTTTTTCTGCAGCAATTCAAACATCACAGCATGGCCTCTTGCGGCCGCGATTATAATATTTCCTTCGAGTTCCGGTGGCAAATTAGGGCAATTTTCCACAGTAGGTACTGTAGTTTCGGGCATCGGAGGCGCGGCAGGTGCCGGATTGTCTGCGCTGGCACCCCCTAGCGGAATCATATTGGCGCCTGTTACATGTGCCCTTGGCGGCCTGGGAGGCTTAGCATTTACTATTTTATGAATTTTATATACACTAATTCCAGTTAGCTCTTCAAGCTGTATTGGAGTTACGCCCTTTGCGCGTGTTTCCTTAATAAGTTTTACTTGATCTTCAGATAGCAGGGCCTTATTACGATCAGATTTAGTAAGCGGCGCTAAATTGGCAAACATTTCTGTAAACGCCTCGCGCATTTTTTTAGGTATTTGCTTAGGCATGATATGTATATTTGGGTATTAGTGTCTAAATGAAAAAAATGCTAAACGCTGTACGACTTAATAACACAGGATATAGCATTGGTTAATTCGTTTATATCCCCTATTGGAGTATCTTCTATAACCATAAATTCATTCTTATCTATGATTTCTATATGATATCGGTTTGAATCGATAGACAGTCGTATGGTGTATTTCTCACCCGTAGAGGCGCTCGTACAAGTTCCAAGTACCACTGACATTATTAAACAAAAGTAAATTCATTTTTAGAATACAAGGCGCCTTAATAGGTATGAAGCAACAGCCCCCAAGATAACCCACATAGCGGCTGTATTTGTCATATCAGTATCTGCGCGAAAGCACGGCACATACGGGCCGTTATACAATGATATAGCATTATATTTTGTGCTTACGCAATAATTACCACACCAACTACATTCGGTATCAGATAAACACGTTTCTATATTCGTACTATTGCAAGTTTGTGCATATGTATAAGTTAAACCCGCTAATATAGCACATATTACGAATAACCCTGCCTTCATCATTATTATAATACATACATGCTTATTCTTTAAAAAAACATTATCGGCTTAAACATACCTAAGATCATATACATCTGCGCCGGGTGTTACTACAATTACAGGTACTGGGTTATTTACATCACGTGTGTGATTACGCACCGCGCTTGACTGCGATTCGGTCAACGTGCTACCAAATCCTACGGTGTTTATATCAAAACTCTTGTTTCCGCTAACAACTGTAGAATATCGGTTTAGGTAGGTAGTATAGTTATGCAGCGTTAACCGCGTTTGTTTCTTGTAACCTTCTATTCTCCTACAGGCCATATTAGCCAACTTGCGAGCAAGCTGCGTTCTGGTCACTGCTCGCTTATTGGATATAGCCCGTGGTATGAGCACTACAGTGCCATTTGCGAATATAACAGCATATCGCTGTTTATCCTTTGTGGATTCTAAATTAAACGATACACATGCGGTAGTAATCGGGCTTAAATCCATAGCTAATTACTATCCGTGTATTCAATTTTTATAGATTAAAATTGAAATCGTGTATTGTTAGTATTACCGGCATGTCTGAGACAAAGAGTTGGACTCCAAGAGACTATGAGACCCTTAAGCAATACCTTAGGGAGAATATGCACATTGATGACATTGCCTATAGAATGGGGAGGTCGGCAGGTGCCATTGACCAGGCTGTTATCAGGATAATCAGGGAGTTGAACAAAAGAGAGGGTAACTCAGCCGATATCATAGCGAGTCAGTTACACATTGATAAGCGGTACGTTCTTAAGATACTCAATAAGAATGCAGTTAGCAATGAAACATTACACAAGCAGATGCTCATCTTAGAGGAAAAGATGGATGCTATTCTCCGAAACATGACTCAGTTATATGTGTAATCAAAATTGAATTTTTTTCAGGCAAAGAAATGTCGATGATCACAATTCTTATAAACGGTAAGATCGATTCGGATATTACCGATGAGATTCGTGATATGTTAGACTCAGGCGCGTACGATTACGATTTATGCGTATATGATAACATACAATTAATCGATCATTATGGGGATGAAGATGTGTTTGTTTTAGTACGTCGAGCGCCCATAGTTATCGTATCGAAGGCCGAATATAAAAAGAAAAAGAAAATTGATATTAGAAAGTCACTTTAACAAGCATAAATGAATCTATTTGATACTTTACCGCGTGAGATAACATATTACATAGTAGAATATCTCTCTCCTATGCAATATAAACATTTGGCAGTTGCAGATGCAACCGTTAATAAGGTTATAAATGTGTATTTTAAGGATCAATATAAGGCGCATCTAAGGGGTAGAAAATATAAATGTCATGATGATGTAAGGCTTGCGGTATGCGGCTCTTGTGATTTTATGTATTGCGATGATTGTGCGGTATGTTGCGGCGAATGTCCGGAATGCACCGAGTTATTTGACATCAATCATTCGGATATATGCACTAGGTGTGTTCCTGAATTCATATGGGAACAACGCGCTCATTGGTGTGGTGAGGAAGATTCGCTACTAGAAGATAGCGTAAAAAGATGCCGTTTTAGATGTAATTTGACTTTAGAAGAGCAAGATGACGCGTTTAAATCGGCATACTCAGAGTACTTTATGCAATCTACTTAGTAATATCGATAACAAGCCAATAATTTTGTCTAGTTTATCTTTTTCCGTTTCATGATAATTTATCGGATCCGCGCTTGAATAAATCTTAGGAATTTTACCAATGCCGATATGTGCGCATATTATAGATACTATTTGATCAAGTGGACACCCCAATTCTCTGGCTATTCTGTCACATGCGGACCCGTAATCGTATCGTTTGCATATATACTGATCTCTCAATTGTATTATTTCCGACATTTCCTTATCAAGCTCCAGTGATATCTCTTCTAGCGTCCTTCCGGACTCAAACAAAAATACAAATTGGTCGCTAGTATCATATCGCCCCTCGGTATAAGAGATAAGAATATTATTAATCCTTTCCAATTCTATTCCCGTTTCGGTTGCTATGGCCGGCATATTGTAACCATCCTTATAAAGATCTATTACGTGAAAATCCTTCCTAATATACTTACGGCTGCGATTCATTATATAAAATTGAATACAGTGTGTTTAATATATAATGGAGCCCGCAGTAGCAACGATTGAGAAGGATGAGCTCATATACAAGGGCGTTGGTCATAAGTTTACACTTATGATTAAAAAGGATAATAATACACCCGCTGTACCGTTTGAATTTATTCAATACGGTAGTAGGGAGACGTGCCTAAGGAATACCGTGAAGCAGATACGCGAGCAGATGAAAAGCGTAGGTCAAATATCCCTTTCAATGTCTTCTATTCGCTCTGAATATACGGGCGAAATAAAGGTAGTCCAAGTTGGCAAAAAGATACGCATGGTATTCCAACATGCTCTTGAGGAAGATAATTTCAGCGTATCATGTCCATGCACCAGCATTGATGCCGCTGAAAGATACGCCGCGCGCTACAAAAATATGCAACCATATAGTGTTGCAGAGTTCAAATTCCGCTACAAGAATCCTCATCACGGTTTCGAGAACCTGAAGGATGTCTTGGTTCTATTTAATTGAATCCATTAATTATTTTTTGCTTTCACTATACGCTATAAAGCATCCCATACAAGATACCAATGCGAGCATAGTGATGCTGAATGCAAATACTACCCATGTTATTATCATTACGATAAGATATGCGTCAGTACTAGTGTCTTCATCCCATGAAACATTCAATCGATTAGAAGGCTCATAATAGCATACGGCGGTGGATAATACAGCATGCTCATATAGCAAATTGTTAAGTTTATCAATATTTTGGTATGTATCCGATGTTATAACAGTCGCCCAAGTGTCCTTATCATCCACACTCACATTCCACTTAACTACATATTCAGTCAGGTTCTTTTTACCAGTATTACATTGCTGCTGTGGTACGAAAAGGATACGTTTACAATATTTTACTGATTTTTCATAAGTATATACAGTAACATCCGTTACATTACACAAGGCCGCGCGTGTATATACAGGGTCATCCTCATATGCATATATGACTGTAAACGATACAGAAATAGGTAGTGTAAGAATGCAAGTGATTATAAATAAAAATCCTATAAGGCAGGCCAAACAAGTGACTGCTTTAATGAGTTTCATTGTATTAATTACGCCGGTAGATTCAGTTTTTATCTATATAAACCAACCACGCCCTTTAAGTAGAGTAAAATGATTGATAAATTACCCGCGGAAATTCTCCTTATGGTTATTCTAATATCAGACACACCCGAGGTGTATTATAAGCTATCATTCTTAGTTCCCCTAGGCGACGATATAAGGCGCCACACCAGACGAAAATTCGCCCGTATGTTACATAAAAAACGATACGCTGAGGTACTTGCTAGCATTACCGCAATGGATTATCGCTGCATAAACGATATGGGTTCCGTGATTAGGCGCGACGCCATCGAGGCCTTTTATGGGTATCTAGATGGCGCCAAAATATGCATAATGACAAGCCAAAAAATAGTATTTGAACCGCTTAACTGGAAGATTGTGTGTGGATGTATATACAGGACGTCGCAAAGTTACACAATATTTATGATGCGTAGTAAAAATACCATACTTGTGTGTGGCGGCGGCGTAGATAACATATCTTATTCCTCGGCGCAAGTTATTGTAGGCCCTGCGACCAACTTTTGATAAGTTCATCCTTAGCCCGTACTCTATCACAATTTTCGCATTTTTGTGTCGCTGTAACCACTACAGTATAGCCGCGACTTTTATACTTTTTACACCGCTCATAAGTACACCTAAGATTCCAATTGTTTACATATATTAGAGACTTAAATGTTATAATTTTGTGTATTAATCGCCTAAATAATTGCTGAAAGCCTACTATGTTAGTTCCGTCATAATATAACCCACATAAATTCGCATCGAATGTCTCTGTGATGAAATCTATGGGGTTGTTTACTACTACTGTATTTATACATATTTCGTCTGAAATATCGTAGTATCTTGTTGATCGTATGGGCATGTCGGTATAATCTGACCCGTTATGTTGCTCACTACCTTGGGTGATAGTTTCCAGATATATAAAATTTTCCAATGGTTGAACCTGTATTCTAAGCTGATCTAATTCGTAAATATACTGTATTCCTTTGTGCTGTACATAACACAATCCAGATGGTATGGTTGTATAATATGCTAATTTAAATATATGCCTATTTTGTACACTTACTATATGATTTCCTTCGGGAACACCCCGTAATCGCCGCAATAATTCTGCTATATGGGGATCCGTATCACTTCCACATACGGGCATTTCATGAGTATATGGTATAAATAAATCTATATCGCTTTCATAATCTTCTTCGAGAGCGCATTGTAATATAAATGACCCTGCGATCACTGCATTATGTTTTTGTAACTCGTCACACAACCAACCTATTTTGGAACGTATATTTGATATACAACGCTGTTCCATTATCATGGCGGTTATTTCCCATGGTATGTGTTGCATCAGTTGAAAAAATAATATTCAGTTTTTATCCTTACACGCCAAATCCAAACGAAACCAGGTTGACTATCATGAGGATCATCATACATAAGAATATATAATTCTCCCTACCGCTATGAGGTTTCTTTTGCGCATACAATACTGTCATGGATATCACCAAACCCGCTGGTGAGAAAGCGCCCATAGCGCCCAATAATAGTATTTCTAGGGGCCCTGCATGGATGCGGTAAGAGGCTATAGCGCTCGCCACAACGAAGATAACGGTGGTCAGTGCGAATACAAGCATTGTTTATATTATAAACATTACGATTTCAATTTTATATGCAGGGTCAATTCAAATACGTACCAGGTGTAAAGCGTAAGACGGAGTCGCCCGTAAGATCTATAATGAGAGGGGATATTGGGGCTGCTGAATTTTCATATAACGACTTAAAGTCAAATTGTGAATATTTACCAGAATTTATGTGCAAAGTGGATGATATGAGTATAATGAATAACATCCTAGGCGAATTACAGGCACATAATCCTGTGCGTTGGAATCATCACTATAAGTACGATACGTGTGAATTTTCAGAAACATTTGACGATGTTGTGCAAAAATTATCAGATCATTTTAAGATGAGGGTGTGTGCAGCGCGCCTAAATTATTACGCCGATGGTACCGATTATAAGACATTTCACAGAGATTCTCACATCGGCTCTGAAAATTATACCGTTGGGGTCAGTTTCGGCGCCACGAGAGACCTTGTATTTAAGCATGAAAAAACGGGAAAAACGTTTACATTTAATCAAAAAAATGGTGATGTTTTCGCATTTAGTTCCTCGCTAAATAAGGATTTTTTACACGGCGTTCCACGGGCTGGCAAGCATGTTGGTAAGCGGATATCATTAATAATATGGGGTGAAATAAATTTGAATAAATAGATTAACGCATAATAAATGGATATCATTCCCGTGGAAACTTTACATAATATATTAAGTTACATATGCGAAGTACACGATGTTGTACATTGTATGCTTGTATCCACATATTGGAATGATTGTGTAAAATATCTTAATACGCGATATTCTATTGATTTCGCCAATGGCGGATATCGTAATATGATAAAAGCCGTATTAGGATGTAAAATAATACGATCAAATAAATATATGATGGTGGATCTATTAAAACAACACCCCGAGCATGGTCAAATGTTGCGGCTTATATTCACAAATAACTACGCAGGAGTGTTGCTTAAATGCGCCATGGCGGCCGAAAAGATACTCCATACTGAACTCTCAAAGGTTTGGAAAACACATGTTGAAGGCATGCATGTAGACGATTCTAGCGCGGGTAACACTATTGGTACATTTGTTGTTGATGCATATATAGGGGACTACAGTATATCATTGTATAAAAACGAAATTAAGATATCTGCTGTTGGTAATGGAATAGTTGGGTGTATAGTATGTAAAAGAACCGGAAATATGATTACACAGGGGGTGCTTGATAGAATAGGATTAAGTTTAACGCCACCTGAGTTTACGCGTTTAACATTTGAATTTATTGATAAGTATGTATTATAATGAATACTGCGCCCTTAGAAATCCTCCATAACATATTACAATCGGTATCCAGGGCGCGTGATATTGCAATCTGCATGCTAGTATGTAGTTGTTGGAACGATTGTATTAAATACCTTAATAATAAATATGCACGTGATTGCACCCTTAATAGTGGGATTACACTGTTATGCAAAAATATAGCTTATGACAAGCGGCGATTGAGTAAACAAATTAATGCCTATCCGTCGCAACGTGATATGTTACGTTTATTGTTCTCTAAGGGGCATGAACATATGATATTTAATCATGCTGTGGAGGTAGAAAAACTTATAAAGGCGGATCTTATACACGAATGGAAATGTGAAATAGCACATATTTATATAGAGCCTCTTGAGGGTGGTATAATACACGTCACTAGAAAAACAGGAGAGTATAACACAATTTCAAAAAAAAGATTCGTATACTTCTTAGGCCCAACGGCCCACATGATCTCGCGTAGTAGTTGTATAAAGTCCGAAATACAAAAAAAATCACCAACACCATTCGGCAATACAATGATCAGGCATGGATTTGTGACAGCTGCTTTTAAAGTTGCTGATAAATATCTAATTTAGTACCTAGTATCTAGTATCTAGTATCTAGTATCTAATAATTCCTTCCTAGTGCCACATAACCATATGTAGCGATAACAAGTCACTTGCTCCTAGATATTGGGTTACATGGCTAAATATTTTGTTTATAATCATTGTTTTGTAAAATTGCGACCCTAATTTGACGATTACTGTGCGAATATCTTTATGTAGCAACGTATAATTTCGCCGTAGTAACTTATTAAATGTTATTATATAGGCGCAAAATGTAGATTGATCTACTTGATCGAAAGGCTCGCACTTTCGCGCATTTATTTGCGTCATTAATGTGATATTACTGAAAATATTCGTGCGGCTGTTATAAATAACTAATTCGTTATTGCGTATTCGTATAGTAATGATACCGTTAAAATAGGCGCATTTAGGAGTCTCAATCGGCGCCTTTTGGGCGTGCCATCTGAGCAAATAGGAATACAGATACCGGTAATGATGTCGCGATGTAAGGGCGAATCTACATTGATATTTAGGTAGCAAGCATGATGCAATTAATTGTAGTAATTCATAAGGAAGTGTATCCATGCTCATACATATTGTGGAAAAAAATAATCAAATGTGGCATATTGTTTTTTCTAGGCGTTTGTTAAATAATTCAAGGGCGTAGTCAAACAATTCTTCCTCATAGCTACTCCTTAATTTTATCAAAGCGACTTCATTAGGGCGCATTGGGGGATAATTGGCGTTCCATACATGATGTAATTCATATTCAGGAATTTTGCCAAATGCGTGTTCAAACATGCACATAGAAGCATTCCAGTATTCAGTAATGCCGAACCAGGCCGTTGCCTCTAAATTTTGCTTTGCAATTTTCAACCTCAGTTGAATGTTTGATAATTCATTAAGCACTGGCTTAGGATAACGCGATTTCGGATATACATGACTTGCACCTGCAAGGAAATCCAGTTGATACGCCGCCGGGTAATCGCCGCTCAGTACCCAAGAATGCAAACTATCATATTTTTTCTTGTAATCATTTAAACCTGAATAGAAAACCGACCTCCGATGTAATACAGGCGACCGTATTATAGTTAATACTGAAGTTTCCATTGGAATGTATGACAATAGGCTAAAATCTTCATGAACTGAAAGGAATTTCCATTTAGGGGACTTAGGCGGCTCTTTCATTGTGAAGTTTATAAATTGCGCAAAATCACTTATTATTTCGTGTTTTTGGGAATGAGGATGGGTTACATTTGCGTATTGACTGTATAGCATATACGTGAAAGTAGTGCCGGCTGTTTTAGGCAGATGCAAGAACACTATAGGGTATTTAATGACGCGCAGTGGGGCCTGAACAGCGCCCGTGGACGTATACATAATAAGTAGGCTTATAGCCGTAATATTAACGATAATAATGGCAAGTACGCAGCGCATTCTAGTCCGGTACATGTTAGGTGTTCTAATTTATGCGAATCTGTATTCAATTATTTAGCATGCTTATTATAGCGGATAATGCCGCCTTAAAATCCTCTACGGGGCGATTAAAGCCTATAATAGCGCACACATCCCCACATAATTCATCATTTGCACGTAAAAAGTCACCGTGAAGATGGTATGACGTTATCATCGACCATTCACTAGAAGAGAAATCATATAACAAGACACACCCCATTAAGTGTATCAGCAACCTATTTTTTGCAGCTATATAACTTATCATAGGCGAATAATCAATCGCAAGTGAATTCTTTATAAATATTTCCATACGGTCAAATGCTTTTTCGCGCGCAATATCCAATACAATTTCATGTGAATTATGAAACTTTAGGCGCTGTATTTGTGGTGGCACTATGGGCGCATCGCTTGTGTCAGAGCACAGCATATATATAAAATACCCAGTGTGTGTCATTTTGGGGAAATTATTATTATATTCCGCGCAGAGATTCTTTAGAAAATTGTACCATCGCTTACATACAAACATGCATCTATTTATGCTATTTATGCTATTTATATCAGCAGCAGCCGCCAGATAACATATAATAAGATCATGCAACTCTACGGGTAATAATGGAAGGTTCATTTATTCTGTTTATTAACGCGATGATTCAATTTTTAATTAAACTTACGCATACTAATAACAAATGAGTAAACGTTGTTTAAACTATTTTGGCGCAACCGCTGCGTGTACAGCGCTGTATACATGGCACGTATATGAATGTGATATAAAATATGAAATTAGAAGCAAATTATATAAAACAATATCCCCAATCCACATCAAATGGAGGATGTATAAAACAAATAAATATATTGATGATTTGTTAAATAGCAAGCGTTACGCTGTATCTGAAAAAGAAAAAGAAAACGATAGGAAGCACCTTAAGGGATGTGTCCTGAGTGGAAAGGACTTTAATAGAATGTATGATAACCCGGTAAAGTATATAAACGGCGACTATCAGCATCACGATATGCGTTATGATCATGCAGGCGAATACAGTATTACTAACACCAACGATGTATTTTTCCCATTTAAGGAAAGTTCTCCCGGAGGATTATACTTTACAACGGAAAAGAAGCACTGGTATAACAAGCATTATTACACATATATGGCCAAAGTGTCAATTCCCGATGATGCCCGTGTTTATATCGAACCATGTGATACATTTAAAACGGATAAATTTATCCTAGGGGATATCGTGAAGATCCAAAATTGAATATTATTTCCCATTTAACAATGAAGAAATTATCCTACTTTACAGCGGCCGGTTGCGTAAGCTATTGTTTCTTATCCGATAGATATTATTATGACGTAGACTGCAGAAATGACTCTATGTTATATAAAACAATATCCACAATTCATACAAAATGGAAAATGCACAAGTCGCATAACTTAATATGTAAAACGCTAGACAATCCGCAGTACAAACAATATGATGATCGTACGCGAAAAAACTTATACGCCTGTATGCTCGAAGGCCATGTCATAAGCGGGCGCGATTTTAATACTTTATTTGATAAGCCGGTAAAATACATAAATAGTGATTACAAACATCATAATATGTGTTATAATCACGTTGGTGAATATTCGCTTAGTAACGACAGCAGCGACCTATTTTACCCATTTAAGGAATCGTGCGCAGGAGGCTTATATTTTACAGCTGATCACAACATTCAAGACCGATACGTGGCTGCGCATAAATATGTTGCAAAACTAACCATTCCAGTAGATGCCTGCGTTTATGTTGAAAATGACAAATTTAAAACAGATAAATTTACATTGGGAAAACCCGAATGCATTAGTCGCTAAAACTTGTATATGGCCTTGTCTAATTTTTTTTCATCACGCTTGCTCAGATAGCGGGCTAAATGCGAGTACATATTAGGTGTATCCATCAAGTTATATAAGGGATTCTTGTTGCGAAGTACATCTGCGTTTATGTAACTTAATAGATACTTGCGCAGTCGGCATAATATAACATAATGTATAATAACATATCGTTTGATTGAACAAATATGATCAAATATGTCATAGTCAATACTCATACAGGTATAACCCCCAGTAGTCATGTTGCTAAATACGTCAGAATATCGGTCGTATATAACCACTTTATTGTTGCAAAGGCGTATGGAATATTCCTCTATAGCATAAGTAGTTTGGATGTATCTAGGTATTTCTATGGCGCGCTTTTTGGCGTGCCATTGGAGTAGTGGAGAGTAGGTTAAATCGTAATAATAATGCGATGTAAGGGCGAAGCGGCACTGGTCCCGCGGAAGGAGAGTATTTATGATAAACTGGACAAGTTCATACGGTAACGTATCCATTATAATATTGTGATCTACCCCATTCAATTTTATCAAATGTAAATTACTAATTCCAGATGGTAAATATCAGCCCCTGATAGATATTTATACAGGGCTCTACGCGTTTTATAAGTCTCCATAACTTTACATAATAAAGTTACATTAGCGTGGAACATCTTATTTACACATTTATGTAAATATTTCCGCAATCTGCGCAATATATTGTAAAATAATAAAAATACTCTGACTATGGAAAACAATCGAATATCTAACATACCAATCCCATTACCCATTATCATAGTATAATATAAATTAGAAACATTGTAAATAACCTTAAGCTTATGATCTTGTATTGTTACATTATTACACAATCGCAGCGTATAATCATTTGATTCGATATTAAAATATTCGCATTTGGGTACCTGAATAGCGCTCTTACGGGCGTGCCATCTGAGTAGATCAGTGTATAGATACTGATAGCAATGGTGCGATGTAATAGCGAGCCTACATTGATCGCGCGGTAGTAAATAGGATGAAACATGCTGTAAGATCTCGTAAGGGAGTAGTTGTGTTGAATCCATTTATTCTAACTATAAAAAATCAAAAGTATATGTTCATAAGCATATTGCCATGTGGTAAAATATGTATTGATGGCTGTTTAGCAGCGCAATATAGCCTTTAGATGTGAGATCGTATCGCGCGCGATTATCGCGTACATAGCATCGTATTTTATCGATTAAACTATACGGTAGTGACAATAAGCGGGACATTTTTATACCTGCAAACAAATGCAGCACTCTTCTATGCATATATTTATAAAATCCGTTAAATGACTCGATCTTCACCGTCGCTATAGACGCCATAATGAAAGTATTATAAATCTCGTCATCGAATATCATATTGAATTTTTCACCAGAACTGTCAGTGATATGCCTATACAGCATACGCTCGGTTGTATTTATAAATGATAATTTATCACCGAATCGTTTGCAGGCGTATACAAGCTTTTGATTATATTCCCAAATGGTAACTGTATTATTAATAATTCGACACTTTGGTGGCGATACCTGGCGCCATTTTGCATGCCATTTGAGTATATCTGTGTACAGATACCGGTAGTTGTGATGCGATGTAAGGGCCAGTCTGCATTGATACTTAGGCAATAAGAAAGATGATATCAGCTGTAAAATCTCATAAGGAAACAGCATTAAATCCATCACCAACACAAAAATAATATTCAGTTTTAGCCGCTAATACTGCTGGTGTTGCAATGCAGCCAATAATGACAATGTCTAAAATTTATTATATCGTTACGGTCCAGATAATAATATATGCGGGGCCATATTTTGCGATCAAGGATCCATATAGGTTGCGCCATATTTGTCAATGCAAGGAGAACGTCCACATGCATAATACTACGATATTTAATGTATTTACAATAAATTTCATTATAACGTAATTGTTCCCCTTTTATCCTGTCATATAATATCCCAGTATACAATTTTGATGTATGCACATATAACATTCCGGACGTAATGTCGTAATTATCTACCAAATTTGATATTGTTGTAGTTTTACAAGTTGCATAATTACTAATTTCTATCCAATCACCAGTGGCACTTCTGCTTATATAAGAAGTTAAAATTCGCCCCTTAGATATTATAACGGACGTCACATTGAACGCGTTCTTTTGTAGCGCATATTTGGGTACCTCAATAGGCGCCGCACGGGCGTGCCAACGCAGTAAGTCATTATATAAATATCGGTAGCAGTGTCGCGACGTAATGGCGAGCCTACATTGATAGCGCGGTAGTAAACAGGATGAAATCTGCTGAAGGAGTTCGTAGGGAATTCTATCCATATCTAGTACAAAAAGAAAAATCAAATATTACCCAATAGTTTAATAATCGTAATATTTTTCATTAAAGACATGGCATAAATATTCATGGGCGCATATTAATATACGGCGCTCATAAGAGTGCAACATACGCATTATTTTCCATATTATTTTTGATGGCAGTGATAATAGTGGTGATATGCGTATTTGCACACATAGATTAAAAACTCTGTTTGACATATACTTATATAACCCATCAACCATACCGATACCGTGATGTATAATTAAATATGCGCACATGATACTGTTTATCCACCATCGACTGATATTTGCCCCACGCGTATTATGTCCTTCGTCATTTGTAGTATGTATTATTAGGTAATCACCACGGCGATTATAACATGTAATTATACCATTTATCACATGTACACTTATTTTGCGCAATAAGCGGCATTTAGGTATCGCAATGGTATATTTTTTAGCATGCCATTGCAACAAATCAGTGTATAAATAGTGGTAGCAGTGTCGCGACGTAAGGGCTAGCCTACATTGATAACGCGGTAGGAGCTCCTTTGCGATTAAATGAAGCAATTCACAAGGAAGCAAATACATTAAGTCAATTAAGTCAAATAAATCTCTATGGTATGATCAAAGTAATATACTTGAAACGTATATGGATGTATAGTTAATAATATCTCATATTCATTTTTATATTCTTCGCGTTCAAAATAACATAATATCTTATGTAATATATTATGCGGTAATGATATAAATGGCGACATGCGCATACTTGCACATAGGCTGAAAGTCCTCCCATTAATATTTTTATAAAACCCGTCAAATACTTTTATGGTATGCATTAGCGTTATATTGAATATAATGTTATCTGGATGAATTAGCCTAAATCTATTCATGGCTGGTATGCGATGTTCACGACCGGTGGTGATATTATGTGCTGATAGTATGCAGCCTTCATCATACCTATAAAGTTCGTAACATAATAAATTGGCGCCTATCATAACCAAAGAATAATTACCAAATATAGTATGTTTTATCATATGCTTAATAGGCGCCACGCGGACGTGCCAGCGCAGCATATCATTGTACAGATACCGGTAGTGGTGTTGCGACGCCATGGCAAATCTACATTGATAGCGTGGGAGTAATTTACTAGATATTAGTTGGAGAATCTCGTAAGGGAGCAGATGCGTTAAATCCATTTACAGAGAAAAAAAGAATCATTTTTATTTTTATGTTCTCATCAAATATTGCATATCGTCAAATACTTCAAATAAGTATGGATGCACATGTATTAACTCAGAATCGGTATCAAGCGTCGCATATACTATTTTACACAATATCCTAGCCGGTAAAGATAGTATATGCGACATGCGTATACTTGCGCAGTATTTAAAATTTCGCCCAAGTAGATACTTGTAAAACCCATCAAACATCTCAATATTGTAATCCAATATTACGCTGGTTATGACCATACCGAGAGTATCTTTACGCTTAAATTTGGGCTCTACTGTCTCGGTATCATCAGTGATATTATGAAAGGATACCTGGCGGTCCTTATCATGATTGTACAAGGTATAACATACAAGTTTATCACCTACTATATGCAACGAAATTTGTTCAGCATGGCGCGCCTTAGGTATCCGAAGCGGCGCCTTGTGGGTATGCCAGCGCAGCATGTCATTGTATAGATACTGGTAGCAATAATGCGACGTAATAGCTATCCTGCATTGATATTTAGGCAGCAAGTAGGATGTAATTTGCTGGAGGATTTCATAAGGAAGCAGCGTCAGACCCATAATTATTAATAAAAAGAGAAAAATCAAATTTTTTAGCTCCAGTGCTATTGCCTCATCACATATCGCATATGAACGCATCCTGATATAGTGATGATAGACTCTTCATCTAGAAATTTTTTAATACGCTCCCATATCTTATATTTCAACCTACAACACGGTTGCGCATGGTTCCAAAGCGCCAAGAGAATGTCCTTGTTTAAATATCGAACATATTTCCTAACGGGAAGATTACAAAGTGCTCCACTATTGGTAATTTCATAATATATATCATAAATATCGTATTCTATATAATTTATATGTGTTATATCGTATCTCATTAATATTAACGTATCAATAGCGGTCGTTAAATTATAAACTAATACACCCGATGAACCTAATGGAACTCTATCCGAATAGAATAATAACACCCTCTTGTCAATATATAAAAGCGTTTTTTCGCCTGTTATGTCGCATTTAGGGACTGATATCGGCGCCTTGCAGGCATGCCAGCGCAGCATATCATTGTATAAGTATCGGTAGTGGTGGCGTGACACGAGGGCAAATCTACATTGATCACGCGGGAGGAGCGAATTTGACACTATTTGAAGAAGTTCATACGGTAACGATTCCATTGTATTATCACATTGCATTCAAATTTGATTTTGATCGCGGATGATAAATGGAAGCAATTCCAGACGAAACCCTTTGCGCCATTCTTCAATGGCTTACGGACACTATCGACATCGCCAATGGTATGATTGTATGCACCAGATGGAATAATTCGCTATGTTATCTTAATGATAAATACTCACGGGAGTTCGTTACACGTTGTATCGAAATAGCGCCGGCAATGACCATTGATGCGATTATATGTGCTGATTTTTATCCGACTAAGGACATGCCGTGTGCCGCCATTGCGCCATATGAACGCGCGTTATTCGGCGATCATCATCATACATTAATGGAATGTAAACGCCGAGTGGTTAAGCAAATTGAGGTGGAATTGCGCAGTATATTCGGCGAAATGAATATAGAGGCGGACATAGGGATAAACAGAAACGATGGGTTAGGCGCGTATATAGAGATTCATTACATCAGCGAAGATATCGATGCTTGCATACATTTAACGGTTGATAAATATCTTATATATATGAATGAAGAAAGTCGTGATTATATATATGTTGACGAATTTAATATCAATATGCCTATTATGAACTTATTGGCGAAAAAGGGACTTGATAAATCAATAGGTTTGTATTTAAGGCGATTGCGTAATTTTACAAATAAGTGGCTATAAGTGGTTATAGGTAGCGGGAGTAGTCCTAAGTAGTTATAAAATTGAATCTATATTTTGTATACAAATGACTTCACCTACTGAGCCTGTAAACATCGCTTTATTTAACGGCTATACGCACGCCGCTGGTAAGCCTCTTAAATACACCTTTGTCGTAAAATTTTATAGCACAAAAGAATACGAGTTCGTATGCAGAGAGTTTATACAGTACGGTGATAGAACCAGCTGTATAAAGGCCACAGTAAAGCAGATAAAAAAACAATTTAAGGAGTATACCGTAATAAGACTATCGAGAAGAGAACTACGATCTACGCACATGAAAACTAAAATTATCATCGTAGACGGTGCATTTCGCATTCTGTTTGAATATTATAATGATCTGGATAACTTCAGCATACCGTGCCCATGCACGACCATTGAGGAAGCAAAACGATACCTTAACGATTTCCTAAATACAAACCCGATAGATGCTGAGGAATTTAAATTCCGCTATGTGAATAAAGACAGCGGGTTTGAAGAGCTTGTGAATGTGGTTGAATTGGTAGATTAGTTTAGTAATTACATGTCCATATTTTTTGTGTTGATGGGATCAGCGAATATATCCCTGCTAATAAATCCCTAAAATCGTCATAATCTATCATTGCGCCTATAGCTGGTATAATTGTGCGATCAAGAATTCGCTTTGATAGGTAAATATTATTGCATTTATAAGTGCCATTTACCTGCGTAAAATGTAGATTATGAGTTATTATCGTTGCGCCTTCTAACTTCATTTCATTAATAAAGTGCGACACAAATGGAAATGCATCATCGGTATCCCATTCATATATAATACTGTGTTTAATATTTTTGCTATTAAGCATATTAACGCGGTCTCGAATGTATTCCGTGGCGAATTTATTGGCGGATTTTTCATCTATAACTACACTTTGTAAAAACCAGTTTGGAATGATCTTACGTGCATGGTATACACGTGATATAAGTTCGTTAACTAGGGATAATTCATCAACGCCTAAAGCATCGATCTCCTTAATTGCGGTCTTTGACCAGCGCCTATAAATATCTTGCATTAGTACTCTCCAGCGCCAACAAACGGCACCGCAGCGTTTTCTATTAGGGATGTCTTCATGGACGTATACTAATATACGTTCTAGGGTCTCATTGGGCAGCAAATCCATTAGTAGTATTGCTGGTATTATTATTTTCAAATATAATTGGTAGAACGTCATCAGAACTCGTTAATACCATTCTATCTTGTACCATTTGTTCTAATTTATCGATCTTATCTCTAAGCTCTTTTAACGTATTTGAATTACTTATTTGGATATTCTTTTTACAAATTTTAATATGTGTGGTTATATAGGATTTCTTTACAAACGACTTTTTACAATGGGGACATTCTTTACTTAATTTTAATTGTTTCACATCTTTTTTCTTACATAAAGTTTTTCTATTGTAGTGTCTATCCAGGTCTAATTTTCGTTTGAATGCATGCATGCAAATATTACATGTAAATTGATCTAGTATATTTGGTGAATTTTTAGGTATTTGAATTGTATTACATACGCGTTGATCTGGTATTTTATTCATCCTATTCACATCACATTTTTTTAACATATTCTGTACAAATTCTGTATATTCATGTATATTGCTAGTTTGTATTATTTCTGTTTGGTTGTACTTTCGTACGAGCTCGTCTTTTATTAAGGCGTATGATTTAAGTTTAGTTTCGATTTTTTTCATAGTTTCATCGTCTATGCAATTAAATATTTTCACAATTGATTTAAACTTCAATGTTAATTTATGCTGACCTAATCTGTCCAGAATCTTTGTACTTATGCCAAATTTATATATTAAAGGTTCCACACATAAGATATATAAACATGATTTATTAATAAAAGTAGAAGCAGCTTTTGAAATTTCATCACGTTCCATTTTCTTTTGTGTGTCTTTAGGTGCTTAAATTTCTAATAAAAAATAGACTGTAATAGTTATACTAATAATATGAATATTTGTAAGGCTTGTGGTGTGCTATTGCAGAAACTGCCATACGGTGAACCCACAGGCGGTGATTCTAGAATGTTAGAATGTAAATATTGTGCTGAAATCTGTTGGGGTAGTAAAAGAAATCCACCACCTAAAGATGGTTATGGTATTTGTACTAAGTGTGGTGGTAAGCACACAATTCATAAGCCAAAATCACCCGATCCTAATCCTAATTATATGAAAGTTTGGCAATGTCCTACGCATGGTGTTTTATAGTAGAAAAAATAAAGGAGATATATTAACACCATGTTTTTTCTTCCGAATAAAGCGCTACTAAAAGCGCAAACATAGCTATTATATCTATGACCGTAAGCAGCGCTAATATGCCTATAAGGATCGTCATATTAGTATATGAAAGGGGGCAATTCTCGGTTTCTATGTAATTTCCTATACAGGATTTAGGATCATCCTCACATACGCCTATAGAATCGCACCAAGTGCAGCCGCACTTATTTAAGCATTCGCCCTTAGTGCCATATTCACACTCACTATAATGCTGCCTGGGTACCGTTAAAGGTAAACCTATTGCCAAACCTAATACAATTAATGTAGTAGTAAAGACGGTAATAAGTATTAAAGTATTCGCCAGCTTCATTTAGTTATAAAAAGCTAATTCAGTTTTCGTTAAATGCCTGGTTAAAGTTATGTCTATCGTCTGGATTAAGCATATTCATTATATTATCGAGTATACCATCCGGTAAAATGAACGCGATGGATTTATGTACTATGCGTTGGCCTATAGAATTTATTATACAATCTATCACCGCGATGATAATACATATCCACCGTGCCGACTAATTTATAAGATTTTCTATCCCGTACTACACCACGCGCTATAAGAACACCCCGCTTCTCATCAGTAATTAGGTTAAATATCGCATCAGGTACATATCGTATAATCTTCCCATTATGTTCGCGTGTGTAAGATTGATTATTAATTATCTCGCATTTACATGGTTTAACTAATGATATTTTAGCATGCCAGCGTAATAGATCATTATACAAATAGTGATAGCAGTGACGAGCCGTAAGAGCCAGTCTACATTGATATTTAGGTAATAGATATGATGAAATCAGTTGCAAAAGCTCGTAAGGTATAAGATCCATATTATCAATCTGCTAATTCAATTTGGTAGAAAAAATATTTGAATTATCAGTTCCTATTAAAAATGACGAGCGACACACAGCGCTGCATATCATGCGCCGTAGTTCTTACAGTCGCTGTTTGCATACTTTCGGTGATATTTATACCAATAACGATAACTTTCTCAACTATACGGTCTGATTGCGCCTACTATACAAAATTAGGATGCATAGGTAGTTGTGGCTGTAATTGGTGTAATACTATAAATATGTGTACATCTGATGCGGGTAGATGTGCCGGGCTTAATATCACATCGGCAGAATCGTGTGGAAACGACTATACTGGAGCGTATATTGTTGGATCTATTATAGGTGTAATAGCGTTATTTGGCTTAGTGTCTTGGGTTATCGCAGGGGCTATGGTTTATGAAAATAAGCGCTATATAGTTGTCGGCGGGAGTGTCCCACGTGCCCCTACAAATATGGAAACAAACACTACGCAGATGGAGCCTATTGATACTGAAAAGCAGTTGTGATTATTTAACCCATTTAGCCTTTTCTTTTGTGATAAAAAATTGAAACGGCAAGTAATAGTATAAATTAACATACAATGCACCTAACAGGCCGCCAGAGTCATTTGATAGTAGGCTTCGTATGCATGTTTATCGCATGTATATGCATAGCAGTATTTATCCCTATGTCCGCGCCTGCAATAAATGCAAGGAAGATATGTTTGAGACAGTGCGAGTCTCAATGTGATGATGTTATGTCGGCACCCGCAGGTGCTATTGGCATAACACCGGCTTCCATAATACAAGCATCCGTGGCCGCCATTCTAGTACCGTTCTGCATCGCCTTGGGTAGCTTTATTATTGCGTTGTCAACTAATTAGTTAAATCTGTTATTTTTTCCAAATTTGAATTTGGCAAGATAGCAGATATATATAACAAAATAACAAAATGATAGGAGACAACCCAGCGAGTGGAATGAATACCGCAGATGTAACCGCATTTTATGGAGTTAAGAATGATAATGGAGTATTTAGTAACTTTTACTCGAAACCCATAGTGATAAATGGTAAATTATACCCAACATCGGAACATTATTTCCAGGCTAGAAAATTTGCCGGTACTGATGACGCATGGGCCGAGCAAATTCGCGCCACGAAATCCGCCGCCGAGGCCGCTAAAATGGGCCGCAAACGTACTCATCCGTTGCGTAATGATTGGGAGAATGTTAAAGTTACCACTATGTATAATGCACTAGTGGCGAAATTTACCCAATATACAGACTGCAGAAGAGCGCTACTTAATACAGGCGAATCTATACTTGTAGAACATACAAGCAATGATGCCTATTGGGGCGATGGCGTTAATGGCAATACCATCGGCGCCGGTAAAAATGCGCTTGGGCAGCTCCTTATGAGACTTCGCGACGAAATGCGCAACGGCCTACACGGCGGCGCCACGGTGATCTTTAATGAAGCCTAGTTGGTTAAATTTGAATTTATTTTTATTTTTTAGTAGAAAAGCATGGGAAATACAGAGTCGCTATACAGTAGATTTTCATCATTGAATACCACCAGGATGGTTAACCGAGCTGATAAAGCAAATAATAAGGTAAAATACTCGGTCACATATAATGCAGTTTGTTTCAATATTGATAAAGACACATGGCAGTTAGTAGAGAAAAATGGTATAACAAATTACAATGGGTTAAAAGATGCTATAGCGGTGGGTATGGAACTTGCAAGTATGAAATTTAAAGATAAAACAACATACTTTGTAATAAGAAATACCGATTGGTATAAAATATGTTACACTGATAGAGATACTAAAAAATACCGTGGGAGATTCAAAATATAAAGAATCCGGTTTATTATTTTTTAATATGTAAAATTGATACCTAATATCCGGAAAAAATGGATGGACGCGACATACCGCAAAATGTGCTGGTTAATATCGCAATGGAGTCTCCACAGGCTTATAAAGCAATGCTATCAATACCTGAATTTGGTAGAATGACAATAGGTAGTCTACGCAGATATATAATAGAATCATTAACCGTAGAAACGGTTAAAAAAGGTATAATAAAGCGCACGCTTGGGGGGAAACTTCATTGCGAATATGGCCCTGCAATAGAAATAGTTAATGGTAAACACAAGTTTCTAAATGATGAAAAAGTATATGCGCATAATGGTGTAATATATCGTATCGAACGCCCTGGTAACTTGGATTTATGGATAAATAATAAAAAAGAGTTACATCGTATTGGCGGCCCCGCTGCGACCATAATTTGTACCGAATTTAACTTTAATATAGCAATTGATGTGATAAAGACTCTCCATTTATCACATGGACATAAAATTAATAAATTCTTACAACCTGGAATCAGTATACATATATATGCAATTAATGGTATCGCCGGCCGCAAGCATAATCCTGCTATTGAAATTAGTAACGGGGTAAAATTTTGGTTGAAAAATAAGAATCTACATAATAAACATGGACCTGCTATGATTTTACCAGATGGTAGTACAAAATGGTATCGTAATGGGCGCTCACACCGTGATGACGATCCGTCCGCTATAAAGAAAAATAAAACAAAGTATTATATTGATGGTAAAAAACATCGTAGTGGTGGCTTACCTGCAATAGTTCGTGCAGACGGTGGTAAGGAGTATTGGATTCACGGCAAACGACATAATATAAACGGCCCTGCTGTCATAAAGATTAACAAATGCGAGGAATATTGGGAAAATGGGGTTCTACATCGTGATGGAGATTTACCCGCTGTTATAAATGCAAACGGTACAAGAAAGTATTTAGTGCGTGGGGCAAATCATAGAAGTGGTGGCCTACCTGCTATTATATCAAAGGGTCGGGAGGAATATTGGGAAAATGGAGGTCTACACCGTATTGGAGGCCCTGCTATATATAATTTATACCCGGATTATACAGGCTGCTTAGAATTTCCGCAATCTAATGTTGCAGTAGTAGAATTATGGGCAGTTAATGGGAAAATTGAGCGTAAAGGAGCGCCTGCGATAACCTATTCAGATGGAACTATGGCATGGTATAAAAATGGAAGTTTACATCGCTATAAGGGCCCCGCTATAATACGCCCAACTGGCACAATAAAATATTATATACATGGTAGGTTACATAGTTTTAATGGTAAACCTGCTATAATCAAGGCCAACGGTACAAAAAAATGGTATAAACGTGGCGAACGCCATCGTAAGGATGATCTACCCGCCATTATTAAACCCGACGGAACCGCTAAATGGTATATCAGAGACCAAAGAATTAAGGTCAATAAAAGTACGTATGGGAAAATACCTACTGATTATTGGAACGCGCAAGGGTTTGGAGGGGTGTTACAGTATTGTGTTAATACTGCCAGTTTCTTTGATGATTTGTGCCACTAATATCCACTAATATTATTAGCTCTATACTTATTATAGATGTTATACGAACCTATCCTAAACTCCCTGCAATTAACGCGTATTTTTATATTATTGAGGATATTTGATACCATTTGAGATTCCATGCGATATGTGTAACTTAACATAGTGTCGGCGGTAGTAATAACATTACGTCCTAATTTTATTTTGTTAGGTTTATTAGAACCTATTTTTATTATTATATGATGACGCTTCATACGTACCGTTAGGGGTATATCGTCATCCAATTTCCAGGTGCTGCGTATATCATCACATAGTTTACGTTTTATCTTGTTTATTGTTTTTTTAATTAAATTATCGTAATCGGAACCAAACCTAAGTTTTCCAAGTTGTTTATTATATAGTTTTAACATAGACTTAATTGCATGATCATCTTCGGATGCATAAGGCGTAAAACCGTTACCGTAACCCTCAAAACTGAGTAATTTATAGGAAACTGACATGTAATTACGGGAAAATTCTTGGACAATCTTGCGCCCAAAGTACTTTACGGCGGCATACCAATCTTTGCATAAAAGCGCACAACTAGCTATATCAATGGAGTCCTCTAGATATTCTAATATAATGCAACGTATTTCCACTGGAAGCATTTTATATAACACTATTTTTGAATTCATTTTTGACAACGGATATGAAAAAAATACAGTAATACTCCCGATCACATTTTAAAATTCTTATATAGGGACAAGAACGCAAATGTTTTTTCGGCAAACAACTCAGGCGGATAAGGCACCCCTGATTCAAACAGATACATATCGTAAATCATCGTGTACCATCCACTGTCCCTATGAAACGTCGCCGGGCGCGTACCACCAATTAAGTTACAAGTGATGTGATGAGGGGTGATTATGAACCTATGTTTTTCCGTACAAACATACAATTTATCACTCATAGACTCATACTTTACCGGTACGTCCCACGCCGCAGTCAGCGCCTGTTCAAACTCCTGTACGGCGTTAAATACATACTCTTGTATGCGCTGCGAATAGTCTTTTGCGAAACCCATACGTAGCAACACAATCCCATGTTTCTCCTGCGCAATCGCTTTTGCATACCACCCGATGACGTCCCCAACTCCGTTGATTCTAAGCAGTAACGGAAATATCTTTTTATAGTCACAACATTGGAGGCGTTGTTCGCTACAGCATATCACCGCAGCTCTCCATTGCTTGCATACTTGTGTGCAGCTAGCCAAGTCGCTAATGCCAAGCGCGGTAACGATCATGCATATAATCTCAATCGGAAGATACGTCATGTTTAACTTATAAAACAGCGTTTCACTTTTTTAACGGGCATGGCAGGCATGTCAAACAATACCTGCGGATGTATTAAACCCCTGTTTTCCTCTATTATATTCCTGCAGTTATATTTATGTAGCAAAAACATAATGCTAGGATTCAGGTATTGAGTATAAATAGGCGTCTCAGCGCGCAATTGCACTACACTTATCATCATTTTTGTAAGGTTTTTCACCATTAATTTATCGGAATTATGTTTGTATTTAATAAGCAATAGCACGCCATGTTCCCGAGTACTCAATACTGACATTAGGTCTTTTTCACTGCTATATATTTGATGCTTTGGGACCGAAAGTGTCGCTTTGCGGGCGTGCCAGCTGAGTAGCGGAGAATACAAAAACATATATTGATTAGATGTAATAGCCAATCTACATTGATAACGTGGAAGGAGATAGGATGCGATCAATTGCAAGAGTTCACAGGGAAGTGTATTCATTTCCTAATAGTTGAGATATTTCTAAATAGTTGAGATATTAATATATTCCTGCGCCGTACATATTATCAATCTCATCTATTGTCAGTAATCCCAATATAACATATCTGGCGGAATTTGGCATTGAATATATTGGTAATCTCATATTTATATATCGCAACAATACATCCTTGTGAATATATTCATAATACCCTGCTAATATATCATACTCTCTAGTTATTAAAAATTCCCCATAAAATGTGTCGCCAGTGATATCCATCATAACAGTACGGTTAGTATCATCATTTATACTAGCTATTTTCATCCTAGTGGCATCTTTTATGAATAATAATCTATTACAATATACAATAACAAGTATCCGCGGATTCGCCGAAGGAATCTTCATTATGGCAATATCCGGGTCACCTTTAGCTATATTATATACAGGTACTGGAATGGATGCTTTGCGGGCGTGCCAGCGAAGTAACGGAGAGTATAGGTGGTTATAATGATGATGTGATGTCAGGGCAAATCTGCATTGATATCGTGGCAGCAAGAATGACGAAATATGTTGTTGTATCTCATAAGGTAATGAGTTCATTTTATCCTAATTTATTAATTCAATTATTTGATAATTTTATATAGATACGCGCTGGAAGCTAGAAAGTTTCTCCTGCTAGTCTTATCACCAAGATAATAATATATATCCCGTAATATGTCAGTGTGCAATGATAATAACGGACTGTGCGATCGCGCACGTACAATATAAAGCATATGACTGTGTAAATACCTACAATGTTTATCCAATATATTTGTATCTACTAATGCATCACACACCATTGTATTTTCCCTAATATCTGAAATGCGTACGATTTCCATCCGGTTGAATGCCTTATATAAATTATCAACACATGATATGATCCCGCTCGTAAAATTATTTACACGTAAACCATCGTCCCTTATAGAATCAGTTATATTGTAGAACACTATAATCTGTTTATTAAATTCCAATATAGACACATTTTGTATAAAGAAGGGGTTCTTTATATAGTAGTATATTGGGGGCGTTAACCGGCACCATTTTGCATGCCAACGGAGTAGATCGTTATACAGATACCGGTAACAGTATTGCGACACCATGGCTAGTCTACATTGCTGTCGCGGTAGAAGCCAACTAGCTACTAGTTGAAGAATTTCGTAGGGGAGTTGATCCATTGACAGAGAAAAAGAATAATCAATTATTAATTCTGCTAATTCTGTTACAAATACGTGAAGAACATAATGTATTGATAAGGGCATCCACAACCATGATATATCCTTGCATAATCTCTAATATTTTTGCGTATCTCAATAGGGATGTTAAATATAGGTTTTGATACATTTATTAATTCTAGAAGATAATCTCGATGTAATGATTTGTATCGCCCCTCTACGCGTAATAAATCCCTAGTGCGATACATTATATTTATAGCCGCTACCCCATAGACGCCAAAATACACATCATGCGGCGCATCGTAACTAAGCCATGTGGAAGTGCGCTTGGTAAGGTTAGTTACATAAATACTAGTATACCCTCGCCCAGTGTAATATACTATTGATTGTGTAAAACGTATGGCTGATTGGTTATCCAATATCATATATTTGAAGACCTCAACTGGCGCCTTACGGGCATGCCAGCGCAGTAAATCGTTATATAAATAAAGGTAGCAGTGTCGCGATGTAAGAGCCAGTCTGCATTGATACTTAGGTAGCAAATAGGATGCAACCAGTTGAAGGATTTCGTAAGGTAGAACATCCATTGAAAGAGAAAAAGAGGAATCAATTGTTAAATTGCTACGGGTAGAAGATTCTATTTAGATATCCGCATGGGTAAAGACTGTGTATATCGGCTAAATCCCGTATGCGTATGCGTATCTCCACGGGTATTTTATATATACGTTGTGAGAGGTTTACCAGCGCAAGAAGATGATCACGATGTACATATTTATAATATTTACTAGCTATTAGTAAGTCCTTATAAGCATGTGTTAAAGATAACATATTATAGTCGCGCAGATAATAATGCGTGACTTCTTTTGTAGATAATTTATAATCTATAAGTATGCTAGTTTTGTTAGTAAGATTTAATTTAAGTGTATAGTAATTCGCCCATACAAATGCATTACGATAAATTACAACCTTATCCTTTATACGAATTATAGATTCATCATTCCGATTCGAGCGAGGTATTTGATTATATATGGGCGGTGTTATGGCGGCCTTTTGGGCGTGCCAGCGAAGTAGTGGAGAGTACAAGTAATCGTAATTTCGTCGCGATGTGAGGGCGAACCTGCATTGATATCGTGGGAGCAAACAGGATGCAATTAATTGAAGGATTTCGCAAGGGATCAAACAAGTTAAGTCCATTATTTATGTAAAAAAGAGGATTCAAATTATTCTAGCTGCTATTAAACTACGCTTATCAACTGAATTCAGCATGTTATAGATATTCCTGTATATTCTAAGTTTTAGGGAAAATGTCGGCCCCATCATATTTATATACATAAGCAGTATGTCTTTATGTATATGTTGATAATTTCCAGCTAATATATCAAATGATCGTAATTTTTTAAATTCAACGTAAGGTTCGTCGCCCGTGTTCATGTTTCTATTCATATGCATTGTAATGCAGTCATATGTGTCGAGATGTTTACCAACTACAGTAACCCGCCTATTAGTTAAGTCATATGAATATAACTCCTCAACACAATAAGTTGCTAATATTACGCGTGGTGTACGCGATGGGATTCTTGATACCGCAACGCACATGTCTTTTCTAGAATATATAACATAATATACCCGCGGTATTCTATATTTTCGCGCGTGCCAGCGCAATAGATCATTATATAAGTACTGGTAGCAGTGGCGCGACGTAAGGGCCAGTCTGCATTGCTGTCGCGGTAAAAGCCAAGTGGCAACCAATTGGAGAATTTCATAAGGGAGCAATGTTAAATCCATTTAACATTGATAATCATATTCAAAAATAAAATTATCTAGTAAAAGTATTTAGCACTATATGTGGTTAATTTTATACAATCAAAATCCTCATTTGAGAGATATTTATTGATCCTATTCTTTACACGCTCTGGTAAGCTAAATAACGGAGTCTTCATTGCAATATACGTGATGAGAATATCTTTATGTATATATTTGTAAAACCCATTGAACATAGTCATATCTTTATAATATACAATAAAACTATGCATATCACCAATAGTATTACCATTTTCGATTTTTGTGAAATTAGTTGTAAAATGTATTGTTAAATCTCTCCTGTGTACATAGTCATACACTACTAATTTTTTCGTTTCAGCCACTTCAATTATTGATATTTCGCCTCTATTGACAATTAAATGTTTGCATCGTGGGGTTGATATACGGCGCCATTTTGCATGCCAGCGCAACAGATCATTATACAAGTAGTGGTAGCAGTGACGGGATGTAAGGGCTAGTCTGCATTGCTGTCGCGGTAAAAGCCAAGTTGCAACTAGCTGAAGAATTTCGTAAGGTAACGCATCCATTAGCAAAGAAAAAGAATAATCAATTTTATACATGCTAAAATACCCATTTGGCAAATGGTGTAGTTTCCGTGATGGCCTTTATCGACCCAAGCGGGAGGTAAAACATAAGTCTATCTCTCACATAGTATGGTAAACCGAGTAGGGGATTTCTTATCATGACGTACGCAAGCAGGATATCTTTATGCATATATCTACAAAACCCATCGAGTATATTAACATTTTCCTCATGATGCCCGACAAGACACCATAATTCATATATACTATTATTAGGATTCTTCTCAATACATTTACAATCGTTATCAATCATCAGGCTTTTTTTATTCGTAAAATTGTCAACGAATAATTCGTCGCCATATTCATTAGAATCGTACACTACCAATTTTCCTATTTCGATTATAGATACCGTACCATTTGGTAATGTTTTATAAACGCATCTAGGGATAGGAATTAGGGCTCGTTTTGCATGCCAGCGAAGTAGCGGAGAATACAAGCAATCGTAATTTTGGCGCGATGTGAGGGCCAGCCTGCATTGGTATCGCGGCAGGAGACCGCTGGCAATCATCTGAATGATTTCGCAAGGTAGCAAACAAGTTAGGTCCATTGGAAGAGAAAAAGAATAATCAATTTGTGTTAAAACACGTGTTCGGCGATTGGTGTGGTTAATCTTATACGAGCTATTGTTTTATATGGAACGTAATCTGTAATTTTATTTTTCAAATGATATGGTAGTCTAAATAGGGGAATTTTTAGCATAACATACGCAAGTAAAATATCCCTGTGCATATATTTACAAAACCCGTCAAGGAGATCAAGATTATCATGGTGAGCAAGAAAATCCCATAATTTTCCCAATTTATCGCTAGTGTAATCCCTACGATAATTTCGCCTGTATGTTATGTTGGTTTTATTTGTATAATTATCAATAAACAAGTCATTAGGGGATTCATTGGAATCGTACACTACCAATTTTCCTATTTCGATTATAGATACCGTACCATTTGGCAATTTTTTATAAACGCATCTAGGAATAGGAATTAGGGCTCGTTTTGCATGCCAGCGCAACAGATCACTGTAAATATACTGGTAACACCATTTGGACGTAAGTGCTAGTTTGCATCGGCTGCGTGGTAAAAGATATGAAGCAATCTGCTGAAGTATCTCATAAGGGATCGATTCCATTTCTATCTAAAAAAATATTCAATATTACTTTCTCGCTGACTAAATCGTGTATAAAAGCTCGGTGAGATGCCTATCTACATTTTCTGCATGTAAATTACAAGGCATACCCGCCAGTTTCATAATAGTTGATCTAGTTGCATACGGAAGCTTAAGAATCTTATTTGATAAATTTACTATTGCAAGCAAATGATCAACATGTACATACTTATAGTACCCGCCAGATAACAATATATTTTTATATCGATGCGTCTTATAATAAATACCACAATCATAGTATTTATCATCACTTTGATACCAATAACGATCCATAGTGTAAAATGTAGTCGTATTGATCTTGCGCGTGAAATTGAAAACCTGTAAGCACCCAAATATATGCTTGGATATGGTATACACTCTTACGACCTTATCTGCGCAAGAAATGGCGCCTAATGACTCACTAATTTCATATTGGGGAATCTCAACTAGCGCCTTACGGGCGTGCCAGCGCAACAGATCAGTATACAGATAGAGGTAGCACCATTTGGATGCAAGGGCGAATCTGCACTGGTATCGCGGCAGGAGATTGCTTGCAATAATGCAGTAAATTTCGCCTGGGAGTACTGGGGGTAGATCCATTGGAAGAGAAAAAGAATAATCAAATTTATTCTACCATTGTTATTGTCGTTATTATTGTATAATATTCAGATAACGCCGTTGTAAAATTTTCCAGGTCTGGTAAATATAAATATTTTGCTATTTTACATATAATCCGTCTTGATAGCATAATTAAAGGTGAATTTTGACAAGTGTATATACTTGGCATATACACACCATGAATATACTTACTCATACCCTTAAATGTATCTTTTCCATACACCAAGCACAATTTTAAGATGCTACTAGCTACATCCGCCGATGGTCTTTTTTTCGAGAGATTTGTCCGTTCAACAGTCATAATTGTAGTTATGTAATTCATTATTACCTTTTTATTAATTATTGCCAATGATATTGTGCTATCATCACCGTTGTCGATTAATTTATACCTTGGTAATACTATTTGGTGCTGCTTTGCCTGCCATTGGAGTAAATAGGAATATAGATATCGGTAATGATGACGTGATGCCATGGCAAATCTACATTGGTGCCGCGGTAGGAGATAGGATGCAATCAGTTGAAGGATTTCGTAAGGAAGCGAACAAGTTAAATCCATTTATGTGGAAAAAGAATAATCAAATTTATATATTCATAGTTGCCGATAAATGTTCACACGATTGCACAGTGTGGATAGACTCAACGTCTAAATATTTCACAATATAGTATGGTAAGTTACGAATTTTAGCATACTCAGTTCTCAGGTTTATAAATGATAACAATCTATCTTTATGAATATATTTATAATATTTGTTATAAATACTCACACTACTCAACCCCTTTTTATATATAGATGAACTACCTCTATATGTTGTGTATACAGAATGGGTTACTTTCTCCCATATATACAAATTTCCGCTTGTTGGGCGATATCGAGGGCATTCTATTACCACAAATGTGTTTTCGGTAAAATTTACAGCAACCAAGCGTTCGCCTATAGGGCTGCTATCCGTCCTATAAACAGCCATCTTATTATTTGCGCATATTATGGTCATTATATAAACATCGAATATTATTTCGTGTGTAGGGGGCCTTTGGCGGCTATTTTTGGCATGCCAGCGAAGCAGATCAGTATACAAATAATGATAATGGTGTCGCGATGTCATGGCCAGCCGGCATTGATGGCGCGGAAGTAGGCTGCTAGCAATCAGCTGGAGGATTTCGTAAGGTAGCAGTGTTAGGTCCATTAACAGAGAAAAAGAATAATCAATATTATTAAACGCTGAAATGGTCACCTGCGAACATAAATTGATCGTACTCTGGTAACATATTTACTATACGTTCGCAAATGCTATTATCTATTATGTATAGCGGTTGCATTTTATTTACATAATTTAGCAATATTTTCTTGCGGACATATCTGCAACATCCCCTTAATACCTTCAAATTTCTAAACCTCATAAAGTAGAAAGATGACAATATTACGGAATATTTATCATCTCTTCCACATGATATTTTCTCATCGTTTTTCTTCCTGCCTACATGACTTACAATTATATTAGTGATATCTTGCACGATTAATCCACGAACATGGTATTCGTCGTATATAATAATAACTTTAGGCGCCGGTGAGGGTATTTTCATAACTGTCATTTGGAGGCGGGCGGGGTACTTAATTTCATATGAATTGTGCACCGGAACTCGTATTGATGCTTTGCGAGCATGCCATTGCAATAGCGGAGTGTATAAAGAATTATAATACCATTTAGATGTAAGAGCCAGCCTACATTGATTGCGCGGTAGGAGCCAAGTAGCAATCTGCTGCAGGATTTCGCAAGGGAGTGTATTCATTGAAAGAGAAAAAGAAGAATCAAATTTCCACAATCGTGAATATGGGTGGTTGTCCATGCATAATTGTTACGAAACCGCGAGATTTGTATTTTTCACATCTACCATAAGTATCTAATGACCCCATATATTTAGGTGCATTAAAAGTAATCACTTTTCTCAATAGTTTTTTAAACATAGGTATGAAGTCTTTTATACATTTTCCATCATAATAAAGGCTACATAAATCCGCATCGAATGTAGTTTCCACAAATTTTATAGGATTATCTACTATTATTGTATTTATCTTGAAATCTCCCCTGTAAAAATTTCTTGTGTAATATATTGAATCAATTTTACCATATGGACTGTTTATACCGTTTATACCGACACGCTTATCGCACTTATTGTCGCCAATAAAATATTCAATGGGTTGCACAGGGACCGTTGGAAAACTGTTCTTAGTATACGCATAATTTATGCCATCATACACTCTAATTATATAATTATATTTCTCAACGTCTGGCAAGCGCTCAAGGCGAAAATTATATCTACCTTCTATACTAAATTCTATGTCGCCAATTGGTATATTTTTTGTTTCGCCCATCAACATATCAAAATGGTCATCTATTGAACTGCTAAACACCGTATATTTATGCGTATATGGTATAAATACATCCACATCGCTAATATAATACTCCTCCAGCGCGCATTGCATCACAAACGACCCGGCAATGACTGCATTATGTTTCTGTAACTCGTCGCATAGCCAGCCTATTTTAGAACGCATATTTGATATACAACGCTGTTCCATTATCATAGCAGTTAACTCCCATGGTAAGCATTTCCATATGGGATCCATTTGATATTAGAGAAAAAGAATATTCAAATTTACTCCTGTTGGTGTATGGAAATATACCTAAAATAATTAGATATTTCTGTCAATATAGTGCGTTCATCGGGCGTTAGCATAGTCAAAATTATTGACAATACACGCACAGGTAGCGATAATAGCGGCGATAAGCGCGTACGTGCATGAATTACAAATATATTTCTGCACATATATCTATACAATCCGTCAAATGCGCCAATGGATACGCCTTTTATATATATTTCGGGCAATTGATCTCTGATATCATTACTAATCGTAATATAATTGCGATTATTGAAGCTAGATATAGTATGAGATGTGTATTTAGTATAGTTTAACACGCAAATATTATAAACAAACAAATGTGTAACTAGTAATAGTTTACGATTGCATTCTATAATAGATATATTTTGTTTTGACCAATATGTTGTTGTTACTATTTTATGTCGGGGAACCTCAATCGGCGCCACACGGGCATGCCAGCGCAGGAGATCAGTGTAGAGATAAAGGTAACACCATCTTGACGTAAGTGCCAGCCTACATTGATACTTAGGCAGCAAATAGGATGCAACCAATTGGAGTATTTCGTAAGGTATCAAATAGGTTAAATCCATTAGGAGAGAAAAAAAGAATCAATTTTACTAATCAAATAGTGAAAGATGGTGGATATAGTGGCACCAATTAATTATCATATACGCATATATACCAGTTGATTGCATGCTTACAACATCTTGTTTTGGCAACAAACTGCTAATTTTATATATTACGTCCGACGGCAACCCTAAAAGAGGATTTTTAGCGGCCGCGTGAATTTTTATATACTTTAAGCTCATGCGCCTATAACATCCGTTGAAAAATTCCACTATACCCTCAAAATTTATGAATAAATTTATTATATAATTCTCAATTGATTTATACTGGTAATATCTAAAATCTGGCGTAGTGCGTGTATCATTTGTGAGATTTGATACAGACAATGCTTTATCGTTATGTATTTCATACAATTTTATAGTTTTTGTATCCTCAATTAAGGAAAATATCTTCTTTCTGTGCTTAAATTGCTTATGTCGGGGAACCTCAATCGGCGCCTTACGGGCATGCCATCTGAGCAGATCATTGTACAAATATCGATAGTGGTGTCGTGACATCATGGCTAGCCTACATTGATACTTAGGTAGGAGACTACTAGATACCAGTTGAAGTATTTCGTAGGGTATCAAATAGGTTAAATCCATTAGGAGAGAGAAAAAAGAATCAAATTTACTAGTATTTAAGTCTTATATAATATAGTATATAATCATGTATTTGCCCACTTAGTTTATATCTATAGGAATTGTCACTTATGCTTATTATATATCTCAATATTTTATACGGTAGAGATAATAACGATGATAAACGTATTGATGCGCATATCTTAAAAATATCTCGATGCATACATCTGTAGTAATTATCAAATGCCTTAATTCCATAATCACGTATTAATATCTCAATAGTTTGGCCATCCGGGTGATAAAGTATACCATATTCATCCATAGTTACAGATTTGCAATTTGTAAAATCACAAATCCAAAGTGTTATTCCTATATATTCGTTACATATCAATTTATTACAATGTTCGCTAATAGAGGCCATATCGGCGCGTATTAGGCGATATTTAGGGACCGGAATGGGTGCCTTATGGGCGTGCCATCTGAGCAGATCGGTGTAAAGATACTTGTAGCAGTGACGAGATGTAATTGCCATCCTGCATTGAATGCGTGGAAGAAGACCGCTGGCGACTAGTTGAAGTATTTCGTAAGGAATCCGGTCCAACATGTTTAATAAACTAGTTTATCATATTCAAAATTATAGCGCTCTTGCAACACGACGGACATGGTGCATATAATAATGAACATCTCTAAAACGATCATCATATGGGACCATATATAAAATTTTCCGTAATATCATATATGGTAATGATAATAATGGGGACATACGTATTTGTGCATAGAATTTAAAAAGGTCTGGCGGCATGTATTTATAATACCCATTAAGCAACCCGATACCATATCGTGTTATAAGTTTAAGAGTTTCACCTGAGATGCCATATGTACGTGCTTTCGCTATTATAATACCATCGAGGGGATGCCTATGATTATGAATATAAGTTATAAATAATTTTACTAGATTATTAGCTGTAACATATGAAGAAGAATATTTATATAACACCATCGTGTTATTATAACCTCTTAACGATATACTATCGGCACATAATAGATGGTAGGTAGGTACCGGTATGGCATCTTTACGGGCGTGCCATCGGAGCAGATCATTGTATACATACCGGTAACACCATTTGGAAGTAAAGGCTAGTTTACATCGGCTGCGTGGGAGAAGACCGCTAGCGACTAGTTGAAGTATTTCGTAAGGGAGATGGTCCAACATGTTTATTCGTGGTATGGGATAATCAATTGTACAAAATTACCTAAATAACCTGAAACTATATTATGTGAATGTTCATTAACGCATCGTAATTTATGTACATCACGTAGGGTTAATTCGTTACGTATTATGTACATGGCATTACGCGGTATTCCAAAAGGAAGATTTTTTAAAGTAATATGCCATTTAATGTAATTTATATGCATATACCTATAACAGCAGGTAAATATATTCATTAGGTCATAATATGTAGTAAATGTATATGTTAATAGGTCTGTGCGTATAGGAAATGTTCTTATAGCGGGACTCATAGTGGTGAGTATACCCGTTGTAAAGTTAAATACGCTGAAGATACATTTACGATATGTGGTACCGACACCATAGTATACAGAGAAATTATACATTTTTATGCTCTTATTTATCTGACATATTGAGAATATGGCCCTACTTCCCCTATCACTTTGTATGCATTTATATTTAGGTATCTCAATAGAGGCCGCATGAGCATGCCAGCGAAGCAGATCATTATATAGATACTGGTAACACCATCTTGACGTAAGTGCCAGCCTACATTGATATCGCGGGAGAAGGTATGAAGCAACCTGCTGAAGGATTTCGTAAGGAAGCGTATTCATTAGCACTTAACACTTAACTACTACCCTACTACCAACTTATTGGAATCAATTTATTTTAAAATTGAATACATAAATAGTACTCCAATGGAGCTTCCCACAGAGATCATTTGGCGCCAATTGGAGTATTTGAACGATGCTAAATCAATTGGCACTAGTATGCAAGTATGCAAATTATGGTACGATGTCTCAACTGCTATAAATCAGCGGGCGGAAGATGAAATGTATGATAATTTACATAAATATACATATATATTATTTACAATGGATGCAACCACACTCAATTCAGGGCTTTTAGCGCGTTTGCAGTTTGGTAATTATGGTACATTCAGCCCAATGCACACAAGGCGCGCCCTCCGAGAAGAAATGACAGAATATCTTCAGAAGGGTCTAAATATAAGTTATGATATATCGTTTATAATAGACGATAATAAATTATATGTGAATATCGGCCATACGTTACCTTTAGTTGTCACAATCACTTTCGCAGGGGCGGTTTATTGTAAATTTTGCAGGATTGTAGAATATACACGTTGCGTCTCCCGTGGTGTCGTGGATGAGAATGCATTTGCAAGATTAGAAAGGCGTATGAATCCCGGAGACATAGGCGTCTCTATAGAAGTATTTGCGGGAATCTTTAGGGACTTTTGGGAGAAATACTATTCCACTTGTCTGGCTGATTAGGCTATTTAATTTTTTTAAACACTTAGCAACATGGCAACATACTAACAAACTAACAACCACTCGTTATTATGGACTTACTTCACTTACTTCCCAGAGAACTTATTTTTATGATTATAACGTTTCTTGAGCCCGCTGAGTATATGATGTTTGCCGTAGCGTATCCGCATGCTAGCGAAATCCTAAATACATATTATAAATCACTGTATAGGGAATCTATGCAAAATTATCTCTATTATTATAATTGTTGCGGAGGTAGGATACCGAAAAAATGTGAGCATAGAAACTACTATTGCATCAATTGTAGGTTTAGATATTGTAATATGTCGCGATTATGTTATGGTTGTCACTTAGTATGTAGCAAATGCGAGAATCTTAGCACAGGGTATTGTGCTAAATGTATGAGTAATAGAATTAGAAAGAAAAGGGTGTGTTATTGTTATACACATGATACATTTGAGGAAATGGTCGGCGGGATTCATGATCTTGAACTATCGCATAGAAAGCAAATGGATATCTTATGTACTAATTATCCTAAATACAGGCCATATATTAGTGAACTACCGCCCTATGATGCTAAGAATGTATCCGATGTGATAAAATATTTCAACAGGCTAAATGAAGATGAAAAAAAATATGTACTTGAGTTTCTACATAAGTTTAATTAAGCGATTCTATATATTTACATTGTAGCGCAAAGGTATCCCTTAAAAAGTCTTCAGCTGATACCTTTATACTCATATATTCGAGGTTCATACGTAACCTGGTCAAACAATCCTTAAGTCTCTTATCCACTGTACGGATAATATCTCTACCGGCATAAAAGTTTATATTATTATATCCTATTCTAATTTTGCGACCGTATAGCATTACCGCAATATGATAACTGTTAATCTCAACCGATAAAGATCCCAAGGGGACTTTCCATATTGTGGAAAATTCCGCTTTCATATCATTCAGTACCATATTAGAACATATTCTGAGAGTTTTTATCAAACTGCGCGTATTAAGCGCCGATAAGAATATTTTTTGGGCGCGTATTCTTGTCAATGGGTTATAAAAACACCCTTGTCTGCAATAATTATACCGAGCTACGTTCATTTTAATTTTTAAGTATCCATTTCCTTCATATCGTGTAATAACATCTAAGACTGTTTTGTAACCAGTTGCAAACAATTCTTCCCTATTTTTGCGCTCAAAGGATTTTACCATGGCGCGCCATTTGCTACATACAAAGCTACATAACGCAACGTCCTTTGCGGACCAAACGTACTCAAATATGATATAAATCAGCTCAATTGGAAGACAATCCATGATTATGCTAGGCACAATGATTCAATTTTTAATATATTTCCATTTGCATATATTTGAATATTACATGTACATCAAACAACATAAAATAAGTATTATGATCGAGGCTTTTATAACTACATATACGTAATAATATTTCTTGTGGTAATGATAACAGCGGCGATAATCGCACCGTCATGTAAAACGTACGATATTCCTTATGCATATATTTGTAAAATCCGTCAAACAAAGTTATGTCATGTTTTAATAAATATGCGTAAATGTGTTTAGGACAGGGTCTCTCGGACATATTATATGTTATTTCATGTGAAATATTCGCTTCATAACATAACAGTTTAGTTGTCTGGCGTATGCAAACGGATCCCTTTATTTTATATTTAGGTACAAGAATATGCTGCTTACGAGCGTGCCAGCGCAGTAAATCATTGTATAGATATAGGTAGCAGTATTTGGAAGCTATGGCGAGCCTGCATTGATTGCGTGGAAGAAGACCGCTGGCAATTAGTTGCAGCAATTCATAAGGTAACGCGTCCATAACTAAACGGAAAAAGAAGAATCAATATTAGCGTGCGCCTAGCGGGTAATTTTCGTATCCCAATTTGGACATCTAGCTGATTGAACAAGATTATTAAACGAATTACGATCAAAACCCGACATCAATATTATATTACGCAATACGTTATCGGGAAGAGATAATACGGGATGAGGCGTGCATGAACACACAGGGGATATTTTTTTAAGTATATTTTTAATTATTCTGTATGTTATCAGCATTTCCCATATAGGCACGCGCTGGTGATATTGTATACGCGGTATCCTGTTTGCAAGCTCATAGGTTTTTCTCATATTTGATAAATTAATGATAAACAGTCCACCGACGATTTCATATCTACTGCGAATATCTGTAATTTCAGACATGGTTATCTTTTTTCCAATTCGCGTAACCGATATATTATAAAGATTAGTACATGCATAAGTACACTTCGGCAGTGCTATTAGGCGCCATTTTGCGTGCCACTGGAGCAAATCGGTATACAAGTATTTGTAATGGTGTCGCGATGTAAGGGCGAACCTGCATTGGTGGTGCGGCAATAAATTGTCTGCAATCAGTTGAATTATTTCATAGGGAATTGTATCCATTTGCTAGGTATACAACCAACTACATTTTTCAAATTTGAAAGCGGATGCCGAGTGATTAATGGAGTCGCTATTCGATATCGCCGCACAAGTCTTATCTGATAATGAATACCTAATTGACATGAGTAAATTTGACGTGAAACTAATAAGGCGTTTCGTAAGGCGATACACTTCAATCAGGCGTATTACGGTGAACATTAACGAATTTTTAGGATTATTACATTTCATGTACAAGCCGCCACTTGGGTTTGATATTTGGTATAGCGTATACGAGGAACACTGTGGAGTTTTACACAAAAATAAATACAAAATAAACAAGCGATATTTACAAGGGTTAGGTTTATATGAACAAAATACGGAGGTGGAATCGTCTGGCACTGATAAATATGTGGGTAAGTATGGTGAAAAATATGTATTTATACATCCTGAATGTTTCACACAAAAGTTATGCTTTAATTACAGTAGTGAAATAATGGGTATTATACGCCATTTAATGTGCACTAGTGGCGCTAAACATCGTATATACAATATTGTACGTCATAAGCATATGACGCCGATATGTAATCCTCTACAAAACGTATCTTTGCAATCTAAATGTATCACCATATTGGTAAAAAACCCTCAAATGATAAAGATGAACCTTCCAACTGACGTAATTCTCAGTATAAAAAAGGCGCTTATATGGTATTTGGATAACCCATCAACGCGCGCCATCGTAATGCGCAGACAGAATCTTATTCCGATATTATTAATGGAACATCCTGAATTAGCATCTATTACCGTAGATAGTACGTTTGTTATAAAAAATAGATACATGTCGTCTATTCCATTAGGTATAAGTGATACAGCGTTAAAATCAATTGGTATACGAAAAATAAACGTGAGGGCTAGCCCATCCATAATGCGGGATAAATACTATAAAACGCTACTAGTACTTGACTTAGATAATAATGTTATAGTGGGGTTAGATGCTCCAACGGAAGAAGATACTTCAGATATAAATATAGCTATCAAGGCGACGCCGTATGCGTTATATTTACAACGAAAGTATCAATATTTGAGCGGTTGTCCGATAATGTCGTCTGTTATAGAACTCCCGCACAGATATATCATGAGCAAGAAATAATAAACTATTCTATTTTCATATCATATAGGACTCGTATGGGCGTCCCATAGGCCGCACATTCATAGTCCCCACAATATTGAGCAATAGATCGCCCGAAGTCGTATATATGTAATTCACCGGTACTTGGTATATATTCATTAGTTATACTTTTTTCGCCTAAATCATATTTTGACATTTCAGAGTATATTATTTTGTACTTAGGGACTGGAATTATGTCCTTTTGGACATGCCAGCGTAGCAAATCAGTATACAGATACTGGTAGCAAAACCGCGACGTAAGGGCTAATCTGCATTGATACTTTGGCAGTAAGCTGCTAGCAATTAGTTGAAGGATTTCGTAAGGAAGCAATGTTAGGTCCATTGAAAGAGAAAAAGAGGGTTCAATTATTTAATTATTTATCCTGGACGAAGATAAATTGGTATATCATACCATATAGAATGACTAAAATAAGAGTAAGCGTTTATAAATCTATTGTATGTTTCATTATCGAAACTTTCGCATAAAGTACATATCATTATAGGATCTAATTTCATAATAGGTGAATGTAACATATTGTAATATACCAATAGGAAATCCCTATGCATATATTTGTATATTTTCTTAAATATATCTTTAGGGCCAAAGTGTAATAGCTCATACATATCAGATCGATCTACATAAATATATTGTGAATACGGGTTTGTTAAGTTATATGAATAATTACTACCATATATTGTTATCACACCATTAGCGAAAAGCATAGATTTTGCCATTTCATCGGCGCCTATGCATTTGTATATAGGGGCCTGAATCACGCGCCACTTTGCATGCCAACGCAACAGATCATTATATAGATAGAGGTAGCAGTGTTCGGACACAAGGGCAAGCCTACATTGATAGCGCGGTAGGAGATGAGTTGCGATCAGCTGCAAGAGTTCGTAAGGCAACGCATCCATTGAAAGAGAAAAAGAAGAATCAATATTCAACAATAGTCATCCCATGCGAATATTAATGCGGCCATCTCACCCACTATAAATTTTGATGTTTTACTGTCTATATAATACCTTACTCTAATTCTTGCACGTTTACACTCAATAAACGACATTGTTCTTATATTTACTAACATCAGCAGAATATCCTTATGTAAATATTTACGATATGTAGGCTTTGTTAGATAATTGTATATCTGGCGACCGTAATTGTATATAACTGACATTGTTAAATAACACCTATCACGCCATTCACGGCGCTCAGTCCCGTAATAATATAGTCTCACGAACTTTTTGTTAGAGTAATTTGCTACATAAAGCACCCCAACGGTATTATCCTGTGAGCGCGTAGTTCTGTAATTAGGAATATGATACCAATACTCAACCACATTTTTCCCCTTAATTAATGATTTTATAATGACATCAGTATGTCTTTTTATAGGGATTATTTCATATACGGGAAGCTGTATGGTTGCCTTTCGGGCATGCCAGCGCAATAGATCATTATATAGATAGAGGTGGCAAAACCGCGACGTAAGGGCTAGCCTGCATTGATACTTTGGCATCAAACTACTAGCTACTAGTTGAAGAATCTCATAAGGTAATGTGTCCATTAGAAGAGAAAAAGAATAATCAATTATTTAATATTATTTAATAAAATAACGCAAATAAATGATCGCATGCTTGTAAAGATAATAGCGTTTCTGTATCTAATAAGTTGCGTATACGCTTCCTAATAAAGATATCAGTCGCATGTGGCATTCTTTTCATATTTATTAATGCTAAGAGTACATATTTATGTACATGCTTACGATAAATCGGCTTGATTAAATACTTACGCAAATCATTATAAATGTAATATACTGACGTCATGCTCACTGGCAAAATCTGATACGTTGAATTATACTCTACATGGCCATAATCAAATAATCTTGTGACTATAAGTTTTGTATAGTTTGCAATATATAATTCGTTGGCAAACCGGCTTGTGTAATTACCCATAGTTTTTGACCTATATTGAACTACATTTTTTCCCGTATCAATTAATGATCCTGCCATGCAATAAGGGGCGCTGGTAGACGTAGTTTTGTGTATAGGAACAGATATATGGACTTTATGGGCGTGCCATTTGAGTAAGTCATTGTAAAGATACTGGTAGTTGTGTTTAGACGTAAGGGCCAGCCTACATTGATACTTTGGCATCAAACTGCTAGCTACCAGCTGAAGAATTTCGTAAGGTAATGCGTCCATTGAAAGAGAAAAAGAAGAATCAATTATTTAGAAGATCAACGCATGTAAATGTAAATGTTCGCATGATTGTATAGGTATTAGTGTTTCTGGATCTAACAAGTCGCGTATACACTTTCTAATAAAGAAATTAGCTGTATGCGGCATTCTTTTCGTATTTACTAATGCTATGAGGACATCTTTATGTAAATGCTTGCGATAAACCGGCTTGATTAAATATGGGCGTACCCAATTGGTATTAAAATATACTGTCATCATTCCCATTATCAAAACTTGCCTCATTGAAACATAATTCACATGACCATAATCATATAATTTTATGATTGCACGTGTTGTATAGTTTGCAATATATAATTCATTGGCGGTCCAAAGTGTACGAAAATCAGATATACTTTTCAACTTATACAAGACTACATCTTTTCCCCCATATATTAGCGATGCCTCTGAATCGCCGGGATATTTAGCCGGTATGGTAGTATGTATAGGGATCGGTATGCGGGCCTTATGGGCGTGCCATCGGAGCAAATCATTATACAGATACCGATAGTGATGTTTGGACACCAGCGCTAGTCTACATTGATATCGCGGTAGAAGGCCGTCGGCTACCAGTTGAAGAATTTCGTAAGGTAGCAATGTTAGGTCCATTGAAAGGGAAAAAGAAGAATCAATTATTTATACGAACAATCCGGATAAATGACTACATGCATATAAAGAAGCCATCGATTCGACATCCAACAATCCGCATATACGTTTTCTAATATCGAAATTGTTTACAAAGGGTACTGATCTTATATTTGTCAGCGCCAATAAAGCATTTTTATGTAAATATTTCCTATAATGTGGCTTACTTAGATATTGATAGAATAAACTACAGCGAATATATACACTGCTAATCTTTATATCTATAAATTCGTGATTTAATTCATAACTATCTAGGCCGTAGTGTCCATAATCATATATTCTTATAGCTTTTAAGGTTGTATAATTCATCGCAGTTATTATTTTAGCACTCCAATTATCATCGCCCATGTGCACTTCATAATACCCAATTACACTCTTTCCATCGCATAACAATGATTCTATTCGCCCTGCAAACATGCCAGATAATGGGATAACATCATGTATAGGAACTGGGATCAGGGCTCGCTTTGCGCACCAGCGAAGTAGCGGAGAGTACAAGCAATCATAGTTTTGGCGCGACGTCATGGCAAACCTGCATTGGTATTTCGGCAGCAAACTGCTGGCGACCAGCTGCAGAATTTCGCAAGGCAATTGATCCATTGAAAGAGAAAAAGAAGAATCAATTATTCTTATAAACGCTCATAAGAATATTGCTCGTAAATGAGGGCATTGGCGTAAGGTTGCCTTTGTCTCGTTATCTAATAAAGCCATTAAACGTATTTTAACGTTTATACAATGCAACTTACGTACAGCGTTCATATTTGCCATTATTATGAGAAACTTTTTATGTAAATGCTTACGATAAATAGGATGTGAAAGATAATTATACATGCTACGCACATGATCATATAAAATCCCTGTTGATTGATAAGTACTTTCAATCCGTACTAGTTTATCAATATCATACATAAGAAAGCCTTTATTGGTAGAATAGTTCATAACACTAAGTATCACATTGTTAATATAAGTTAAAGGTTGTATACCCGTGATGACTGCTATATAAGTGATTAAAATTTTGTGCGTATACACAATCGTACAATCCTTATTCATGAATGTATGTATAGGGATCGGTATGCGGGCCTTACGGGCGTGCCATTTGAGTAAGTCATTGTAAAGATACTGGTAGCAAAACCGCGACGTAAGGGCAAGCCTACATTGATATCGTGGTAGAAGGCCATCGGCGACTAGTTGAAGAACTTCATAAGGTAGCACATCCATCGAAATGGAAAAAGAATAATCAAAATTAAATTAGCCGGTATTAGTCAATATCATATAATATAAATGAGGACATGATTTTATGACAATTTTTGTTTTTTCATCCAATAAATTCATTATACGGTCCTTAATTTTGTAATCAACTGTATATGTGCACGATTTTATATTTACCATCGCTATGAGAACTTTTTTATGTAATTGCCTACGATAAACTGGTTTATTAAAATATTTATATAATCGCTTAACATCAAGATATAAACTAACTGTAAATAGGGAAATATCCCGTCGAGCACTTGACCCAGGATCGTAAGTATAAAATCGCGCTTCTTTAAGCGTAGTATAATTTGTCATGTATAGCGTTATATTTTTGTGTTTTTGGTTTCCCCGTGCCCTGTATATAACTAGTTTATTATCTGTGCAAAGAAGAGTTGTCACAGCCGCAAAAGGCATATCGATAAACTTATATATAGGAACCGGTATGCGGGCCTTACATGCGTGCCATTTGAGCAAATAGGAATAAAGATATCGATAATGATACCTCGATGTTAGGGCAAACCTACATTGATATCGCGGCAGAAGCCCGCTTGCAATCAGCTGAAGAATTTCGTAAGGTAGCGCATCCATTAGAAGAGAAAAAGAATAATCAATTTTACACAAATATTCTGCGCAGATGATCGCACGATGTCGCAATATCAAATGATTCGTCATCTAATAATCTTGACATATATGCTTTGACTCTGGTATTATTTATATATGGCACCGAGCGCAAGTTTACAAGCGCAAGAAGAAATTTCTTATGTAGGTACTTGCGATAGCTAGGCTTAATTAAGTATTTATGATATAACCATGCATTATAATAAACAATTGTTGAACTTATGTATTGGCAACCATTTACCGTTTTATTATGTATATGATCATCTAAATGTGTTTGTAAACAAGTTATGAAATCCATAATCACCAGCGATGACAAACCATGACCATTTTTAAATAACACCTTAAACGTTTCATAGCAAATCATCCTTTTTTCTATCAAAAGTAGCGATCTGGGGATATTTCCGGGGCCTATTATAAGCTTCCATTTAGGGGTCGCTATGTTGTATTTTTTAGCATGCCAGCGCAGGAGATCATTATAAATGTTATCATAGCACCATGTTGATGTGATGGCAAGCCTGCATTGATAGCGTGGAAGTAGAAATGATGATATATGTTGGATAATCTCGGTAGGAAGGTGATACATTTACTATCCAGCGCCTGAAATCAAATTTTGATCAATCATCGTCTTCAGGGCCGTATATAGAACCGTATACAGAAGTCACCGGAGTATATTTATTTGACCGTACGAAATTTCTCATATCAGATTCGTCTAATTCTTCAGCTATTCGATGAAATATTAACTTCTTGCTGGTTAACATGTGCAACAATGGATGCCTCGATTGCACGTAATATATAAGTACATTAATATGCACATAGGCGCAATACCCCGATAAGATATCTATTTTGAAGTCGCCATCAATGCAGTGTATTGCGCCGATGAAAACATCTTCTATACCCCACTGGCCGGGGTATATTTTTTGCAATGTGGTAAGATTATCCGATCTTAAATGCCCGCAGTACAACTCATATATAACTAATTTTTTATTTCCAGAACATTGCAAACGTGACGCCGCGCATATACCCCTAGTCCAACATTCGTATTTTGGCACCGACAGCGCATCCTTACGGGCGTGCCAGTGCAACAGATCAGTGTAAAGATATCGATAGCAGTGTTTAGACGCCAGAGCAAGCCTACATTGGTAGCGCGGTAGAAGACTGCCAGCAATCAGCTGAAGTATCTCATAAGGCAGCAGTGTTAAACTCATTATACTCATAAAAAATTATATTCAAATATAATATCGCATTGAACGCGTATATGAATTAGATTTTACTAATTTCTTTTTATATTTCTTAAATTCCAAATTCATAAGTATTCGCCGTAGTATCTTAGGATCGAGACTAAGTAAAGGATGTTTTGATTGCCAATAATAAATAAGTACGTTTTTATGCGCATACTTACATCTTGTTGATAATATATCCGTACTAAAGAAATCATCAAGACCATAAATATTAATTCTATAAGTTTCTATGAAACTATGTATTTTACCATCAATTGTGCTGAGGTGAATTATCGTCGCTAACAATGTTGTAAGGTTATACGCCCCAATGTTATAAGTATTTTCATAAATAACTACCTTTTTATTTCCAGAGCATTGCATTACTGATAAACCTTTTCTACCCTTTTTGCCTATAGTTTTATAGCAATATTTAGGGACTGGGATCAGGGCCCACTTTGCGTGCCAGCGAAGTAGCGGAGAATACAAGCAATCGTAATAATAACATGATGTGAGGGCGAGCCTGCATCGATATCGCGGCAAGAGATTGTCGGCGACTATATGAAGAATTTCGCAAGGAATTAGATCCATTATGTATAAAAAAGAATAATCAAATATAAACTATTCAAGCACATCAGTTAGGTATGGATGTACTTCATATCTGAGTGTGTCGCGCGACTCAGCCGGTAATCTACGCATTATGCGCCTTAAAACGTAAGGTGGTAATGATAACAGCGGCGATAAACGCATACATACAAACTTAATAAATAATTCACGTGATAGATATTTATAAAATCCATCGATTAATTGAATACCATGCGTCATAGGAAAGGGAAATTCAGACATATTTGCATTAATCATATATACTCTTCTATACGCGTCATTTATAACAATATTTGCCATAGCTATCGAACGTATCTCTAATAATGGTACTTGCATACAAGTAGCATTTGTATGTCCTATGGATGCCGTGCAAAAATCCGTATTATACATATTAATATTACGATTGTATCCTATAACGGACATTTTATCAGTAACTATACGATATTTAGGAATCTCGATAACGGCTCGTTTTGCATGCCAGAGTAGCAAATCAGTGTATAAGTACCGGTAACACCATTTAGATGCAATTGCCAGCCTACATTGATAGCGCGGGAGGAGCCAGGTGGCAACCAGCTGAAGTATCTCATAAGGAAGCAGCGTTAAATACATTATCAATGTTTAGTATGCTCCTTCAAATTTGAATTGCATCCTGATTGTTAAAATGAGCTCAGTGTATTTACCCGTGGAAATGCAAGACGCAATCTTATATTGGATAATAAGTCCAAATAACGCCGTAAATTGCATGTTAGTATGTAAATTATGGCATGCTATTATAAGACGCTATAGCGCCACATTTGGGTCCCGTGTTACGCAAATAGATTATCATAGGTTGTTTCCTTTATATAGCGCAGCTTATAATCATGAAAATAGGGATTCGCTAGATATAAAAGATTTTAATAAGTTGCCTGGATACGAATACGCACTGCGCTTGTTATTTAACCACTCTATAAAAGAGATATACAATATATGCAAAGTGACTACAGAAACAAAATGTTCTGCGCTATTATCAGAAGCGTTAGGCCTCAGTGTGCGTATATTAGGTTACCAATCAAATGAGGGATTTTCGATTGTATTAGTGTTAAATAATATGAATATTATGTACGTGCAAAGGACAAAAATAGTATGGGCGATTTATGGTATGAGAATGGATACCGATAGGGATACTGTGTTTAAAAAAACTAATGAGAATGCTGAGAATGCTCTATTTGCGTCTTACTTGAAGAAAAACAACGTAAAGTTGCCCCCAGAAGAAGCACTTGAGGCAATTTATTCGATCTTAGATGATATATTAAGTAATGTTACCTATAAAGGGCCTCAAATATATACACGCTTGATATAGCAAAATCATTATCATTCGGGTATATCATTCTCTTTATTTTTTCAATTGCGCGATGTGGAAGGCGTAATAAGGGATTTCGCGAGGTGAGATACATAAGCAATGGCATCTTATGTATGTATTTATAACATCCGGTTAATATATTTGTGTCGTGTAAAATCATCCGGCATATATGCGTCATTACGCGCTCTGTTAACTCCCCTCGCGCCTCTAAATCCTCTCCGTATTCCAAGGTATATTCTATATCAATTGTACCTAATGTTGTAAGATTTGCAACGCTTAAACCGTGAAATGATAAGTCGTATAACACCAGTTGCTTATTAAATTCTATAAGGGAAACTTTTTCCGTATGCTTATATCTAGGCACTGACAAAGCGCTACATTGGGCGTGCCAGCGAAGTAGCGGAGAATACAAGCAACCATAGTTTTGTCGCGATGTAAGGGCGAATCTGCATTGGTAGCGCGGCAACAAGTTCCCAGCCACAAGCTGAAGGATTTCGCAAGGGAGCGACTGCATAGATAATAGATATAATGTAAAAAAAGAAATTCAATATTTATTAATATGTTATACTTGGCATATACGGATGTATATTTTTGAGCATTTTAATAGTTTCATACGGTAATAAACGTATTATATTGTATAAAACATCGCGTGGTAATGATAATAGTGGTGATATCCGGATGCTTGCATATTGCGTAAATATACTCCCTCTCATGTATTTATAGAATTCATCAAATATATTAAATCCAAACTGTGTATAGTAAATATAATAATTATATGAGGATCCTGGTTCTGTGTAATATTCTTTTTTTATTGCTATTTTTCCGCGAGGTTCATCTATAACAATACTAGATCCTGAAAAATTACGTATAAATAATAACGGTCTATACACGCGATATCCATGTGCTGAAAAGTATTTAGAGTTATATTGAATTACCTTATTACTATATCCTAATAACGACATTCCAGTAGCCACCATGCGATGTGTAGGAATTGAGATAGCGGCCTTTTGGGCATGCCATTTGAGCAAATAGGAATATAAATATTGGTAATGATGTTTAGACGTGAGGGCGAATCTACATTGATATCGCGGCAGTAAGTTGTTGGACACTAGCTGGAGAATTTCGCAGGGGAGTAAACTAGTTAAATCCATAGCAGATGGTGTATAATGTAAAAAAAGAAGAATCAAAATTATTCCGTTTACCATGTGCGGCCGAATAATATTTTTACACCCGCAAGATACATTGTTGATCTCGCAAGATTACTTTTATCTTCATTATTTAATTTTTTAAGTAATTTCGTAAGTATAGGCCACGGAAGAAGAGTCAGGTAATTACGCGAATCGATATACATATGCAAGGATGATTTGTTCATATATTTATGAAATCCCGTAAGTACATTAGACCATGCTATGTATTTACACACAACTACCATTTCCGCAAATCCCATTTCATAATGTAAATATTCCGGGCCTTCATAATGACTACCAGAGAATATATTCCACATATGCGTTAAATTATGTATATAAAGGCGCCCTTCTCCGTGACTTTGGTTGCATAGCACTACCTGGTTATTAAATTCTATCACGGAGTAATAATTATCATAGTTATATCTTGGCGGCGCCAACAGACGCCATTTTGCATGCCATCGGAGCAAATCAGTATACAAGTACTGGTAACACCATTTGGACGCCAGGGCAAGCCTGCATTGATAGCGTGGAAGGAGCCAAGTGGAAATATGCTGAAGTATTTCATAAGGAAGCAGTGTTAGACCCATTTATATAAAAAAAGAATATTCAAATTATGTGACTAATATGTTCGCATGAATTTACAACATTATTAGTATTGTCATCGAACATTGACCTGATAGTTGATTTTATATTGTTGTCAAAATCTTTGTAGAATACCAATTTCATGTTTAAATTCGCTATGAGAACGTCTTTATGCACACACTTGCGATATTCATCTATAGCAATAATAGATTCGTAACGACTCGCCTCTATATACGCCCCGTGAGTGTCCATTGGCATACGTTCTATTGTAAAGTTCCGTTTATATGAGTGATCGCTTATTGATAAATACGTATTGTTTGTAAGGTTAGTAACGATCAACCAATCATTACCGGCATTATAAAATCCATACCCATACGAGAACACTTTGTTATCGATACAATAAACAGACTTATCAAATACACTTTCGCATTTAGGAGCCTGAATTGGCGATATTTTTGCACACCACCGAAATAAATCGCTATATAAGCTATTATAGTGTTTATAATAGCATTTAGAGGTCATTGCAAATCTACATCTATATTTCGGCATGAGATTATCTGTTATTATATCAACTACCTCAATAGGGAGCGAATCCATTGAAAGATAAAAAGAATAATCAATTTTATTTAAGAGTAAAATAATTCATTTATATGTATACAAACCGTAGTTGTTAGGCCGCCGTAGGGTATTGAATAATAAATTTTTTTTCGTATATCATACGGACATTGCCATATAGGTTGTCGTAAATTTTCAAGAATTGTGATGCAATTTATGTGTAATATATTATAATACTTACGTAATATGGGTAATTCTTCCATATTAATTGAAAAAGTCCAATATAAAACCATTTGAAGCATCGCTTTAGAATATGCTGGAGCGTTATTACCGTGTAACTTTCCATTGATATAATTGAGGTAAATTCCAGTAGTAAGATTAGAAATGCTGTATAAATTGCGATCGTATGAACGTATTATAAGGATCCTACTGGGGGAATATACCATGAATATCCTGATAGACGACATGTGCGGACCGCGGAGTGATTTATATATAGGAGGCGTCTGTCGGTGCCATTTTGCGTGCCATCGGAGCAAATCAGTATATAGATGCCGGTAATGGTGTCGCGACACCAGGGCAAGCCTGCATTGGTGGCGCGGGAGCAGCCAACTAGCGATTAGTTGAAGGATTTCGTAAGGAAGCAGTGTTAGATCCATTAACGGTGTAAAAAATAATTCAAATGTTATTATAACTCGCCTTCTAAATGCATATCTAGTAATATTAAATAATTACTTGACTCTAGAAGATTTCTTCTGTCTTCATCTGATAGCATATCTTCTATTATATTGGTTATTTCATATGATAGGGATAATAAGGGATTTCTTGAATTAATATATACAAGCAACGGTATCCTATGCAGATACTTATAACATCCTGTGAGGATATTTGTACCGTTTAATATATTAAGACATAGATCATACGCATAATCCGTATCCATTGTGTATAACGTGTTGGGGCTTTCAATTGCTAGATTGAAATCAATGGGATTTATGTGCCCTTTCGTGAGGTTATTTATATGCAAAATGTAGGGGCCGTGCGGGCCTGAATGTTCTTTTCTTTCATGCAGTATTAGTTGTTTATTAAATTCAAGCAATGATAACCTACCATCATGCATACACTTGTAATTTGGGGGCTTTATTGGGCGCGATTTTACATGCCAACGCAGTAAATCGTTATATAAATGTTGGTAATGATGGCGTGATATTAGAGCAAATCTACATTGGTATTTGGGAAGGAGGCCCCCACTAATATGTTGAAGAAGCTCATATGGTAGGGAATTCATCGTTATCATACTGAAAAATAATATTCAAATATGTAAAAATGTACCCGGCGAGTAACCAAGTGCACCCCCTTTAAACCCGAATTCTACGCGAAGATACACGCTAGAATGTATAAAATTATGTCTATCAGCGGCATCCAACATTTTCATTACTCTTTTGAATACCCTACGTAAACTTAGCGGATGAAGGAAATTTATATACATAAGTAATGGCATTTTATGCATATATTTATAGTATCCTATCAACGCACGCGGTTCAGGTAGTTCATCATAAACATCCAAAACATTTATTTTGACTAATTCTCTTTTGCTTCTACGGAGGAATTGACTATTACTGTCAATATCATCATATAGATAAATCATTCGTCTTGTCGTTAAATTAACAATTTGTAGAGATGTGCGGCTAAGTCTTCTATATATTATTAGACGCTCATTTGATTCTTGTATGAGTATTTTTCTATATATTTTACATCTGGGGACCAGATGCCGCGCCATATGGGTGTGCCAGCGCAACAGATCGCTGTAAACGTACCGGTAACACCATCTTGATGTCATGGCCAGCCTACATTGGTAGCGCGGTAGGAGGCAAGATGCGATCAGTTGAAGGAGTTCGTAGGGGATTTGTTCCATTATGTGTAAAAAGAAGAATCAATTTCGGTTTAGGATCTGTATATATCAGCCGCATCTAGATACATACTTGATTCTATAAAATTTTGCCTATCAGTTCTATCTAAAAATCTCATTATCCTGCCGAGTAAATGTGGTGACATTGATAATAAAGGATGACGAGAACCTAGATATAGAATCAAGACAGTTTTGTCTATATATTTATAACACCCGGTTAATATATTTGTATCATGTAATGAGTAAAATATCTGCAATATATCAAATAAATCCATAATATTCTGACAATCGTCATCAAAAGGGCCTACTAAGCAAGCCATGAATCTATTTGTAAGGTCGTTAAAATATATGGCGGAGCCATACTGTTCATACAATACTAATTTTTTATTATGCTCTATTAAGGATATATTTTTATCAGCGCTATGCTTATATCGGGGCGGCTGAATATATGCCGCACGAGCATGCCATCGCAACAAATCCGTATATAAGTACCGGTAACACCATTTGGATGTGATTGCCATCCTACATTGATAGCGCGGAAGAAGCCAACTAGCGACTAGTTGAAGGATTTCGTAGGGGATTCGTTCCATTATGTGTAAAAAAGAAGAATCAAAATAAAAATTCTTCTAAATAAATACTTGATTCTATGAAATTTTTCTTATCGGTCTTATTCAACAACCTCATTATTCGATCAAGCAAACGTGGTGACATTGATAATAGAGGATGACGAGAGGCTAGATATAAAATCAAGATAGTTTTGTCCATATATTTATAACAGCCTTTTAATATGTTTGATTTACTTATTGTATGGTAAACTAATGCCATGCCATCATGTTTGTTCATATTTGTATATTTTGTGTAGGCATCAGGGTTACCTTTTATGAACTTTAGGCGATTATTTGTGAGATCACTAATATATAACCATTCATCGCATCTATCGTATAATATTAGCGTTTTATTAAATTCTAGTAAGGATAAATCCTCATCATCATTTTTGCCATATTTGTATCTTGGCGCTGCTATGGCATCCTTGCGGGCATGCCAGCGCAACAAATCAGTGTATAGATACTGGTAACACCATTTGGATGCCAGGGCGAGCCTGCATTGGTAGCGCGGAAGAAGCCAAGTGGCAATCAGTTGAAGGATTTCATAGGGGATTCGTTCCATTATGTAGTAAAGAAAAAGAAGAATCAAATTAGGAAAATAGCGAAATACGCGAGTGCTCGCAGCGAAGAAGAATCAAATTATTTATTCGAGAGGTTCGGTACCAATTATATTGTATTGATATTTGAACAAATTAGCAAAATACGAGTTTGTTCTCACAAGGTTTCTCTTATCTTGTAAATCCAATAACCCCATTATATTATAAATTATTATTGGCAATGGTAATGATATTAGCTTATGTTGTATATCATTGCACATAAGCAGCGGCATTTTATGCATATATTTATAGCAACCGGTTAGTATGTTTAGATCTAGCTCCAGAACAGCATGAAGTATATCGGCCATTGAAATGCTATCTAAAACATCTTTAGCGGGTGATACATCAGATGATGAGTATAAATGTGTAAGGTTATGTACAAGCAATTCGCGCGTGTATAGTATTATAGTATACATTACAATCTGTTTATTAGATTCTAGTAACGATAATTGCTTGTTACCGCACCTTCTATTTACCCATTTGTATCTTGGCACTGACAGCACATCCTTACGGGCGTGCCAGCGCAACAGATCAGTGTAAAGATAGCGGTAGTGGTGCTTGGATGCAAGTGCCAGCCTACATTGGTACCGCGGTAAGAGGCTGTTAGCAATCAATTGAAGGAGTTCGTGGGGAATTAGATCCATTATATGTAAAAAAAGAAGAATCAAAATTAGGAAAATAGCGAAATACGCGAGTGCTCGCAGCGTGTTGAGCCTGAGCGTAGCGAAGAAGAATCAAAATTAGGAAATAGTGAAATACGCAAAATACGCAAGTGCTCGCAGCGTATGTTGAGCCTAGTCGAAGAATCAAAATTCGTTAATAACGGCCGAGGTAAATAACGCTTAAACCTCTGCTTGACTTTATGAGATTATCCAAGTCTGCGTTTTCTAACCTGTGCTCGATATCGTAAAGTATGCTGGGTGGCAAAGAGGCTAATGGATGCTGTAAGCTAATATACGTGCGTAGGGAATTAATATTCATGTATTTACAACACTTTTGCAACATTTTTGATCTTACGGGTGATCTCCATAAATCTATCATGTAGTGGTGATCTAACACATTTTCATACGATACATATTTGTAAATATAATCAATAGTTATAACCCTCTCCTGTGTGAAATTAATAATTTCCAGCGAATCAAATGAATGATCGTACATAACCATCTGTTTATTAAATTCCCTTAATGATATTTGCACATACTTATTATATTCTAAACATTTGTACTTAGGTGCTGGCACGGCGGCCTTTTGGGCGTGCCAGTGAAGTAGCGGAGAGTACAAGCAATCATAGTTTTGTCGCGATGTGAGGGCGAACCTACACTGATATCGCGGTAGGAGACTGCTGGCGACCAGCTGCAGAATTTCGCAAGGTAGATGATTCATTGACAGTCAGGAACTTAATTCAAATTTGAAACACCCAACTGAATGTATCATGGATCTACCTGTAGAGATGCAATGGCATCAGTTAGAATATATAACCGATGTTAAAACCATTGCAAATGTGCTATTTGTCTGTAAATTATGGTATAGCATAATGGGAGAATTAAATAACAAATATCGACAGATGGTAAAGGCTAATATGCATAAACATACACATGAAATACTTTCGCTGCGTCATAATTCCCTTTCGCGACTACGATTTGGCGTTAAGTGTAAAGAAGATAAACATATGAGAATACGCAGCAAGCTTCAAGAAACTATATCTATATACATAAAAAGTGTGATAGGTAAATATCCAGCCGTATCCCCTGTAACCACATATGGGAGTAAACTGAGAATAAATATGTGCGGTGATGTATACCGTAGAGGGTGTGAAGTATTTATACGACGTGAAGGGTCTGTTCTCGTTGAATTTTGGGCATCTAAAAACATGTACAAAATATGCGATGCGGGGTTTAGGACAAACAAATTGATGGTTTATGGAGCACAAAGCGAAGGACGAATTAAAGATATGGAAATATTATTGGTGATGTTTAAAGGTATTTGGTTGCAATATTATTCCGACAAGTCATTAATCATATCATACGCATAAATTCGATTGTTTTTTGATAAATGATATCAGCATCACCCTCTATGTTCAAACGGCGTAATAAATCCTCTAAATTGGTTGTAGTAGCAGAAATGTGTTCATCTTCATAATGTATATGATTACGATTTAATCCAATTGCCATATTAGCGATTTTTACCTCTATATAAACAAAGTTGAGATCACGGGGATAATGATAGTAATTGAATTTAACATGCATCCCCCAAATATCACTTAATGTTTGTTCTATGTAGTTTATGGTTAAATCGGTTAACCTATCAAGATCTTTGAGAACCGTTTCTCCTTTATAGAATTTAATCTTAAGTACTGGGATAATCCTATCCAAACTGAACATTCCTAAACATGTTCTATTAACATAATTTAGTGGATACGCCACGAAAAGCGGTTTTATTAGCTGCTTATAACCGCCGTTTATAAGATAATGCGTATATTCACGCCCAAAGAGCCCCACACCAGCATTCCAATTTGAACACACCAGGCGACAGTTTCCAATATCGCGAAGGCGACCAAGATAGGAAACTATAAGCGATATTAATTCAAATGGCAGATACATATGTTTGCACCGTGAGCAATCAAATTTTGAATACAGATTATGTGAATATAATGGATAATTTCAGCATAAATTTCCCTGAGCTGGTAGACTATATTTTATACTACACGTACATTAATGACCGAGTGGCGTTTTCCATGGCGGCAAAACAGTATCAGAAATTTTACCCTAAAGGATTATCTAAATGGCGCCAAGGGATGCTAGGAGTTATATCTGATATTGGTAGTATAGATTACAGGATTGAGAACGAAGGCAAACGCACATATAGAAAAAAACGCAGTACTGTAACTTATACATTAGACAAATTTACGGATGGAGAGTATTTGTTAATTAGTCGCTGTTATCGCGGAGGTTATATACATACGACTAATATTTGGCCAAATGGAAAAATGCATAGAAGTACCAGGTGGACCGATTCATATTCGCGGATACTATTATCAAATGAATATCATGTATCGTGTTAAAATAATTGATTTTTTATATTTGGATTAGAAATGGTCTCTATAGATGACATACCGAATGAAATATTGTCAATCGTAGTCAAAATGGCGTATAAAGTGCCGTCAGATAAGTACAATATGATGCGCGTAAATAGGCGATTTTATGCGCATAGTTGTCGACTAACGATTGATATCGCTGATGATATCTTTTATGATTCTTTAGAGGCGAATAAATGGCTGATTGACGCCTGTCGTAAGCGTATCGGTATGTCATTTGAGCGCATGTTATCTCGTAAGAAAAAAGAAGTTATGCTTACGGGTCCCGTATATATAGATATTGTTACTGGTAACATAAATTTAAGATTTGGAGCGAAGTATAATTGTATACGCTCTTATGGGCATAAACCAGATATCATCAGTATTTTCTCACTTCCGCATGCAAAATATCCAACCGGTGAAATGATAGAATATGCACGTATTGTGATACCGGTAATACGTTTTATTGTGGCAACTTTTGGATATAATTTTATTCTTAAGGACAAATATATAGTTTAGTCGCCTAGTAACCTAACTGATCAAATAATGTTGAATTTATAATATCCAAATATTCATGTGATAATTGTAGTATACGACGCGATTCATGCGGTAGATTGCATGATATTTTATATAGTATATGGGTCGGCAATGATAATAACGGCGATAATCGTATACTTACATAATATGTAAACCAATACCCATCCATATATTTGTAAAATCCATCAAATATACCCACCCCATGCCGTGCCATACTTTTCTCTATAAATGTCACTTGATAATCATATAAACCATCATATTTTCCAATAAATCCATAGCCATTCAGCGTCAGGTTGGCGTAACCAACTACATTATTTATAAACCTATAATATAATACTTTTTTATTATATTGTATTATGGAAATACGGTTATCTAAATTGCGGACTAATGGGGTGCGGATCTGGGTCCACTTTACGTGCCAGCGGAGCAAATGGGAATATAGATGCCGGTAACAGTGTCGTGACGCCATGGCGAATCTGCATTGATAGCGCGGTAGGAGATTGCCGGCAATGTGTTGGAGGAGTTCGTAGGGAAGTGAGTCCATTATTACTGGATGTAAAAAATAATATTCAATTTATAATACCGGCAATCCATAAATTTATCATATCACCGGGTGATAAGTAGGTTGTTATTGGTGAAGTATCAGGTAGCAAGAATATAGGCTGTTGTGTATTTATATACATTATTAATATGTTTTTAGACAGATATTTTAAGTATCCATCTAATATTCTAAACCTTCTATAATGCATCAATACGGAATTATGATACAATGTATGCATAATTTCATTAACGTGATCTACGCGCATTTGGGACACACGTGATGACGTAACACGAAAATTAGTTAAATCGCCTATGTGTAGTCCTATTTTAGCTTCTATTATAAGCACACGAGGGCGTATTACGAGCACCGTTATCGCTTTCTTACCAAATGTCTTTTTTCTGTAATAAACATTATGAATCGGTACTTGAATGGCGTCTTTCTGGGCGTGCCAGCGAAGTAGGGGAGAATACAAGCAATCATAGTTTTGCCGGGACGTAAGGGCAAGCCTACATTGACTGCGCGGAAGGAGACTGCCAGCAATGTGTTGAAGGATTTCGCATGGGAGTAAACAAGTTAAATCCATTAAGTCCATATGGTTAGTTAGCTGTCTAGCTAATCAATTTTACACGGCGTATGTGGAAACGAAACTGGTTGATAGCACATATCATTATTTTTTACAAGAGTTATAAAAACCCAGCAAGATGAATCATTTATATTATCGGCGAAATCGGTGCCGTATACTACTGTAAGTATTTTACTAGGGGTAAATTGTATGTACGCTTTACCCATATCGTAATTTATAACAAAACAAAATACCCCCTTGAGTCCAAATAATATCGTTGAGTCATATACATCAGTCATATATTTCATTATTTCTTCGCGAAAGATGCAATCTTCGACCTTTTTTAAATGCATGAGGGGAGATTTACCACTTTTTGCCAAACTACATACAAGATCATAATCGGGAAAATCCTGCGAGGGGTAATCAATCGAGAACTTAGTATCTATACTATTGAATATCTGTAGCGATATCGGCGCATCATCTTCATGATCGCAACCCGTTCGGTAACTCTTCGCGATTTTATGTATTCTTTTTTGCACTTGCTCGGGTAGCTTAGGGACTGCATTTAGGCCATTTTTTAGGAACCTTGCGTACGTTTTTGTGTTATATTCCCTACCCAATGATATAAAAGCCCGGTATCGTGCAACTTGCACCTCATCGCTTAATATTGGCACACCTACATATTGATCTAAATGCGGTGAATAAGGCTTAATTTCCGACAACCTAGATAAAAAAGTAGAATCCATTTATTGCCTTTATTATCATAGTGGTTTATTTTTAAATAATATCATCACCATCTAGCAGTGTTCAAATACGTGCAATAGCTCACCTCACGCAAAAGACACCAATCCTCAAAGTCAACATACTTAAGTATGTCGATAAGTATATTATTTGGGAGCTTATTTAGACGATTCATCTCACTTTCATATATCACCAATAACAGTTCTTTACTTATGTGCGCATAGAACCCCTTAAAGAAATCCTTAATGTCAAGAAGATAAGATACTAAATAATCCTCACAATCAATAATTTTCTTCGGTAATTCAATCACTGGCACCTGGTATGTCTCCATAGTTGTTAAATTATAAATTTCGATTTCATCACCACCGCAATTGAATGATCTATATAATATTAACTTACCCAGTGGGTTAATTTCTACCAGCGATTCCATTTTGCTATACGCGCACTTAGGGACTGAGATCACGGCCTTTTTGGCATGCCAGCGAAGTAGTGGAGAGTACAACCAATCATAGTTTTGTCGCGATGTAATGGCTAACCTACATTGACTGCGCGGCAGCAAACTGCTAGCAATGTGTTGAATGATTTCGCAGGGGAGCAACTCCATAGTATTGTAAAAAAGAATATTCAAAATTATTATAAAAAGGCGGTTTTTGTACTAAGATAATAACTAGATTGATGGTAATTTACTCTATCTTCTTCGGACAATTGCCCAAATATATTTCGCAATACATCAGATGGTAAGCCTATAAATTGACTGCGGGATTGTGAATATAATTTGACAACCTTTCTATGCGCAAGCGGTATAATATATTTAGGCATAGATTCAATGTAAGCATCAATATAATCTACCATAGTGGTTTTATTGATTTTACCTATTATAATTACAATAGGCGCGCCTGCAAATATCCTAACTCGTTGACGTTTTGTAAAATTTTCTACAAATATGCAAGATCGGCGTTCATTATTCGCCGTCCTGTAAACTACCACGCAGTTATTCACATGATATACCGATGAACCTCCATCTTTGGTTAGGTGATATATTGTTGACTTAGGAGCGGGAATTAGGGCCCGTTTTGCACACCAGCGAAGTAGCGGAGAATACAACCAATCGTAGTTTTGTCGCGATGTCATGGCAAACCTGCATTGACTGCGCGGAAGCAAACTGCTGGCAACATGCTGCAGAATTTCGCAAGGGAGTAACTCCATGGATACTATAAAAAAGAAGAAGATTCAAATTTCCCAAATGTTAGATTGCATCAAGTTATACCTATCTTCGCTATTTAATAACATACATATGTCGAGAATCATTGTGAATTTTAAAGTATATATAGGATTTTTGCTATTTACATATTCTAACAATAAGACCCTGTTAACATATTTGCAACAGCCGGCCAATATATCAAATTTTGCATAATGTCTGAAGCAGTCAAATAGATATAATTTACGTATTTTATAAACATCATATTTATATTTTCCATATTCGGTGGAATGTTTATGGGTTAAATCCTCCGCCATAAATGTGTCATTATTATTCATAGATAATAACAACACGCGAAACTCGGTTGATGTTGGTACTAATACCACGGATATAGATGTTGTATATGAATATATATTGTGTTTAGGAAGGGGAATTAGGGCCCACTTTGCGTGCCATTGGAGTAGTGGAGAGTACAACCAATCGTAGTTTTGCTGGGATGTAAGGGCTAGCCTGCATTGACTGCGCGGAAGGAGGCTGCCGGCAATGTGTTGAAGGAGTTCGTAGGGAATTTGATCCATGATTATATGAAAAAAGAATAATCAAATATATCGCCATGATGATATATTTCCGTCAGGTACTGGCATCCTGTTTAAATTATCGTCGTATAATTCGTATTGTTTACCGTGATCATTTGTAGTGATAATAACTTTACACATACCTCCTATTCGCTTATATTTGTATAAATTATGCTGCTTAGGTTGTTTGCCATCAGCTTTAACCCATCGACTACGAACATACCAATTATGCGGTTCAATGGGCATTTTTATAGTCGTTGATATAGTTAAACTTAAGTAATTCATTCCAAGCGCTTTGCTATAGATATAGAAATATGAACAGCCACCCTCACGTATGCTCATTTTATCTCTTATAGTTACATATTTTATTCTATTTATGCTGTCGACGGTTGATTTGAATAGTTTTTTGTGTGCGGCGAGTGCAAATTTTACTTGTGCAGCGGCCTCCAATCGCCTATCGATACCAAATATACATGTTAATGTGTAGTATGCATGCGGGTTTTGCAGCGCGATAATGTTGACAATTTCGCAAGGGAGGTCTTGCATTTGATTGATATAAAAAAGATGATTCAAATATTTACGGTATAATCATTAAGACCATACGGCTCGCCGAAATATAAAGTTAAACATGAGAGCACGAGACATATCGCCGCTATCACTATACCAACCCCGAATATTGATGAAATAATGTAAACTTCAGTATAATCCGGCGGGCATCCTTCGGCCGATGTTACGTCCCCGTTAGGGCATCTAGAGGCGTGTTCAATGCACATATTTCCATTGCTACACCAAGTGCATCCGCAATGTGATACACATCCATCTTTAGTATAGTATCTGCAATCTGGCTGTCTATCTGTATGGTATACTACATATATAGGTATTAATACGGCTGACATCACAGCGAATGCTAATACGACCATACACGAGAATGGTATACATACTTCAACTGTATCTCTTACGTTATAAGTATGCATTTATGTTGACTTATACTAACGCCAGATTTCAAATTTACTTTATCAGCCACCACATATAATAACAAGTGTCCGTCATGCTACCCCGATCATTTTTATCTAATTTTTTATATATTTTACGCAAAATAAACGAGGGTAAGCTCATCAGCGGATTTTTTGTATCTATATGATATCCGATAACGACACTATGCATATATTTGTAACATCCGTTGAGTATGTCCAAACTTTTATAATATCTTAATAATATCAATATATCGTCGATGGTCATTGCGATAATAGTATTATGACCGGTTATTTTACAAGTTGTCAGAGTTGTTAGATTAAATGCACATAGTTGTTTATATATTTTTGTAGTTTCATATAACACTATTTTTTCGCCTGTTTGGATCACGCACAATGTTTCATTGCCATATTTTTTGTATTTATGCTTAGGCAATGATATAGCATCCTTACGGGCGTGCCAGCGCAACAAATCAGTGTAAAGATACCGATAGCAGTGACGGGATGTTATGGCTAGCCTACATTGACTGCGCGGAAGAAGCCAACTGGCGATCATCTGAAGGAGTTCATAAGGAATTTGATCCATGATTATATTAAAAAAGAATCCCAGAGTCTAAATTACTAATGTTGCGGCGGCGGTAAGAAGTATTCTTGTTATAAATAATTTAATCGCGCCTAAAATACCATTGGATTGCATTGGTAAACACTGATTGGTTATATCTATATCAGTATGCTTGCATGTTGTAAGATTATATGCGCGCAAGCCATCCGCTTCTGTATGCTCATATAGAATTAATTTCCTATTTGCTTTAACTACAGATAACTTCGCAATCGAATTATATCCGCACCTGGGTACCTCAATAGAGGCCGCACGGGCGTGCCAGCGCAGTAAATCAGTATAAAGGTAAAGGTAGCATCGTTTAGACGTAAGGGCCAGCCTGCATTGATAGCGCGGCAGGAGCTGGTGTGATACGTATTGCAGGAGTTCATGCGGGAGTGATTCCATGTTGGGATTATGTAAGATAAGGATATTCAAAATTATAAAAATAGAGGTCTGGTGAAAAATGTAAGATAAGGGTTAATTTTCGTGAAATTCTCCCTGTCAACGCCAAATAAATATCCGTCAATATGCTGGTATGTTATATCATTCAGCAAAAATATAGGTTGTTTGATATTTTCCAGTGCTAATAACATTTCTTTGCTTAAATTGCGCTTAAACGCGTTCAGTGCTTTTAACCCATTAGCAATACAATAATAGGTTATTACATCAAAAATAAGATTTCTAAGCATACCATCACATATTTCAAGTGTCGTATTTTTTGTTAAATTAATAAAAGCTATTCTACTACCATATAAAGAGTAAAATATTCTCGTATCATTTTCTGTTTCCAAAATAGAAGTAGTTATACGCATATTAAATGTATTTTCTGAAATTATGTATCGGGGGACATGAATAATATTCTTACGGGCATGCCAACGTAGTAGATCGGTATAAAGATAGCGGTAGCAGTGTTTAGACGCAAGTGCCAGCCTACATTGATAGCGCGGAAGAAGCCAACTGGCAATATGTTGAAGGAGTTCATATGGTATATTTTGCATCACACAACACTGATATATCCTTATTTAATAAGTATTTCTTTATATTGCGCATAATATGCGGTGGTAATTTTAATAAGGGAGATCCTCGTATAATGGCAATTTGCTTAAGGGTATGACTGCATATATATTTATAAAATCCATCAAACATGCAGGCATTAAATTTTTCCAAGAAATAATTAATATTAATACCGTGTGTACTTCCGATAAATTTCCCTATATGGATACGCATATAACCATCTTCTATTCTATAGATCATATCGCGTGATAAATTATGTATTCTGCAAACATATTCCCTGTAATTATATGTATAAAATGTCACAGCGCCATTAACTTCTATAAGCGAAAATTCTTCGCATTTGTATCTAGGAACTGGTATTAGGCGCCATTTTGCATGCCAGCGCAGCAAATAGGAATATAAATAGCGATAGCAGTGACGGGATGTAAGGGCAAGTCTACATTGATGGCGCGGAAGCAAACTACTAGCAACGTGCTGAAGAATTTCGTAAGGAAGCAGGCGTATTAGATCCATTTATCGGGAAAAAGAAGAATCAAAATTGGATATATCTAAAATATTCATGTATTTTATACATTCTAGCTCGTCGCCTGTTCACCATCCGTAAGATTTTTGCCAGGATGTGTCTGGGAAGAGATAGTAGCGGCGACATGCGTATTGAAGCACACATTATCAAAAGATCCCTGTCCATGTACTTATAAAATCCGTTGAATATATCGATACCATGCATCGCAACATCATTTATAACATATATACGATTTTCCTTAGAAATAACTACCGAAATATTCTCTTCGGGTTCATATTTACCTATATGAACAATATAACATTTCGTAAGATTATAAACATATGTTGTATCCCAACGATGGCGATAATATATCACCTTGTTATTATGTTCGCTAATAGATGACTTATCGGGCTTATATAGGCGATATTTTGGGGCCTTAAGCGGCGCCTTACGGGCGTGCCAACGCAACAGATCAGTGTAAAGATAGCGATAGTGGTGTTTAGACACAAGGGCCAGCCTACACTGATAGCGTGGGAGGAGGCTGCTAGCAATGTGCTGAAGAATTTCATAAGGTATTAGATCCATTTATTGGTAAAAAGAAGAATCAGTTATTTAGGAAATAGTGAAATACGGAAAATACGCGAGTGCTCGCAGCGTGTTGAGCCTGAGCGCAGCGAAGAACATTCTAAACGCTCATTAACCATGATATATAATAACAAGTTTTCTCTAAACTCGTCCGATCATCCCCACTCAATTTTGCATAAATACGATACATGATGATTAGGGGTAAGCTGGTAAACAAATTCCTTGTTTTCATATGATAATTTATACATTTTGTATGCATATACTTGTAGCACCCCTTTAGAATATTTTCATTCCTATGTAGTCTAAATATACTTATTAGGGTGTATTCAGGTATATCTGAGCGATTATTAAGTTCATCTACATCGGTCATCTCACACTTGGTAAGATTGAATGCATATAAGCCTTCCTCGGCCATATCTTCGTACATTACTATTTTTTTATTTACTTGAATTATAGACGTAAAATCTGTATTTTTATATTTGGGAATTTTATTCAGCGCCCACTTTGCGTGCCAACGCAGTAGATCGGTATAAATGTAAAGATAGCAGTGTTTAGATGCAAGTGCCAGCCTACATTGACTGCGCGGAAGGAGGCTGTTGGAAATCAGTTGAAGGAGTTCATAGGGCAACTGATCCATTTAGTATTGGGAAAATAGGATTCAATTTAGCCAGTTATGTTTTTGCATAATACATAATGCAAGAATTGGTAAAATTATACCTATCACATCCATTCAAATAATTACATACATAATAATATAGTTTAAAACTTAGAGAATGGACAGGTTTTTGCATGTTTATATACCAAAGTAATACAGTTTTGTGAAGATATCGATAATAACCGGCTAAAATATCAAGTTTTCTAAATAATTTTAATTCATAATGTAAATCATCATATTCCAATGTATCAATATAGCAATAATCATCCTCTTTTACATAGGCATAACGTGGATCATATGGGTAAATTTCGCTAATACTCTTATTAGTTAGATCCATTGTATTAAAACCTCTACCACCTCCGTGTATTATTAATACTCGGGGTTTCTCTGGCGTAACCAACATAGATATTATACGTTTTTTAGCTTGAAGTATTTTATGTTGCGGGATAGGTATTAGATGCCATTTTGCATGCCATTTGAGCAAATAGGAATATAGGTGCTGGTAGTGGTATTTGGACGCCATGGCCAGCCTACATTGGTAGCGCGGAAGGAGCCAGGTAGCAATATGTTGAAGGATTTCATAGGGGAGCAATTGCGTCAGATCCATATTAGCACCCTAATATTAGGTATAATTCACTATACCATTTCAAATTATAAATAGAGGGTTTGTCTAAAAATCCCATAATAATGTAGCATATATGGTATCCTAGGCGCGGTATTGATCTTAGATTTACCAACGCAAGAAGCATTGTTTTATGTAAATATTTACCGTATTTTTGAATAATAGGTAATTCGCATACATATAGATAAGTTTCACGCGATGATATATTATATTCAAAATAATCTGCTGTATAATCACGCAATATTTCAAAATTTACAGTTGTGTATTTTAGCGAACTGAAATTTGCCGAGAATAACTCGTCAATAACTGATGAAAGGGATATTTTATAAATCACAACCTTATCTCCTGTAAATATTAAAGAATCCGCACACTGATTATTATTTATTATATGATATTTGGGGACCCGGAGCGACACCTTACGAGCATGCCATTTGAGCAAATAGGAGTAAAGATAGCTATAATTGTACTTGGATGTCATGGCCAGCCTACATTGGTAGCGCGGTAGGAGCCAACTGGCAACTAGCTGAAGGATTTCGTAAGGGATTGAGTCCATTAACTAAAAAACAAATAATCAATTTAATCGCCGGGAGTATTCGGGCTTAAAGTACATTAGATAGAACATTAGTAAATCCTTACGGACATAATCATAACAATTAGCAAGTATATCTATTTTATGATACGCCTCAAAATGCGTATTCATTTCTGAAACATGCATGTTTTTGTCATAAATTGTTTGTTTACCTATGCGATGGCAACGTGTGATCATAGTTGTACGCATACTTGTTAGATTTTCTATTGTAAATGTTATTATTCTACGGTATAAATTGTTTCGAAATATTAATACGCGTGGTTGCTCAGTTGGTATAACTAAAACTGATATAATTTGGTTTACACGCGGCAAATTTTCGCCATAGATATTATGCTGCGGTATCTTGTTAAGCGCCCATTTTGCGTGCCAGCGCAGTAAATTATCATATAAATAGTGGTAGCACCATTTGGACGCCATGGCCAGCCTACATTGATGCCGCGGGAGAAGCCAAGTGGCAATATGCTGGAGGATTTCGTAAGGAAGCAGGCGTATTAGATCCATAATTATGGAAAAAGAGTGTTTAAATTATTTAAACTGGTATTACTCTTACCAGAATCGATATGAATCCATCATGTACATCTCATGTTGTGTTAAATAATCATGATGTATTTTGTCCTTAATTTCATTACTTAATGAAAATATTGGATTTCGCATGTTTATATATAACAATAGCAAAGCTTTGCCAACATATCGATGATAACCATCTAATATCTTAAAATCTCTATAACGCCTAAAAGTATAATATATTTCGCCGTGATGTATAGCATCTACGTGGATCGCGTACGTATAATTAGGTCGCCCTATTTTAGTTATACGATTATTTGTTAAATTATATATTTCGCGGCGTTTTAATATCATTATGCGAGGGTGTTGATTAGGGGCAACCAAGACTGATATATCGTTGTATATCTTGTGTCGAGGCACTCTTATCGGCGCCGCATGGGCGTGCCAACGTAGCAGATCGGTGTAAAGATAGCGATAGCACCATTTAGACACAAGTGCCAGTCTGCATTGATGCCGCGGGAGAAGCCAACTGGCGACTAGTTGAAGAATTTCGTAAGGGAGCAGGCTTATTAAATCCATAATTACAGAGAAAAAGAAGATTCAAATTGATTGATCAATAAGACATGGTAATAGCTGAGAATAAATTGCGTCTATCATCCATATTCAATTTATCATATATACAGTTAAGAAGCTTGGGTTTTAGGGAGTATATAGGTTGTTGTATATTTATATAGGGGAGTAGCACGTCTCCATGAACATAGTTATAATACCCATTTAGTATTTTATACTTTCTGAATAATATAAATTCACGATTAACTTCCCAGTGGTAAAGTTCATCTCTATAACAATAGTGCGGATTATTAATGTCATTATCTGAACCGGCGACATTGGGGCCAATTTCATTATATCGCATCGTTGTTAAATTTTTTATATTGAGATCGTCCACAATGACATTCAGTAACCTAATACAGGGCTTTTCCGGCGTTATTATTATAGTCATAAATTTACCCTTTTTATGATATAATTTATAGTATATGTGCGGAATTGGATGCTTTTTTGCATGCCAACGGAGCAAATAGGAGTAAAGATACGTATAGTGATGTTTGGATGTCATGGCTAGCCTACATTGGTAGCGCGGGAGTAGCCAGCCGGCAACTAGCTGAAGGATTTCGTAGGGGAGCCGTTCCATTAATTAAAAAACAAATAATCAAATATTTAAACATAAGTCAAATGTGGATGTATTTCTTCTCTGAGGCTAAGTCGTATTTCATGAGGTAGTTGATATTTAATATGTGTTAGTATCTTATATGGTAATGATAACAGCGGAGACATGCGTACAGAGGCAAATGCTTCAAATACATCTCCGTGCATATATTTGTAAAATCCGTCAAATGCGCCGATTGGATGAATCAATGGTAGGCACTGTATTCGATATACACGTCCCTTATTTATTTGCTCTATTTTAATAGAGCGTGCCGAGTCGTTTATATAAATATACGCATAATTCGTTAAATTATGCATAACCAGCAGATGCATTTTTGGGCCGGGGTAAACATGTTCGAGTTGCTTTATGGTGGTACAAATAACTTTTTTATTGTATTCTCGCAGCGACATTTCATCGTTCAATACGTGGTACTTTATAGGCTTGATAAGAGTCCACTTTGCATGCCAACGGAGTAGATCATTATATAGATAGTGGTAGTTGTGCCTGGACGTAAGGGCTAGCATACACTGATATCGTGGGAGTAGCCAGCTGGCGACGTGTTGAAGGATTTCGTAAGGGAGCAAACGAGTTAGATCCATAATTACAGAGAAAAAGAAGAATCAAATTCGTTTTAAGTGTGGGTGCACTACATTACTGAGCATACGTATCGTATCCCAATCTAATTTGTTTCTAATATATGTTAATATATCAAGCGGTAGAGACAATAACGGCGATATGCGTATGGATGCAAATAGTGTAAATACATCCCTGTGCATATATTTGTAAAATCCGTCAAATAAGTGTATTCTATAGATCACCGGTAAATACTCAATATTCTCAAACCTGGCAATTATCTGTTTTGATACCACAATAACGCTTCCCGCATCATTTATGCTACCATACGCATAATCCGTTAAATTATGCATAGTTAATATAGATATAGAGCTCAATACACCGCGTGGAATAACAGCAAGGTATTGCATACTGGTACAAACAACCTTTTTATTGTATTCTCGCAGCGACATTTTATTGTTTATTATACGGCACTTAATAGGCTTAATAAGGGCCCACTTTGCATGCCAGTGGAGTAGATCATTATAGAGATGAAGGTAGCACCATTTAGATGTAAGGGCCAGCCTACATTGATACCGCGGGAGGAGATTGCTGGCGATCAGCTGTAGGATTTCATAGGGGGTTTGATCCATAATATTGGTAAAAAGAAGAATCAAATTTACGACACCATAGCGCGAATCAAATTATTTGTATCTGCATTATATAGGTATGTGTGTAGGTTTTTTAACATTTTACGATTTAGGGAGTATATAGGTTGTCGTATATTTATATACGTAACTAGTACATCTTTATCAACATGTTGATAACAACCAGCTAGAAAATCCAGTGTTCTAAATGTTTTAAAACAGTAATGTATTTCAATGCTATCCATTCTCCTCGCATGGCACATATTGTCCATATATTTAGCTGAATAAACCACACTAAAGTACAATTTTGTTATATTTTTCACAGATAAACTTCCGGAACAGTCTTCCATAATTATCACATTAGGATTTTCGGGCGTGACTAAGATGGATATAATTTTATTCTCATCCCGCGCGCATAAAATTTTGTGGTTAGGGACTCCTAACAGTGCCCGCCTCGCATGCCATTGGAGTAGATCAGTATATAGATGCTGGTAGCACCATTTTGACGCAAGAGCAAGCCTGCATTGGTAGCGCGGGAGGAGCCAAGTGGCAATATGCTGAAGGAGTTCGTAGGGGATTGAATCCATGAAATCCCTAAGTACAAAAGAATTCATCGAGAATCAAATATATTTTTTGCACAAATTTATCCGCATTTATACCGATGCAAGTTAGATAATGCGCAAACTCATCATTATGTTCGCCCCTGGCGACCATATAGTTTTTTCCTTGATATCTTGTAGAGATAAATGTCTTATTTACAATTATATGCCTGTTTATTTTATGAGGTAGCAGACATATAACAAATTGACCGCTAAAGATTCTAGACGATACTGAAAATTCAACCGATAGCGATTCCATTAACGATATACTTATTCGCTCTCCAATAATCCGATTACATACGATGGTAAAATTATCTATCTGTGTTATCGCATGAGTTGTACGTTTTTCGATTGCATAAAATCTCAATACATAATCACCAACTTTATTTTTTATTTCGCGTATGGGCGTATATCGGCCGCTGAATGCTACAATAGTAAGCGGTTTGTATGCAGGATATATTTTTTTATAGCAGGTAGTTTTGATACGATTTTCAAACTTGGAATCAATATCGTACATAATATCGCGCCATAGAGTGCAAACAAGCATGCAATTTAGGGCGCTATATGGATGTATGATCCAGTAAAGAATATATGTTATTATTTCAACTGGCAGTGCATCCATTATATTAGATAACTAGGAGAATCAATTTTATGGCGCCATAGTAAGATATTTATCATATACAATATGTAATTTTTTTATAAATTCCTCCGGCTCGATATCTATCCCGAAATACTTTAAATTTTTATTAAAGTGATCATTGTAGTCGCTGTGTATAGAAGTACCATCCATTTTCGGAATGACTTCCACATGATGTCTACCAACCTGTATTTTACAGTTGTCGATGTGGATATTTATATGTCTAAAATAAGTGATAAACCCAACCTTAATTACATTAATTCCTAGCATCTCTTCTAATTCCGCGCGAAGATTTTCCTTTGTCATATTTATACCCTTGATGATTATATCCACCCATTGCGGATGAAATCTTACTCGCATAACATCATACATCCGCTGCTTAGCGTAATGTATATAAAACCAATCAAGATCATATCGGTATCGATCAGCGATGAGTAGCGCCCGCGGGCGTCTCTTATATCCATATTTAAGAAATTCGCTAGTATGCATTTGTACAAAATATTTTACGGCGGATTGCCAATGCTTATCCACGTGTGCACATATTCCTATATCAACAGCCCTTGTGAAGAAACTGACAATGATGGCTATAATCTCAATTGGTAGATACATATTAATATAATCATTCGACTTTAAAAAGGATCTTAATACAAAAAGAGAAATCAATTATTCAAATTATTCAATAACTGGTTTATACACAATACGTATATTGTATATACATGCTAGTTCTATCTTTGTGAAACTGATATTTTTGTTAGTTAATATGATTGGCCCGTTGTATCTTATTGGATTCCAAAATGATCCTAACGTTACTGTAGTTATAATATCGTAGTGCGATTCGCCAAGCGAAAATAACGGGTCCTCTATTAGGTTTGATACTATAACAGTGCCATTGTCTATTTTAGCAGCGATGCTGGTATCAAACAGAACCATTGCGTCACAGATTATAGTGTACCCATCACAAGTCCATGAGCCTATAGATTTATACGGCTGTAATGTAATATCTGCGCCTGTAAACGTTATATTAGGGCACCAAGGTAAGGATGATGTTCCCGCTATACCTCCTACTAACAGAAATACGATTAGATACTGCATTAGATTTTATTATCCAATGATATACGTATTCAATTTTATCCCGTAGTGTATATACAACTTAAATATCCGCTTGCCTTTAGAAACATACATAAATCTTCCCATGATAACATATGCATTATTTTTTCAAGTATTTCCTGTGGCATGGATAACAGGAGATGTTTACCATTATAACAGACTATAAATGGTAATCTATTCATATATTTATAGCATCCGGAGAGTATATTTGTATCTTTTATCGCATAATATATTTCTACTAATTCCTCTGTACTTATTTTATCGCGATTATATCCTCCTTCAAGGGAAGTTTTATACAAAGTAGTGAAGTTGTTCACAACTAAGCTACTATCATTTAAATGTTCATATATCACTAGCTGTTTATTAAATTCAATTAAAGATATGTAATATGCACATTCATCGATTTGCGGTAAGTATTTGTATTTAGGGGGCGCAACCTGGCGCCATTTTGCATGCCAGCGCATGAGATCGTTATATAGATATAGGTAGTGGTATTTGGACGCCATGGCCAGCCTACATTGGTAGCGCGGGAGTAAATTATTGGAAATTAGTTGAAGAATCTCATAAGGCAACGCATCCATTTATAGAGAAAAAGAAGAATCAAAATTAGTAAATTAATACGAGACGGAATAAAAATGGTCGGATGAACGTTTTACATTAATGCAATCTTGTAGGCTTAGATATGGAAATACAAATTGATCTATTGTCATTGAGAATTTCAAAAACGGATTCATCATTCGCATGGTCAATAAAATAGCATTTTTATTCATATATTTATAATAACCAGCAAATATATTGAATTGGTAATATTCGATAACACTACGCAAGCGATATTCATTATATACCAATTTACAGTTATTTACGCGTATTTCATACATAGTCGTAAGATTTACGGTATATACGCCCAAATAACACTCGTCGCGCATAATTAATTTTTTATTATATTGCGTCAGGCTTAAACTATCGTACCTACCCTTGATATATAATTTGTATTTAGGAGGTGCAATCCAGCGCCATTTTGCATGCCAGCGCAGAAGATCATTATATAGATACCGGTAACACCATTTTGACGCCAGGGCCAACCTACATTGATATTTGGGAAGGAGCTGGGACGAAATTAATTGAAGAATCTCATAAGGAAGCAAATGTATTAAGTGCATAGCAAATTACCTGCTGCCTGCTGCCTGCTGCCTGCTGCCTGCTACTATAAAAAAAGAGGATTCAGTATTTATCTATTGACTTAATATCTTTATAAGTAGATATTCCACGTGCGTTTACTGTATATATTTTGATATGCAATGTTAAATGATCGATTAGGTGATACCTTTTAGGAATATTTATAGTATACCAATAACCAGTTAAAAAGTATATTCTAAGATTTCCATTCAGGTGTCTAGAGGACTTATCACCGCTTGCATGATAGTTATATCTAGGGACCGGTATAATATTCTTATGGGCGTGCCAACGGAGGAGATCACTGTAAAGATATCGGTAACACCACTTGGACGTAAGGGCAAGCCTACATTGATATCGTGGCAGGAGACTACTGGCAATGTGTTGGAGAAGTTCGTATGGTAGGTGGTCCATCCCAATATAATCTATCAATGTAAAGATGCATGACTGATTTAAGTTCAAATTTTATATTATATTTAATAAGTAATGTATATAACATGTTAGATGGGAGGGATAATAATGGAGATATGCGTATGGATGCAAAATAAGCAAATGTTTCGCTATCCATGTTTGTATAAAAGCCATCAAATACCTCAATTCCATATATAGCTACACAAGCAAATATAAATTCATGATTAGACGTTCCGGACAATATATGCTTTATTTTATTCATTCCAGCTCGGGCTATATGTATAGCAGTGTATGCCCGTTTGGTAATATTGTATATTGCTATATCAGCGGCCCCACCGCGCCGCCTAACTATTCCGATTAAGAAGCTATTTACGACCTTTATTGATAATTCACCGGTATTATGTAAGTAGTATTTAGGAGGCGCAACCTGGCGCCATTTTGTATGCCAGCGGAGTAGGTCATTGTATAGGTAATTATAGTGATGCTTGGATGCTAGGGCCAGCCTACATTGATATCGCGGTAAGAGACTGCTGGCGACGTGTTGAAGGAGTTCGTAGGGGAGGCTTTGCATCATTGTTGGCGGGAAAAAATATTCAAATTGTACCAATCAGCAGAATTAGTCACCGACAATGGCGCAAAGAAAGTTATTTGTATCAACTTTAGTGATATACCAGAATATATGTTTTCTTATATCGGCCGGTAATAACAATAACGGATGACTAAACCATCCATGCATTACGATACATTTTTTGTGCATATATGTATAACAACCGGTTAATATACCTGTGCACGTTACGAAACTTACAATACCTTGTATATCATCATTTGATAATTCGTAAGTTTGAGGCACATCGGATGCGAATATAATTGCAAGCAAGTTAGTAAGATCATTAACTACTAACTCGCTCAACATGTTATCACATATAATTGAGGCGTCATATAAGATAAGTTTATTGCGGCGCTCACTAACAGATATTCGTATGTATTTTCCATCTTTACATATGTCTATGCATTTATATTTAGGCAACCTTATCGGCGCCTTTTGGGCGTGCCATTTGAGCAGATCATTATAAAGATAAAGGTAGCACCATTTAGATGTAAGGGCCAGTCTACATTGATAGCGCGGTAGGAGCCAGGTGGAAATGTGTTGAAGTAGCTCGTAAGGTAGATCCATTGTTATTGATGAAAAAATAAACATTCAGTTTTGTGTTTAAAATACTGCCACGTGACTCGGCCAAATGCCAGATTCTCTTAAATTATTAGTGGATGGTATAAACCCGCTAATAATATGAATCAATCTGGTACCTAATGAGTATATAGGCTGCCGCATATTTACATATATCAATAACACATCTTTATGCATATATTGATAATTTCCGGCTAATATATCAAACTTTCTATATGGTTTGATGTCAAAATATATATCCGAAGTATCTATAATTCCGCATCTATATATATATTTATCGGCGTATTCTGACTCACATTCGGTAAAGCGCATATTAGTTATGTCTTTTATTTCAAATAACTCAATGTGCCACTGTTCGTAAGATATTAATAATATACGCGGAGATTGACTTGGTATAACCATTAATGACATGAAATTATGGCCATTGCGATTAAAAATCTTATGTTGCGGAACCGATATGGTATTTGTACGGACGTGCCAGCGGAGTAAATCATTATATAGATACTGGTAGTGATACTTGGACGCCAGGGCCAATCTACATTGGTAACGCGGCAGGAGACTACTGGCAATATGCTGAAGGAGTTCGTAGGGGAGTGAATTCATATTATATTGGTATTTGGTATCATTTTTCAATTTATTAATAATGGCCGTATAAAGCAAATAACATTTTTTCCGCATCCGTAGGGATAAGATACGATGATATTTTATCTAGTAGGTCTTTTGGCAATGATAATAACGGATGACTAAACCATTTATGCAGTACGATACATTTTTTGTGCATATACTTATAGCACCCATTAAATATACCAATACTAGATAAGGTTACTACAATAAATCGTAAATTAAGTTCTGATAAGTTTTGAAGGCTTGGTTTATTTGATATAAATGTTGTAAGGCGTAAATTTGTAAGATCGCAAAACATTATATTGGTTCCGATACCATACATAATAAGTTTACCACAGCGTTCGCTAATTGATAAATATCGATCATTTTTACACTTTTTAAATTTATATTTTGGGACCGGTATGGTGTCTTTACGGGCATGCCAGCGCAACATATCATTATACAAATAAAGGTAGCAGTGACGAGACGCCATGGCAAATCTACATTGACTGCGCGGTAGGAGGCATGATGATACTAGTTGAAGTAGCTCATAGGGGAGCAAACAAGTTAAATCCATTGTTATTAATGAAAAAATAAGAATCAAATTCGTAAAACACCTGAATGTAATAATATATGATCATTTTTAGGCGATAAGTTATTATTTATATGATTAAGTAATTTCCAATTGAGTGAAAATATAGGTTGTTGTGTATTTATATATAATAGCAATGCAATTTTGTGAAGATATTTATGATAGCCTGCGAATATTTTGAATTCTCTATACATTTTAAATGAGTTCCATAATTCCCCACCAACCATAACGTATGTGCGACATCGGATTGATCCGGTCATGGTAGTGTCTAGTTTAATTGTGTTGGCATACATATTAGTTATATTATCTATAAATAAGTTCCCAAAATAGTCTGTCAATAACATCACATGGGGTTTATCATATGCTACCAACATAGACATATGTTTATTACCATGTTTATAGATCTTATGGCGCGGGACTGCAATGGCGTCTTTACGGGCATGCCAGCGCAACATATCATTATACAGATACTGGTAGCAAAATCGCGACGCAAGGGCCAGCCTGCATTGATAGCGCGGTAAGAGGCTGGATGCGATCAGCTGTAGAATTTCGTAAGGGAGTGACTGCATTATCAGTATTGGGAAGAATTCAAAATTGAATTAACATACTGGGTATAAAAATGAGTAACGATTGTCCGATCTGCTTCGAGCCTTGCGTAATACCCTGCGTATCTATTCATAAGGATTCTGCTGCGGTTTGCAGACAGGCCGTCTGCGAGGATTGTATTATTAAGGCCGATAAGTGCCCCATTTGTAATTTGGAAAAAACAAATTATATGATAATGGCACAAAACATAAATTTTAGTGCGGATGTAAAATGCCCTAAGTGTGATTGGGAGGGCACTGCTTGCGCATATATGTGCACTCATGTATTATCGCATAGAGGTAATTAAGATCCGATAGCACTATACACATTGTATGTATCTATTCTATTAAGCATACCAATAATATAATTAAATATACCATACGGGAGTCTCGATAATATGTTGTTTACATTCATATGTATTAAAATGGCCTTTGTGTGCATGTGTTTGTAACACGCAAAGAATTTTGGATGATTGAGACTAGTACAACCAAATAAATTTTCCAGATGATGTTGTGGGGAATCTACAAACATAGTCTTAAAATAGCATCCTGTATTCACGTATACGGAATATAATTTTGTTAAATTTATAACTCGTAAATCATACGATTCATTAGATTCTCTGTTTTTTTCATATACACACCCATATAAGACAACCCTGCTATCATACTGCATAAGGGATCTATCATAAATAACCGAATAATCATCATATTTTATGCATTTGTGTTTGATAGCGGGAATTAGGGCCCTTGGCGCACCAGCGAAGTAGTGGAGAGTACAAGCAATCATAGTTTTGCCGTGATGTGAGGGTGAATCTGCATTGGTAGCGCGGTAAGAGGCCACTGGCAATGTGTTGTAGAATTTCACAAGGGAGCAAACAAGTTAGGTCCATTATTGATGGAAAAAAGAATTCATATTTTATAGTGCGTAACCAAGCGTGAAATCGTTCCTCGTCCCATTTTTTATACCATATATATACTTTGTCGTATATATCACCGGTATCAATTTCCTCAGTAGATTCATAAACGTCGATATAGGTCTTGCGATTTTTATTTTGTATTTTGAAAGACATTATATTGTAATTATAAGTACGCAATATTATATTTCCATCCATATTCGTAATGGATGCGTTATCTTTGCTATATACGCGATATTTAGGCGGCGTCTGTTGGCGCCACTTCGCGTGCCAGCGAAGTAGCGGAGAGTACAAGCAATCATAATTTTGCCGGGATGTGAGGGCGAACCTGCATTGATATCGCGGTAAGAGACTACTAGCGACGTGCTGTAGAATTTCGTAGGGGAGCAAACAAGTTAGGTCCATTGTTGATGGAAAAAAGAATATTCAATTTTCCTTATTGGAAATCAATACTGAGAGCATTTCTATTATCTTATCCAGTTTTTCCTCTACGGTGTCTTTTTTGGGTTCTTTGTATATCATAGGGATAGGTTCTTGAAGGGATTTCATTATAATATTCACTATGTCACTTAATGGGCATTTCAACATATCTGCTATTTCTTCACAGGATATTGAAGAATCCGTGTACAACGTTATTATATATTGATTACGGTAAAGTCTAAGTTGGACGCGTTCTATACTAAGTATGGCGCCTATTTCTTCCAGTGTTTTACCAGAATCATACAATTTTCTGAATTGGTTGAATTCACCCTTATTGTATTCTTCTATATATTCGGAATTTTTCAATAATACGCTATTTACATAATATGGGGTTTCTGAAACACATGATGCTATTTCCTCCATTGTATAGCCGGACACATGCATATCTATTATCTTAGCCTGGATATTGAGATATTTGGCTTCCATTAGCATGGTAGTGGGAATATTCATTTTTAAATATATGTATGTATAAACACCAAACATAATAAAATATGCATTTCAACGTCATCTAAATAATCTATTATATCAATAAGTATTTTTTCGGGTAACGAAGTTAAATAATGCGGGTTTCCGTAAAATTCAGACAATATACGCGACGCTTTTATATATAATCGCGTCAATTGATAATAATGCATTTTATAATACATATATGCATCTAGCCCTTCTCTTATATTACTATCTATCGACCGCACCTCACGTAATGTAAGATTTCTGATATACAGTCCATTGTTATATGTTTGTTCATAAAATACTATATGATTATTAAATCGAAATAATGTTGCGTGTGGATAGTTTTTATCCGAATAATGTTTTATAACCGGAATTATGTTTTTTTGAGCATGCCATTTAAGGAGGTCGTTATATAGGTACCGGTAGCACCACTTGGATGCCATGGCAAGCCTACATTGGTAGCGCGGTAGGAGACTACTGGCGACCAATTGAAGGATTTCGTAAGGGAGCGTGTTCATTATAACGTAAAAAATAAACATTCAGTTTTTGCAGTTGGTATGGTTAGCAGCTAGCACAATTAGCACAATTAGTATAATTAGCATGATATTTACATACCGCAAACACGTTCATACTCGAATATAGAAATGTATATGCATCATAACTATCCAAATGCTGCGTTATATTATCTATAATTTTCCCCGATAATGACGCTAGGGGGTGGCCATGTGTTAGATAAGCACTCAGGGGGTTTTTATATGCAGAGCGATTTCTAATTAACATGCCTATCATTGTTATATAAAAACGTATTATTCTAGGATCATTCAAATAATAACTATCGCGCGTATGTTTTGTACTTAAGTTCACATAGTAGTCTACGAAATACATCATACTGCGCGTTAAACGTCTAATTTGTAAAATATTTTTACGCGGTTCATCGCTATCATATATTACTAAATTTTTATTGAATACGAGCAGTGATAAGATAGGGTATTTTTTTCGTACATGATAAAACCGTGGAGGCCTAATACAGGCCCGCTTTACGTGCCAGCGGAGTAAGTCGTTATATAGGTAATTATAGTGATGCCTCGACGCCATGGCCAGTCTACATTGGTAGCGCGGTAAGAGGTTGCTGGCGACGTGTTGAAGGAGTTCGTAGGGGAGAGTATTCATTGGTAGTGGAAAAAAGAATTCAATATTAATTTACTAAATTTACGACGCACATACGTACATAAATTTGTCATTGGTGCTATTATCTATATATTCCAATACAGCGCGTGTTATCTCCAGTGGTATAAGATACGACGAATACATACTACGCGTAATGTTTATGTAGCCACGCAAGGTTTTTTTAGGCGCGATATCGACATTAGTATATGATGTTGATTCCCCCAATATACGTTTGCGACGAATTATTTCATTAATATTCATAATTGCACCATGACCAACGCCATCATGCAATGGCTGTATAATTCTATACACAGTATTGCTATCGTAGTGATCATAAATTACTATCATGTTATTAAAATGGATTACTGATGCGTAAGTCGAGTTTTCATGCGCATAAACATACTTTAGGGGCGTCACCCGGCGCCATTTTGCGTACCATCGGAGTAGGTCATTGTGCAAATAAAGGTAATGGTGACGGGACGCCATGGCGAATCTGCATTGGTAGCGCGGTAGGAGACTACTGGCGATATGTTGAAGGAGTTCGTAAGGGAGTAAACAAGTTAGATCCATTGTTGGTAGTGGAAAAAAAATAAGAATCAATTTTATACGTTAAACAAGTATTCTATAAACATATCCAACCTGGGTAATATTTCTGATTCATCTAGACTCGAAATCATGTCATATGATAGGTCATATTTTTTGAAATATTCCGATGCTGGTATATCCCCACAACTATTCATTTTGTCTATAAACATTACTTTTGACTTGTCCAAATCATACGTTATAGATAAGGGTTTATTTTCATAATTTATAGCTATAATCAATTCACGTAAGTGCAAGTTCAAGATGCAAATTCCTATAACAACATCGGGTATTGATAGCAATCGTTTAAATTGTCCATTTAAAATTCGCTTAAACATACGTATCCTAGGGGAATCGTCGACGTATACCAAATATCGTAAAAATCCCCCTTTGAATGGCGCAAATTCATTTACATGTTTATCATTAAGGTATCGCATAGCATCGTACCATTCTGTGCATACGAGCATCGCATTATTTATATATCTTATGTCGGTTACAAATGATAAAATATGTTCAACTATTTCATGGGGAAGAGCGTTCATTGTTTGTTGAGGATAGATATTAGATATTCAAAATTAAATAACCTGTGCGAATATATATCTATCTTCAACGCAATTATTATCCATGTATTCTAATACATCACTCAATATTTCCTTCGGTATAGAAAACAACGGAGCCCTAATACTACCTACGCAATGAGATATAATTTTAGAACCAGCGTATGATGCGGATTGTCCTAATATTAGTTTGCGACGAATTAAATTATTACGATTATACATTTTCAAAACTACATTGTGATGAACTTTATCACGCAATGATCGTATAATTCTATATATAATACCACTCGTGCGACATTCGTAAATTACTATCATATTATTATATTGTGTTATTGATGCATAAGTCGAGTTTTCATTCACATAAGTATATTTTGGGGCCCGTATTGGGGCCTTACGGGCGTGCCATTTGAGAAGGTCATTATATAGATACCGGTAGCACCACTTGGACACAAGGGCGAACCTGCATTGATATCGCGGTAGTAGACTACTGGCGACGTGTTGAAGAATTTCGTAAGGGAGTAAACAAGTTAGATCCATTGTTGTTAGTAGATTGGTAGAAAAAAATAAACATTCAGTTTTTCCGCTAGAAGTTATAAAGGTAAGTTAGATATGGGCTTGATAGGATAAATAATCTCATATCAGTTTCTGGTAACATACCTAATATATTATCAAAAACCTTCTCAGGTAGAGATAATAATGGATGTTTGCTACTGAGGTACATAAGCAAAAGTGTTTTATCTAGATATTTATAGCAACCTGTAAGCATATTTGTACCCGCTAATCCATCGCATATTTCCATTAATTCCCTCATACCAATCGGTCCAAAGACTTTTATAACAACATCGTACATTCTTTCAACGTCTATTAGCCTTGAGGTTTTATGCGTAAGGTTTAAAATACATAGGCGGTGATTATATGTTTGTTTATATAATACTAACTGTTTATTGAATTCAATTAGAGCCATATCATAATAAACTTCTTTTTTATATAAGTGTTTGTACCGCGGGGCTGCTACCTGGCGCCATTTTGCGTGCCAACGGAGTAAATCGTTATACAGGTGTTTGTAGTGGTGACGCGACACCATGGCCAGCCTGCATAGGTAGCGCGGTAAGAGGTTGCTGGCGACGTGTTGAAGGAGTTCGTAGGGAAGCGACTGCATTGTTAGTGGAAAAAATAAACATTCAAATTTGCAATCTGCGACGATAAAACGCTACCGACCGTAAATACACGTGGATGATAGATAAATCATAGTCTACCTCTGCCATTGGTATGATTTTATACAATATTTTGCTTGGTAAAGACAATAAAGGCGCCGTATGTATTGTTGCGCATAATTTAAAAATTTTCGCATGCATATACTTGTAGTAATTATCAAATATCTCAATATTGTACTCTACTATATATCCATTAATATATGCACCTGTGTAATAATCAATATCTATTGCACAGCAATGCTTATATGAGAGGACATCACTCCTGATAACAATTGTATTACACGTTGTTAGGTTTATGACATGTAGTGCATTATCATGATCGTAAACTATTAAAGTGTTATTATGCTCGCTAATTGCGACAGTGTTGCTAACGATGCGATATCGAGGGGTCGCTAACCGGCGCCGTTTTGCGCACCAGCGGAGTAGCGGAGAGTACAAGCAATCGTAATTTTGGCGCGATGTGAGGGCGAACCTGCATTGATAGCGCGGTAGGAGCCAAGTGGCAACTAGTTGAAGAATTTCGTAAGGAAGCGTATTCATTGGTAAAAAGATAACCATTCAGTTTTAAAATAACCAAATATTACTGCCTAACAGGTTACCACTATCTTCGCGCTCTAAATACCCATATATTTTTTTCATTATAGGCCAGTCTACAGAATGTATTGGTTGACGCATATTTATGTATAAAATTAATGCGTCTATATTTATATGTCGATGGTGGCCCCTTAGTATGTTAAATTCCCTAAACGCCCTAAAGTCGTTATATACTACATAAACACCTTCATCTTTATCGCAATAGCATACATAATTATCAACGCCTATTTCCATGCACATGGTAACGTTCATGTTCGTTAGGTCTTTTATTTCAAGTATTTCATCACGATACTTTATGAGTATTACGCGGGGGTTATATGATGGTATCACCATAATGGATATTTTCTTATCGACTTCATGATTATAATAGATAGTATACTTTGGCGCCGGAATCAGGGCCCTTTTTGCATGCCAGCGGAGTAAATCTGTGTAAAGATAAAGGTAGCAGTGTCGCGACGCCAGGGCAAGCCTACATTGGTAGCGCGGTAGGAGGCAGGATGATATCTGTTGAAGAAGTTCGTAAGGGAGGCTTTGCATGTTTACTGAAAAAAAGAAATATTCAGTTTTTGCGTGATTTATGCGAATAATATTTGCATACTAAGCACATATTTGTGCCTAAATACAAGAAATTATACATATCAGTTCTATCTAATTTCTTCGCTATACGACGCATTACGTTCAATGGTAGCATTGCCATAGGGTGATTAACGCCCAGAAATACGCTTAATGGTGTACTATGTATAATATGCTGTTCGGCTAATATACTATACTTGCAGCTATTGCATACATTTGTACCATTTCGAGTGTGCTCATATTATATCGACTAGTGCCGCCAATGGAATGTACGTTTAGAGTCGCAAGATTTCTAACGCATACCCTGTTACATGTATCGTATAATATTATCCGTTCGTTAAATACGAGTAATGACATGCGTGGATAGGTTTTATGCGAAAATCGATATCGAGGTGGCGCAACCCGGCGCCATTTTGCGTGCCAGCGGAGTAAATCGTTATATAGATACCGGTAGTGATGACGCGACGCCAGGGCAAGCCTACATTGACTGCGCGGTAGTAGGCTGCTGGCGACGTGTTGAAGAATTTCGTAAGGAAGCGACTGCATCGGTAAAAAACAATAATATTCAGTTTTAGTTTACTATCCACCGTATACAACAACTAGCATGTCTCAGCCGCTTCTTATGCAGTTTATCTAACATTGAATATATTTTGTATATAATAAGTATTGGTAGGCGAAGCAATGGGCTTTTAGTATCAATATAACACGTAATACAGTTTATGTGCATGTAGCGATAACATCCATTAAATATATCTACATCCGCATGATCCCTGAAGAACGATGTTATATTGCCAAAATTCATTGGTGACCAGATATTATAAAATACCCTACACGTTGTAAGATTGAATATAATTAATCTACTTGTTTTTCTAGATTCATATAAGACTATTTTTTTATTTGCTTGGATTAAAGACAATAACCCACCATCATATTGTTTGTATTTATGTTTGGGTATTTCTATGGGATGCTTTAGGGCATGCCATGCGAGCAACGGAGTGTAAAGATAGCGGTAGCAAAACCGCGATGTTATGGCAAGCCTACATTGATAGCGTGGTAGGAGGCTGCTGGCGACGTGTTGAAGAATTTCGTAGGGGAGCGACTGCATTGATGGCAGAGAAAAGGATTCAATTATAGTAACGAGTACCTATTTACCGGATTTAAGAAAAGATCCTTGCATGTACAGATATTTACGATACGCGTTAGGTAAATACAAACGGTCAATAATATGACATAGCATCAGTATTATAATTTTATAATCGATACGTACCGTTTTATTAGGTTTGCATACTAGACTTGTAGCCTCACAGGTAGAAAGATTTACTACATTAAAACAATTATAAATTCTTTTGTCCTTGGATTCAGTATTGTTATATAATACTACATTTTTTCCGGTAAATAATAGGGTTTCGTTATTACGTTTACCCATTATGTCATGTTTGGGTAATGTAATGGAATTCTTGCGGGCGTGCCATCTGAGCAGCGGAGTGTAAAGGTGCCGGTAGCAGTGATGTGACACCATGGCCAGCCTGCATTGACTGCGCGGCAGGAGACAGGATGATATCTGTTGGAGGAGTTCGTATGGAAGTGACTGCATTGATGGTAAAAAATAAAGATTCAATTATGGGTGTTATAACATTACGGTCAAATGTTCACAGGTCGTTATGGTATCAATATCTTCGTCGGATAGGTATTCATATATATTTTCAAATATGAAGCAGTCAATACGGTCAATATGCGGAATTGAAAGTCTATTTACCATAATTAGAAGAATATCCTTATGCAGATATTTACGATACGCATTTAAATATTTTTTAGGTAGACGGGTGGTAAAATTGTACAGTGTCTGTATCGAAATTCTATAATCAATGCGTAACTCTTTATCAGATCTATATACTAAACTTACAGCTCCACGGGTAGAAAGATTCGATGTATTAAAGCTATTACATATTCTTCTGTGTGATGTTATATTATTGTTATATAACACGATATTTTTTCCAGTAAATAGCAGAGTTTCATCATTATGTTTGCCTATTATATTATGTTTAGGTATTGGGATTAGATGCCACTTCGCATGCCATCTGAGGAGATAGGAGTATAAGTATCGATAGCACCACTTGGATGTCATGGCAAGCCTACATTGACTGCGTGGTAGTAGACTGCTGGCGACGTGTTGAAGGATTTCGTAAGGGAGGGATTGCATTGTTAGTAGATTGGTGGAAAAAAGAATTCAATTATGGGCGTTATAATATCGCAGACAAATGCTTGCAAGATGCTATATTATTCATATCTTCATAGGATAGATTGTTATATATTTCATCATACGTAGAATATTCAATGTGGTCAAGATACGGCGCCGAGCGTCTATTTACCAAGGCTAATAAAACGTCCTTATGTAGATATTTGCGATATCTATTTATATATTTTTTAGGTAAACGGGCGGTAATGCTATATAATGTCTGTATAAAAATTTTATAATCTAAGTACGTTATGTTATTTAACCCGCGTATTAAGCTTATACCCTCACGGGTAGAAAGGTTTATTGTACTAAAACTAGTATAAAATCTTCTGTTAGTAGAACCGATATTTTCATACAATATCACATATTTACCAGTAAATAACACAGTTTCATCATTATAATCGCCTATTATGTCATGTTTAGGTAATGGAATTAGGCGCCACTTTGCGTGCCATGCGAGCAATGGAGTGTAAAGATATTTGTAGTGATGTTTAGACACCAGGGCGAGCCTACATTGATAGCGCGGTAGGAGGCTGCTGGCCACTAGTTGAAGTATTTCGTAGGGGAGTGATTGCATTATTAGTAGAAAAAAGAATTCAGTTTCAACCCGCTAACCTGCTAACATTATGGACAGATGTTCACAAGTTGCTATGTTGTCAATATCTTCGTCGGACAAATTGTTATATATTTTATCAATCATGGAATGTCCAATACGATCGAGATACGGCGCCGAGCGCCTGTTTACCAGGATCAAGAAAATGTCCGTGTGTAGATATTTGCGATACCTATTTATATATTTTTTAGGCAGACGGGTGGTAATGTCATATAACTCCTGTATCGAAATTTCATAATCTACGTACGTTACTTTATTAGGCCCACGCACTAAACTTATAGATTTACGAGTAGAAAGATTCGATGTATTAACACTACTATAAAATCTTCTACATTTAGAATTAATACTATTATATAATACTACATTTTTTCCGGTAAATAACACGGTTTCATCAGTATATTTGAATATTATATCATGTACGGGTAATGGAATTAGAGCTTTTTTTGCGTGCCATCGGAGCAAATCATTATATAGATACTGATAACAGTATTGTGACACCATGGCGAGCCTGCATTGGTAGCGCGGCAGGAGGCTGCTGGCGACGTGTTGAAGGATTTCGTAGGGGAGCGACTGCATTGTTAGTAGATTGGTAGAAAAAAGAATTCAATTTCAACCAGCTAGCCAGCCAGCATCAAGAATAAATGGTCACACGATGCTATATTGTCTATATCTTCGTCAGATAAGTAATCATGTATGCGGTCGAATATGAAACCATCAACGCGGTCAAGATGCGGTAATGAGCGCCTGTTTACCAGGATTAAGAAAATATCCTTGTGTAGGTATTTGCTATACTTATTTATATATTCTTTAGGTAAATGGGTGATAATATTATATAGCGCCTGTATCGAAATTTCATAATCGATATATTTTACCTTCTTACGGCCATGTACTAGGCCGACGGTATCACGGGTTGAAAGGTTTGACGTATTAAAACTATTATAGGGTTTCCTACCAAATATGCCTCCAAGGTTGTTATATATTATCACGCTTTTCCCGGTAAATAGTAGGGTTTTTTTGCCGTAACTATCTATCGTGTCGTGTATGGGTAACGGGATGGAATGCTTACGGGCGTGCCATCTGAGGAGGTAGGAGTATAGATATTTATAGTGGTGTTTAGATGTTAGAGCAAGCCTGCATTGGTAGCGCGGTAGGAGACTACTGGCGACGTGTTGCAGGAGTTCGTAAGGGAGCGTGTTCATTGTTAGTATTGTTAGTGGTATTGGTATTATCGGTATTCAAAATTGAAACTGTACTCATATTTACATAATGGAATCAAAGCCGATTATTACCGAGTGGTTTAACGGGTTACCTATTAGGGTGCTTGGTAGCGCAATAGAACCGTTCTTTTATGCGGGTGATATTGCAAAAATACTAGGTATTGTTAAAGTTAGAAGTTCTACGAAAAATTTTGATGAAACTGAGCTTGTCACTCCTGAAGTTCGTAAGCAACATAACTTAGTAACTTATACTAAATATGGAGATGATACACGTAAAAATAATAAAGTTACATTATTAACTGAACTCGGCGCTTATAGACTTATTATAAATAACGGTAGTGATATTGCAAAGAGGTTAAAAATGCATGTCTTTAACACTATTAAATTAGCAAAATTACGGGAATCGCTTAGATTTATATTCAATGTATATGAACCTGAGATCATAGGATATGATATTTATAATGGCCTATCCAAATTATATGATACAAGTACTAATGATACTCCTATTGGTGATCTTGTAATGCAAATATCGGCGCTTACCGAGAAAATAGAATGTTTTAACTTAGGTTCCGCATGCGCTGAGCTTAAAGATAGGACTGAATATATATATTTTATTGTAGAAGAGCCATTTAGTGATAAGGTTAAAATAGGAAAAACTAGGTTCCCTATAGAGAAAAGAATAGCACAATTACAAACTGGTAACGGTAATAAGTTAGTATTATTTCATAATGTGTTACGATGTATAGACGAAAATTTTGAACGTATAATGCATGAAAAATATGCCGATAGGAGACTCATAGGCGAATGGTTTAGGTTCTCAATCGATGAGTTGAAAGTCGCTACCAAGAATTTGTAAGCATCGGCTCAGAGGAGTTTGAATTGGAATGTGAAATCAGGTACTAGGGTACTAGTTGTGCCAGTACCCAATAACACCACCAATTTTACTCAGCAGTGTCCTCAACATTTCCATTATACTGTTTAATTTTTTGCCACTAACGTCGCCACTAGCCTCTTTTTCTAGCTTTCTTCTGGCTTTTAATACGGCGACTATATCTTCTAAACCCTCGCAATCAGCAAACATATTAGCGCATATTGGGCAACTGGCACCGTGATCCATCGAGTGTACAGTGTACACTTAAAAAAAATTCAAATTTATGCAATATGCGCGAAGAGTAGATTGCACCTATCACCGTTGTACATTTTATTAGTTATGTAATAAAGCAACTTCCGATTTAAGGAGAATATAGGTTGTCGCATATTTACGTATAATAATAGCGCATCTTTATGAATATATTGGTAATAGCCTGCTAAAATATCAAATTTCCTATATACTTTAAACAGGTAGTATAATTCCATATAGCGCATAGTCTTTACGTTATAATGTACGTAGTCATAATCATTTAGGCTAATACGCATATCCGTTAGCGATCTTGCAACCATTTCATAATCAATCGTTAGCAACACCACGCGGGGCTTCTGAGATGGTATAAATAATACGGATGTTATAATATGTTTTTTGCAATAGATTTTGTATTTGGGAACAGGAATCAGAGCCTTTTTTGCGTGCCATCGGAGCAGTGGTGTATATAGATACCGATAACACCATTTTGACGCCAGAGCGAACCTGCATTGATACCGCGGTAGAAGCCAAGTGGCGACGTGTTGAAGGAGTTCGTAAGGAAGCGACTGCATGTTTATTGGAAAAAAACAAGATTCAAAATTTATATAATTTCAAAATTTATATAATATAATACGCCTCACTCAGATTATGCGTATCCTTTTTGTGTAATTTTCTGTATATGTACTTAATTAATTCCCGATCGAGAGAATATATTGGCTGGCGTATATTTACATATAATAGCAACACTTTCTTGGGGATATATTGGTAATACCCCGCTAAAATATCAAATTTCCTATATATTTTAAATTGGTACCATAAATCTGCGTTATGTGAAACTCTTGCGTTATAACATTCGTATCCAAATTCGCCATCAGGCACTCCGATTATGCTAAGATATCTATCAATTAGGGATTTTATATAAAGCCGTCTAAGATTAAATTCTAGCATCAATACACGAGGCTTATGAGACAATATAACTAATACAGATATTGTTGTATTATCTTCGCAATAGATTTTGTGTTTAGGGACTAATATGGAATATTTTGCGGCATGCCAGCGAAGTAAATCAGTGTACAGATGCCGGTAACACCATTTCGACGCCAGGGCGAGTCTACATTGACTGCGCGGAAGAAGCCAAGTGGCAACCAGTTGAAGGATTTCGTAAGGGAGTGACTGCATGCTTACTGAAAAAATATCATTCAGTTTTGCATTGTGGTTGCCGCTTGTAAATTATCAGCATCCTCGTCAGTGAGCGCACTGATAATTCTATCAAATACCCTATACGGGCAATATATTAGAACATTATCCGCATTTATATGCGTTATTATTGCAAGTTTATTCATAAATGCGTAACAAGCGAAGAATTTTGGATATTGATAATTAATTTCTGCAAAGAGTAATTCCAGGTGCACTTTTTCCATTTTTTCGACATATTCACCCACGCTGGCCATATAAAGATCTGTAAGATTGTAAAATACTGTGTTGCAGGGGTCGTAGTCATATTCAAATAAACATAGACCATATTCATATGCGACAATTTTGTTATTGTGCTGCAACAGGGATACATATCTATCGGCGCAGTTTATATATTTGTATTTTGGCATTTGTATACAGTACTTGCGGGCGTGCCAGCGGAGCAGTGGTGTATATAGGCACTGGTAGTGATACTTTGACGCCAGAGCAAGCCTACATTGATGTCGTGGGAGGAGATTGCTGGCGACCAGTTGAAGGATTTCGTAAGGGATTGTATCCATTACTGAAAAAATAAACATTCAGTTTTAAACGTATATGCTTATTGTGTGTATACGCAATGTCCTGTGAGTGTCGCGTCGGAAGCGATAATAAGTGCGGCCAATGCGGAAAACAATGGGTTAATTGCGAACATTGCGAAAGATTCCATGTGGTCGGCGATGGGTGTATTGTGATTTTATTTGATGACACAAAATATGTATGGATTGATGTTATCAAGCCGGATTGTTAGCGTAAAAATCCTTTGTTGGATCGTACATTATATATGCAATATAATCTCCAGTTAACAGGCCTGTTAGCCCTATCATACTAAATGTAATATTGTCATGATTTAGCGTATTAAATATGGTTGATTGGGATGTTCCTAACGTTAACGTTGCGATGGGGTATTCATCATTATCGAACATAAATAACGGTTTTATTGGCAGGTTTGATATTTTTAGCGTACCATAATCTATTCTTCTGTTAAAGATATCAGTAAAACTAAACCTGGCGGAGCACTCTACCGAATATCCATCATATGTATATAATGCGTGTATCTTATAAGGATGCATTGTAAAAGGGCCGTTAACATCGACGCCTTCAAATGTCACATTGGGTTCCCAAGTGGTGGCCGATGCTCCTACTATCAGAAATATAATCAAGTACATGATATATGGAATATGCGTATTCAATTTAATTATTCATAAACATTGCCCGATCACGGCTAGATAACATATCTATTATATTGTCAAGAATTTCAGCCTACATTGGCGACCGGTTGAAGAATTTCGTAAGGGAGCAAATGGGTTAGGTCCATTGTCAGTATAAAAAATAAGATTATGTTGTTATGATAATTTCCATCTATAAATATCATTAAGGTATACATTTGACGTCACAAATGATTTCTTATCAGGCCCCGGTAGTATATTTATTATATGTTCAATTATGTTACTAGGCATAGATAACAATGGATGTTTGCTATTAAGGTACGCAATAAGGAGTTCTTTATGCATATATTTATAGCATCCAGTGAGTAGATTTGTGTTTTCCAACGCATTGCATATATGTATTATTCCTCGTGTATTAACTACTATTTCGGTATCGTTTATTACATAATTGTGCTCAAGGTTATGATCAGGTGGGGTCATGTACATACGCGTAAGGTTATAAATAAACAAACCATGAGAATGCGTTTGTTTGTATAAAAGTAACTGTTTATTGAATTCCATTAGCGACACATAATAATAATTTGTTTTGCGTACATATTTATATCTGGGTGGGGTCACCAGGCGCCATTTTGCATGCCATCGGAGCAAATCTGAGTATAAATGCTTATAGTGATGTCGCGACACCAGGGCAAGTCTACATTGATAGCGCGGTAGAAGGTTGCTAGCAACTAGTTGAAGGAGTTCGTAGGGGAGTGACCGCATTAGTGTAAAAAAGAATATTCAAAAGTATACTAATCCCGGCTATAAACAATGCTAAGGTATACATTTGATGCTATGAAGGACTTCGCATCGGTTTTTGATAATAAGCATAATATATCATCAATTATATTACCAGGCATAGATAATAATGGATGTTTATAGATAGTATATACAAATAGAGGCTTTTTATGCATATATTTATAGCAACCGGTGAGAATATTTGTGTGTTTTAAATGCCCACACATTTGTACTATATCTCTCGTACCCATTGTATGAAAATTATTCGTTACAACCCCTTGCTCTATGTTAAACTCAATCGAAATTACATATACACGCGTAAGATTATAAATAAATAACCCATAAGTGCGTGATTGTCTGTATAATACTAACTGTTTGTTAAATTCCACTAGCGACATATTGCGTACATATTTATATCTGGGTGGGGTCACCAGGCGCCATTTTGCATGCCATCGTAGCAGATCGTTGTATAAATATCGGTAGTGGTGTTTGGACGTTATGGCCAGCCTGCATTGATGCCGCGGTAGGAGCCAAGTGGCAACTAGCTGGAGGATTTCATAGGGGAGCAAATGGGTTAGGTCCATTATTAGTATAAAAAACAATATTCAAAAGTATACTACACCCAGCTATAATTATAGTTTAGATATGCGTTTGACGTTATGAATGATATCCAATCGGCTCTTGATAACATTTCCGATATACAGATAATGATTTCCGTAGGCATAGACAATAATGGATGTTTGCTATTAAGATATATAATTAGAAATGTTTTATGTATATATTTATAGCATCCTGTGAGTAGATTTGTATTCTCTAAATACCAACATATTTGCATTATTTCTCTCGTATCTATTGTATGGGACTTATTTACTATATGCCCTTGCTTCCTATTAACATCGGGTACAATTCCATATAAATTTGTAAGATTATAGACAAATAAACCATAATAATATCTATGTTTGTATAATATCAATTGTTTATTGAATTCCATTAGTGACATATCGCGTGAGCATTTGTACCTTGGCGGGGCCACCAGGTGCCATTTCGCATGCCATTTTAGTAGGTCATTGTATAGATATCGATAGCACCATTTGGATGCCAGGGCAAGCCTACATTGGTATCGCGGTAGGAGACAGGATGATATCTGTTGAAGGAGTTCGTAGGGGATGCTTTGCATTAGTGTGAAAACAAGTATTCAAATTCAGCCCATATACTTCTCATATAAAAACCAGTTTGTTTTAAAGATTCCCTATCGGGCGTATCTAACATTCGAATTATTTTACTGATTATTGTTACCGGGAGGCGGAGTAATAGACTTTTATTAACGAAATGGCATCGAATACCATTTATATGCATATATTTATAACACCCATCAAATAATTTTGCATCTATAGGAAGTCTAAATAAACATAACATAGTGTCCGAATTCATATTATAGCAAATATTATAATATTTACAACCATTCATAACGCTCATTTTACGTGCTGTGAGATCATACATACGTAGTATATCCGTCGCTGTATCTTTGTATAGGACCATTTTTTTATTCGCTTGGATTATAGATAACATACATTTATCATATTCTGCGCACTTATGTTTGGGTATTTCTATGGGATGCTTTAGGGCGTGCCATTTGAGTAGTGGGGAATACAAATATTGATAGTGGTATTTTGACGCTAAGGCGAGTCTACATTGGTAGCGCGGAAGAAGATTGCTTGCGACATGTTGAAGGAGTTCGTAGGGGAGAGTATTCATTGTTAGTATAAAAAAGAATATTCAAAAGTATACTAATGCCATCCATATTTATATCTAAGATATACATTTGACATCGCAAATGATTTCATATCTGTTCTTGATAACATACTTATTATATTCTTTATTATATTAATCGGCATAAGTGACAATGGGTGTTTGCTATTAAGATACATAATTAGCATCTCTTTATGTATATATTTATAGCAACCGGTGAGAATGTTTGTATTTTTTAAACACGAGCACGTTAGTACTATACTTCCTATAGTCAATATTGCGGGACAGCTTATTATAGAACCTTGCCTTAGAACACAATCAATCGGAATCATGCGCATGCGCGTAAGATTATAAATAAATAAACCAAAAGAATCTACGCGTCTGTGTAATACTAATTGTTTATTATATTCCACTAACGACTTACCACGTGAACATTTATATCTTGGCGGTGTCTGCTGGCGCCACTTTGCATGCCATTTGAGGAGATCGTTATACAAGTATAGGTAGCAGTGACGCGATGTTAAGGCAAGTCTACATTGATATCGCGGAAGGAGATATGATGATATTTGCTGAAGAAGTTCATAAGGCAGCAATGATAGGTCCATTGGCATAAAAAATAATATTCAAAAATATATAGCAGTTAGTATCTTTAGTATCTAGTAGCACTTAAATCACTAATGCCAATAAGTAAACGTAAAACTCGCAAATCACGTAAGCCTCGCAAATCGCGAAAAAGTAAACAAAAACGCCCCGGACCACCCAGGCAAAGTTTAACATGGGCTTCGCCCAAAATGAATATGACTGAATTACAAGATATGGCAAAAAATAGAGATATAACATGGGTAGGGGTATCCAAAACTCGCCTTATAGATAAACTAAATGAATTTTATTAATTTATTCATGTTAACAGTATGAATAAATGTTCACAGGATTTTATGTTCCTGCGGTCGCTTTTAGACAAGAATTTCTTTATGCATTTACGTATTGAGTCGCCAGTATGATCAATATATGGTATTGAATGCGTATTTACTAGAACCAAAAGAACATTCTTGTGTAGATATTGCACGTGCTTTTTTAAGTATTCGCGAGGTAAACTGGCGATGTTGTCATATAAGGGCCACATTCGCATATTATATGTATGATATTTCACTTTAGTACGGCGGTGTCTTAATTGCATGCATGCATAGGTAGATAGATTTATTATATCACAGTAATCATGAAATAAATTACCAAATGCAATATTAGCGCCGCGATACAACACCACATGTTTTCCAGTAAATATTAATGTATTTGCGTAACCATCAACTCCAATTATATTATGTTTAGGTATCATTATTACGCTCTTTTGGGCGTGCCAGCGAAGTAGCGGAGAGTACAAGCAATCATAGTTTTGTCGCGATGTGAGGGCGAGTCTGCATTGATGTCGCGGCAAGAGACCCCTGGCGACGTGTTGAAGGAGTTCGTATGGAAGTGACTGCATTATTGGTGGAAAAAGAAATTCAATTATCCTAACAACATAAATAAATGATCGCAGGAAATTATATTCTTAATATCTTTTTCAGATAAGAATTTTCTTACGCCTCTACCTATTGGAGTGTTGGCGTAATTAATATATGGTATTGATCGCGTATTTACTAGAACCAAAAGAACATTCTTATGCAAATATCGTACATATCTTTTTAAGTATTCGCGGGGCGGGCTACCAATGGTATCATATAAGTTGAACATTTGCATTTTGTTAATAAAATGGTTCACTTTGATACCATGTTTATGATTTATTCGCATGAACACACAGGTAGATAGATTTATCATATCATAGTGATCGTAAATTGATCTACCAAATTCAATAATGGCGCTGCGGTACAACACCACATTTTTTCCAGTAAATAATAATGTTTCTGCGCAACCTCCGATAATTATTATATTGTGTTCAGGTGTTTCTATTATGCTCTTTTTTGCATGCCATGCGAGAAGATAGGAGTACAAGCAATCGTAATTTTGCCGGGATGTGAGGGCGAATCTGCATTGGTATCGCGGTAGGAGACAGTGCGATATAAGTTGAAGGAGTTCGTAAGGAAGTGCGTTCATATTAGTAAATAGAAAAATAGAAATTCAATTATCCCAACGATATGGATAAATGATCGCAGGAATTTATGTTACTGATGTCTTTTTCAGATAAGAATTTTTTTATGCATCTACGTATTGGGGTATTGATATAATTAATATATGGTATTGAGCGCATATTTATTAAAATTAAAAGAACATTCTTATGCAGATATCGTACATATCTTTTTAAGTATTCGCTAGGTAGGCTACCAATGGTATCATATATGGCGAATATTCGCATTTTGTTAATAAAATATTTCACTTTGACACCACGTTTATGATGTATTCGCGTAAATGTACAAGTGGATAGATTTACTATATCATAGTATTCGTAAAGTGACTTACCAAATGCAATATTAGCGCTGCGATACAATACCACATTTTTTCCAGTAAATAATAATGTTTCTACACAACCCTCGACAGCTATCATATTGTGTTCAGGTGTCATTATTATTTGCTTTTGGGCGTGCCAGCGAAGTAGCGGAGAGTACAAGTAATCGTAATTTTGTCGCGATGTGAGGGCGAATCTGCATTGGTAGCGTGGGAGTAGGTTGCCAGCGACGTGTTGAAGGATTTCGTAGGGGAGGCTTTGCATAGTCCACTAAAAAAGAACATTCAAAATTAAAAAAACATTGGCTAATTGGCTGCGTATGCTAACTGGTCAATATCCATCTTAGATAAAGGTTGGTACGTAATAGGTTTTTTCGGTCACGACGCGGTAGTTTATTAAATATGTAATTTAGCACATTCAATGGTAAGTTTATTAGTTTATTTGACATAGCGCGAATTATCATAATAAGCGTCCCACTCATATGCTTGTAAAATCCATTTAATATCCCTGCTCCCTCAATTGAAACTAGGAAAAATTGCACGTCCTCCAGTTCCATAGGCATTTGCCTGCGGTGTCCTATACTCATATATAATTCGGTTAGATTATAACGTATTGAACGATCCCTTCCCTCGTATTTATATACGGTTAAATTATTATTTGCCTCTATAACTGATATATAGGTTGTACATCTATATTTCGGCACAGCTACGGCGGCCTTTTGGGCGTGCCAGCGAAGTAGTGGAGAGTACAAGCAATCGTAATTTTGGCGCGATGTGAGGGCGAATCTGCATTGGTATCGCGGTAGGAGACTGGATGATATTTGCTGAAGGAGTTCGTAGGGAAGTTGTTGCATAGTCCACTAAAAAAGAATATTCAAAATTAGATGTGTATAAGACATTGATGAACTTCAGGTCCAAGAATTTTGGACATATCCTTATATGTCTTATATTTAATATATGCTAATATGTTTTTTGGCAAACATAATAGGGGAGATAAACGTACGGATGCAAACGATACAAATATATCCCTACACATATATTTATAAAATTTATCAAATATACTAATTGGGTGAAACATTTGTAGGCTCTTAATCAAATTTTTTGAAAGTAATCTTGGTGTATTGTATTTTGTACCAGTATCCACATGAGTATATGTGCAGTTGCTTAAATTAAATATCATTAGAACATACCAATTCACATCACCTACGCTGAACATATAGTATCGCATGCTGTTGCAAATTAACCTACCATTATATCCACGTACGGATAATTCGTCATTTATCACATGATATCTAGGAAGCAAAAGGGAGTCTTTACGAGCATGCCATTTGAGCAATGGTGTATACAGATATTTGTAATGATGTTTGGAGGTAAGGGCGAATCTGCATTGATAGCGTGGGAGGAGACTGGATGATATTTGCTGAAGGAGTTCGTAGGGAAGTTGTTGCATCGTATCTACAAAAAAATAGAAATTCAATTATTCTAACAGTATGGATAAATGTTCACAGGATTTTATGTTCCTGCGGTCATTTTTAGATAAGAAGTTTCTTATGCGTTTAAGTGTTGGGATATTAGTTATACTAATATATAGTGTTGAACGCATATTTACTAGAACCAAGAGGACATTCTTGTGCAAATATCGTGTGTATCTTTTTAAGTATTTGTGAGGTAGGCCATCAACAGTGTTATATAATTGCCACAATTCTATATCATCCATATAATAATCCACTTCAGTACGTCGGTGTATTAATTCCACGTATACACAGGTAGATAGATTTGTTATATCAAAGCAATCGTGAAATGAATTACCAAATTTAATATTAGCACTATGATACAATACTACGTGTTTCCCAGTAAATATTAATGAGCCTGTGTATTTGTTGACAGTTATTATATTGTGTTTAGGTATCATTATTACGCTCTTTTGGGCGTGCCAGCGAAGTAGCGGAGAATACAAGCAATCGTAATTTTGGCGCGATGTAAGGGCGAACCTACATTGGTATCGCGGCAGGAGGTTGTCTGATATTTGCTGAAGGAGTTCGTAAGGGAGTGACTGCATTACGTATACACTAAAAAAATAGTATTCAGTTTTAGTCGTAAAGATATCTTAGATATGTACTTGACGTTATAAATGCCTTTCTATCACTATATGATAACATATCCATTATATTATGAAGAATTTCATCTGGCAGGGATAACAATGGATGTTTGCTACCAAGATACGCAATAAGGAGTGTTTTATGTATATATTTATAGCATCTTGCAAGTATATTTGAGCTTTGTATAAAATAACACAACTGCATCATGTCAATTGTATACATGTCATTCCGACCGTGTATATAAGTGCTAGTAACAGTGGTCATGTATCCATATGTAAGATTGTATACTTCTAATTTATTAATATATAATTGCGCATATAACAGTAACTGTTCATTAAATTCAATTAAAGACATAGAAGAATAAACAAAGTTATCCCCACACGCGTATTTATGTTTTGGCGGCAATATGGGATGCTTTTTTGCGTGCCAACGGAGCAGTGGTGTATACAGATACCGGTGATGGTGACGAGACGCCATAGCTAACCTACATTGATAGCGCGGGAGTAGGTTGCTTGCGATTAGTTGAAGAAGTTCGTAAGGAAGTGACTGCATTAATAGTGTAAAAAAGTATTCAAATTTATATCTCCCATGGCGTAAATATACATGATAAATGTTTACATTGATAGATAGCTGCTAAATCCTTATAACTGAGTGCGCGGGCGATACAATTGCGAATTCTTCTTGAGCTGCATAGAAGTACTATAGGCTGTTTCGAATTTAATATCGTCAAAAGATAATCATTATGCGTATATTTGTGGCACTGTGCGGCCTTTAGGAATTTATTATATAATTTTGTGTTATGATAAATTATATGAATGTTCATAGCATAGGTAAATGATATTCTTCCGGACAACAATATATCGTGTGATGTTAAAGTTGTTAAATTATCCACATAAAGATATGGGGGGATGATATTCATCAATAGCGCTTTGTTATCAGAAATTATTAAGGAATACTGATTTTCATTGGGGAAGTTGAATATTTTGTATGCGGGTAGTGGTATATGCTGTTTGAGGGCGTGCCAGCGAAGTAGTGGAGAGTACAAGCAATCATAGTTTTGCCGGGATGTGAGGGCGAATCTGCATTGGTATCGCGGCAAGAGACCCCTGGCGACGTGTTGAAGGAGTTCGTAGGGGAGACTTTGCATAGTCTACTAAAAAAATATTATTCAGTTTTAGCCGTAAACATAGCTTAGATATGTACTCGACGATATAAATGTATCCCTATCAGAATCGGTTAATATATTGGATATAGTATCAAGAATTCTATCCGGCATGGATATCAGAGGGTGCCTGCTGCTAAGATACATAATCAGAGGCATTTTATGTATATATTTATAACATCCTATAAGTATATTCGATTTCTGCATAAAATAATACAACCGCCATAATTTTCCAATATCTATTTCATTGCGACTGTGCATATAATTTTCAATACTGGTTACATATAGATGTGTAAGATTGTATGCATACAATCTATAACTAAATATTTGTACATATAGTACTAGCTGCTTATTAAATTCCACCAATGACATATAAGAGTATATATAGCCATCTCTACGCTCATATTTATATCTTGGCGGCAATATAGGCGACTTTCGTGCGTGCCATCGGAGCAGTGGTGTATATAGATATCGGTAGCACCATTTTGACGCCATAGCAAGCCTACATTGGTAGCGCGGGAGGAGACTGCTGGCAATGTGCTGAAGGAGTTCGTAGGGAAGCGCGTTCATATTTACTGATAAAAAAGCATTCAAATTTACACATTCTATGGTGCAAATATAAATGATAGGTGTTTACATTGATAGATAGCTTCTATATCCTTATCATTAAGCATGCGGAAGATACAAATGCGAATTCTATCCGAGTCACGTAGAAACATTATAGATTGTTTCGAATTTAACACCGCTAGAAGACATTCCCTATGCACGTATTTATGACACTGTGCTGTCTTTAGGACTCTATTATATAATTTTGCATCACAATAAAAAGCATGAAAGCTTATTTCAAAGGTATGTATTAATTTTCCAGACATCGATATATTATGTACCATTAGAGTCGTTAAATCATCTATATAAAAATGTGAGGCGATGATACTCATTATCCAAACCTTATTATCATATATTGTTAAAGAATGTAGCCTTTTACTATATGAGCGATATATTTTATGCGTAGGCGGCTTGATATGCTGTTTGAGGGCGTGCCATTTGAGCAGTGGTGTATATAGATACCGGTAGCACCATTTTGACGCAAGTGCAAGCCTACATTGATATCGCGGTAGGAGACTGGTTGATATTTGCTGAAGAAGTTCGTAGGGAAGTTGTTGCATCATTAGTATAAGCAAATATTCAAATTGACACGTTCTACGGTGCAAATATAAACGATAGGTGTTTACATTGATAGATAGCTGTTAGAGCCTTATTATCAAGTGCGTGGACGATATAATTGCGGATTCTTCTTGAGCTACACAGAAGTACTATAGATTGTTTTGAATTTAACATTGTCAAAAGATAATCTTTATGTGCATATTTGCAGGCTTGTGCAGTCCTCAGGATCTTATCATATAATACAGGATTATAATAAAACGTTCTAGAGCTCGTCATATAGGTACGTATTATTTTCCCAGATGGTGATACGTTGCACGACGTTAGAGTTGTTAAATTATTTATATAAAGGTATGAGGAAGTGATATTCATTAATTGCACTCGATTATCCGAAATTATTAGGGAATATAGTTTTTCATTAAGGAAGTTGAATATTTTATGCGTAGGCGGCTTGATATGTTGCTTAAGGGCGTGCCATTTGAGCAGTGGTGTGTACAGATATCGGTGGTGATGGCGGGAAGTGAGCGCGAGCCTGCATTGGTATCGCGGTAGGAGACTGCTGGCGATGTGCTGAAGGAGTTCGTAGGGGATTTGTTGCATCATTGGTTGAAAAAAATAATATTCAGTTTTGTTTGCCATTGGAAATTAAATACAATAATTGTAAACGTGGCGCAGATATGTACTTGACATTACAAATGATATTCGGTCATCCTCGCGCAACATATATAATATATTATCAAGAACTTCTATCGGCATAGATAACAGAAGATGTTTGCTGCTAAGATACATAATTAGAGGTATTTTATGTATATATTTATAACATCCTGTAAGTATATTTGTGTTTTCTAGGGTATCACATAAGTCCATTATTCCTTCCATATCCAATATGCCGGGAGTGTTATCCATGGGGCGATATCTCCTATTAAAATCAATGGAAGTTATGTGGCTATACGTAAGATTATAAGTATACAAACCATAATAATATGTTTGCTTGTATAACACTAATTGCTTGTTGAATTCTACCAGTGACACAGGGCAATGGTTAACCCTTTTATATAAACATTTATACCTCGGCGACTTGATATGTTGTTTTTTTGCATGCCATTTGAGGAGTGGAGTGTATAGATATTTATAGTTATGGCGGGAAGCTAAGGCGAATCTGCATTGGTAGCGCGGTAGGAGACTACTGGCGATGTGTTGGAGGAGTTCGTAGGGGAGCGACTGCATTGGTTGAAAAAAAGAATATTCAGTTTTGCTTGCTATTTATCTAATAGTTTACTCATAATTGCTATCAGTTTATCCAGTTTGTCTTCAACGGTTTCTATTTTGGGTGTACGGTATATTCTAGGAACTTCCCAATCGACTTTCCTCACGATATCTACTATCTCATCCAACGGACATTTTAACATATCTGCTATTTCTTCGCAGGACATTAGAGGGTCGCCCAGCGGTGTTCTATACAGAGATATTATGTATGCATCACGATATTGCTTGGCTTCGGTCAAGGTAATATTGAGGTCATCGCAAATTTCTTCCACTGTTTTGCCAGATTCGTATAATCTCCTGAATTGATTATCAGCGCTGCCATATCTATGTATATATAGATAATTTTTCAATAATATGCTATTTACATAATAAGGAGTTTCTGAGACACTTATTGCTATTTCATCCATTGAAACTCCAGACATATACATATCTATTATTTTAGCAGTAATGTTGAGATACTGAGATTGCATTGGTTGAAAAAAGAATATTCAAAATTATTATAATAAATCTCTCATCCAAGCTTTCAACATATATGAGTCCATATCAATTAATTCACCTAAATGGGGGCATGATACCATAGTCCTTATATCAGAATAATCAAGATGGATGTCTACTTCATCTAAAATATATTTAAAGCGCCAAATTGGTTGTCTCATATTTGCGATTACTATAAGATGATTCTTGTGCAAGTACTTATGATATTTATATACCGATTGCAAGTGGAAACGGTCATTTTTATAAATATCAAGCATATCTATGCGATATTTATCACAGTAGAAATCCGTTGTAATGAACTTTGTGAGATTAGTAAAATTATACACAATTAGGGCTATCTTACCAAAAGGATGTCTAAAATATGAATATGTCGTAAATGACATAATGACATATTTATTAGTATATGATAAGGATGATATACCATCATCATGCAGTATTATTTCGTATTTGGGAATCGGTATTATATGCTTACGGGCGTGCCAGCGGAGTAAATCCGTATATAGATATTTGTAATGGTGATGGGAAGCTAGGGCGAATCTACATTGATGCCGCGGGAGGAGACAGGATGATATTTGCTGAAGGAGTTCGTAGGGGAGCGATTGCATGATTGGTTGAAAAAAATAGTATTCAAAATTATTAGTATGACACTAACCATCTCATATAATAACCAGTTTGTTTCATAGATTTCCTAGATGGTTTATCTAACATCTGGAATATTTTATATATAATTGATATCGGAAGGCGGAGTAGTGGACTTTTATTATCAAAATAAGATTTAATGCAATCTTTATGCATGTAGCGATAACATCCATCGAGTATGCGTGTTCTTTTATGATCTCTAAATAAGCATATCATATTATCTAAGTCCATTGGCATAAATTCATCGTTGCTATCCAATTCATGTATCTCACATGTTGTAAGATTAAATGAAGTTATATTACTCCATTTTACATGTTCATACAGGACTATTTTTTTATTCGCTTGGATTACGGATAATATTCCGCGCTTATATTGTGTATATTTATGCTTGGGTATTTCTATGGGATGTTTTAGGGCGTGCCATGCGAGTAATGGTGTATATAGGTATTTATAGTGGAATTTGGAAGCTAGGGCGAATCTACATTGATATCGCGGTAGAAGACTGGATGATATTTGCTGGAGGAGTTCGTAGGGGATTTGTTGCATCATCGGTTGAAAAAAAATATTATTCAAAATTATCCTGATATATAACACTATGGGAATATAGTTCTATATGGTCTACTAAAGAATCTATAAAATGGAGTTCCAACTAACATCTCGTCGGTCTCATTTATAAATTTATCAATATAAGTGTTCATATGAGTATCGTCTGTATCTGCTATTCTTAAAAGCCTGATACCCTTATCAACGCACATTTTATCTTTGAGGTAGTCGGCATATATCCTTTCAGATAATCCACGAGCACCGCCCCATATTTTAACTGAGTTGAAGTGCTGTCTACCATCATATTCAATGCTTATTTTTTGCCCTGGTATGTAGAAATCAAGATAATAACTATTTCCTTTATGCTGCATATAATAATTTTGTTCGTATAGAATACCTTTAGAAGTCAAATATTCTGCTATTTTAGCTTCTCCTGCCGATTTTTCTCTAGGGTTATCAACATTATTTTGATGAGATTGGCAGTAGTTACCGAAAATTCTTATGTTGGTACACTTGTATCCAGTAAACTTACATAACCATTCAGGGGAATGTTTCTTACATTTACCATCCTTTACTCTTACTTGATCGCAATGAGTATTATCTTCGTATACATAATCGCATATTTGCACCATTTGCACACCGTTATGAGTGCATCGCTTGCCATTATTAATTATTATTTTACCCTTATAGTCTTTAGCATTTTTTAGTCTCTTGCTATCATTTGCATGTCCTACACATAATCCTTTACGTTCGGCTATAGATTCGCAATTATCCGCAGTACAAAGTTTTCGTGATTGTTCGCCAACACGTTTATATCTAATTCCACCCATGATAAATATTTCACCGTTTTCTCTATTTAGGAATTGCGTTCTATCATGTCCAGATATACATCCTAAGCATAAGCCATTCTTTTTAGGCTCTTTTAGGCAAGTATCTTCCTTACCTTTGCATAAACGCGTACGTCTACCCTTAGCGCTTGTTTTATAACGATCCATTTATTTCATGCACTGCATTCAATTTTATGCGAAAAAATAGCAAATAAACTATTCTAAATATTATTGACGTATGTAACGCCTTATATATGTAGAGCAGGGTATTGGAGTTCATCAGGTATAATATTATAATTACGTATAACATATACAGGATGTTCACTTGATGAAATTATACCCGGAGTAAGTTTATCAACTGTTAAGTAATTATGTAATATATTAATTATATTACTACTATGTGAAATTCTTAACATGCAAAAGTTATTCTCACGTGCCCAATTATCCTTTAATAGATCAGCTTTAATCCGTTTTTCAAAGGATTCTTGTCCGCCCCAATGTTTTACCGGGATGAAATGCTGTTTACCATCAAATTCTAAGACAATATTTTTATCCTTGAATATAAATATAAAGTCCAGATACATAACCTTATCATTATATTTCACATATTTATTATTTTCGTGCTTGATGCCAAGAGCGGTCAAAAATTTCGCGATAATATCTTCACCTTTGGATTTTACACGCGGTTTTCCATTATTTTTATGAAATCTGCATTTATTTGTTGTACCATCATCTCTCATAGACGTACAATGATAATTATCGCCAATACATAATTGGCGTGATTGCCCGCCACTATATTTATACCTTATGCCATTAGCAATAAATATTTCACCTTCCTTTCTACCAAAGAATTGTGTTCTATCATGTCCGGATATACAACCTGTACAAAAACCTCCTTTTTTAGGTTCCTTCATACAGGTATCATTTTTACCTTTACATAAATGCATATGTTTCCCATTACTACGTAATTTGTATCTATTCATATTAATTATCCGTTAATATGATTCAATTTTATATCAAAAAAATAATATCGTACGTACTATTGTTGTTTCTAGGTATTTGAAAAGTTTTTATTTTTTGCATATTTTCATATATTTTTTCATTAGAAATAGTAATTTTTGCACGGAAAGTACAAAATTTTCCATTATGTGCTATATCTGAGCACGGCAGAGCCGTCTGCGCCGGAATCCATGATCTTTCGAAAGTGGGCGGACTATATCTTATGGTGTGTAACACCCGATATCCATTTAGTCTCTGAACTGCATTCATTACTGACATTTTGTAGTAATGAACTTGGCTGCGGATTATCCAATTCTTTAGATTTTTACCATACCCGTATAGTTTCCCATAGGTGTTTGTTGATATTTCTATAACAAACGGTACTAAAGATTTTAGGAAGTTCCCGCAATTTGAACATCTCGCATTAGGGTTATTTTTAACCTCTAATACTAGCAAATTATTTTTTACATCTTCTGTTATTGCGTTAAACGAAGAATTTACTATCATATACCAGATTGATATAAGGAGAAAGTTGAGGGCGATCGCCACATTTTGCCTCTTATACAGTTCGGAACCTCATTCACTGAGTTTATTCCTACACTGTAAACTGCTTTCGCAGGAGATAGACTATATCTTAAGCATTGGCAGACAAAGTCTGCTAATACCAATTCCCGTCTAGTCGTTGAACTGCATTGTATATTAGGATGTAAATATACAACTTGGCTGCGGATTGTCCAATCACAAGGATTTTGACTACCATATTTATCTTTAATATGATTAGTACCTTGCGCTATAAGGAGATTCCCGCAATTTGAGAATTTTGCTTGTTTTACTAATAAAGTAATCCAAACTAGACACTTTTTATACCAAACTATGTGGTTAAAGGCCTTTTTCGTTCTGTTTTGGTCCGAAACGAGGAGGTCGCATTGTGTAGCTGAAGAGCAATAGCTAGAAGTGAATTGCAAGTAGAATTCACGTGCGCGAGACACGTTGATGTGTCCGCTGGGTTGGTAGGTACCAGGGTCTGTTTTTGTCCATTACTCTTGGTAACTTCTAAGCTTCGTGTTAACTTATTCTTAGAACACCCTCTCGGGTGGGCAGGACTATATCTTAGGGCGAAGCCCACCTCGTGACGCTGTACAACTTCGTTGTTTCGGTCACTTCGGCTTTTTGGGCGTTGCTCGATTACTGTTTAGTCTCTGAACGTTCTTTACACTAGGATAATGTAAAGCTTCGCTGCGGATTATCTCTATGCACTGGGTTTTTACTTTCTCATATAGTTTCCCATATGAATGCAAACGAACTACTTTGTAGTCGTTGCTAAGTACCAATGTCTTATCGAGGGTTTCCCGCAATTTAATAATCTCGCATATGATATCGATATCGACGTCACATACTAGAATATGATTTAGCATATCCTTTGGCCTCCTCTGGTGTGTTAAGAGGCAGAAATTCATCATGTATGCACCACGATCCTCAGGGGTAACAATGTTAGTACCGCCGAAGATGTAAGGCATGTAGTCACTGAAGAAGTGAGAACCATACTGGGCGAAGATGCTGATACCGTGAGCGAGTAACTGCAAAGTATCAACGGTTCTGGTGTAGTTGGGGAAAGTCACTCTGTCGAATGATTCCTGAGAGAAAGACTGCTTTGTCTTTCCGGTACCGGCATTCCAGGCAACGGTGTCATCGATTACGACGGCGGCGTGCGACTTGGCAGAGAGATCCATGACCTGATCAGTCAACAATCTCATGTTATGCCAATCCCTCCATTGGTTAGGGTTAGACGAGCTGATGTTGTAAACAGGGCGCAAACCAATGAACATGGTCTCAATGGGCCATTTAAGGAGGGAGAGCAAGACGTTGTCGGTGGAGACAGCCTCGCGCTGGTTTTGGAATCGGTATACTCGGATGAGCGAGAAGCCGCGCTGTGTCCAGCGTCCAATATTTAGGACGCCGCTTGTTCTCTGATAAAATATGTATTATTGTATTATCTCATAACAAGCTCCCATTTCTGGGCGGGCGGACTATATCTTACGGAAGTAAAATTGAATATCTATTTATACTGTTATATAACCTGATGGATTATAAGATTCACATTGACGTGGAAGGCAATGCTTTACAACTTATCACATGTATTGCTGTCATTGGGACGATTACATATGGGTCGTATAAGATTATAACTGGAGTATATAAAGCCACGGGTTATAATTAGATAGTAGATAGTAGATATCATTCTTTTTTCCGCATCTCCATTTAGTCTCTGAACTGGGTTCAGCGCTGCGCGCCCTCGTGTGTCTGTAGACCTTCGGTCTTTCGCACACTTCGGCGTTTTTGAGCACTGAATTTGGCTGCCGGTTGTCCAATCAAAGGGATTTTTACTTGTATATAGTTTTCACTAATACTAAGTACCCGTTGCTTTAGGATGTTCTGGCAATTTGAAGATGTTGCAAGGTATTAAATTTGAATTCGCTTATATTGCTTATTAGTAGCATCAATGGATCCTGAACTATACGGCGTTTTACACGGTCTTGCCATAGTAATAGTAGGTAATGTTCTAGGATATGCTGCATATAGATTATACCGTAATATTACGGATAAGCAAAATTGATTCTGTTAGTTGGTTATTAGTAGATTAATAAATAATGTTAAAGAGCGCTTTAAAGATCGGCTTTGGGGCCATAATGGGATGCACATACGTATATATAGTTGAGGATCGGCATATAACTACCATGATGGGTTATGTCTATGTACGAGGGCAACAGCGCATAAGCAAAATTGAATATGCTGAGTCATCCAAATCCTCGTAAATGAACCCTTATGATATCTTTAAGCTCGCCGGTGGGTACGCCGTAGGATACGCATTAGGTGTATATGCGATACAACGCATACATGTGACTAGATACTCATACGATACCGAATATTATTATACCATTATAGACGAAGACTAAATTTGAATTCTTTTTTATTATATAAATGGATATAATAAGGAGGCATCGTAGGGCGATCTGTGCGGCCATTGTGATCGGCGCCATGGGCGGCCTAATAGCGAGTTTGTTTAATTATAACCCGCCTGCGGTAGTTCCCGTGGTGACCCAGGCCATCCCCTCGGCGCCTATAGCGGCCAGTAGGGAATGTACTAGGATATTTGCGGCGGGATTTCCGTTTCCGCAATTAGGTAACTAGGCGACTAAGCGACTAATTTTTTCTACTAATTAGTTAACAGCTGATTAAAGCGAAGTGTGCGAAAAGGCGAAGCCTTACAGCACACGAGCCAATTAATTCCTTACTAGCTTTTTAAAGCAGATATAAATTTGATTTTCCATATGCATGTATAAAATGCATTACCCATTCTGTACAGGCGTTGCAGTAGGTGCAATAGGTACTAGTATTGCGTTAATAACAATACACGCTTGGAAATATTTGTATAAAATGCATAAAGGAGGCGATGCGACGGTGTCAGGAGATGTATTCATGTATCATCACGCTCCTATTTTAGCACTTTAACCAAATTAGCCAAATTAATTTATATTCTGCTTTTTTAAAACTTTTGAGAACCGGTGTTAATTCTCTTAATGTAAATGTCGTGACAATTTATACGTATTTGTTGTCAAATACCCCTTTCAGGCCCTATTCTCATAGAGGTTTAGACTATATCTTAAGTTTATGGAAAAACATTACCATAAACCCACTTCCGTTTAGTCGTTGAACGTTTTTCTTACGGGGTTTTAATTGATTTTAATAAGGAGTTATAGTATTCGATAGCATTTTTCTTATTTTCTTCACGCGTTAGCGTTTTTCTTTCGAAACGTTTATCATAGACTTTACCCTTATGTACTTTATTCACTCTATAACCTTTAGCAGTGTTTATAAGTCCAGAAGGTAAATCACTTTCGCGTTTACCTTTATCATGTTGGATCCCTATCTGTTCAAGGTTTGTAATAAAGTCTTTTACTGCTCGTTTAGCTAGATCAAATGTATCATAATCCTTTACATTGAAAGTTTTATGTTTACATAACGGATGCTTGTTTATAAGTATCTGATCGCCGTGTTTTTTATTATTTCTGTAAGCAGTATATGGTGGTAAGCCTATTAATTTCTCATTTCTAACATTATCTATAGTTTCATGTTTACGCTGTTTCATTAATTTTATAGTTTCTTCTGAATGTTTATAACCTACACCACCTCCGGTAGTTAAATTATATCCATTAGGTACTAACGAATTATACTCACTAATATACTTTATTTCAGTATCATTAATGATATCATTTGGTACTTCTTCTATAGGACTGATATTGAACTTATCAATTCCTATAGCGCCCATAGCGTTGTATAAATATGAAAACTTTATAGATTTATTGTTTTTATTTTCTCTATCTTTTAGTAAACGTTTAGCACATTGCGTGTGTTGATACCACCTATGTTCTACAGTATATATCGTTTTACCAATATATACTTTATCGTTTACTGTATTCCTTATTATGTATATAAATCCCATTAGAATTTAGCTGCGGATTGACTCTTATATTCGGATTGTTACTATAACCAATTGAGTATAATTCAATTTTTTACCAAGTTTCCCTGGGGTTTTACTTACACATTACTGTGTAGCATTAGTACCGAATATCTAACGAGTTGTTCCCGCAATTTGAAAGTGTTGCATTGATCAGTTTCTCTGTGTCAGCAGGAGGATTTACTGATCAATACTAGCATGTGATTTTACACACACTTTTAGAGACTCATTTGTTAATCTCAGGGTTCACGAAGATGTTGTTACGTTTATACCGATCTAAATATGTCATTTCCTACATATCTCACTGATCATTCTTACTTTCGTAAGGGACTAGACTATATCTTAGAGTGCTGAGCACTCCACCTACGTTTAGTCGTTGAACTGCATCCATAACTAAAATTGATTCTAATTAGTTAGTTAAGGACTTGGCTGCGGATTACCCATATGAAGTATCATTTATCGTTATACTACGCCGGTGTAGGTTTATTAAGCTATTGCTACTTCAAGCATAAACGTGAAGAGCGTGAAGCTAAATTTAGGCGCGCATTTACGCGTAAGCGTAGTGTAAAGTGATAACTTTGATAACTTGATATCAATAACTTTTACTACTAGTTATATTTTTTATACTAGTGAGTGTATTGATCTTTAGGGTGTCTTCGCAATTTGAAGGTGTCGCTGGCACTGCGTGCTCCTCGCGTGGCTGTATTGTTTTACTATGTAAAACGTATTCGCACAACGCTTCGGTCTATATAAACGCCGAAGTGACCGAAAGACGCGAAGCGGCTACAGTGTCACGAGGAGGCGCGTAGCGCCAACTAGCCCGCATTAGGATGTGTAAAATTGAATCAAATGCATCTTATTTAATGGATACAACGTCAATCATTATCGTCAGCATATTTGTGCCTATAGTGGCATGCGTAATCTTCGGCACGTTCTTCCAGTTTTATTGTATGCTTGTCTGGATGGCGTGTGGCGAAAATCCATGCAGTGTCGCATGGGGGATTATTGACCCTGCTAACTGCGATTTGTGTCGATGCTGCCGTAATGTTGATGCAGGAGGTGTATAGATGCATTCTATCAATTTACTAATTGTGTAAAATTGAATCATGTGTTATTGTGTTATTATATTATCTGGTAATGAATAACACTACAGAATCTGTTCTAGCTACAATACTCAGCATAATGTTGATTATTCTAGCTATACTAACAGCTGTATACGCTATCGCCAGAATAATACAGTATGTCAACAGGAGAGCATACCTTCATATTTAGCATAACAGGGGTGATTCAAAGTATATTTTTTCCTAATAGTGGACTTTTTTATACCTAATTGATATAAAGCTCCATGTTGGAGATTGCCTGGGTGCTGTCGATAGACGAACCAGTGGCCAAAACGGGCGCATAGGTTACATATCGGGCATAAGAGGACACTGCCAAAGCGGCAGCGGTACCCTTACCGGCACCAGCAGACAGGATGGTTTCGGTGGTCAACCTAAGATAAAGATTTCCAGGGCTTGTAAACAAAATGTTTGCCTGGAGATCCAAATCGATGGTGATAACTGTGCTCCGCAAGCTTCGCACTCCTCGTAGCGCTGTAGACCTTCGGTCTTTCGGCTACTTCGGCTTATTTACCGTTGAAGAGTGTTTTAACTTGCAATCTATTTTAGGTATGACATTTTACCCTATCTATAGATTTTACCTTTCGGTAAGGCAGGACTATATCTTAAGCATTAGTAACGATTAATTACTAATACCAACTAACATTTAGTCTCTGAACTGCATTGAGTACTCGAAAGTACACAACTTGGCTGCGGATTGTCCAATCACGAGGATCTTGACTTGTATTTAGTTCTCACTAATACTAAGTACCTCATGTTTAAGGATGTTCCCGCAATTTGATAGTTTTGCAGTGATTACATTTTGTCAGCAGGATGTAATACTACTAGGTGAGTTAAAAGGCACCTTTAAGCGCCCTATCATGAGCGCTGACCGTATGGGATAGATACGGAAGCGATGGAGAGTCTGGGATCGCGGTTGAACCAGAAGATCACGTGTTTTTTCCAGTTTATCTATATTTCCCCAGATAAACACTCTTAGTCTCTAGCATTATAAATTGCTTCTTACTAAGACTTCCTCTCGGAAGGGACGGACTATATCTTAGAATACTATGTATCCGATAATCGTTTAGTCTCTGAACATTAATTATTGCCAGTTATACGATTTAGGTAATTTATTGCGTCTAATTTATTTTCCTCCAAAGTTTTTGCCTTGTCAGCAAATTTCATCTCATAATAGACTTTATTTACTGTCTTTCTGACTATGAAAACTTTACCAACTTTCCTTATATTTTTTGGTAATACTCCATCATTTGTAGGAATATATTTATCACCTTTTGCGTTAAGATCATTTACAAATTTAGTAATGGCTTCTTTAGCGGCTTCAAGTGTAATATATTTCTTCGTAGAGAAGTACTTACGTTTACATAATGGATGATTATTAACATAATATGCTTCATAACCACCTCTTTTTGCGTAAGCGGTATAAGGAGGTAAACCAATAGTTTTATCGCTAGTTCTAAACTTATCGATATTTTTAACCATTGTTTCTTTAACTTTCTTGCTTATAAGGTCTTTAGTCTCTTGGCAGTGGATAAAATGCCCGCCGCCAGTAGTTAAATTATAACCATTAGGAGCTAGTGAATTATACTGTTCTATATATTGGATTTCTGTATCATCTAACTTATCATTAGGCACTTCTGCAAGCGGTTTAATACTGAATGTATCAACGCCATATGCATTAAAAGCCTTATATAAGTAAGTACATGAACCCTTATAAGAAGTGTATTTTTCAGGATTTGCTACCCATCTATTATAAGCAGATGCGGAGTGTTTATGCTCGTCAAATCGTTCATCTATAGTTTTAGATGTTTGACCCACATAAACCTTATTTGTTTTATTAGACTCGATTAAATAAACCCAACCCATTTATCTTTTGGTAATAACAATGCTGCGGATTGTCTCTAATATTAAATTGTTACTATTATCATGCTAATTAGTAATTAAGCACTTTTACGTAGTTTCCCACGGATTTATAACATATACAACCAAGTATTGCTATATAGTATTAATATTTTCACGAGATGTTCCCGCAATTTGATTGTCTTGCATTGATTAGTCAGCAGGAGATTAATCAATACTAGCATATGCTTTTTACATACACTTTATTCCCCTGATTTTTAAGGGAATCCACATCTCCAACCGGATGAGTCCATAAATCAAGAATTTCCTAATTTACAACCTATTTCGTATCTTGCCGGATACTAAGATAGGTTACACTTTTCAGTGTGGCGAGACTATATCTTAAGTGCATTATAGCACCAACTTACATTTAGTCGTTGAACTGCACTCAGTACTATTTTTCGCTGGCTAATAAGCCGAAGCACACGAAACGGTGAAACCGTACAGCTGTGCGAGGTAGCGAAATGCGTAGCATTGAGCTTGGCTGCGGATTGTCCAATCGAATATATTTTGACTCGTACTTAACTCATGTTAGTACTAAGTAATATTCGCTATAAGGATGTTCCCGCAATTTGAAAGTTTCACAATGTAATTACTTGGCAGGAGGTGTCAAATTACATTATTAAGCATTTTTTGCTTATTCCAGCCCTAGAGTTAAGCTGGCTGAGTAGCCATGGGAGTTTGCGGTCCGTTAACTACGTCAACAATACGTCTAGCGGTAGTTGCCTGATTGACAGGGGCGCCAGTTACGGCAGCACCGTTGACATCAGTCAAGTTAGCGTTAAGACCTTGAGCGTAGACGCTGGTTCCGGCGATGGCCATGGGATCAGAGTAACCTTGAATAGGCACTTCCTGACCCATCAGGCGCTTCCATCCGGTAAGCTTCCATTGACCTACACGGAACTTTTGATGGAATACGTAAGCTTCGCTGGTATAATCATCAAGCATAAAATCCTTTGGATTTAGCTCCTCGTGTGGCTGTACGACTACGTCGTTTCGCACACTTCGGTTTACTAAGATCCTAACCTGTTCTCTGATAAAATATGTATTATCTCATAACAAGTATCCCTTTCGGGTAGGATGGACTATATCTTACTTGCATTTTGCAAGGATGAACATTTAGTCTCTGAACTGCATTGAGTACTCGTAAGTACTCAACTTGGCTGCGGATTGTCCCTATAAATAGATCTTGACTCAGAATTAATTTCCATTACTCTTGAGTACTATTTATTTGACAGGATGTTCCCGCAATTTGATCATCTCGCAATTATAATATGTCAGCAGTGGCATTACTATAATTACTAGCTATTTTAAACTTTTAATCCCCTTGATTAAAGGATTGCCGTTGACCTCGAAACGCACTCTCTTGAAGAGACGTTGTCCGGGGAACTCACAGTACCTCACGAAGTTGCTTGCCGCCGAGGCGGTTGCTACAACGGTACCGTTAAGGTTAACATACTCCTGAGTATACTTAGTGTAAACTCCAGAAGTGGTGTTGGTAAGCGCAGAAATTTGCGCGGTGGATGTGGTAGATTGGTCGCTGGGGCCAATGAATGCAGGGAAAGCCAGTTAATCCGATATTATTAATATCCTTTAGAGGCTGAATTCTAAAGACTACTTTCGTAGCGGCTGGACTATATCTTAAAACACATGAATGTATGTGTTCGATTAGTGTTTAGTCTCTGAACAATGTCATAAATTACGGATAATTTATACACGTGCTGCGGATTGTCCCTATATGTTGGATTTTGACCATACGTAAGTGTGGTACCAACATCTTGACAGGAGTTTCCCGCAATTTACTAATCTCGCGTTGAATAACCAGCAGGGGGTTAATCAACACTAGCATCTATATAGATACTTTTATGCCCACTTTTTTAGGCACTGTTCCCGCAGTAGCAGAGGTAGCCGCGAGGGCGACGTTCACCACCATATCATTGAAGAAATCTCCGAACTGCATTGTTTTAACGTGAATTTCTAGAATTTGTCTCATTTTTGATATGAGTTTTATAGAAAAACGTAAACAATGGACTATATCTTAAGGCAGTTTCATTAAACTTGCCCGATCTACATTTAGTCTCTGAACTGCACTATTTATTTTATGTTAAACAAATAGCTTGGCTGCGGATTATCTCAAACTTTTAAGTTTTTACTATTATCATATAATTTCTCACAGATTTAGCGAATACATAAACTGTTTCGCAATAGTATTAAAAGTTATACGAGAAGTTCCCGCAATTTGAAGATCTTGCAGACTATACTTTTTGTAAAGTATGTCTACTAGCATTACCTTTTAGTAACACTTTTATTCCCCAGTTATTATTATAAAATTGATTTATTGACGATTAAATTATCAACCACCGCTAACTACAAACGATGGGTAAAATTAACTACTATGCTACGAAGAAACATGGTATTGTGTGCCGCTGTCACAAGAAACCTGTACATGTATGCAGCATACGAATCCAAATGAGCCCAAGGAGGTATCGCTATGTCAACCCTAGGCCTATATGTGTTCCCGCAGTAGGACCCATACAGTGTACTGGATACATAGCCTTACTGCTATACCGGGGCGGCACTCGTAGCGCGAAAATATCGCTAACTAGGATATAGCATTGCCTCGTGGTCTATTGTATTTTTTTAGGCAGCCTATTAAGGGCCCTAGAACGCTGAAGCGTGCGAAACGGCGAAGCCGTACAGACACGCGAGGTCAAAATACTGAATCCAGCGCCTCTAAAGATAACTAAACACAACACACGACAGCGCCCAACAACACACAATGCAAGCCATCCCATTCAAACACCCTTTGGATCCTGAGGTTACCCATTTGTTCGTTAAAGACCAATTCCCTTACTCACTTGCATATGCAGGTGTCATTGACAGAAAGGAAATGCGGTTTGTAGGAACATGGCCGGCCGTGCTTATCAAGCCAGGCCCTGTAACTCCACGAACTCAAATGAATCGGTTATACAAATAGATTGTTAGTTTTTTACGCCTTGTGTGACTGTAATCCTCACTACGTTCGGCTTTTCGCACACTTCGGTTTTTTAGACAGCCTATTAAATGCCCTAGAACACTGAAGTGACCGAAAGACCGAGCTTGCGAGGGCTACAGGGTTACGAGGCCCAGGTCATAATTTTGAATCTAGAGTCCCTAAAGATAACTAAGACACAATGGATTCATCACTGTTACTAACGCCGTACAGCTCGTATGTTTACCCCGACGTGACGCATCAAACGATCGTCCTCTGCGAAACCCACGTTATATACATCCCAGGATGCATAATGAATGACAAATTTATTTGCATTGCTCCACCGCGTGTGGAACGTTACGAGGTAAAAGACGAGTCTTAATCTTTTTTAATGCAGCCTATTAAGTGCGCTAGAACACTGAAGTGACCGAAAGACCGAGCTTGCGAGGGCTACAGGGTCACGAAGCCCAGGTAATAATTGAATTCAGCGCCCCTAAAGATAACTAAGACACGACACACAACACACCTACCAATGCAAGCCCATTACGCAATTAGTGAACGCAACGAATACGGAATCCCTCGCGCTGTGCGAGTGGAGACTGCTTACGATGGTTCATATATATGCACGGATGGCATTATGGTTGGCGACACGTTTGTTCAAGATCGAAACGCGTATGTTGATTTGCTCGGAAACGACTGCACCACTATAGCATCGGCCCTGGCTGAGCACTATAGTAGAGGGTAATGCCTCGTGCGTCTGTAATCCTCACTACGTTCGGCTTTTCGCGCACTTCTGTTTTTTAGGTAACCTATTAAGTGCTCCTGGAGGCGCCGGATTCACAGTCTATTAAGGGTCCTAGAACACTGAAGCGTGCGAAACGGCGAAGCCGTACAGGCACGCGAAGCCATATTTGAATCCGGCGCCTCTAAATTTGTACTGATAGCAGGGACCGTATTTATTTAGCAGGCAATGGCCCATTTATTCAAGCAGCTTATGAAGGGTGACGAGGAAGATTGCGCCAGTGAGTCTCCATACAGGATTACTGATATGAAGTTCATTGAAGATGGCGCTGACGTGGAGGTTCAGTTTACTGTGGTTATTTACGGGGAGAATGGGGATGTTCATCAGAGGATCAAACAGGCTACTTGTTTCGCTGGTCCGATTGACAGAAAGGCAATCACTGACGAAATCTTTGGCTTGATCAAACCAACTGCTGACAAGCGCACTCGTTGCGCAAATAAGTAGTTAGTAGGGGTTAGGGGGTAGTTAAAGTAGTAGTTAGTTAGTTAATTAGTTAAAGTAGTTAATTAGTTAAAGTAGTTAAAAGTCAATTAAAGTTTATAATTTTTTGTTAAGGAATGGAGAATTGAACCGTTCCGCCAAACTGGGCATTACCAGTGTTGGCACGGACGCGGTTGTACTCATAGCCGATGGCAGCCCATTTTTCCGCTTTTTAAGCTTTCCTAACTCATTTAACGTGATATTAAACTTATTAGGAACACATTTTCATGTGGATCAGACTATATCTTAAGATATATCAAAATCGATACATCCTACTTCCGTTTAGTCGTTGAACTGGGTACTAAACTATTTCTATATGCAATTGCGCTTGTTTTATCTATGAATCTTTTTATAGGACATGTAGGCTTACGCACTCTATAACCTCCAGGAATCTCAAATACATATTTTTCATCAGTTTTCTTATCCGGAAAATGTGTATTTTTATTGAGATTGGTGAGATCAAATAATGCTTCAGCATATTTTTCTTCCATACTCATGCTAGATGTTGTATAACATACAGTCTTATTGAGCTTAGGGTGATCGGCTACTTTATAACCTTCAACACCCCTGCTATCTTTATAATGCTTAATATACTTAGGTAGATGATTATCCTCAGGATTTTTCCTACCTACAGTAATATTTTTAGGTTTACCACGAAGAGCCTTGGATAGTTTTTGTCTAGTGGCTTCAGATATATCACTCTTGTTCTTGCCACCAGAAGTTAAATTAAATCCATTAGGAGCCAATGTGTTGAAATGCACAATATAATGACGTTCTTTTTCGTCAATTTCTTCTGCACTACATTCACATAGTATTTCGCGAATGAAATTCTCTGGTTTATGTTCTCTTATAGCATTATTTAGATAATATGATTGGTTTTTGGGATTATGACGGACTTCCCACATATGTTGATTCCATCTATAATCTAGACCATGTTTAGTCTGGCCGATATAAGATTTTTGATTCACTTTACACGTATATTTGTAGATAATAGGCATTATAGTATACTAGTATACTAATTGCATATGATACTTTAATTTAGAATTTGGCTGCGGATTGCCCATGATTAATTATCTAAGAGATTTTTACGATTTATAGCGTCTAACTCATGTTGTTGCTATACGTACTCTTAGCTTTAGGGGTTTCCCGCAATTTGAAAGTATCGCAATGTATTGACGTATTGAAAATACATTACTGGTTAACCATTCGCTGCACCTGGCTAAGGCGTTAAATAAATGGCTTGAAATGAGCCGTTTTACCGCACTTCCCGAAAGAAGTGATTATATTAATACGTATTTCTACGCCGACGGACTATATCTTAAAATGTAAGCAAACTTACATTCCATTTCCGTTTAGTCTCTGAACAGCACTGGTACTTCGTACCCTCGTAACACTGTAGCCCTCGTTTTACTCGGTCTTTCGGTTACTTCGGTTTATTAGGACTCTTATAAAGTCTAAAAACGCCGAAGTGCGCGAAAAGCTGAGCGAAGCGAAGATTACAGACGCACGAGGGTCCGAAGGACTAGCTTGGCTGCGGGTTATCCAATCAGGAGGATTTTTACTTGCATTTAGTTATCACTAATACTAAGTACCTCACCGCTTTAGGATGTTCCTGCAATTTGAAAATGTCGCATTAGCGCCTAATGGCGTCTAATACTAGCATTCATAAGAATACTTTTGTCAACACGTTATTTCTATTGACGAAGCTTGCTCAATTAAAGACTTGTAATTATTATTAAAATGGACAATTGCACGCTATATCGCTTAACATCTCCTAATGGTTTGAAATATATAGGTCAAACCAGAGGATTTGTTGAATATAGATGGAATCAACATAAAAATTCTGCTATTAAGAATAAGAAAGGCTGTACTGCATTAAAAGGAGCTATTAATGAATACGGTTGGGAGAACTTTCATAAAGAAGTAATATTAACATGTAAACTTGACCAGATAGATTATTATGAAATAAAATACATCTATGAGGAAAATACCATGGTTCCTAATGGTTATAACATTAAACCAGGTGGACAGCATGTCAAAATAGATACATTGCCTGATGAACTGAGATTATTTTATCTTAGTTCGATAAGGAAACATAATAACTATGACTTGCCTTCTGGTGTAGTGGAAATAAACTTACCACATAGGAATAAAGGTAAAGGTGAATACGGATTTAAGGTACTTTCTGGTGAACATACTCATACATTCATTTCTAAACATCAAACTATGGAAGAAAAACTTCAAGAAGCGCTTGAATGTTATAAAACTATATCAGATAACAAGGAATATGTTAGAAAGAATTCACATAAATGGAATAAAGATATCGTTAAGGACTTTGATATTCCACAGGGTGTTAAATACCGTAAAGACAAGAATGGCTTTGAGGTACATGTTAAATTCAATGGTAAAATACATCGTAAGAATTTTACCAAGAAGAAATTTACTTTGGAGCAAAATTTAAGGTTTGCAATTGATCACTTAAATAGTATTAAAGTGATTAATAATTGAAATAAAACAAATAGAAATAATTGAATTAATTGCCTCTAGATACAAATGGATACGTTCATTGTACCCATTGCGGAAATACTCGATGCTATTGATTTGGACATCGAATATTACCGCTTACAGTACGAGCTATGCCTCCTAACAGAGGCCGAATACACGGCCATAGTTAGGTCCATTCGTAAGCTGCGTGCTGAGTATGACCTCGTGCGCTTTCTAAATAATTGAATCTGCCCCTTGATATAAATGGACATAACAATTGACGCACTAATAATGGAACTTTCGTTCTTATTAATGCGCTGTAAAAAGTCACTAAGGCGCGGCGATATATCATATTCTGACTATAACGCACGAGTTGCTAGCATCAATCGGCGAATTGCCTGGTATAGACAATGGAAGCCGGAGGGGCGAGTTGTGCGCATAGATAGATTTTATGATAGATCGATCAATACTTGTGAGGGTTAATTTATTTTTTGGTTTATTTCAAGAGCAGTGGACTATGTCTTAGAACGCGAGTGCGTTCGGCTCGGGAGGCTGTACGGCTTCGCCGTTTCGCTCCCTTCGCATTTTTATACTCGCGCCCCACTACCGTTTAGTCTCTGAACTGGGCTCGATACTGAGCGGCTTGTTATTCGTATTGTTATATTTCGTCTTAGCTCCTATTAGGAAGCTTAATAAGCCGAAGTAGGCGAAAGACCAAAGGTCTACAGCCCTACGAGGTAACGAGCCACATAGTGGCGAGTTTGGCTGCAAGTTGATCATAATAATACATTTTGACTAACATATAACTTGGGTTAATGTAAAGTAGTATTATATACTGATTGTTCTCGCAATTTGATAGTGTCGCATTCTGACGTTTCTTTAATTCGAAATTAGTGCTGCCTAAAATCGTTAAAAGTCGTAAATCGTCAAAATACTAGTACTCAGGCAAAACTTATATAAAGTTTGCTTGTTGGACTCATTTTAGCGTACTTTTTATCCCCTTCTTCGGGTATTAAGGATGTGAGTCCTCTCGATATCGACGAGGGTCGGGGTTGGGTCACTGAAACCCTGTTTCGCTTTATCTATCTATGTTTCCCAATAGAAAAACATAAACATGTAAGTTCTGGAGACTGCCAATCTCTTTCTTCTTACATACCCATCACTGGGTAGGCAGACTATATCTTAAGAAGTATTACTACTCCCTATAACCGTTTAGTCGTTGAACTGCATTATTGTTTATTATATAACTTATTCAGAGCCTCATTATAAGTATCCTCATAATCTCTTTCATGTGCTCCTACTATATATCTCTTATTTCCATTAGTCAACATATACGTATCAATAACGTTACTATATAGGACGTATTTTGGTAATTTTCTACCATCAAAACCAATTCCTCTATATCTGTTATTTACACTGTTCGCATTTTTTGACTTAATCATATCTAGTAATCTTTCAGCACAGTTAAGACGTTGTTTTTCAGATAACCTTGGATCTGCTATTTCAACTTGTCTATAATCTGGATGAGCAACAATGTATCCTATATGACTGTTTCTGGTAAACTGTTTTATATACGTTGGAACGTGTTTATTCTCAGGTCGCTTGAGAGATTTACCCATCTTCTCAAGCGTTTCAGGAGTACGATCATATAAACATCCTGCACCACCTTTGGCTATATTATAACCTGTAGGTACTAAGGCATCATAAAAATCTATCCAATATATTTCGCGTTCATCCGCTTTTTCTCTTGGACATGTTTCTTTAATTTTCTTTTCCATATTATCCCATCCATGGGCTCGTATAGCTCTATTTATAGCAGGACATCCGCCCGCCTTGGGTGAATCGGATTCTGCTGCAGATCTATGCTTTTTCCATCTCTCTTCAGGATCTTTACTGGTTTGACCTACATAATACTTATAGCTTGGTGATTTTATATAATAGATATGTGATATAAGACCGGAGTCTTTATTCTCTTCAGTCATGATAATTTTTAAACAATAACTTGGCTGCCGGTTATCCTATGAATATGGTTATTCAGTTTTATAAGTTCTTACCATTAATTTATTCACATAATTAACTAGTATTATAAAACTAGGACCTTCCGGCAATTTGATTATATTGCAGTTGTATGTAAGGCGATTAATAACATACAACTACTAGCATTTTTCAATACTGAGCCTAACATTAAGCTCTAAGGCACATAATGTCCTTAATTCGCTGATTTAACAGCTCTGTGGCCATGCATTTTGTCCTAAAACTTTCATAATAGGATGGACTATATCTTAAAACGTATAAAACGCTCTATTTCCGTTTAGTCTCTGAACAGCGCTATTTATTTTATGTTAAACAAATAGTTTGGCTGCGGATTGTCCAATCAGTAAGTATTTTGACTTATACTTAGTTTTCACTAGTATTAAGTAACTACTGCTTTAGGAGGTTCCCGCAATTTGAAAATATTGCATGTAAATCGTGCGTAACGAATACATACTAGCATTTAGTTTCACCCAGTAAAACTATATACTCTTTATGACCATGGATTAATCATACGATCGGCCTTCCGTTTCTCAACGTGCACCTCAGTACACACGCCCTTGAGTCTCACGCATACTATGTAGACGTTTACCCTCAAGGTACGTTTTCGCGAATGCGAGACTATATATTAAGGATAGCTATAGCCGGTACTATCCCCATTTCCGTTTAGTCGTTGAACTGCATTCAACCCTATGTAATTCTACTTACACAACTACATGACTCATTATTCCACATATTTTAGATAACTTGGACGTCTATTGACATCTATAAACTAAAATACGCTAAACGATTACATCATGTAGTCGCGCAAAGTAACGAAATACATAGCATTGAACTTGGCTGCGGATTACCCATTTAATTCTGTACTTGTTGCCAGATCTTAATTCTAAATTAGATGTTTTGGATTTTTACTGTATCTTATAGTTTCCCACAAGCAATAATACTAAGTTTCCCCGTATTACCAGTACCAAAACCTTTAGGGCTTTCCCGCAATTTGAAAATGTTGCAGCCTTCGGTCCTCGCATAGACTCTATGCGTCTTACTGTAATACTCCTCACTACGTTTGTCTTTTGTATACTCTTCGATTATTTAGTGCACCAATTAAGGCGTCTAATAAACCGAAGTAACCGAAAGACCAAGCGCAGCGCGGGCTACAGTGTTACGAGGAGCCGTAGGCTACTAGCCTGTGTTTTGCACAGACTTTTGACAGCTAGGCAAATTAATTTAACCGTCGTTGGCAATAAGTTTGAATACACCTCCTGCTGACATATTTTTCTAGTTCTGTATAGTCGAAGTTTGGCTATATATCACGACCTTTATAAAAAAATAATATTAATTATCCTACGCAATTAATTATTTTTTTCTCATCGAAAATGTATATACCCTAGGTTGTCTCTGGTAACAATCTTAACGCCGTTGGCGGGCATCGCAGCGTAATACTTGTACCGCTCAATGTACTCAGTGTACGGAGATTTCGCATAAAAGTCCACTATAGACATGTTCGTAACACCCTCAAGCGAATACGATACCGTGAAATTGTCCCTGGTGTGTTTGTACTCGAATATAAACTTGACATGATTTTTGTCATGTGGGTCGTCAAATGTATGTATTTTCACCAAGGGTGACCTGAATGTCGTCCTGTCAACGCCTATAATGCGCCCCTTATACGCATCTAAAACGGCCCCATAGATACACCGTATAAGACCATTCCCATAATTACCCGTGTACTTCACAGTAAAAACTTCGGGTTTGTTCTCCGGATACAACCCCACGCTAACATCGTAATAAGTATTCCAAGTGGGGTTTCTTTTGTACGAAATTATCATCAATTTCTTGTGCTCAGATGGTGATATACTTAACCAGTTAGTAGTGTTGCTAGAGTTGCTAGCAGTAGCCTGCTTTGTGTTTGTCGACATAGCAGCTACCAGTTATCTACTAACCGCATACAGAATCAATTTTCACCAAAAAAACATTCATCGATTTCATTGTATTGGCCTGAGGACCAACCGCTCTTCCCCATCTAAGGTGATCTCATAATCCCATTTATTTGCATAATACTTGTACCGCTCAATGTACTCCGTGGACGATAACTTTGCATAGTATTTCGCCCAAAATTCCGGTTCAATGATATCGTTCGTTGGATAAGTTACCCGGAAATTGTCGCTTGGATCCTCGTAAAGGAACTGAAAGGAGGCCAATTTAGCGCCTCTGTTATAGAAAACCTGCGTGTTCACAAGCCTCGATCTGAATGATCTAATGTCTACGTACACTCTCCTGGGTGCGTTCCTTGCGATGGACTTATAAATGAACAGCTTTGTTTTATTAGCATCGGCGCCATCGTACCCATATAGGGAGACATACGTATAAGTACAGTCAGGGTACAACCACAACTTAACTTGATGGTAGACCCTATTGGCATCGTCAGTCCTCTTTTCATACGACACTAAACTAAACGCAGAGTTAACGTTCATTTTATTATCTTATCATCAATAGAATCAATTTTCGCCAAAAAAATATTAGGCCATTTAGGCCGCAATTCCATGCTTCTTTAAGATATCCAGTTCTTCCTTAAATGTGCCGGTGATCTTACCTACTGTACCATCAGCATAATGCAAATGTATATTACTTTTCGGTTCAGAGCCATCCGATGTTACCTTGAACCCCTCATCAACGGCGAATATTATCTTCTTTTGCAACAATTTATCCACCTCATCATATCCCGCGCAAGGGGTCGCGCTTAGATAACCAAAATAATCTCCGATGGGTTTAACATATTTAAAATACTCCTCTTTCCATTGTTCTGGAGTCTTATCACCAACATAAGTATGCTCCATCGTGAAAGTATCGGAAGATTCTATACATTGATAGGTAAATTCGATATGACAGACATCCCCTACGTAATACCTATCTGAAATAATTATACGCTCGATTCCGGACCATAGTTTCATTTTATCCAATGATATCTCACAGTCGCCAAATTCAGCGCGTAATTGCTTAATAGCATTTATCAAGCAACTATTTCTATCAGGCCCGTAATGGACTAATTTAATACGCCTTTCATAGCTGCCGGCGGAAACCATTGCGGTGAAACTATATCGCTTAAGCGTATCATCAACGCCATTTTTCCTCACGTACTTTCTGATAACGATCTTCATTTATTACCATCGGCGCAAATTCAAATTTAAAAAATAAAGTGTATACTGCCTTGTTATCACAACCCCTCGGCATTAATAACGGTACCTCCGGCGCAATAAGTGCAAAGATCAGTATATGCATCGGTCTCTACTATATATCTGTAAAATTCACCGCGAATGTTGGCATAACCGAGGAACTTATTCATAAAGTAGTCAGGACATGATCCTAAGCCTATCTTATACTGCATGGTGAAATTATCATATTCATCCTTGCAGATATATGTTATCTCAACTATACTATGCTTATCAGTTGTGTCCACAATACGTGCAGTGCTATTCTTTAATCCAGACCACAACTTTGTATTACATAGGCGAATTCTAGGGGGGTTAAATTCATTCTTTACTTGCTCTATAGTCTTGATAATAGCAGTCCTCTTATCCCTGCAGTAATGCGTAATCGAGATCTTTTTAGCGTTAAGCAAGATAACGCTGAACGTGTATCTTTTTATACCATCATAGACTACGGCTCCATGCTCGCAACCGTCAATAGTAACGTAATTGTTTTGTTCCATTAGTAGTTAGTCGGTTAGCTGTTTACCATAAGTAAGCAAATTCAATTTTAAAAAAACATTAGCTATCTAACCCTACCAGCAGTATTTGCATTCAGTTAGCCCCCCAAAGCCGTGCGATGGGTTCTCGATAAGGTATCTCATTTGAATGTGCTTGAGCTCATCTTTGTTAGTTGTATTGAATGTTTTTATCCACGTGTCAATATCAATATCAACATTACATTGCGTTGTAATGTTGAAAGTATCATCTTTATGTACAGTTTTATATGTAGTTTGGACATATTTTTTATCACAATGTATTATCATTTTGCATTCGGTGCTGACTATGGGCGAACTAAGAGTCTTAGTATGTATTCTTATTGTAGGGATCTCAGGCGCAAAGTCATCTCTAATGCGGTCAACGAGGCGCTGCAAGGCAACTAATCTCACCGTATCACAACTACCTCCCTTGATAATTATACTGAAATTTGTCGGCTCCCCGTCGTCTAGTTTGCATGTAAATATAAACACCTTATGATCCCCAACAACATTAGATCTATAATCGATGACAGAAATTACGCTCATTGTGTTTTGTCGTGCCTACTGCTTACTACTTAATAATAAAAAATACAAATTCAAATTTATTTACCGCTAAGTAGCGAAGTGAACCCATGCCCTGGGTTATCTAATAAGTATTGCATTTGGTCGCTTCGGGCGTCATTCGGAATGCCCAAAGTAACCATAGAGAAGTTATCATCAGATTCATCGCAATAGTATTCCGTAAGGTATCCGTGTTCGGCCTCTCGACTGCGCGTATAAGCTACGCTAGAAGATAATCCTACATAATCTATACCAATATATGCAGTCCCCTTTTCGTATCTTGAGTATATCCGTAGAAATATCGTCCTGAGGCATTCATTCCTACTTCGCCCGCACTCAATGAATTTAAGACGCTGCGGTATTTTTTCGCCGCAGTCTGCTATAAATACATATCGGCTATAGTCGCCCGAAATCTCGTATGATTTGTACCCTACAAATATAATTTTCAACTTCGTCGCCATAATGTTTAAAAAATGCGACTTCATTTTTTCTCCTCCGTGAATCCATGCATAGGATGCGCCTCCAGATAAGCCAATTGGTCATCTCGGGCGGTCCTATGGATAAAGTATAAGTGCTCATACTGGCGCAAACTCACAGATTCCTCATACTGATAGTCAACATGGAAATTATCACATGGTTCTTCGCAAAAGTACCTTATCCTTATGTACTTTTCACCACCGACTGTGATAATGTTCATTGCACTGTTTTCAACCGGCGATGCCAGGGCGCAAACATCAAAGTATACCTGCGTCTGGAAAGTCTCCTGAAGGGTCCTTACTAATGCACGCAAGCATACATTACGGGACTGGCCGTAGAGTACATAATCATACTCAAACTTGTCCCGGCTGACCCAAAAAGTGTACGCATCGTCAACACGCCTATAAGAGTTAATTCTTATCATCAGGTTACGCGTTGGCGATTCATTTTATTCCGTGTTCGGGGTGCGCACTACAGTACCTATAATACTCCCCTTCAGGCGTATTTATAGCGAGATACGTCTTTGACCATGCGCAAGCATCCGTACCCGGTTCGCATTCATAATCGTATGTAAAGTTGTCCACCCTTTCGTTAAACATATAATGTATCCGCACATATGTCTTACCATCGGCCGTAACTAGGACACATCTTGTACTGTAAAGTGGGCTTTGTAGGCCCATTCGATCATATACAATAGTAGTTACTGCAAACTGCTTCTTTATTTGCTCACATAGGTCCTTTAACATGATATTTTTATCGCTACCATATTGCGTAAACTTGCGTTCTATTTTTGAGCGGCCGGTGTCAAATTCAACGTGAAAAGTGTATCGTTTTAACGATTCACTCTTTTTAACAGTGAACTTTCTAACGGTAGCTGTGGTCATTATAGTTATTATAACTATGCTAACTACACACTAATTCAATTTTAGCCACCTACCCAAACAATTGAATTTCCTGTACGTATATCATTATGGAGTACCCATCAGGCCTAACACGCCTTCCCGAAACCATTCGCGAGCTTTATGCCAAATGCGTTAGGGAGAACATTGACGTGGCCATCATTGGCAACCCACAGCGCACTGTATTGATGCCCAGGGGGCCGCTTCCCCAAAAGCTGATAGTAATCGGTTATGCGCCCAATGCGATGTCCCCTCCGGGCACTGTAGCATACACCCCTGTTGTCAGCACGGGCTTCCAGGCGCTCATTAATGCGGCCAATGAGGCGCGTAGAAAGCATCCAAAAATGTCGTTTACGTCTACAATCTCGCTCACCGAACGCGACTTAAAGCGATTGCGTAACTGCAAATTGATAAGCCGCACAATGAATGAGTTCGAGATCAAGAGAGCCGCGTACAAGATAAAAGTATCAGCCAAAAAAATAAAATATTATATAAAATCTTGGTTGACTGTCGACGCTTAGGGAAGCTTATTGCGCATCTGTATTTTTTGCACTAAATACTTTTTCCATGTACTGCGCAGCATGGATATACATAAGATCCTTTGACGAAATCTCGGCGACTTTTTTATTTACAACCGAAATCATGTCATGACTTCCTTCCTCCAATGAGAACTTGATTACATGATCAGATACTACACATTCTTGTCCATGCACTTTCAACACAATATCGGTTGTTGTTGTCAATGACACCGAACATCCTTTCGGAACAACCACATTCAATGCCTTGATACTCGCCGACTTCTCCATTTCTAGTCTATCACAGCCTGATTCAGTTTTTATCCTTCGGATCCTCGTGTCACTGTAACATGCGCACACTTCGGCTTATGAAAAACCTAATGTGTACTATTAAGAGGCCTAGTAAACTGAAGTAGCCGAAACGGCAGGCGCGAAGCGCCAACGTACAGCGCTACGAAGTCTAGAATCCTATATTTATGTATTCAATGCGAGCCTTCCATTGTATTGTATCGCCTACGAATCCAGTAACTTGTATCTGAAGAGTATCAGTTGATGTCAGCAATGTTATCCCTCCGGTAGTATACGCACCGTCTAAATTTGTGTATTCATTAAATCTAGCTGCTTCGGTAACAGATCCTCCTGAATTAATAACTCGGAAATTAAGTCCATAAGATCCAGTTTTAGTTGCCGCAGCCTTTACAGAAACAGCACTGACTCTGATATCATATACTGAATTTCTTGCAAGGGTGAATGTTTGTATTGTTACTGGGGTGGCGCCTACTGTAGTTGCAGTGGGGAATAATAAACCACCATTTGCATTTTGCAGCGATAAGACATTCGTTAAATTTTTAGCATTAAAAGTGACGTTGGATGTTGCGCTCGTTATACTAAGATCAATTGTGTCAGAAGTTATCTGATTGAAGCATTTGAATACAGCTGCGTTAATTGTGCTTATATTGCCGAAATTTTTATTGTTGAAACTTATAGTTGGAGTGGCGCTGCTTATACTAAGATCACCAGAGGGACTGGTTAATGTTGTGGCAGTTATGATACCAATACTCGATAAATTCTTGCTATTGAATACTATGCTTGTGGTAGCACTGTTCAAACTGAGACTTGCGCTTGGGCTGGTAAGTGAAGTGGCAGTTATAGCCCCAACATTGATAAGATTGTTGTTGCTAAACGCTACGTTACTAGTAGCGCTAGAAATCGTGAGTACTCCCGTAGTAGATCCAAGGGAGTTGATATTTGTGAGATCTGCATCTGAGAAATCAACGGTTGCATTACCAGGGGCCACTGTAAGAGTGCCCGCAGAGGCCACGCTGTTTACCCCACTTAGGGCTGAATTTGAGCATGCAATAGTGGCGCTAGTGGGCGCTAATGTGAGTCCTGCGGCACTTGTGATACTGGCGACATTTGTCAGTGTTTTGCTGTTAAAATTAATGTTGCTGGTCGTGCTACTAATACTTAGATCAGTAAGCGCAGGACTTGTAATCGATGCAACTGTAAGTGATGTTAATGTAATAGTCCCTATGTTGATGATGTTGGCGCCGTTTACATTGATATTTCCACTTACGGATGTTATACTAAGATTGGCTGAGCTAATTGCACCAACGCCCGTTAGAGTTTTGCTATTGAATGCTATATTGGATGTTGCACTACTAATACTTAAGTCCGCGCTAGGGCTTGTCAGGGATGCGGCTGTTATCGCACCAACGCCGGTTAAGTTCTTACTATTAAATGCCACATTGCTGGTCGCGCTACTAATACTAAGGTCCAAAGAGGGACTCGTTAGGGATGGTGAAACAAGCGCCGAAAAGGTTCCCGTGCCGCCATTTGTAAGATTTTTGCTATTGAAACTAATATCAGTAGTTGCACTGGTTAATATTGGGGTGGATATAGATGTTGTTGCAGTTATTGTACCTATACCAATAAGCGCCTTCGAGTTGAATGTTATGTTAGCAGTTGCGCTACTTATACTTAAATCCGCACTGGGGCTTGTTAAAGTTGCCGTTGTTACAGTTGTTGCGGATACCGATCCTATGCCGATAAGGGCCTTTGAGTTGAATGTTATATTGGCAGTTGCACTGCTTATACTTAAGTCACCACTGGGGCTTGTCAGCGTCCCAACAGTAGCAGTACCGATAGATGATATATTTCCGCCGCCAAAAGTGACACTTCCACTTGCCCCAGATAGCGCAAGGGCACCCGTACCACTCGCCACAGACGCAACTTGAGTCAGACTTTTACCGCTACACGCTATGTTAGTTGTCGCACTACTTATTGTAAAATCTCCAGTGTTGCTTGTTATACTAGCGGCATTCACTAAAGCCTTTCCATTAAATGATATAGATGAAGTAAAACTACTTATTACCAAAGTACCAATTGCACTAGTTATTGATTCGGTTACTATAGCAGGCGTCCCAATAGAGCCTATATTTGTCAATGTTTTGCCGTCAAAGGATATGTCCGTAGTAGCACTACTGACTATCAAATTACCCACTGATGAAGTTATAGTTGATAATCCAGTCAGGATTTTTCCATTAAATGTTATGTTAGCTGTCGCACTAGTAATGCTAAGGTCTGCAGTGGGGCTTGTGATTGTTGGCGTAACAATAGAAGAATAATGTCCTGTGCCGCCATTTGTTATATTTTTGTTATTAAGTGTAATATTAGCCGTTGCACTGCTGATGCTCATGTCGCTGAGTGGGGAACTTATACTAGGACTGGTAATACCAGCCATATTTGTTAAGTTTTTGCCGCTAAAATCAATGATACTAGTTGCACTGTCAATTATAAGATCGCTAGCGGGACTAGTTACTGAAGTAAAACTGGCTATGCCTCCACCGCTTATCGCTGATCCGTTTAAGTTTATTGTACCCCCAGTAGTTATACTCAGAGTTCCGCCGGTAGTGATCGCACTAACGCCGCTTAAGGTGCTGCCCCCAAACGCCACACTTGATATTCCTGAGGATAATGTAATTGCGCCGGTTGATGAAAGTGTGGAAACGTTTGTTAGAGTTTTACTATTAATATTTATGTTAGCAGTCGCGCTTGATAAACTAAGATCGGTTACCGCAGGGCTTGTTATAGTAGTCGCAGTTAGCGCCCCTATAGTAGCCGCTCCAATACCGCTTAGTGTTTTCCCACTGAACGCCACGGTAGTCCCCACTGGATTTATTGTAAGGTTGCCCGCCGAGGTGGTTATATTACTTACTGTAATAGTATTTATGCTTAACCCCCCAACATTAGTAAGCGTTTTGCTATTAAAGTTTATATTGGCGGTTGCACTGCTAATACTCAGATCAGTCGTGGGACTGGTTATACTATCTAATGATAATGATGATACGCTAAACGTCCCTACATTTACTAAATTTTTCCCACTAAAGTTTATATTTGTACCGGCGCTATTTAACACTAAATCACCGCTTCCGGACCCAACTGTTGCCACATTAATAAGATTTTTGCCATTAAATGATATATTTGATGTAACTGAATTTAAACTTAGATCCGCAGACGCGCTTATTATTGTATTAACAGTCAATACCGACAAACTGAATGAGCCAATATTTGTCAGCGCTGATCCGGTAAAGTCAATGGTACCCGTAGCACTCCCCATACTTAAATTTCCCGAGGGTGTACTTATACTATTTACAAGTAATGAACTCACCCCGAAACTTCCTATATTTGTGAGATTCTTACCGTTAAAGTTTATATTTGCAGTGGCGCTGCTTAAACTAAGATCGCCTGATAATGTGGTCAATCCACTAGACCCAAAGGCGAGTTTAGCAGTCCCCGCGCTCGTAAATCCTACAGTTGTTGAATTAGCAAGATAAAATCCGGTAGTTGAGGCGCCGCTAAAGTTAATACTAGGGCTGGCCGCACTGCCGTTATCAAAGGAGAATCCTGATATTCCCCCCGCTAGATTTAACGGAGTTTGTACTGATCCATAGATATACATATCCCCCTTAACATATAAGGTTTCTGTGGTGGTTCGCGGTACATTTACGGCGTTCACCACTGGGACCCCTGTACTATTTGTTATTGACAGAATACTATTCTGAAGGTTTTCTTCAACCTCTTGATTGTACATCTATATATACTAATAAACTAATATTATAAAAAATGAATTCGCTTATCCATAATAAAATGATAGTAGATCTGCCCCTTGAGATTATATATTATATACTATCATACGTATTGGCTGTAGTACCAAAGCAGTCTTTTGAACTGAGACTTATATGCAGCCAATTTAACGTTGCGTTAGGCGACGGTTATGTATGGGATCAGTACTTAGCCTCCCGTACAAGATGTACTATAAGAGACAAAATGGGCTTAGTTGAAACATGCGGTAAAAAAAGCATGCAAGTATGTGTAACATTAGTGAATAAGGACCTGAGTGATAATGTAACTATCAGCCGAATGGTCGCCTTCAAAATAAGCCCTATGGTGCATGTGTGGATACTATGCGCATGTTACGCCGCGGGGAAGTTGAATGTCGCCCCTCATCGCATGAAGTTTTACTATGGTGGAAAATGCATAGTGTCACGTGATGTTATGCACAAACGGGTAATCGATCTAGTAGATGGAAATTACAAAGAAATACTTATGATGGAAGCTCTTAGAGTTTAAAGGTCGAGATTCCCACGCTCGTAAGGATTCGTAGCATTGTATACAAGATCATCTTCAGGGGCGCTAAGGGCGCATATCTGTTCATAATAATAATCATTCTTTTTTACAGTATCACTTGATTGCAAATGTATATAATCAAGCAAGCGCAGTTTTTCGGGGTTCAGGGCGAATTTTCGTTCAACCATTTTGTAAATAAAATAGGGGTAATATGGTCGATTGCTACCATCTGGATTAACCTTATGGTATAAATGTATTATTTTATTAAACATAATGGCCATATCTCTATTTTCTTGGAAATCGAATTGGGGTGGCGGAGTTCCACCTAATAATTTTACAAGTAATGGGGCATGATCATTATAGTCTGTCATAGAAGTTTCTTGTAAATATTCTCTAATATGTGAACAGCGCAATTCCACATCGCGTATACGATCTCTATTTTTACAATATTCAAGCGCCGATAATTCCTCTTGGGTAAAGTTCTTATGTTCCAGTGCCTGTAAACGCTCCATCCAAAATTTATAATGTCGGTTAAAATCGTACCCACCGTGTTTCGTTTTTGTCCCCTCTTGCATCATAGATGTATCTTCCCTGAAAATAGTACCCGGAACATATTTTGTTTTACCGCATATGGGATTTTGACACAACAACTCTGAGGTTTCCGAAATAGCCATCATTTTGGCGCCACAATTGCACACTTTATAATTTAATTTTTTAACGAGTTGTGGGAATTTTATACTATCGGCGGCGCTAATATATCTTCCCGCTTTCGCAATTTTACGCGTAAGCATTTTCCTGCCTGTTATTTCGCAGTATTTTAAAATAATATTAAGCAAATTATTCAAACTTGTTATTACACCATTAAGCCTAGATACGTAATTACCTGATGTTAATTTTTTATGATATTGTGCAGTCATATCATCTATATTTTTTACATCATAATATTTAGTAAGAACGCTAGTGACGTCTAGTTTATAATCAGATAGAATTTGGTCAATTAGCCTTTCTTTTGCGCTAACATCGGCGCCTCTAATTACGTATGGGCAATCTGATAATTTACTATATTTAGTTGTTACGAGTACCAGTACATTGATTCCATCTTTTATAAGTTGACACTTTGCTACAAAATTAGTATGGGACGTCTCGATAGTGCTACTCATTGGGAATTTATATTAAAGTTTAAGCAAATCTTTATTATAAATGGCGTCCGTAAAAGAACTTATTGACCAATTATGTGCGGATCCCGCTAAGGCCCAAGAGCTTACTGATGAAGAATTACAACAATTAATGCGCGAGATTAACCCATATGGCAATATTATTGCGGCTAAAAAAACATATGCTAATTTGTCACTTATAAATTGGCGCGATGAGTATTTGAAGCGATTCCATATTACAGCGCTTGTTGGGTATTTATATAGGTTACAATTTGAATATAAGCCAAAGGAGGTTGATTCCATTGAAATTAAATATGAGAAAGCTATCCAAGCGGCTACAACGACCGAGGAGAAGACCGCATTGAGATCTAAGCGCGACGCTGAAATTAAAACTTATTGCGATACTTGCAAAGAAGTAGTAAAGCGATTCCTTGATAAAAACTTTGAGTATGACCCTGACAGGCATGTTAGAGTAGCCCCTGCAAACCCAAAGGATGACCCAGAGCGTCCCGATAAGGATCAACTTATAAAAGAAACATGTAAGGTGGCAAGTAGGGCGCAGGGAATTGAGAAGCGAATGAAGAAAGATTCGGAGAAAACCTATAAATATGCCCGTGAGCAAACTCTTCGCACTTATCAAATCGTCTCTCAGGCGCAACAGGTGCTTAAATCGGTAACGAATTCTATACGCAATGGGGAGCTCGATGTGGAGGATAAAACAACTATTCTTGAAAAATGTGCCGATAAGCTCGCTAATATTACAAAGGATATGAATCGCGTAGTGGAGCCGTTAATGGCCGCCGAGACGTCTCATACATTAACCGTAACACCACCCGCTGATGTATTTTATCATTATAACAGATATGTTACTAATCATTATGAACAGTTGCGCCGTGTGTGTTCTGCACTATATGCCGAAAAACCAGATATGGAATACGGTATCATCTTTTACGATTCTTTCGATACTGAGGAAGAGGCGCGACAACATCGTATTAAGCATGATGCAGATTTCCGCGCCGCTGCGATAACTATAGAAAATAATGGAGTAACGCTTCTAGGCCCCTTCAAGGAGAACAGAGATAGAGTTGATTTCTATAATAAGAACACCGAAATATTAAAACGTATGATGGAACAAATGGAATTAGATCATAAACTCGGTAAGGATCTTATGGAAAAAGGAGTCAAGAAACAAAAGGCCAAAGATATTGCTAAATATGGGCTTGATTCTGAAGGACTTAGTAAGTATTCTGATATTTGCAATGAATTGCGCGATATTGGCGCCAAAAAGGTACTTAGCAGAGATGATCAACTTAAGCTTGAGGAGCTATCCCGTACAAAGGAGCAACTTGAAGTCCCGGAAGATTACATTGCTATGGACGTATTTAAGCCGATAGTTGATGAAACCGGCGAAATGACTCTAGTTAGAAATGTAATCCACACCCAGTCTGAGGACCCGCTTCATCTTGAGGAAAATTCGCCGTATGTGGATAAATATCAGCCCAAGCGCGCCCCCGGAGAAAAGACCCAATACAAAACCAAAACAATTGTCGATAAGACAGGCAACAAAAAAACATTTAGGGTTCTTAAGGGCGATGAATCTACATAAGATGTAGACGATAAGAATGAATACGTTCTGCATGCTTTTTTTTGACATGACGCAGTGTTAAAAACGGCTTACCTGCAAAAGTTATTTCTTCATCATAATCATCCCTATCAAAACCCAGATCAGAAACTATAACTAAATTACTTTTCGCGTTTTCAAACTTCCATTCGTTGCCACGGCATAGATTATCAGCGTATTGCCTTATTGCCCATCGCGCGAGTAAGCGCAACCCATGCGCATCCGCTAATTCCATTATGCGATGATATAGTTCGGGTCTTTTATACATTGGTTTCCATCCATACATTAGATAGTCCGCCATTATTTTTATCTCCTCGCAGTCATTATCGGGAAAATTTGTTGTGTAAATTCCCTTAGATTGCATTATGTATTTATTTGCGCGAATAGTACCATCCCTACAAGTATATGTGGTATCCTCGATAGGGAATAAATCATAAATATTGTCGCGGAATGGTTCTTCCCTATACTTTTTTTTCAAAATACCCCGTAAAATTTCCATTATTACATTTAATTTGCGCTTGAGCTTTAGTATTTCTAACTCCATTCTCTGCTAATACAGTTAGACATCTTTAATATAAAACTAAGTGCCGTTATACGCATTAATCATCATACTATCGAACTCATCAGGGCATATATATTTCCATCGTTTCCTTGCAGAGTCTGTTCTACTGTCATAATTGGCTACCAGAAACACTCCCTTATATTCATCATGATTTTCACCACCGTATCTAAACGTATAAGTGTAAGTTTCCAGACCAGATTGATTTGTCTCAGTTTCCATATCTATATAAACGCCAGTACCTACACCGAAGGACATACCACGACAATCTTCTTGCCGATGATACAAGTTAATTTCTGATTCATATTCATGCGTAAATTCCCAAGTTCCCTTATGAAATAACGAATTTGCCCGGTGTTCAATTAATTTTCTAGATAATTTAGGTTGGTCATATGCGAAACCTAAAGTTATTACACCGTTGGTGAGCTCATACCATTCGCCCGAAATGTTATCTTTAGGGTATCGCCTAGTAGTTATATAGTCGACAAGCATCTGCATTTCTGAGCTACCATATTCGGGAAAGTTAATGTCGCCGGAAGATTCGCTAAATGAGCCGGTAATCATAGCGTTAAATTGAGGACTACGGGCGCATAAAATGGCCTTATTTGCATTAACTTCACCATTGGCACATTTCAATACAATATCGGGATCCTCCGATTGTAATTTTTTGAGTACTTTGAATTGATAAGGGGTCATTTCATCGCCAGAAATATCCATGATTAACTGAGCGATATCATTTATCTTTAATTTTAATTCGGTTATATCGTCCATATAGCATGTGCTGGCTATACTTTAAAGTGAAATTTGTTATTTCAAAAGAAAAAAATAGCAGCTTATTTCCATCCAACTTCTTTCCACCATTGCTTATTCCAGTGATGTACCATATAAGTATGTCGCCCATAAGTACCTGGATCGGTTTCATTCCAAAGATATGGATAGAATATATGCGGCGCGAACGTACGAATCTTTTCTTGATACTTCTCTACATATTTTGTAAAGAAATTCGGTCCTGTTTTTCTGTTTATGTTTATATTTTTTGGGTTGTTCCAGCTGTCTTCTATGTCGCGGACAATTTCGCCTAACATATCGTGATTAGGAACCGCTCCTATGATTGCATTGCACGCAAGTTTACGGTCTTCGTAACCAACAAATACATCAACTCCGCCTATTATGTTTTCTATGTTTTTTACCGGTTGCACATCCGTATCTATGTAAACACCACCAAACTTATATAACAATTCATATCGTGTAATATCTGACTTAGCCGCCGTTATATTAACACGATCTATAAGTGGTTGTAGAGATAACCCAATTTTGCGAATAAGCGGTTCTGTCCACATAATAATTTCCCAATCCGGATATATTGATGCTAACATTTTTCCATATTTTATCTCGTCGGAACCTAACTCTTTTTTACCATACCATACTCTATGGAATATTTTAGGAATTGATACAGGCATCCGCTTATAGCGTTGAACATCAGAGTCTCTACCATATGTGTTCGGTACAGTTACTAAATTTTCCTTTGTTATAAATACAGGTACTTTGTATTTAGCGCATATTTCAATAATATATGAATCAACTTGTTGCCGCGCTGGAAACGCTCTGGATAACAATAATGACGCCGCGGCGGGACTTATAAGATAAGCTGAAGTACCCCATTGCTCGCCGTTCATTTTGCATATAAGGTCATTGCAATCGGTAAACGTGTGGGTGATTTTTTCGCCAACCATATTAACAAGATACAGCATACCAAAATCCTTAGGTAGATGCTTTATCACTTTTCCAAGTAGGTTGAATGCAGCACCAGGTGTAATGTCATCTTCGAATATAAGCGTTGGTGATTGCATACTTGCAGCTACTTTCCATGCATTAACATGTGATAAATAGCATCCTAAACCGCCGATTGTCATAAGTTCCCCATTAATAACCGAATTTTCGATCATAGTTTGGTAACTTTTCATGTCCACTATGCCGCTAGACACCAAATTATGCTGCTTTATGAGCCGCCCATCAACCGCCGATAAGCGCTCTATAGTGGCCCCTAAAACATCACCTAAGTGCATATTTATAGCAGTCATTCTATCAATTCTACGGTCTAGGTTGATAACTAGGACTTTACTTATATTAGTTTTCCCAAGCCGGTCGGCATACTGTTGCGCCATCGTATGTTCCCATATAGTATGCGTATGTGTTTCCGTACTACCATATTGGTAGTAGAAACCTATATACAACGCCACGGTTGCCATTATAACGAAATAAATAGCGCGAAACATTTAATGTAACGAAGGCGATTCAATTTTCCATAAAAAAGACTAACTAACACCTCTAATACCTATATACTTTAATATACGCTCTGTGATAGAGAGTTGTTTACCCATATTATAATAATACTTTTCCCCAGACGGGAATGTTTGAGCAGGGCCGCATTCTCTGTGCAAGAATCCGTGGTTGTGCCATGCTTCATACCCGTTGGATAATAACAATGAGGGACCGCCAACGCGGTGTAATTTATCCTCATACCACCATTCTTTACTACCATTAGCCCGCATAACAGCAGGCAGGTCCCCATCACGATGTTGCTTACCCCACAGGAACCATGCTTTAGTACCGTCAATATTTTCGTACGCGGGTAAATCATCACCGCGATGTGGTTTACCGTATTGATACCACCAAGTTACCTGGTTAGATATTATCGCAGGGCCGTCATCGCGATGTAATTTGTTACCAAGATAATATTTAGTTGAACTTCCATAGCTATATTTCTTAATAAGCAAATTTTCAACATACTTTTTGGCCCCTAGGGCAAATCTCGCAAATGGGGGCAATGCAAGCATATATTTATATGCAGTGGCATCGACAGTCGCAATCTGTAAGAGAATCTCCAGTGGCAGCTCCATCTAACACTTTATTTACAAAAAATAGAATCAGTTTTTACTATTATCCGCGTGACACTGTTATTATCTTTGCCATTAGATGTGCGATTTTATCCACCATAGCCTTGCGAACTGGATCCTTTATTTCAGTCATATTATACTTACTATCTACAATTTCCCTAGTTTCATCTTCTGTTAAATGAACTTCTTTAGCAAGATCACTAATTGATATCCCTGTACGATAATATTTTTCTACCATGTGTAAATGCCTGGCCCACCTTACCCCGCCGATAGTCGATGAATTAATAGCTGCTATTTCTGATAATGAATATTTCCACGCGGTAAAATGCCAATAGTTGCCTATAGCCGCATCGTTGCAAAATTTATTATTTAGCGTAGCGCATATTCCATTTTCACCAGTTGCATAATATATTTCACTTACGGACATACCATTTTCATATAACTCTGTAATAAGCTTTGATGTCATTATGTTATTAAGTTATTAAGTTATTAAGCACAAATTCAAATTGAATTCTCTATAGGTTGATAATCATGCTCACGCTACGAAGCATATCAGCGCATAAATGCGATTCCATAATCGGCTCTGGCATAGTATGCCAACTTCCGGGCTGTAACAACATCGTTGACAAACCTTATGTGGCATCTAATGAAATATTCTGCAATAGCGGTTATCAGTGCATGGAATGTAAAAAATGGTTTCACCCCGATGCTATTATAGGCATTTATCCTAATAACACTTGTTTATGTGTATCTTGCAGCGAAAATCTCGGCTATGGTAGCGGCCCCTTAAAACTCGACCGGGAATACTTATCGTATGAACAATACGTATTTAAATCGCACACTATTTATGGGAGAGAAATATATGCCTGCGGGAATCTTTATAAAATAGAGCGTGGGTGTAATAAAACAAAATATAGTTTCAGATGTTACATGAAAGGATTACCATCCTCGTACAGATTTATTAGTTGGGATCAACCCATTAGTGATTTAGAAATAAAAATTACAAAACCGGACGACAAACGCAAGCTATTGCGTGTTGTAGTGTCATGCGCAATAGGGGACATAATATATCGTGTAGACGCGGATTATAGAAATCCAAAAGAAACAATAAGTTTGCAAAATATAGCCCAAATATTTACACAAATACAAGTTATAAATAGCATCGATAACATAAAAAAACACAGTTTTACAGAATCATATGGGGTGCAAGTATATGAATCATGGGCTATAATTTGGAGTGAATACGGTATGCATTACGGCGAATGTTTGAAGGTTGATCACCATGAGCCCGGTAAACGCAGCGAAAAGTTTCTATTCAAGCAAGTTTAGTACAAAATTGAATATATATTTTTTAATTAGCATATAACCAGCATACAAATGAAGTCGCTTCGAGTTATTGCTGCGTCAAAATGCTCCCTAGTATCAACCACTGGTTTTCTATGCGACCTCCCACAATGCAATAATGCTCTTAGTGATAAGCCATCACTACTCAAAGACAAAATCTATTGCCAGGAAACTTACGAATGTGTATTGTGTTGTATTCGCTTTCATAAACATGAAATTGCATCTAGATTTAGCGATAAAAAATGCGTATGCATGGAATGTAGCAATAAATATAAATATGGATCAGGGCCGATCAAATTAGACCCGAATTTATTAAATAAAATGCAATATCTTTATGATTATAATGGCGGCCCCGAGAGACCCTATGTAGGCGCCTGTATGCGCTATATAACAGATAAAGAGGACCGTGTCCTATATACATTCACATGCACCTTTTACACTTTACCTAATTTCTTTGCATTTGCATCTTGGCATGACGATAGTAAAAATGTCGTACATAATATTATTATATCGGTTGCTAAGATGAAAACGACGCCTAATGCTATATTTGCCGAAGTGTTTATAGGAGGTAAAGATACCATTATGTATGTTACAAATAAGTCCCCTAATTGTTGCCGATATGAAACTCTAACGCGTGAGAATGTTGCTGATATATTGCTATCTGTACGTACAAGTTGTTGTAGTTCTGAACAATTTAGGACATTTCACAATAAATATTGCAATAAACGCGGAGTTATTATGATAGACCAATTCGAGTCATACTTGCTGTAAAAAAAAATAAATTTGAATATCCTGTTTCTAAAGCAAATCAGCTTATCCGTATTCAAATGGCTTGTCCCCCATACCTGTTCGGTTAAACTCGGCTGCATAGACCGCCTCTATGACCTGGTTGGTTATATCTCGTACACCGCCTTGTATCTTCTTCGAGATTCTTTTTTTATAATTCGACATCGAATTTGTCCATGAATGCATTATCTTGAATGTAATCATCATCAGATTGTATTAACCTGCAAAATTCGCGTATGATATGCGACCCAAATGTAAAATCATCATTATGCAGTTCCGCGGTAAATTTATAATATTTGTGATTAGAGCGAATCCATATTAATTTTTGATGTTCCTTAGATGGCGTAAAGGCGCAATTTACAGCCTCTAACGCACGAAGCTTCGAGGCCTTATCCAGCGCAGTGGAGTCCCTTTGTAAATAACCTCTAGCGATACCTTCTTGCGCAAATATGATGCTGAATGCGTTTTGTTTTATTTCCGGAGGGAGTACTTTATCAGTATGCGCAGCAATTATCAATGTTATAAACGACCATCTACCCTGATAAAATAACTCCTGAAATATCTTATGATTTTTTAATTTTGCCAGTTCTGAGGTGCAATCATCAAATATCCATAGTAACCTTGGATTTAAATTTAGATATTTAATGCTAATTTTCTCATCATGTGTAAGCGCAGATCTACTCAACATGGATAAATTTTTACCAATGTAATGCTTATATATTTTCATAATTATTTCCTTTGTATTTTTATCTAGTTCCGATAGCTTTTTATCCATATCTTTACCACTATTTTGTTTAATTTCCCCAGCATATGCAACTTTTCGCCGTTGAATTTCCCCTATGAGCGTCCTTGCACTATTATCTGCTATTTTATTAAAAAGACCACTGATAACAGTCGGATTATTCGCCCGTACATATATATTCCCCAACGCCTCTTGGCGCTTCCAAACATTCGTTAATAAAGTGTCTGTAACGGTTTCATGAACACACGGTTTAGGTACAATTTTACGTGAATAATTTTTATTTTTCTTGTCGCTACTGGATATAACTAATACCTGATCAATATGTGGGCGCAGATTATACATTATATTGTTAATAACAGTACTTTTACCCGAACCTGATTCACCGAAAATAACAGTAGACTTGTCAAGAAATATATCGTAATCTAGGGTCAATTCTTCTAACATTTAGTATACATTGGTGGAGAAAAAACTTATAAATCAATATTAGTCGCACCGTCAATTGAAGGAGCGCTAGTAAATGCGAGATCTATTTCTGATTGTGTATTTTTATCCTTGTTATCATGTAGTAAAATATGGTCATGAACAAACAATACGCCTATTAATACAATAAACATCCAAAACCCCGCCCTAAGTACCATCAAACTTAGCGACTCATCGGTTTCTGCGTCTTTAAATATAAATAGCACAACTAGAACAAGTATCACCGTTATAAATAATGCGGTATATATAGGATTCTTTGCTGCTGTTGATAATATTGGGGCGTTAACTAGTTTGTCAATAAACCCATTCACAACTTTACCTAATTCGAAAGTCATCACCTATATAAACAATGTTATATTTTATCCTCCAAAACCAATATCAGAAATTTCAAAATCCTCATCGAAGATCTTATAGAGGGACTCGGGCGCCGGTTTGGGGGATTCCTGTTTTGGGAAAATTTCGGCCGGTTTTACCTCTGCTGGTATGTTTTTTGGCGCAACTTTAACTTGTTCGGTTATTTTTTGCTCAATCGGCATCTGTTTTGGTATATTTCTGGGCGCCTCGACAACGTTTTGCGGGATTTTAGGTTCTTCGCGAATTGGCGCCTTTAAGCGCTCTATTTTTTCTATAAGTTGGTATATAATTTCCACCGCTTTATCCTTTTCAGCCTCTATTTCACATCGCCGTTTAGTTTCCTCTATAAGGGCCGCTTTTAGCTTTTGAGCTACTTCAATAGATACCGTACGGCTCGATGATTGTATTTTTGTTGCAAATTTAGCATAATATTCCTCATGTTGAATCGCCAATAAGGATATTATTTTATCCTTCAATATTAGCGCATAGGTGTTATCTCTTCTATCATCTATAATACCCGCCAACATATCAGGTTTAAGAATTTCTACATAAACATTGTGTACAACCTTAACTACAATATCGTATAAAGTCTTATCCTTTTCCTTCGAAGTAAAATCATCAAAATATTCTTCAGGGATAAATTGGCGCAGTACGTTATCTTCAAAGTCGCTGAATACTATTGTGGAATATCGAGTCTTATCCTGATAATAAGCATGCAGTAAACTAATAACGGATTTATAATGTTTATAATTACGTGATATACCCTGGGAATAGTTACTAATTACCCTTTTGAATGCATCTGTTATTGAATTATGATTATTCTCCCTAAATTCTGAAAGAGCTATAAGATATAATTTATTTACAAATACGTTAGTAAAAAATGCGGAAATGATTTCCGCAGTCGATAAAAACGTCCTATCATAATTGGCTAAATTCATTGAATATATAGTAATCGGTACTATAATTTAAATGGATTAGTCCTTATATACTCAGGTCAGGTTCGCGCGAATCCCTATCCATATCCCTGCGCAAGTATTTTCCGCCTAGCGGTTTGGCATGTCTATCTTTATATGTATTATCTGCGAACCCCATGCCAGACACCTGAGCATTTTTATCAATGACCTTATAATTGGCATGATTCTGCTTACGATTTTGGGAATTTGCCGATTCACCAGTAACATCATATAAAGACTCTCGTTTGGCGCGTTTTTGCTTAGCACTGCGGTAATTATGAGTTGTGGTGGATTCAGTATCTAAGTCAATTTTTATACCTTCTCGCATTTTACCCACGTTAGCGGGAAGCGATGCTAATTTTGCGATCATAGTTTTCGCATCCCTGATATCCGGCGCCTTAGAATCAGTAATCATAGACTTTCTTACGGCTTCCATATCAGCGCCGGGTTGTACTGATTTATACATTAATTCAGCATTTAAGTAATGATTTGCGGGTAGTAAATGATTCATAGTTACAAGACGTGACATATGTTCAAGAGCATCCGGAGTCTTTGATTTCAATACCATTCCAACATCTGTATTACCCCAGTAAGAATCGCTAGATATAGATCGCAAAATTTCCGTAAGATCGCCTACTAAAGCCTCGTGTTTGCGAGCCACAGATTGCGCGCTCTCGGACCCTTCAATGTCGCCATCGAGACTGCATTGTTGATGCTTAGCACGCACGAGTTCGCTGAGTAACATACCAACTGCTTTATAACATTTTGTCATATCTTGCGCGCTAAATTGACTTTCGCCTTCATATCCTGCAACTTTCTTTTCTGTAGTTGAATGGCAGCGTTTTCTATTGGCGCCGTATGTATGTACAGCGTACTTTTGATCATCACAATCCTCTCTGAACCATTTGGAATCCCTTACAATTTTATCGCTTATGAGTACAGAACGGCGCTGAGGATTTAGCGCCCAATCTTTTATAAGATCGCCATATCCACGCACTTGTACTTGTTTATTAATATCTGATTTATATTCATAATTACGCCTTATACCCTCTCTCCGGCCATCTTTTTGAGTGGCAAACCATTTCATCGCCTGACGCGCCCATTTAAATGCGGTTTTATTATCGCGTATTGCTTTAACTTCACTTCGCCCTCCACCAGTTACTGATTCATTACCATCAGGGGTAAATCTCACAAAGCGCATTCGTGCCTCATACTGTTCCGATAATTTCTTGAAATCGGGATCCGTAGCGACACCGCGCGGGTCATTCCATCCAGGCCCCATAAAACCCATATACATTTCCGGGTGGGCGGGGTCATCACTTTCGCCTCTGTGACCATAATATTGCAATCCTAAACGACCCTTACGCGCATCTACACCTCCGCGAGCTTCTTCATGCTCAAAAAGATTTTTATCAGGGCCCCAATTGGTAAGAGTTTTGCGCGCATAATCATCGTACATATCGCTTTCATCTCCCATATCAGTTTCCTCGAATTTATGGGTAAGCATACCAAAAGGTAGCTGACCATATTGTCTATTTTCATCAACAGTATATTCTATTTGGGTAGGTACTGTCTTGAGTTCGTAATCCATGTCCGATTGCTATATAATATACAAACTCAAAAAATTCAATTCAAGAATTATTAACAATGTTATCTAGAGGATCTTCATAGACAGCATTGTAATAAAACTTACCAGCGAGATCCTTCATTACATACAAATCCATTAACACATAGTCTAAAATACGATTCCGTTTAGCAATTTTTACGGCTTCTTTAGGCGTCGATGCTTGTTCTATTGGAACTACGTTTACGCCAAATTTATTCTTAAATCTAACTACATAACATAATACCGTTTTTATAACTGATGCAACTGCGAATGATTTATGTGTTACCGATTCGAAGGTAATAAGCCGTCTGCTTACAACCTCGATCTCATCACCACCCTTTATTTCAGGCGCATCTGGGTACACTTCCGCCAAGTACTCATTGAAGGTATTAGTCATTATTTTACGGCCCATTTTGTTGGTAAATGATATTACTGTACCGTTTTCAAACCCTACTCTGTATGAACTCTTACCCTTGGGCAACGATACGTAAAATACAATAGCAAGATCCATTGATTTTATTGCCCAGGTAGAATCAATTTTAAATAATTGAATCAGTATAATATTAATATACCAATGGAAGACGTATTTTACCTATGTGGCAATTACAGTGATGGAATCGTTCTAATACACGCGGTTAAAAACGATCCACTTGCTGTATCCTCACTACATAGGCTATTATTGTCACATTCCATAATACTTGATACTGGTACAACGGTAGTCATTTACAGCGACCAGATATTGACTGTATCGCGCCACACAACAAACAATATAGGGGTTCTTACTAAACTTGAGGCTATAGAAATAAGTAAAGTAATGACACAGTCGCCAAGTATTACCATCGCATATAAGTCCGGCGCTATACGATGTTACAATAGCGAATGGCAACCTATTGAAAAGTACAGTCTAAACAAGATATTGCTTATAAATTATGTGTATATTAGTTCACCATCCACACTCGACGAAATTACTCCGCAACTTGAATCAATGTCATTGTATGATATTAGTGGTAGTGGTATCAGTCACAGCCTCGCCCCTAAGCTTGAAAAGGCATTTGCCGAATATGTAAATTAGTAAACTTAGTAATTTAGTAAACTTAGTAATTTATTTTTTATCACACGGTATATATGTCTGATTATTACATAGTGAGAGACGTACATTCAGCTGAGTTTGAGTTTGTAATAGGGTTCTCATGCGCGCGGTGTATGCTGCCGGAGAAGATACTTTCTAATGATTATCTGCGTGAAACTTTGATGCTACATAAGTATTCCGATTATAACCAACGCGCCGCCGAGTATGAGCGTAGATTTCGCACTGGAGAGATTTCCTCAGAGCTCCTAAATTTCGCGCGAGAGGCCATTATAGGCGGCACTCATGGTATCAGAGTCAATACACTCAATGATCTCCAATCTGGTATTTGCATTAGAATGCGCACTGCGCCGCTTATTTAATTTAAACATTAGTATAATTAGTATATATTAGAAATGAGCGCTGTAGTAGTAATAGATAATAACACGCGTTACCTTAAATTATTTGATTGCAAGCGGATTGACCTAGCTACCAATGTATTGAATGATTCCATATTCCGCGCATCTTTGTTGAGTAAGTTTACAAATGATGCATTTAAGATGAATATGCTAGAGGCTATGTGGAAAAATAACCAAAAAGATGATGCATTCATGAAATTCACGAATGATTGTTTAGATAAATCGATGTCTGGATTTCACCAATGTACAGTTGATGCGCTAGGCGCTGGTGTTATGTTTTAACTAGCTGGCTACTTAATTACTTAACTACTTAACTACATGATTACGCACGGCCATCATACAATTAATAGCCTTCTTATCTGCGCCGCTGATGATCATATAAGATATAGTGCATCCATACCAGTGCTTATTTTTTGATGGATCGCCGCCAATATTTGCAAATTTACCTGCTATAATTTCCCAAGTAAACAGTGTCGGGAGCTTTATCATTCTACTCATAGTAAACAGATCCTCTGCCGTTCTAGCTGTGCTTACTATACATATCGGATAATCGTTTATATCTATCTGCCTATTAACTATGAGATCAGCTATACAAGTACTGAAATGTCTGCACATAAATGCGAATAGTTCACTATTGCTACGCGATGTTATAATAAAATCTTTTATTTTCTCGCGTATATCGGTACCGTATTTGTACGCCTTAAATAACCCCAACACAACGTTCTTCTTGAACAATCTTAGCGCCCAAATTATCGCCCCGAACACCGCCCCGTCGTCATCTGGATTTATACCATTAATTACGTCCATTATAACTTTCATTTGCGACACGCTTATGGGTAATTGTAACATATCATACAAAGGGCATAGTGCTGGGCAATTTATGCTAATTACATATTTGCTCCATCGCACAGAACCATCAACGCATACAACTGTAATGTCAGTGTAATCCTCCATGCTTTATCTAAAAAAACAAGTTTCATTTTTTTAATCCTAACAGTGGTAACAACGGCTCCAATACTTTCACATCATACCCGCATTTGATAGCGTGTATAAATACCTTTTTGGAATACTTCTTAACGTAATCGTTTTTGTCGCTTAAGGCGCCTGCTACTGTTTCCCAATATAACGGACCGCGAAAGCAAGTCACAACTTTATGTAAATTATATACTTGACGCGAACTTTTGCACAGGTCAAATATGCTATAATTTAATGACGTCAATTTTAGATCGATTGGGGTGTACGATATAATTGACATAAACGATTCACCTAATTTTGCCCCTAAGGCGTCGGGATTCGTGCTTGCTATAAGCGAAATTACAATACATTTTTCAGTATAATGTAACGCATCGATATAGTTTTCGATAGCGGATATACATCTAATACTATATTTATACATAAATACATGCGCGGTAGCTAAGGATTCTTTACTCACTACGCTAATAGGGGAATGGCTAATGTAATCCAATACAAGTTTTAATGCATTTACGCCTATATAGGTATCAACACTTTCCGTAGTTGAATCCCTAAATACAGCCTCAAATACGTCACTTACGGCCGACAATCCATGTTTGCTATAATAAAGCGCTCCATCAACGCATACAAGTTCAAGATCAGTCAATGAAGTTTTGCAATACCTTTCCATTAGAGCGTTTATCCATGATAATCACTTTCAATTTTTTATTTGAATATTGCATAGACTACCTATAGAAATGTCATCGTGTACATTAATTTGCGATAATAGGGAGCATGCTATATTGCGCCATGCTACAGAATTTACAAGTATAACAATGCGCCAGGAGCAACTTACCGTAGGTGATTATGCTGTAATGGATCCAATTGGGGGTATAATGGCTATTATAGAGCGTAAATCACTTGATGACTATGGCGCTAGTTTAAAAGATGGTAGGCATGGCAATAAAGCAAAATTAGTAGAGGCTACTAACGGCACAAAGTGTCGTATTATATATATTATTGAAGGAGAAGCATTTCCACGCCAAGATGAATTATATTCCAGAATACCCTATAAGCATATAGAATCAAGTATATTTCATATCATAATAAGGGATAATATATGCGTTTTGCGTACGGCAAATACGCTTGATACTGCGCAAACTCTTGTGCGATTTGTGCATAGTATGGATTCCCTTTGGGCAAAGGGGGAAACTGTATTAGAAACAAAAGATGGCGCGGGGGTAGTTAATATGGACGCGCTGCAAACAAAACACGTAAAAACGGATATGGATGTTGTTAGAGAAATGTTCTCAAAGATACCAGGTATAACGCATACTAATGCAGATGATTATATAGCATTATTTTCAATTGCGGACTTGGTATCATCCCGCGTTGATTTATCGACCGTACGTTTGAAAAGTGGTAAGCCGATATCAAAAAAACCGATGCGGGGCCTAAGTTCAATAGATCGCGATAGGGAAATTAAAATACTCAATGTGGTGCCCGGAATAAGCGCCAAAACAGCGCGAGAGTTACTAACTGGGAAAACTCTAAGAGACATATCAAGTTATACTCCTGAGACGCTATCTATGTATCGCATAGGAACGCGTACAGCGGGCTCCGCAGGAACTTCTGTGGGCCGCCAACTTGGCATGGGGAAAGCTGAAAAAATAATCAAAATGTTAAATTATAAGCAGGTAGGATAGGTCAGCTTTCTAATATCCATTCTCGGATTTCATTTCTCATATATTTTACCCTTGTATCCCAAGCAACTGGCAAAATATTTTTTATATCGCTATAATCTATTGTATCTCTGCCAATTACAGGCACTGTTCCTAAATAATCAGTTAATCTAACATCTGCAAGATCAACATTATACGGATAAAATAATACAGGCGTCTGAAATGCTAAACACGGTAATAAACAATGCAGTCTACTAGTTATTACAAGTTTCGCCTGCATATATATATTTAACATTTGCTTGGCAGCCGCTACCTTTACCTTATGGGCGCCTGGTAGGTCTATATTACCAGTATAAAAATGGCTACATTCCATAGCATCATCTAGAATCTCATCGGGGACTTTACCGCGCAGATCTTTAGGATATATATCAACTATATAAACTCCACTACGCAGACAGGATGCTAAGGGCGCTAATTGATTATTTTTCAAAGTCATAGTTACACAACCGCTTACGTAAATTTCGGCGCGTATTGAAGCCTTTCGCGCCGCATATACAGCCTTCGCATATGAGTGTGTATCACGCATTCCTAATTTTAGCCCATCTAACACCTCAATGTTATCAAAAATACTTCCCGTCGGTTTCTTAGATAACCAATTATACGATTCGTCTTTTTTTACCTCATTAACATGCAAACCCATAACTAATATACGCGTGATGTTAGACGGTAGAGGCCATGCGGTATACTCACCATCATGCCAGCCATATAATATTAAATTTATAGGGGAATCTAATGGTATATTTTTATATTTGTTTTTATAGTGCGATATGGCGCCGGTATCTCTATCTACATAAAATGTTGGTCTGACGCCGTATTCAGCCATTATGTTAACCACCGCAATTGTCATTATATCATCGCCGATATTCGCGCTTTTAGAATACTTAAATACCGCGTACATTATATGTCATTGCGTTCTATTCTTCAATATATTAAAGGATTACGCATCAATATAATAATGGTGTCCATAATAACTGCATGTAAAAATAGAAACCGCAATCTCCGCGCTGTTATAGATTCATGGTTGCATCCATCTAATAATATAAATGATATAGTTATAGTTGATTGGAGTTCTGACATTAGTTGCATGGACACGCTATCGGATATATTACCCCATGATTCTATACGAATAATAAGAGTTGAAGGTCAAAAGCGTTGGGCACTAAGTCCCTCTTTTAATATCGCTGCAAAGTTCGCCAAGGGGCCTATACTGTTAAAATTGGATTGCGACTATTTACTTGATAAGGATTTTATAAAAAATCATAAATTGCGCCCAGGGGAGTTCTATACGGGCGACTGGAGGCGCGCTAGAACAGATCAAGAACGTTATCTTAATGGATTAGTTATGTGTTATCGTAGCGATTTTTTATCAATCGGGGGTTATAATGAATATTTATCATACCGATATGGGTATGACGATGATGATCTATATAAGAGATTAGCCGATATTAAACTTATCAAAAAACCTATTAATAACGATTATGTATCGCATTTAGAACATAGTAGCGCTATGAGGAGCCCCAATGATACGTATATTGATATACAATACAATCGATTAGTTTCGGAGAACTGCCCAATGTCTCCAGAGAAAATGCATGAGTTTATACATACTGAAGTAATTCACATACCCACAATGATACAATATATTACTGGAAGGTGTTATTTGAAAGTATCCGTATCTGACACTGTATTAGCCAAAGTATACGATTCATTAACACAACTCATAAAGTATACTCGGAAGGATAATCAATACAATGTATTTTATCTATCCGTACAAAACGGCCTTGGTAATAAATTGCGCGCACTTGCTTCAGGGTATAATATGTTAGGCTGGTTGCGCAAGCAACACTATAATTCTTTCGCATGGAAACTTGTTGTGGTATGGCCGCAAGATCATCATTGCGAGGCATCGTATGACGATTTATTTATGTTGCATTCATTAACTGGTAATGATCCTGATGTAACATTTGTATCAACATATGATATAGAACCCGATGTAATAGCGTTTTACGGCACTATATCGCCGGATGGGCCTAATCCATTTGACAGACTGCGAGAACAAATAGGCGCCGAGTGTAGTAAAATATACCTTGAATCGGCGAATGTTATAGATTACCCCGAACGTGACTGGTTCACTGATACTAAATATCTTAAATCGCTTATACCATCGCATAGTGTACAGGAACTTATTACCAGCGTCGAAAATGACCTCGGTAATATTCGCCTCGGGGATCTTATAGGCGTACATGTAAGGCTTGGTCAAAATACAACCTCTGACGACATTTCAGGATGGCCTGATGAAAAACGCATGCAGTGGATGCGATGGCGCAAAGCATCACAGTGGGATAATTTTGCAGGATATATTCGCGAAAAATATCCAACCGCATTGATATATTTAGCCTCTGATACCGCAGAAGTTTACAATGCGGCGAATGTTGATTTTCCAAACAGGGTATTTTCATTACGCAGGGATAAATATGATAGGAGTGCCGGTCAAGTTATCACGGCGCTTGCTGATGCAATTATCCTTTCCCGCACCAGGTTACTACTTGGGTCAAATTGGAGTTCTTTTACTGAACTTGTTATAAGATTAGGAGTGAGAAAAAATTTATTAGCAGGTAGAGATTTCTAACTACCATTTGATATATATTTTATCATTTTTATACAATCAGCCAATAAATATGGATCAGTAATTCTAGACAATATTTTTAACATTATTACGCCATCATGATGACCAATTTCAAATCTATCGAGAAAGTATTTTATTGCAGCAGCATTGTCATCGGGAGAATTTACCTCTGTATAGTTATTAAGTAAATAAATATTACAATTACGATTATAATACCTGAATAATTTAGGATCTATACCAGTTAGATCGGCATTTCGTATCCACTCATTTATAGTACTACCGAGAATGCCTGTAGATGTGAATATTGCAGGATACATATTTATTATAGCGGTGTAATACTGCTCATAATTATGTATATGTATATTGATAAAATCGTCATTTAGCGGATGATACCAACATGCCATCTGGCAAAACTCCACCAGTTCTCCGAAAGTCTTATTACTTATATCTATGATCTCATCGGTATTGATATAAGATATTATGTATTCTAATAAGCCGGAAGATATATTCACGCTTATACAATCATCGCCATTTCTTAGCGGACCCAATAACAACGATTTTAGATATTTACATGTCGATTTATGTATCATAAACCGCGAATAATAATATTTTATACCGTCATTAGATACGATACAAATATCGCTATAAGGGTCCTGATTCCTATAATAAGACATTAGAGTACTGCTCATAAAAAATATAATTCAATTTTTGATTTTTGCGAGCATTTCCAGAACTGGCTGCTTATTCTTAATCATCTTCGCACATTCTACTAGGAGATTTTCATCAGTTATATACAATAACAGTAGGGCAAGTTTTTTGTTTTTTATTTGCTTGTTGTTGCTTATATAGTACTTAATTGCCAAGTCGCAATCCTCAGTTGAAAGGCCTAGAGAACTAAATGATATATACTCCTGAATAAGATTAATAGAAGTTTCATACTTGAATATTTCTGGCATGAATTGAATAATTTGCGGACCGCTGCAAATTATATATACATGTATAGCATCGGCTAATGGTAATTTAGGCCTTCTATCCAATATTTCAGGATATATATTGACAATTGCGGTATAATAACTCTTTAATTTTCTTATAGTAGTGTCATCCAGCGGTTGTATAAATGGGTGATACCAACACGCCGATTTGCAAAATTCTATCAATTCATCCATGTCAATATCGATACTAGTTACCGAAAATCCAGCCGCAACCTGCAATATAAAATCTAACACATTGGCGCTTAATTGTACCAATATAGTTTCCTTACCGCTTTCTGAAAACGGGCCCATTGAAAGTATCCGTAAATATTCGCAATTAGACGCCTCTATAAGGAATTTGGAATAGTATAATACAATACCATCGTTCGAAATGAACTTAATATCGCTGAATGTGTTTGGCCTTGCGAACATCTTTAATTATCTATACACAAATTCAAATTTAAAGTTTTGATATATCGGTATATATGACAGATATAGATGCCTTTTTAGATGCACCAATTATAAATTATGTGCATTTACATTTACAATCTCGCGGTGGTAAAAAAGTTACCTTAATTGAAGGCCTAGTGGATCCAAACGGGACTCTTAAAGATATGAGAAAGAAGCTAAGTTGCGGAGGCTCCATACAAAAAAGTAAAAATGAGGATGATATTGTATATGTGCAACTTCAAGGTGATTTACGCGAGCGGGTAAAAAATTATTTGGTATCGGTCGGTATAAAGGAAAATTCTATACTAATTCATGGGTATTAGTAAACTAGTAAACTAGTAAACTAGTAAACTAGTAAATTAGTCAAGTGAATAACCCTCAACTCTTACTTGATTAGCAGGATCTTCATCATTATTATCTACGTCGTCGACATCTAAGTCCTCAATATGCTTAAAAGCGTCATTAGTGGCGCCGAATTCCGCATCTTCATCAAGATCATCAGCGGCGACTTCCTCACCCGCATCTTGTTCAAAATTAGTATCAGTTGCGTCAGTTTCTATCTTATTTTGATCAGGATATAATAACCCCCAATTAAAATGCCCGTGTTTAGTTGTTAACATATCCTGTCGAAGGAATTTATCTATTATGTATTTTACAAACATCTTACGGAGTTTATCAGTAGGGGCATTTGCATCGTTATATACTCTAAGAGCCATTTCACATAATTTCTGTATACAATATGATACAATTTCTCGTGGTTTTTTTACGGACTTGAAATACAAAAACTTTTCATTATGGTCGTCATAAACATCAATAAGCGACGTTATAAGATCCGCAGCTTTGTGTTTATTATATCCGGAATTATCAACTAATGCGCTAATATCTGGGTTTGGCTTAGCAATTCTACTAAAATATCGTAATTGATTATATTCTTGTAAAAAGTCCCGTATCAGACTCTCCAATATATAAATTCTAGTATCATATCTGGATGTACTTTCGGGCGGATTATATTCACCATTAAGGACGTCATCATAATTAATTTTTTCTATTGAACCCAGGCATATTATAGCACGATGATTTACCTTTATTTTATCAGCAAGTTCAAGTACTATATCGAAATTAAATGCCCAATTGGCGAACATATCGGCATATTTATCGGCGCCGATATCAAGATCCACTGATGGGGGAAATTCCAGGGCCGATCTACCGGATAACATTTCACGATCCTTTTGATAAGTTACTTTATGTATTCTGTAATAATTGAGGGATTCCTTTGATTGTATATACATTTGCATTTTGGTAGTTAGGGAACATTTGGCGCATTTACCATCTGCATCAAACTCATGCAAACCTTCTTTAGGGCATCTGTTTTCGTAGAATCTAAAAAAGTTTTCAATTGAAGACTTGGCGAGTAACGATTCGCGAATTTTTTCATCTGATAAACTTCCCACCTCAGAGCGCTTAATTTTGCATCTTTTGCATTCAAGGTCGACTATTTTATATTCAGGCGCGGACGATTTTAGTATTTTTTCCAATCCGGCTACATTTGTAACAGTGCCGTCTTCAAGTACAAAGTTCTTCCATTTATGCTTTTTTCCATTCTCATCAAATTGGCGCCCAAGGGCCACCTCTTCATATACAAATAAGCGCGTATGGGTTGCGCTGATTGAATGCACATTTTTCAAAGATGCTAATATAAATAACCTTACAAGAACTTGTTCACTATTGCTAAACTTTTCCCATTCAGAATTTTGTTCAGATACATATTTTGATACCGTATCAGCGATATAATATGGTTCAAGGTAATATCTGTGTTTGTTCATATTGTACCATAAATCAAAACTGCGTGTTATATATCCAGAGTACACATCTGCTATTTCTGTACCCAGTTCGTCATATAATTTCTTAAAATTAAGTTTATCAAACCGCGTCCCAACTTCCGATTTAAATTTAGGTAGTACTGCCTTACCAAATATATCATCGGAGGCCTCTAATTGCTTTACAGAGCCGCCCAATAAGCGCTCCATTTGCGACGCCGGATCGATACCTATTTTAGCGCGCGACCCGCTCACAATGGCGGCTATCTGATTTGTGTTAAATAAATAACTATAAATAGGATCAAGCATAGTTGTTATGATTATATTTTCCGTATCAGACGCATACATTACAGTCATTGGCCCCTTCATTGAAACGGCCTTATAGGCCTCGATAAGTTTGTTTTTGATTATGTCATTTGTGACCCCAGGAACGGCTCTAATCAGTATATTTTTGCTGTTGATTAAAACGCCTATTACATGTTTTATTATATCAGCTAATCCTGATGAACTTTTTACATTCTTAAAGCTGATATTGTTAGCTTTATTTGATACAACTAAATGTATGAGATATGCAAAAGTATATATTGAAACAAATAGTTTCTTCTTTGCCTTTATTTCTTCCGCAGATATTGTACGAGACTTAAGTATTTGTTTTTCAATATCATATATAAATGGATAAATGGCCGATCTTATTGTATTAACAAGCGCCTGAACATTAACTATATCAGAAAACTTTACATAACGTAAATCAGTTATTATTTCACTATACATAAGATTTCGCAGATCCTCCGGTATCGTATTTTCATAGACATTCTGGGGCGTCACTTCAAACAGTCCTGTGGAGAATATTTCGCCACATATTTTGCAGAAATAAGGCTCTCCCGGCGCCCCTGTTACAAACTTTGTTAAAACTGCAGAAATATCGCTAAGGCGCTTATTTGCAAATTCCATTTCGGCCTGTACTTTTACATGTTCGCACATTATGTCAAATTTACATACTTTGCAGTTTATCATACCATTAGTACTCTTGTTAAAAAATCCCTTTAGTTTATCAAAATATTGTTTTTGTTTGTCGATTCTCGGTTCTTCTCTGAATGTTCTATATAGTCGCACGTGCGCGCATTTATTATTAGCAATCGCATCGAAATATTTTTCCCGTCTTATATACTCTTCCACCACCTGTTTTTTCTCGCTGGTGCTTAATAAATCTAATATACTTACATGTTGTTGCAACACAATAGATATTTTTTTGTATGTTGAGGGAAACTTTCTCTCCGCTATTTTCCTATACATGTTTTCGCGATTTCGTTTGTCTGAAATATCGCGCTCAAGATTGCGCCATGATTGTTCTCTCAATATACGATTTTTATAAACAAACAATATCTGCTCCACCGATGGATCCTTTTCACCCAAAATTTGCGCTCGGTAATACGCCCCCGCTAAATCCATTACATACAAATCATTCAGTATATTAGTGGAATATTCTGTATTTATCTTTGTTTCTGATACATCTTCTATAAGTTTTTCAACATTCGTTAGGGGCTTATCAGGTATACCTTTATCAACATTTCTAGGCGAAAATATCCACCGTACCGCGGCCCCTAACGAATCCTTATAATAATCGCTACTAGCGCCTTGATTGGCTAGCGCCAAGGCGTATTGGGATATCGCCCAAGGTTCGCTTATTTGCCTGTAAAAATGCTGTTTCATAAGAAAATTATATATGTCGTCTAGCGCAGCGGAGAACTTATCATCAGTGTTAATAACAAAAGCAGTCTTATGCATACCTCCTATCTCAAGTTTAGGTTGCGGAAATTTAAAAACATCGGCGGTAGGTGTAAAATTACCAAGTTTAATTCGTTTTTCACTATCGCTAGGGGGTACAACGAACGCCCTTAGTGGCACTAATTCACCTATCGATATAAGTGGCTCATTGCAATTCTCATTGACAGTCAATCCTAAAACATTTATTTCTTCGTTTGTGGATGCTATATAATCATAATTACTTGTGGAACATAATACTCTGCTATCAAATCTTATTTTAACTGCGCCGGGTACATCTTCTAACTTTTCGGCATATCTTCGCATAAAAGGCTTAGCTCCACCCTTTTTTACGGGTTGTTTAAACGCTATTATGGGTACTACTAACATATTTATTACATCATTACATATACCAAGCTGTATAACCTTTCTAAGTAGCAGCTCCATTATCTGCGGTTTAGAATACTTTACTTCATCAGATATACGATCACTTACCATATTTGAGAAGCTTTTAAGAGTTGATATTGATATTTGTGGGTTTAGTTCACGAATTCTATTAAATAACGCTTCTCTATCCTCCGCTGACAATTTTTCGATGTCAACGGCTACATCCTTTATAACTTTTATTTCCATTAGGCGGTTTATTCGGTTATGTATATATTTATCCGTAAACTTTTACATTTAGTTTAGAAAACAAAATTATTTTCAATATAAAAGTAATCTTACATTAATACAACAGAACAATGAACGGCATTAATTCTATTCAGGATTTAACCGGTATTGAACCCAATAATTTGGAGGCACTATGTACCGATAATTCTATTATATATAAGAAAAATAATGATCGTGTCTTGCTTACTGTTAGTAAGAAACATGCACTTGATAGCAATATTTCTAGATGCTGTTCTGGTCTGATATTCGATACTAGTGATGGTAAACTTACCCCTTTAGCGGTGCCACCACCAGTGTTAAACTTTCGCCCGAAGTTATCCGTAGTAGCTGCTAATTGGAATAAGTATGATCAATATATTGTATATGATGGTACCATAGTAACATTATACTGGTACAATGGATGGAAAATTTCATCCATGAATGGATACGAAGTTAATTCATTTAAATGGCAGGGTGATCGTACTTATACCGAAGTATTAACTGAATTATTCAAAAAATATCCAGAGTTTAGTTTAGATAAATTGTCCCATAGCGTATCGTACACTATAGGCTTTAGAAGCGCTGATTTTCATCCATTCGAGGCGGATCCCTCAGGTATATGGTTGGTACAAGCTTATGATCTTGTAAACATGAAAATTATTAACGTAGACATCGGTCTACCATTGCAATCCCCTGAGCGCAGAAAGGTCACCAGTTTGAATAGAGCAATGGAAAATAATAATAATGCCTTAAACATGTATTTTAACCGTAAGATAGTGCATTATGGATATATTTTACGATCCTCACATGACCTAGGGGCGGAAACTAATGTGCTATTGGAAAGCAGTCTATTGCGCAAGATTAGGCAATTTGTTTATTATATCCCCGAGGCGCGTATTTACAAGCTCAAGTCTAACCATCTTAATTGGTGTGTGCTGCGCGCCTATTTAAATTATGTAAATAAGGGTGATTTTATCAGACTTTTCCCTAAATTCGATAAACAATTTAGGGAATATGATGCAGTTTTTGATAAATTAGCAAATAGAATTCGCAATATTTTGCGCAATAAGAATGCCAGGGTGGAAGCATTAGGGAGTGATGCCGTAATGGATCGCGTCGCCCTCTTGTTAGTTTTGGAAATAGAGAAAAAATTAAATATAAATGCATATGATGGTAATAGCACATCAATACTTCGCGATTTTATTACTTGCGGTGATTATATTAAATATTATTATGAATTAATATATTAACACATTAATATACATACGCAGCAATGAATAGTTACGATAACGGCAGAGACGATAATAGTTTGAGACATTCTATGCAAAGAGCCAAAAACCCAAATACAACAAAAACAATGAAAACTAGCCCAGTATACACCGAATATCAACACATTTTTGGAGACAATGGGGATAAATATAGTGAAAATTTCATGCATGTTGGTACTTCATCTAAGCAAAATACCATACAAAAAATGAGTGCAAGAAAGATGATACAAGATCTTATGAGAGGTGGCGGTGCCTAATTATTTCATTATATTTATATATAATCGATTTGTTTTTGGATCCGTATACTCACCCACTTCCATGAGAAAATGTGTTATTTTTGATATTTGATTACCTACTTTCGCCAACAACGGCTTAAGTTTAGCTACTACATTCGAATCATGTGAATATGTATCAATTAATGCATTAATACCATTACATGAGCTATCTAACGTAATATGTATACGCTTAATATTAAGAATACATTTTTCATATTCTAGATCAAACATATCATTAGAGGTTTTAATAAGCCACTTTGAATCAAGACTTAAATCACATACTAATATGAGTAATTCAATGCGCTGACAGATAACTGTTACAGTTTTCTCCCTATTTTCTCTATTAATTGCCCTCCAAACCCCCTGAAAGGATCCTGATTCTTCAACATTAATAAATTCGCCACTAGTATTTATTTTTTCACCCCGTTTAATAGCTCCTATAGTTTCAATATCAAACAATAATTTATCTAACGCATCCATTATACTTAGCAAACTATTAGTTTAAATTACGTTTTGCAATTTCTTCTTTTAGCGCTTTTATTTCACCCATCATGGCTTTCTGTTGCAGTAGAATTTGTTTTATTTGATATTGCTTTTCAGCAAGTGATGCCACTGTCATATATATCTCTATAAATGAGTCATAGTTTATTTTTTTCCAAAGTGATTCTACTGTATCGTACTTTATAACAAAATTCTTTTCGCCTGATGAAATTCTTAAGGCTTTAGTACCATCAGATTCAAAATGGTCCTTTATAAAACCCCCAATACGGAATCGCTCTGTTGCCGGCTGATCTCCTATTACAAAAAAGCGTATATGTGACCGAGCGGGTAAATAATCCCATAATGAATTAGGCACCTGTATATACCCATCAAGCATTTCGCTAATATTGTTCATTATTGTGCTAATTATGCTAATGATGTCGCAATCTTTATAGTGAAAAAAATATAGTTGTCTAGCTGTCTAGATGCTTACCCGCAGGTCCACATAAGTATGATTGTTAAAATTACATGCATAATTAATAAACTAATTTGAAGGGCGTTGAAGGCGCTAGCCCTTCACCCATATCCCAAAGGCTACTCCTCGGAAGGAGGTACTAATATAAAGTTACTACCGTCGCCGCCTGTTGGGATAATGGGTGTAGAGTACATGGTTAAGTGTACAATGATACCTTAACACCCAATAATTCAATTTTTTATTTAACATACCATACATATAGATATAATGAACAACGATAATTATGATAGTTATATAAAGGAATTATCGGGGTATTATTTGTCTAATCAGATAAAGATATTACATATCGACAAATATCCCAAGTTAAAAGACAGAGTAATGACCTCTAATACTATAAAAAACTACTCTCACAGGGATCGAATTGTGCGAAATATACAGCAAATGAAGTATACTTTTATACATAAGAAGGTTAATAATATAGCTGTATGCTTTAAGGCAACTGTTGGAGGTAGTAGCGCTATATATGCTTATTTATACAGTGAATTTGACCCCAGCGGCGAGCCTCCAATAGTCCATAAATACTTCTGTTGCGGGCCTACATTTAAGTCACAGGATGGCGAATATAGGGCCCGTCTACTTACATATGAGCGATTTTTACAAATACAGGAGAAATATGCTGAGGTGTTAGCAATAGCCGAAAAGTCTATTGTAGATAAACTCGCCACGGGACTGATAGCCTTTCAAGTAGATTTCTTTTATCCTGACAATTTTACAGAATCGGAACGTAAGTATGAGGATTCTATAAATGCGCTGAGACTTCCCATTAAATTCTTTATTTTGGGCTGGTTAAGAGATTTTCATAGTATCCACAGCGGTATGGAGGAAAACCATATAAACCCAGCGTATAAAAATATAATTTATCAACAAAGTGATATTCCCGTATATGATAAAATAATAGACGCAATTGGTCGGGTTGAATTAGAAAGAATGGTTGAGCGTATAACCAGATATTACTTTGACATAAATAGGCCCGATTATATTATATCGGAATTAGAATGTGGGCAAAAAATATTCCCAATGACCGCGTTTGAGGCCATTAAAGTAGGCGATATAAATTTTTCTATCTGGCGCGAGATATTTATCTCTAATTTATGCTCCAATTTGGTACTTAATATGATTTCGCCTTCATTCCCATTCATGAATAACTGGTTTTACATTCAAAACACGCATCCCGGAATATTCGATAATATGGCAACGCATGAGAAATATAAACAAAGTGATATAGCAGAGACAATTTCTCATCAATTAAGGGATATAGATAAGTATAATTACATTGATAAATCCCGCGCGAATGGCCCTATCACTAACCGATTTATGCGCCTATCAAAACGCATACAAAAATCGATTATTTATTCAGATTCCGCTATAAAACTTACAGATCTTGCGGTATGTGTTACTAGTGAACATGTTGGTAGGACGCTGAGAGACATTCCTTCAATCGTTGCAAAAAGTCCTGCGCAGGCGATGATGACATTCTTTACGCAAAAGGACACATTTTATAAGCATATTTTTGAGTTTATCTATGGATTTTACTGCATGAATACCAAAATTGGTATAATTCACGGTGATTTGCACATGAATAATGCGACATTTTTCAAATTATATACCTTTTTATCATTAGGTGGGAAGCCTATCATCCCAAAACCATATAACATTTATATAGTACGCGGTACAATGTACGGATTTCCACATAACGGTATATTTAGTTGTATTATCGATTTTAGCCGATCTATAATAGGAAATAAGGAAATACTTATTGAGGAATTTGGCGATAAATTCACAGAGATGTATTTCAAGGAGCAAAGAATACGTATGTTGCGTATAATGTACAATTACTTTCCAAAATTCATGGAAAAGAACCATTCGCAACTTGAAGAACTTGTCCTGTCAAATTTCCCCCTAATATTCAAAATAATGACCGCTATAGACTCTTATGTAATTTGCAGTAATATAAATGCAATGTTGTTATCTGATGAGCATATAAGAAGTGGCTCAATAAACCTACATGGGGATTGTACTAAGCTGCTAAATAAAATTATACATCTTTCCGAATCGCTAATATTGGACTATTTGCGTAAGGCTATGTCTAAAAGTATATCACAGCCGGCTGATATAGAATGGCCTAATTACGTTATTCTAGCGAAATGTTTTGATCAATATGAGACCACAGAGGATAATATAATTAGGGATAATCTTGATGTAACTGAAATCTTTAATGAAAACAATAAGATTAAATATGAGATAGAAGAATATAGTACTTGGGGTCCTCTATTATCCATTGACGAGTCGATAAAATTGCGAAAAAAGCACAAATTACCCCAAGGTGAAGGTATAGCAGAATGGTTAGACTATAAGAATTACGATGAGTCTAAAGATGTTAATAACTTACTTGATAAGTATGAACAGCAAGAGCGTGATATAATTAATTTTGAACCTTGGATGTTTGTATAATATATAATGAGTATCCCCCTTGCTGTTAAAGTAGAAAAAATAGTGGAGTTATATAAGTCCAAATCATGGCAGGTTATTACTCCGCGCACTATTACGGATGTGATAGCGTGTAAATTAAACCCCGCTGGGGAGCCTTATAAGTATCATTTTGTGTACGTAGATGGGCGAGAAATTAATCAAAATAATTTTATACAAAATGCATTTAGTAACAGTGCTATACCAATATGCGCTTATGTAACTTGCGTAAATAAAAGATCAGGGGAAAGTATTTATAAGATTAAATGTATGGATATCAATAGGCGCGCTACGGTGATAGTAAACTAGCAAGCTGGCAAAAAATAACACAGTAGTTAGCATAGGTAATACAATTCCCTTCTTACTTCTTCTTCTCGACTTCCTGCCATTCGCCGTCATCGGCCAACTCTTCAGCGTCTTCGTCTTCCTCTTCGGCTTGATCGCCCCAAGAGGCACCCTTTTGCGACTGAGAGGCCTTCGGTACGGGCGCCGGAACAATCTCCTTTTTTGCAGGTTTTTCAACCTTAGGAGGAGGTGGCGCACGTTCCTCAACTCCAACCGGCAGCTTCAGCTTATCCGCGTAGGATTTTCCGGATGGTGACGGCGTGCGTGGCTCAGGAGATAACACTCTTTGAATGATTGGGCTTCCCAATTCAATGAACTGAAGAGTAGCCTCCGAGCTGGTGTTGATGTGTGCAGGGCAGAAGTTACTGCCTGCAGCTGCTAGATTGACGCATCTAGATACTAATCCAGGGCCTGTTTGACAGGCATGCCTGCAAATTCCCTTTACGTCATTCAGATTGAAAGCAACGAATGGACCGTTGCCGACAATACGGGTAGAAACCTGAGGTGATTTTGCTCCATTCTGAGCATTCATCTTGTCCTTCATCGCCTTGCATGTCCTTTGCATATGACTGATGTTGTCATAGGTGATCTTGTAGAACTCCCTTGCATGCTTATGGATGCAATGGCTGACATGTCCTGCGTAACCTGTTGCGTCTCTGTTGACGTCATCGGGGCGCGGGTAGGCGAGCTTCGTCATCATAGCCTCCTTAACGGTCTTAAGGCTAGGGCACGACTCAGCAGCACAGTATTGGTTTCTATCTCCCATATTGTATGATTATACCCGGCACGAATTCAATTTTCTATTTATATATTAAAATTGATTATACCTGAGAGTATATACCAGATGCGTTTTTGTGAGGTATGCGAGTCCCGTATGGAAAAGAATACCGATACGGGTAATATTATATATAGCTGTAAAAAATGCGTCGACCCCAAGCCTGGGAAGCCCGAGGATACCCTTATGTATGAAAAGAGCTTTACTGTTAATAATTCATCGCTTAAATATGAAGTATTTATAGGTAACGCCCCATACGACCCCGCTGGAAAACTCGTAAAAAAATCATGCCCGCAGTGTAATCTGGATTTCCTCACAATGATCCGCGTGGGTGTCCGAGAACAGGTATTATATGTATGCACATGTGGGTTTAAGACAACGCATGAGGATTATAAACCCGCAGTCGCTACTAAACCCCCTAAATCCCCTAATAACGCATAAAATATTGCATCGGTACGGTCATTTCATAAGGATGCCAAACTTCCATATATTTTACTAATTTCCCATCAACTATTTTTTCGCCAATAGGCCTACGGATAACTAAGGGCGTCTTGCGCATAAGTAACTCTTTTCGCGCCTGGAGTTCGGCCGTTGGGAGGCCCTTAGTATCAACAAGGCAGTTTGCGTATTCGGATATCTGAGATGTCCTTATTTCTATTATATTTGAGAATTCGTACTGAGACATTATATGCGATGTTTGTCGATCCTCGGGTTTGACCACTATTATGTCGCGAGAATATTCCAATTGCGCTGGTTTTGTTATAGCATGCTGCTCGTCCCAAGTAGTATCCAACTCATCTAAATCAACATCAGTATCCGCGTCTATGTCAACGTCAGCACCGTCAGCACCATCATCCACTTCCGTTTCTTCATCTGAAAGATAATCACGTTCGCTGTCAGTCATTTTATTTTGAAGTTAGTACTCTCAATAACTTATAATATAATAATCAATTTTTATTATGAATATAACAACATTCCTAGTACTTTTTCAAACCATCAGCTTATATTTTGTATCCGCTAAGGGCGTTTGTATGACTACACTGGTGAAGATATTTATCGCAGTAACGGATTTTATACATTACGTAAATAAATTCGTATGTGAACACCTATTAAAAGGTATCCACTGGGCTATGAAGACTATATACCCTAAATATCTTCAAGTAACGCAAACAAAGCACCTTATTATGGCAACTCAAGGCGGCCAAGATGTAACCCCATTGGTTATGCTATGGTATTGGTCAACAAATGTATATTCATGCGCTTCTCTCGGAACTTTTATGCAGCGATACGGTTTATCCGGCCCTATGGATTTAATATATGCAGCAGGTACAAACTTATTTGCCGCTAGAATAGACCTGGCGGGGGAGATCGAACTATTATCAGGTAAGGATATTCCATTTGGAAGCATAGAGATTAGCGATATTGAGGGTAAACCTATCTATTTTTAACATATGCGACATTTTGCAATCATTGTGATTAATTATCCTATTAAAATTATTTTGCGCTATAGTATTATAGTGGTCAGCCGCGGTCTATGATGGATTCACACGTAAATCAAGTAGATAACGCCGATTTGTACCATAACGATATTTCCGAAGAACCGGAAATATCATGCCCGGATATTGATAGTAGTACTGAAGAAATTATCCAAAGGAAGGTGAGCAAGAATATTCGCGATTTGCATAACTTTTTCAGGGTCAATAATTTTTCGGTTGAAAAAGGCGACCAAAATGCGAATATTATAAACGTGTCTGAGCGCAGATGTTATAATGTACTTGATGATAATGTAGAGGAGTTTTTTACGATTCTTGACTTATGTCGGAAAGAAAAACGTATGTTACATTGGACCGAGCGCCAAATAACATCAAATAAGACACATTCTGGTATAATGCTTGATTTTGATCGCTATCAACGGTCAAAGGATTCGCAGATAACAGATAGACATTTCACAGGATTGATTAGGCATCTATTGCGCCTATTAGATAGCTACATCGGTTTTTCAAAATATATAAAAAATGATCGGTTAAACATTCATGTGTTTGTAACTAGAAAACCATCAGTTGTTGTTGCACCCGCTAAAATAGGAGAAAATGTTGTTTACAAGGACGGATTTCACATTGTCATTCCTGAAATACAAATAACAAAAGCATTAAAACGTTATTTCATAGATGAGATAATAAGCAAAAAGATACTTTCGCAAGTATTTAATGACATTGACAATATTGAGCCGCCTGAATCGATGATGGATAAGGCATCGGCATGCAACCCCATGCACTTTTTCGGCAATAGTAAAGTGGATCGCCCACCTTATATTTTAGCCCATGCGTACCGATATGAAATATTCGAAGACGGTATAGAACGCGAAGTTTTACAGGTTGATGATCTGCTTAAGGCTTCATATAATTTAACTTATGAGTTGAGTTTAGGGTTCAATCTACAAGTGATAAAAGGGGAAGCTACATGGTTGCAAAAGAGGCAGTTTGATTATGACCCTTCGTTGGAAACAAAGATCCAACTTATGGTTGAAAAAACAGCGCATGGATTGATTCATGAGGATGAGCTTAATACTATTGATAATTCGGTGGACATGCTAACGATGACAGATCCTGAGGCCAAATATATAAAGCGACTTCTTGATATTATTGATATTAGTTATGCAACCGATTATGAAAAATGGTTTAAGGTTATTTGCGCAATAGCAAACGTATCATCGCGATATAAGGATCTTGCAGTGCAATTTTCCCATAGAAAACCTGAATCATGGTCCCCAACGGAAATTGACAGAGTATGGGTAGAGGCGACTTCAGGGCGCGTACATAATAATCCTGTAACAAAGCGTTCTATAATACATTGGGCGCAACAATCGAGTCCTCAGCGATTTCGTGAGCTAAATAATGAGAATTATAATAGGATACTCAGAAATTATGTTTATGAAAATGAGGGGCGTGTTGAACATGCTATGGTGGCGCGCCTTTTACAGGCCATGATAAGCGAAAAATTTATCGTTGATGCTGAGACTTCTGATGATAATAATAAAAAAATATACAGATGGTATGAATTTGTATGTCCATCGCAGGCAATGCGTAAAGGTGAAGTATATAAATGGCGCAGAGAGGCCGACCCTGATAACGTACATTTGTATATTTCAGACCATGTTAGTAAAATATATCGTGAAGTCGCCGTAGATATCAAAAAACGGAAGGATGAAGCGGAAAATGAACAATTAATGAAATATTGGCATCAAGTTGAAAAAACATTCCGTATTTACACAAGTAAATTATACGATAACGGTTTTCAAGTATCTTGTATAAAACAAGCGCAATATAGGTTTCGCCAGCGTGGATTTATTGAACAATTGGATTCTTATGAGGATGTTATAGGCGTTGGTAATGGGTTACTTAAATTAGGCGCTAAGACGGACTTTATAAGGGGATTTCATGAATATCGTATTAGTAAATATACCGATACTGATTACATACCCTTTGATCCTACTAACCCATACGTTATGAAACTAATACAAATTTTCAAAGATATCTTCCCCGAAGATGACGTTTGGGAATTTATGTTATATCATGCTAGCACGTGGTTGGATGGGTGTGAAGCAGCGGGATTGTTACTTTTATTAGTAGGTGGTGGGCAGAATGGTAAGTCATTTTTCCTTAAAATGCTCCATAATACATTAGGGCATGCGTATGTAGGTTGCGGTAAAATAGCCCTATTGAGCAGCCCAAGTGAGCGCGCAGAGAGCGCTAATAGCGCACAGATGCAAATGAAAGGTAAACGAGGTTTTTACTTTGAAGAAGCAAATAAATGCGAAACTTTAAATAGCAGTAGGCTTAAAACAATATCCAGTCCTGGTTATCAATCAGGGCGTGATTTGCATCAGCGCCAAGAGAATTTTAAAAATACAGCCAATCCTATTGCCGCTAGTAACTTCGATTATATTATCGACACAACTGATCACGGCACGTGGAGGCGTATTTACTACTACAAAAATAAGGTTAAGTTTTGCCGTAACCCCGATCCTAAGAATAAGTTTGAGAAAAAAGACGATCCTAACATTATGCGTATTTACCCTAATGATCCAAATTATAAACAAGCTATGTTAAGCATACTTGTATATTATAATGAAAAACTTAGATCTCTATACGGTAATGACTTAAAAGCTATACCAGTGCCGACTATCGAGGCTGAAACTTACGAATTCCGAAAGCGCCAGGATACTATACATAAATTCATTACAGAAATGATTGTGTATAGTCCTTCTAATGAAGGAACCGCCGTAAAGAACATTGCGCATAGTTATCAAGAATGGTACACACAGTCAATCAAACAAGTTTCTTTGGGAATTCCGGAAATAACTGCACAATTGGAAAATTCATGCATAGCAAGTAAGTTTGAAACAAGAATAAATGGTAACTTATTCCTTCCAAATCATCGCATAAAGGCCCGTTTTGATGAGCCGTTGAATGATGGCGAATTGGAACTTATACCTACTAACATGAGGTCGGCAGGTGCGCCTGTTCCGTTACTTGAAATGAATATAGTTAGGGAAAAGGATGAGTTTGCACACAGTATCGAAAAAACAAGTCCGACTTATATACAAAACACAACTGATAATATAGATTCAGTAGAGAAAAATAATCATGATAGGGTTATAACTATGGATGATTTAGAGGCCCTACTTAGCATATAACAATAACCTTTGTTTGTTTGCTATCACTACTATCACCGCCTCCTATAATAAATTCCTTAATGACATAATTATCATCTTTCTTACGGAAATATAGATCTATTTCTTTTTTTGTGAAAATAACATCAACGCCAACGCCTATGTTATTAATTGAATGTTTAGCCTTACCCCCAGCAGCGCATAATAAATAATAATCATGTATCACCTGCGCCTTATTAGACATTATATTTATTATAGAAATATATATTATAATGTATATATTAGAAATGAATGATTATATAGCTGCTGTTTACGCGCCCAAAGAGGCCCCTGTACGTATATTAAAAGTGATGCCTGTTGCGGGATTAAATGCGAAATCTACATTGCGTGATATTGCTGTTAAATTTGTACATGACTCAGTCGGACGTAATAATTACATCGAAACTCTCAACGATCCTCGTGAATGTTCAGAATTTCCCTCTGGTATCGTGCTCAAATACTCAAATGACACCGAATCAGACCCCGTTTTTGATATTAAAATTCATATGTATAAGAACACTCAAAGGGATGCTGGATGGGTTAGATCATGCATGGAGATTGTTTCTGAAGAAATAGGCCTTTTTTCATATGTTAATATTGAAGAATATAATAATGTATACGCGGGCTTGTATGATTCGGCGGAAACTGAACGCATGGAGCTAAAAAAGAAGGTATTTGAACTTAGCAGAGAGGTTGAGCTATTGCGCGAAGATGCTAAATACGCTGTTAGAACACATTCTGCTCCAAGGGTAAATTTACTGCGCAATGACGTACAAGATCTTACTATTGAATTAATCAGGAATTTTGATAGAAATTCGCTGCGCAAAATTCATTCTGAACCAATTATTGCTATTGATGATGAATCCGATGATCCTTATGTTTATTGCGACGAGGGTTATTACTCATCGTAATCGCTACCATCGGTATCAGAGCTCGCTTCTTCGGTATCAGTCTCTTCTTCAACGCCGTAGAGACATTTTGAACATATCCTATATTTATTTAATTTATCGTCTTTTTTTAGCTCTACGACAACGTCAATATCGCCGCAAAAATCACACACATTTTCCGAACGATCTATAAAATGTCTTATCTTCGGCATAGTATGTTTATATTGTATTATCGGTACATACTTACTCGAATGCGACATTCCTGCTATATAATATTGAATATATTTTTTAAAATGAACGCAATTAGCAAATAATAAAAAATAATTTTACCTATAATAATTATCCCATTAACATAATAAAATCAGCAAGATAAACCATAAGCGCCATTGGCGCAGTGTAATAAGCAAACGCATCACCTGCATCTCCTATAAATGGATCGCGTTTTATCGCACGCGCTATTAATGCGGCAACTGGGATTCCCGTAACACATACTAACGTTATACACCAAAATGTATCCCTACGATGGGCGCTTACCGCCGATCCGATAAGACATACGTACCATGCAACTAAGCAAACAAATGCCTTTGTCATTTTACTTATAGAAGATGGAATCAGTTTTTATAAATTTGATTGCAAGGGATCTATAATAAACATGAAAATACAGCACTTACGATGTTTACTGGGTATACATTATTACACTTATCGATATACCGAAAGTCGGTATAAACATTGGAGCATGTCACATGATGAAGTGTATACAGTTGTAAAGTTTAGATATTGCTGTAAAAAATGTGGAAAGCTTGGTAAATTATACTGTAGAAAAGAATATTGAATCGCGCCTATCAAGAGTATTAGAATGAAGCTAAAATGTCTTCTACACGGCCATAGATATGGTCTTGCAAAAAATAAATCAAGATGGACACCCAATGAATTCGATATTGATGGTGAATATATAAGAACGTGTACAAAGCGATGTATAAAATGTAATAAGGAGAAAAAATTTGTTCAGTATGGAATGTCACATAGGGAAATTATCAGGATACAAAGTGAATGGATAATCACCTAGTTATCTAGTTACCTAGTTGTTTTTTACCCTTCATTAACTGACTTATAAACATCACAATGACGCCGGTTATCCATAAGTTACATAGAAATATGTCCTCGGTGAACAATTTCCATACCTTTACACGCTTTCCAAGTATTCGGCGCCATATAATCGCCAATAGGGGATTTATACCGACTAGCATAGAAAACACCCCATCATTAACCTTATCAACACCTTTATTTTGTGATTCTGTATAACCGATCATGGCGGTAGCAACATTATACAATAGTATTGTCACCCCAAGTGCTACTTGTGTCCTCATTATAATATAATTGGTATTACAAAATCAGTTTTTCTTTAATAACCAATGGATTCTTCCATCATCATAGCGAACTTTATCATAATATTTTTCTAATATAGCAATAGCACATAAATCTTTCATTTTACATTCTAGCATTATATCAGCATTATATTTTATACAAACTTGTAAAATCTTATCAAATAATATTTCATCTGTGTTAATATATTCATCGTGAGTACCGCGTCTAGCGCCTTGTTTTTGGCTGCTTACGTGTACTTTTTGTACTATTCCACGGCGCCTCCATATATTTGCTATGCGATCTAATACATCGCTTGTGAATATCTCCGCATAATTCTTTGGAAACATAACCGAGTGATGGAAAAAGTCTATCACTAATGGAATAGATAATTCTTCGCATATAGGCAATAAATCATTTATACCCCATGAAAACTCATCATTTTCGAATACAATATATTGTCTAACTTCCTCTTTGAGGCCTAGGAAGTTTTTCTTAATTCGCGCAGCGGCTGCCGCTCTATCACCATAAACGCCACCCCCATGAATAACCATTACGGCGCCGTTTTGGGGCGTATAACCCATTAGTCGGAATATTTGAGCATGCAATCCAAGATCGCATGTTGCATTTTTTATAACAGAATCGCGCATTGAACTTAAATGTGAAAATTGCCCAGGATGCGCTGTAAGTCTATGTCCCAGTGATCGTGCTAGGCTCCCTACGCGGCCTAAATCTGCGGCGGCGAATGACAGATCCGCGTGTATAATCTTAAAAACTTTCTCATTACAGTAATGTGGCGCAAGTTCGCTGGTAATGCGGAAAAAGCGTATGCCTATACTCTCATTATATAATATTATTTTTTCCAAGCTTGATATGTTTTGTAGAGTTAACGTTTCAAGGTAATCATGGCCGCGCTCTTCAATGGTCGCAACACGCGCCGTGTGAGAACTGCTTATACCCTCCTTTGAGAGTACCATAGATATGCACGCGTACCCTATGCGCATATGATTATATATTAGCATCCATATTATTCCATTGAGTATACCCTCCTATATATTTTGTGTTGGTGGGTTCGTTAGTATCGACCAACACTACAAGTGGGCTTGTTTCATGATCAACACCCATAGATTTTGTAAGTTTTGCCAACACAGGATACCAATCAAGGCGCGTATACGGATATACGCTTACGGCATACCCATGTAATTTGCCGTCAAGTACCCGTTTATTGGCCACTGCAACAGCTCTGTGAAAATAAGTACATTCAATAAACCCATAAATACAATATGTTTTTGTACCCAATTTACGTAACTTACCCAATGTTTTACTAAGGCGAGATTCTGACAATAAATTATCACATAATAGATAATGTTCTAAGCAATCCATAGACATACTTCCAAAATGTATCGTAGGCGGCATAAGAGATGTTGTGAATAATGACCTAAGATCATTAAGATCATCCACATCCACCTTGCTGTTTTCTATAGAATGATACTTTTTAATAGTTTTATACGCAGTTACCGGGCCTAGTATAGGTTTATTATAATCAGTGCCTAATAATATAGCTAAATCTATAAAACTTTCACTGGTCATATTCATTTCCTTGAGTAACTCTTCACGATCTATAATAGATATGTTATTGGTAAATCCTCTTGCAAGAACACTACCGGCATAAACAAGACAATCACTATCTTCACTTGCTATGATATCTGCTATACCTCTTTGCACCAACCATGCGCAAGTGGCCTCAGCTTCTCCCCATGCGTCTATATATGGTATACCCATAAAACTTAATACTTGTTTACATTCGCTGAAAGTGTCATGTGGTACAACAATAGCACCGTTCTCGCGCGCTGTTTTACGCGCCGCTAAAGTTGCCGCCTTAGCGGCCGGTGGGCGACCCTCAAATACGAATATTAAATTTATCCCTGCTATAATTGCGCTCGCCGCCATAAAGAATATACCTTGCAAATGATTAATGTATTCACCCGATGGGTTTTTTATACCATTTGTTATACCAGCGTGCGTCCATTTGTATATATAAATGGTTATATCAACTGCTACAGTCTTACCCTTTAGCGCCGCAAGAGTGCTTTTTTTGGGGACGTTTGGGGCGTATTTACGGATGATATTGAATAACCCAGTAACACCCATATAGTATATAATATTAGCGGAATTATTTTTATTAGGATAATTGACCGTTTAGCCAACTAACCAACTAACCAACTAACCAACTAACCAACTAACTACTAGCTACTAAATTGCATATCGGTATTTACAAAGCCGGCCATTGATGATATGCGCTTAGCACGCACATTATAAACTCCCGTGGGATCTTTTCTATTTAATTTCAGATCAAGCGAATCGTATAATAATATTTCGGGGTAATTTTCATACTTATATCGCGCCTGAGGGTTTACTTGTAATGATGCTGGAGTTAGTATAGGTACATTTCCTTTAGCGGTATAATATTGCGACCCTTTCAATAATAAAATATTGTTACGATAGCCGTCATAGATGCAGTATTTTAACTTGGTAATAGTATCAACAAGGGTATCATTTGTAACACCTTTCAGCGATTTTTTCTCATTTGCAAACACATCAATACCCGCCTTTAGCGCCTGTTCTATTATATTATCGCGTAATTCAACCAGCGCAAGTATACCATCAAAATTAGTTTTTGTACGGGCGCACCAATCACGTAGTGCCGATATTACTGTAGGGCCTACATTGTTATAAGTTGTACTTTTAACCGAATTTATGAGTATTATTCCATTAATAAAATCATCTGTCATAATTAGCCTTAGTTTATCATAATCTATTTTAACATCACTAAAACCTAACTTATAAACTTCATTCCAACCAATCTCGACCTTTACGCCATCAATACGCGTGCTGAAACTATCAAAATCTAATGTAAGATACGCCGCCATAGTAATGGTATCTAACGTGGAGCAATCCCAAAAGAATGAACTTAATATCATCCTTATACCTTCAACAGGGACGCCCGTAAAAATTCTGCTTAAGTTGCCTAATACTGTTAAAGAATAGCCTCCAACATTGGGCAAATAAATGGATTTTGATACATATGCTAATTCTCGAAAATCAGGGGCGTTATTTGATACAAAACCGAGCGTGTATAGTTTGGTCATCATCAGTAACATGTTATCAGCCGACGGCGGGTCTATCATATCTATTGATGGAATATCAAACAATGGTTGTTCTCCGGCCCTAAGTTTTGTCCGAAGTTGTTCATATACAATATCTAATGCGATTTGAGAAACGTCTTCAAGTAATATTTGTGGTAATTGTTGTACTGGAAGCTTATCATAAATATATTTAGGATATAGCGGTATAAATACGCCCGGAAAATTTCTACCAGCGCGCCCTCTGCGTTGTATAATTCGCGATCTGGGCGCCGGTTTTACAATTAATGCTCTTATAGAAAAATTTGGATTAAATTCTATCTCCTTGTTAAATCCCGCATCGATAACATATTTTAGATTTTCTAAAGTGAGGCCCGTTTCCGCTACGTTTGTACTTATGATAACTCTGCGCCCTGGTACATACTCATTTCCGTCTATGACTACCCGCTGATTTGCAACGGGAATATCCAATCGTTTATAATCTATATTTTGTGTTTTTTGCGCCTCACTATCTATTTTTATAATAGACATTGGCAAAAATTTCTCAGCGACAAGTTCTTTGTTCAATTTATGCAGCCAATCAGTTGTATTTTTTATATGTTCTGACCCAGGCATAAATATTAAAACATCAGCGCGCAGCGGATCCTCCTCTGGGGCCGCTTTTATAATCGAGTGAACGCATTGTGCGGCCGCCTGAGCATAATTATTTACAATTCTACCGTTATTCCAATCCCATTGTTCATCAATCTTATAACTATCTCCGCGAACCCATATAAAATTGTCAATGGTGCCCTTGAAATAGTTAACAAATGGTTGCCAATCAAATGTAGCGCTCATGCATATTACAAATGGGCACCTTAAATTCGCCTGGTTACGCAATAGAAAGTTCTTTAACATATATAATGTCATATCTATTGATAGATCACGCTCATGAGTTTCGTCAATAATTATAAAACGATATGCGTTAATAATTTCATCATCCTGACTGGATTTAAGTTGCGCCATCAAGGTACCAACTGTAACGCTGTGTAATCCAGGCTTTTTTATACGTACTCGCTGACCACCCGCTGAGTACCCTATATTGTCACCTAATTTTATGTCTTTGTTATATTTTATTATTTCAAGTACATTTCGTATGGCAGTTAGAATTCTCGGCTGTGTGCAAATAATAGATTGCGCCGTTTTATTAAATATAAACCTCCGCATAAGTTCGCTCAAAAGGTACGTTGATTTCCCCGATGCGGTTTCTGCTTTAAGTACTAGGAATCTATTTTCTATCCCAGTTTTTTGCATTCGCTCAGAAATCCAATTTGCGATATAATCAATGGGTATTATTTTACCTAATTCTTCATCGCGTTTTGGATCTCCTTTAGGATCTTTAAGCGCCCCTAACCTTCCAAGAGTCGGTAATGGCATTTATTTATTCAGTCAATTATGTATATAAATGTATATATAATGAGAGAGCTTATTTATATAGCTATTATACTTCTGGTCATATTCATTGTATACCGTTACAATAAAACGGAGGGGATGATACCTCTTAATGAAAGCCGAGTGGTGATTTTGCATTACACTAATTGGTGCCCCGCTTGTAAGCGCTTTAGGCCTACTTATGAGGCTGTGAAAAGCGGCTTAAAGGACACAAAGATAAAATTTATTGAAAAGGATGAATCTGTGAACCCATCTGTGGGGATTACAGCATATCCCACATTAATATTAATTGATGAACATGGAAAGCGGCATAAATATGTCGGTGGGATGAATTATGATGCAATGGTCACTTGGGTAACCGCACCTAGTTTTTACTCATAATTGCCCCCGATTCTCGGAATATTTCACTATCATATGGGTTGAATTTAGGATGTGGTGCGCCGTTAGCGGGGTGATAGTTACGTGGTATTATCGGTAAAGGTTCACCTGATAAGTCGTGCTCAATACGCATCTTATCCACAAGATAACTAAGCGATCTATTTTCTGAACCATATATGTTTATAGTAGGAAATAAGGGCGATTCCATTGCTAAGGCATTTCTAGCGTCAATGTTACTTTCCCTTGCGATCACGCTTTCATAATAACTAATAATATCCATTAATGCATTGTAATAATAAATATAAATATTTTTTGGGCTTGTATCGGTATGATCGAAATATCGCGCTAGGAAATATTTTAATATAAAATGCACATTTGTTACTCTTATAACAGTTTCCGAGGCGCCTATACGTAAATTATTACTGGAAACAAGCTTATCACGCGTGCTTAATATGCATATGGGTACATCTTGTATATTACCAAATAACCTTTGCGGTAACAAACCAACATATGGCTCGCGCATGTATTTGTTTTCAAGCGATAATTTTTCGCCGCATTTTTCTATGTCCATATGTATAATTTCCACTATATTTGGTATAAGCCCCACTTCGATATGTTCATCGGTTATCGTAAAGGTTGCCCTAGGTATGGATTCAGGCATTACATCACCTAATTTTTTTAGCGCAGCGCATGTATGGGCGTATATTGCAGCGTATGCTACAAACCCACATAATACATGTTTTCGCACAATTATTGGTATTTGTAAAGTGGTCCCACCGGATACTGATTTAATATGCGGTAACGGATAATATTTTGTAAGTTTATTGAATCTATCAACATCTTTTTTCCATCGTGCAAAGATAACTTCTATAGGAGGAAAATCATACGGTAAACTGAGTGCTGAATGCATATCAGCCCTTTGAAAATCAGGGTGTATAATTCTCATGCCATTATATACTATAAATGGCAAATGCTTAAATACTTCCTCTGGTACATAACTTATATCGGCAACCCAGTGGTTATCTATTATATCTACTCGCATAACCCGCGTATAAAGGCCCACTATAGTACGCGCACTGGCGAAACCAGCGGAATACAATATATCGGCTAATTTATATGCATGTTCGGCATGACACGGCGAATAAAAATCAAGATCGGGAGCCAACAACGACGCCTCCGAATATATACTATCACCATGTAATCGCATGGCGAAATCTATTGCAGTCCCGCCATAAATTATCAACCCGTGCTCTATAATAAACTCCCGTACGATACCTATCGCCATTTGCATTTTTTCATACGCGGGATCGTGCTGAAGAACAAGCTGTTCCATTTCTTTACCCAAACCGCGTACTTTGTCCATCTTATAATAAGCAAAAAAACAATTATTTATAAGGTTATTATTTTATAAACGGCACCGTATGACGTATAAAGATAGGCTCAAATATGCGACGATACCCCGCTACTACTTTATAGAATTTCATAAAGGTAGACTTACGAATATTATCAGCGGCACGCTCAAGATCTTGTGAACTGATCTCTAATTTAAGCCCGTTAATAAGTATCCACAGGGCGCCTGCTATTTTGCTGCTCAATTGAATATTCATACCTATTTTACGATTTTCGGACTCATTAACTATATCCAGAACAAACGTTTTATAGTGTACAGATTTTTCATCTGTAATATTTAACACTTCCAGATATCTATCAATATAATCCTCAATAGGCTCACTGTCAATAGGAATATCGATAACAGAATTATGATGTAACTTACGTAATATATTTTCCCCTGTAGAAAATCCATTAGTAGGTAGCTTCATCATAAGTGCTATGTCCTTCTTTTTTCTCGCCATGCCTGCACGTATACATTCATAGTATATAAGCGCTGATAACACTTCGTCTTTAATACCGCTTCGTCTTACGAATTTCTTACGCACAACTTCCCCGTGTTCATTTTTCTCAGTTTGCACTATTTTCTGTATATTATTATATATATTTGTAACTTTTTGCAATATATCACGCGAAAACTTGTTTCCGCTGTAATCATTATTATTGCGTATAAGTTTATCCATTATATTCTTTCTTTGGATACGGGAGTAGTCATTCGTTATATTAAAGATCCGTGTTCTGCCGCCGTTGGATACTTTTATTGTACAGGTTGCAGGAGACTCTGATACAGTTTCGATAGGATCGCCTATTGCGCCACAGGTTCCGCATTGATATTCGCCGTTTTTCGATTCCATGGGAATTTTGCATTCAGGGCAGTAGTTATGACGTTCTTCCTCTACAATTGGTTTCGGCGCGGCGAATTTATTGAATTTATCCTCCGATACGGTATCATTATCGTTTAGCAATAGCGAGAACATGTTTGACATCTGTCTTTCAGCTAATTCAAATTTTCCAATTGACAGATGTACATATGTACGTGAGTTATTTTTAATATAAATACAAATCTATACGATAAATATTATGGACGGAAAGTATACTGTACAAGACGTGATTAGAATCACATCGCAGCACTATAAGAAATCTTTTAATAAACTTATGGTTGCAATGCCGTCAGAATACGCGCCTTCTGCTACAGTCGAAATAATGGATGCGGAAAATAGTTCAATAATTGGGATTGGTAAGCTGACTCATGGCGAAAATATTGTAGTAAATGATGATGGGTATATCGGAGTTAATTTACTTATAACTGATCTCAAATTAGGTACCTTTGAGCGTAAAGTTATAACGGCGAATGTTACCTATGATAATAAAGATAACAAAGACAATAAGGACAATATCGATATAAATAATTAATTGTATGAATTATAGATAAATGTCCTATAAAACAGTTCCAAATGTTGATAAAGTATGTGATCGCGAGTGTGATCTTAAATCAGGAGAAATAATTGGAGGTGCGGAATATACAGTTGTTAAGAAATTAGGCGCAGGTGCATTCGCAAATGTTTATCTAGTCAATAGCGGCAATAAATCGCATGCGTTAAAAGTATATGGTACCGGTAAAAGAAACCTAAGATATTACCATAATGAAGTTCGTATGTTAAATATCTTACAGCGTTATATTGAAAACAATGAAGAGGAGGCTAATTTAATTAAATTTAAGGGTACGTTTGCACATGTGTATATTAGCGCCGATTTAATGCCGCGCGTTTATCCCTGTGTAAAATTTAAGCTAATGGGCGACCATTTGGGGCGCTTTTTGCGCAAACAAGTACGTGATCATGATACTGGTTTTGGGATTGAAATTGCACGCGGAGTAATACGCCAAGTATTGACCGCATTGAAATTCCTACACACTAGAGGAATAATACATACTGACATAAAACCTGAAAATATATTTTTAGAATGCGAAGTTGGCGAAAGATTAACCGAAACAACGCGTATAACAGTTGGAGATTTAGGAACGAGTACTTTTTCAGATGAGTTATTTTCAAATACTGTGGGGACTACTCAGTATATGGCCCCTGAGCTTGTATTGGAACTTAAATACACTTCCGCTATAGATATTTGGGCCGCGTTCACAATGTGTTATGAACTCGTTACTGGCGATTTATTATTTGATGTATTTAACGAAAATTCTGTGTACTATGGAAGTGATATGAGTTTTGCCAGTGGTGATTCTGAGGGATCAAGTCAAACCAGCGATTATACAGAAACAAATTATGCACACCTTATGCTAATGGAAAAGGTATTAGGCAAGTTACCTAAGGCGCTTTCCTCTCAAGGGCGGACTTATTATAACAATAGGGGAAATTTAAAAAATAATCCGGAAATAGAACCTAGTCCTTTACTTGACATGCTCATAGAACAATACGAAATGCAGGAGGAATTTGCAAAGCAATTTGAGGAATTTTTGCTATTAGGTTTGCAGTATTTACCGGAAAAACGCATAACAGCGGATGATGCTCTTAAATGTAAATTCCTTAATTAGACAAATTAGATGAAACTAACTCCGCTACAATATCACGTAATGGAATCTTGTGTTCCCATTTGAGTATTTTTTTGGCCTTTGATGCGTCGCCTAATAGTAAGTTTACTTCGGTCGGCCTAAATAGCGAAGGATCAACGCGAACGCGCACAATACCATTTTGATCAACCCCAGTTTCATCTATACCAGTTCCTTGCCAATTTATGATCATGCCAATACACGCGAATGCCATGGTTACAAAATCTCTGACTGATGTGCTAGTACCAGTTGCGACAACATAATCATCGGGGTCAACTTGCTGCAGCATTAACCACATCGCTTCAACGTATTCAGATGCATGCCCCCAATCACGTTTTGAATTTAAATTACCAATTGAAATTTCGGATAGGATTCCCTTTTTAATCTTTGCAACGCCTTCTGCAACTTTTGCAGTTACAAATTCCTTACCTCTATACGGAGATTCGTGATTAAATAAAATTCCGTTGCATGCGTAAATACCATACGCATCTCTATAATTTTTTACAATATGAAATGCATACAGTTTAGCCGCAGCGTATGGACTGCGTGGATCAAATGGAGTTGTTTCGGATTGCGGCGCGGGGCTATTTCCAAATAATTCACTCGTGCTAGCTTGATAAACCTTAACTTGTTTTTGTGAAATGCGCACAGCTTCAAGCAATCGTAAAACACCAATTCCGTCTACATCAGCAGTGTATTCAGGAACCGCAAAGGACGCTGCAACGTCGCTCATTGCGGCCAAATTATAAATTTCATCAGGATTTACAGTAATTATGACATTAAGTAAACAAGAAGTGTCGCCTAAATCACCATAGTGTAGTGTTATTTTTCCCGATGAAACCATGGAGGAAATACGTGTTGTGTTATTGGTACTACAACGGCGTACTATTCCATGTACAGTATATCCTTTTGATAGCAAAAGTTTAGAAAGATAGTACCCATCTTGACCAGTAATACCAGTTATAAGCGCAATCATTATATAATAGCCGACTACGAATGTTAAATAAAAAATTAATTGGGCGCCTTATCGGTCTATAATTCGCCACTATTTACGACTTTTAATAGTTCTTCTAACGAATCTGTAACATCTAGATAGCTTTGTAACGTCGCCGGTGTTATACTTTTGTCAGATATTTCCCCATTAAATTCAGGGTATTTGTATTTTACCATATTAATTGCATCGGTGGAAGAAAGCGGACCAAGTTCCAATTTCATATTGAATCTTCCATGGCGCGTAAATGCTGGATCTAAATTTTCTGGATGATTTGTAGTTGCAACTAATATCGAGTTAAATTCAGCCACACCATCAAACGCATTTAGAATTCCGCTAAGGGTAAGCTGATCTGTAACCTCTGTGGGTTTTGTGGCAGTAGTATTGTTAGTATTGTTACTATTGTCGGTATCTTTTTTGGTAGGTTTTATAGGACTTGATTCAATAGATTTACGAGGCTTCAGAACTTTTTTAAGTTCCACATCTATATCTTCAAGAATATATATTGCATCATTGCTAGAGAGTGTAGTTGGTAAATTACCAACAAATATCGTATCCAAATGCAATGCATCCATCAAAGCAGCGTCCGATTTCATGCACGATAATTTTAACACTACTATATGTTTATTCATAGCATTTGCCAAAGCCTTGATAATAGATGTTTTACCGCATCCTGGGACGCCATGTAATAACAAATTAAGTTTCTTTAAGGATCCGGATTTATATTTATTTATTGCCGTTAGTAATTCTTCTTTACCCTTAAAGTATAAATTATCAAAAGTCGTTTGCGAAACTGATTTGTAACGTGAGAAACTTGCTGCTATAGGCTTATCAACTTGGTAATAAATGTATTTATTGGTATCACGTTTGATAAAATCCATATGAGTATTATAGCATTTTTCAACAAATTCGCGTATGGCTTCTATAGGTTGAGTACTCCTTATAGTCATAGAGATCGTTTCTATCATATTTTTACCCAATAGATTATGACTATTCTTGTATTTAATTTTAAAATCACCGAATATAATCTCATCTAACGGAACGACACATATGTTTTTATTAACATATTTAACTACCGAATTTTTCATGTTGACATTCTGCATGCGTATATGGTCTACTATTGAGCTTATAATGGTAAGATTTATGTGTTCCCCTTTGAGATACACAGGGCCCCTATCAGTATGATACATTTCTAAGGTAATGTCGATCTGGTTATCTGTTTGCCAACGGGTCATCGACATATTCGTAATATAAGTTACTATATATTTTATAAAATCCCGTATGGGCTCTATAAGCGCCTGTACAAAGGACATAAGCGCCACGGTAAGTATATGATCTAGCATTGTTATGAATTAATATGATATATTCAATTATTTTTTACGACCCTAAAATTGAATCCATGCTAACTAATAAAACAAATGCATCCAGTGGTACTGATTACCGCTATTAGTATACTGCAGTTTAATAACTATATAGTAAGCTATAACGATACCATAGGGCTTGCAAATTACGCCGCAGCGGTGTGTAATACGAGCACTAAAGCGCCCCCTTGCAGCTGTAATAAGGTACCTTATTGGACCCCAAGCGCGAACTATACATGTGACGATTACACAGGTACAGGGTACGATAGGGGGCATCTTATACCTAATTCCGAATATGGGATGAAAACTTGTAATTTGGCAAATGCTGTGCCGATGACTCCTATGTTTAATAGGCAAGCATGGCGCATCGTAGAAGAATTCATCCGCGCCGAATATAGGGGCTTAGTTGTATACCGCGGGTGTGACTATTCCGAATATAGTATTACAACAAAAACAGGAAAGCTTATAAGGATCCCTAACGGCTGCTATTGGGTGGTCACAAACAGTACAACAATTAACTATAGGGCTGAATTAGTCAACTATGGTTACATTGCAATGGATAATCACATACAGGAAAAAAAGTTACCTTGGTGGGCGCAAATTGAACATACTGAGCCGCACACATCACACAGCGCCCATAAAAGCTATTTATGGATACCCGGTACAATACTGCTTGTGATAAGTGCCTTGATGATAATAGTAATTTACACTTTGATGTTGACGTTGCGCTATCGCGTAGAGGACTTCTATACAGTTTAATACAGCATGCGTACTACATTCTCTTTTTTAAAAGAAAAATGAATAATAATGGCTCCGTTATATAAATGGAACCACAATTACCACTAGAGATTCTTGTACATATAGCAACAACAACAATAGACACATTTGCCAAAATGCTAGCACTACCGCCTATTGCCCGATTTTTATTTAAGCATAGATCATACGTCATTGATAAATTCACCACTATAGTTGTTGAACATTGTATTGTTAATTATTATGTAGGTGCTAAATTACATCGTGAAGATGGGCCTGCTATAGAGTATCCTAGTGGGACAAAAGAATGGTATATAAATGGAAAATTACATAGAGACGGTGATTTACCAGCCGTTGAATGCGCTTTAGGTACAAAATCATGGTACCAACGCGGTATGTTACACAGGGTCGATGGACCTGCGGTTGAACATGCTTATGGTAGCAAAGAATGGTATCAATGGGGTAAGCGCCATCGCGAAGGTGCACCTGCTGTTGAATATAGTCACGGAGTTACCCAATGGTGGATACATGGTAAACGGCTTTACGGTTCAAGCATGTATTCGGCGACATATTGGTAGATTAGTTAGTAAAAAATACAATCAGTCGGTGGCGTATTCAGAATCAAAACCCATTGTTGCAGCGTACATTTCATCAGTCGTTTCATCGTCACTGTTGGGTAACTGCATGGGAATGTCAAAGGTCGCCATGGGCGGTTTGTTGTATTCGGGACACAGTCTTAGAAATTCATTGAGAGCGGCCTCCATGATTTATATACTTTATCGCCGACAGTTTCATTTTTTCATATAAAATTGAATCGAATAGAGGGCTTATAAAATGTCCTTACCGTCCTTGCCTAACGAAATATTATATCATATAGCAGAACTTGCTGATTTAAATACATTGTGTGTATTATCACGCACTGCATCTATATTTCGCAGGTGTTACCATAATACTATAACCCATATGACTAAAAATGCCATCAAGGTACATGATCATATTGATGTATCTAGACATGTTTACAATGATTTTTACGATCATGGGTTATATGAAGTTACCTATTCAGGGCTTCTATCGCGCTGTAATTACACCCTGGATATGAAACATGGTAGGGAAGAACATAACACGAATAGTAAATGTTCAGAACTATTAAAGACATTTTGGTTTCATGGAAAACAACATGGAGTAGATTTTATTGGATCAAAATCATTTTATGGTACTTTGCACTTAAAAAGCTTATCATCATGGAAACACGGCTTCAGACATGGGTTGGAATTAAAACTATTTTATGGAGGTGGTTGGTGTAATGCTGAAAAAAGTGTATGGGATATGGGTAACGAAATAAAAATAAGCTTTGATATCGCCATCGACTATAATAACTTTATGGATACTTCTGAAAAGAAGATATATGAATCCTATTATAAAATCTCGGCGGAAATTGAGCCTGAATTGTCTGAACCTATTGTAAGATATGCGTATCCAGGGTATGATGACACTAATGACATGCAATTATGATACCAAGATAGTATTATAGTATCACGGTATCTTTCTTTTTCACAAAAAAAGAACGCAGTAGTCGCATTATAACATATGTTATCCTGAAACCCTATTGGTTAAACCAGCTCCGCCTCCCTATAGGCCCCATAAAACACCCATAAGCATACTAGTTCTCACCATATGCCGCTAAGCGGCAGCGGTTACAAGTTAAAAAGTTACTCACATTAGGCCTGACATCAAAGATGCTTTCCGTAATATGGTAACCTGTGCTGGCGGTATATAATGTGGCACGTGACAACAAACGTTGCTAACTTGTATCCTGATATATGGCATATACGTCTTTAATATAAAAATTGAATTTGGATCTTTAATCTAAACAATGAGCGCGACAGTGTTACAATTATCTGGTTCTTGTATACATATATATGCTGGAACAATAGATTTTAGTACCAATGACTATATGTCAAAGGATAAAATGTTACAAGATAAAGCAATTAGCAGAGTAATTGAGGTTGTGGAGTCTTCTGATAACAATCTCGAATTCTCCCTAATGTTAAAGTATGTTGCAATTGCTGGTTTGTACAATGTCACAGGTACAAACTATCAAACGGGCCTCATTGGGCGTGATCGTACATTCGCAAAGAATTTTCTCAAACATAGTGGTGAGACTAGTGAGGTCGCCCTAGTTACTGCGGCGCCAGCGACCCCTGAACATATCTGCCTTGTGCTTCGTGATGGTGACATCATACGCAAACATAGTGATATCTTACGATTATTTCCCGATATTGAATCGATGCCTAAGATAAATAATTTAAAGTATGCTATACCGAGTTATTTTATTGACATCAGTATGTCCAAATTTAAGACCCTAACAAACGCGCTAAAATGGCGCTATAATTACAATCCCTTTATGCCCAGTGTTCGTAAATATATAGAAAGATTGTCGCCGGACATTCGATATTCATTTACGCTACAAGAATCTCAGGCGATTTGCATAAGCAAGGATGATGAGAACAATTGTTGGTATGTAGATGATAACAATGGGAATATGTATAGCGAATCGCATAGAAATTATGCCATATCAAATATTATGTTCTCATCAAGTGACGGCATATCATATTTCGCCTTAGATAGCACCAGCGATCATATTTATGACGGCAGCATCAAAGACTTAGGGAAAAAATTAATGGATGACATTAAGGAGGATGTTATATTGTACAGCGGCGTTATCTATTGTATCATAGCGAAGTTTTAATTATAATCGATAATTCATCTTCAGGGTATTTTTTTACATATTGTACAGCCCGCAACCCTATGGGACATCCACCCATGATAGCAAATTCTAATGACTTGATGTTTCGCGAATCTATACACGCGCTTATAGTCAAATGATCCCATTCACCCCCTAATGACCTTATATGTTGTAACATTTGCGGCGAATTAATCGCCCCGCACGCCACCACCAGTGGAGTGATTTTGTACCGGGATGATAGCAGCGTAAGTATTTCTTTATGCCCATGTATGGCCGCAAGTTGCATACAATGAATAAACACTTCTGCATCTATGCGCCCGTATCTAAGTGATTTGCGAATGGATTTTAAGTCGCCCCTGATTGCCTCATTTTTTATAGCAATAGTATCCCATTCGGCGCCTAATTTAACCAACTCGGTAATCGCTGCGCCGGGCATTATGGGGGTGATCTTAAAGTCTATATATTTATAAAATTCAAGTAAAATTCGTGTCCTACCGCCTATTGCGGCGTTATACACATCTTCATCTGTTGGCTTATCATAACGTAATAAATATCGCACGCACCCTATCATGCCGTGTTTTGTTGCCGCGCTAAGCGCCCCTTTAATTGGCGATCCGCTCATGTGTAGAAATTTCAAACATTTAACCTTTCCGTAGTGAGCGGCAATTAAACATAATGTCGCCCGCGTGGCCGTGTTAGTGCTGCTGTACAGGACTTGTACCGCCTGCAACTCACCTAACTTTATAGCGCGTTTTATAAGGGCGTTTGAATCCATTTAATCAAACGCAATATGCATTCAATTTTATACGGCTAATACGTCGCTAACATCATTTTGCTTATAAAAACGACCGTATAACTTTTCGCCAGAGTGAATTCTTAATGTCCCCTGAACCATATCGAATGTGAATGTAGGGGAGTCGCCATCAAAAATATCATCTGTTTCGAATTTACAAGTTGCATTTATAGAGTATTTTGAGCAACCGTATCCCTTTCTATAAGTAAATGTGAATGATTGAGAGCAAATATCATCTTGAATAATAATATAAGCAGGTCGTTCTACGCTAAATAAACCATTAATTGGTTGCCCTATGAATAATAACATATTTTCCACATCAGCGTCGCTACAAAAATCACTGTCGGCTACCCATAGGCCGTACATATATTTTTCATAATTATTAATACTTGTCCTATAAACTATTATCAGGATTAAAACTATTAACACAACTATAATGATACTTATAGTAAGTTTCTTGTCCATATTGTATAAGTATGTCTAGCTACTATATATTGTAAAAAATAATATCCAAATTATATATCTATTCCATTAAGAAATTCTACGGCGCCTTGACTAGCGGCCTCAGAGTTCACAACAACAGGTTCCTCTTTAGGCACTGGAGGGACTACTGCTGGCAACAGTCTAGACGTTTTCGCTACGGGATCTTTTTTCTTTATATTATCGCGTACATAATCACACATAAATTGATTCATACCAATCATCGATAAATCCGCAACCATGTATATAGCGGTAAGAATTATGCCTGTTTGATACCATGCTCTACGTGCTACTAACATGCAATACGTTTTCATGAAATCTTCAAATATTGCCGCAATATTTGCAATGGCAACCTTTTCGTTATTCTTATCATGTAGTGTCTGGCCTACGTGCGCAATCAAGAATGATCCTTCATCGGATACCTTTTTGAGATTCTCTCCCATGGTATTCTTAAACATTGCTGTAAAATCAAGCATAAATTTACCAAACATACAATCAGCTTCATATAACTTTTCGCCGATTGTTGCCAAGGTATCATTGTTATTTATTGAAGTATCGGATAATTCTGTCATAAATTTATCGAATATAATAGCAAATGCCTCCTTTGCATTACTGCCTATTTTAACGATATCCTTCAATTTCGGCTTAGCGGTACCCTTTTTATAAACGGTGGTAACGCTTGTGTAGTTTGCATATTCGGTCACTGGGTAAGGATCATCAGAGTCGTTCTTTTTACGCTCGTCCTCAATGGCCGCATAAATATACGGCTTAAGAGTCTTGCATATAAACGTCTCAATGTTACCTCCCATTGCTTATAGTTTTATAATGTGAAAAAAGCATTTTCAATTTTAAATAGCACATGGCTGTTTAAACAATTGATGGCTTGCCTATATCATCAGCCTTATAGCTAAATAGCTTACATGGCTGCAGTTGATACATATTTGCACAAGGTGATATTATACGAGCCCCGTACATAGTATTAATAGCTTTATTAACTATATTAAGCATTTGTGATAAATATGCGCCATCGTCGCCTGTTTGCTTAATTTTTACATTCCTAAGGCCAAATTCTTTATACGCTATATCTAGATTGCGCTTTATTGCATCTTCATTGCGCCTTAAATTAGCCACTAATGACAGCTCGTTTATATATTTAGTATCATTTAGATGACTGATACCACACGCTTTTAAGAATCCTATGGCGACCCTATGTTGGTCATATACATATCGCCTATTTATATCCGTATATTGCGTTGTTTCATTTTCCATCGCATACATGTAGTTAGTTAATTCATACTTACGAATTTCCTCTAATGAGTCTTCTATTAAGGGTGAATGATGCATCCTTGTAAGATTCTTGTATATACGTTTAGTTCCTGGTTTTATGTAGGTTGTTACAAATTTCTCAGTAAGTTCGCCATAATATCTATAATCTTCACGAAGACGATATCGCGTATATGCGCATCTATCAGCATGCGTTACCTCTTCTCCAGAGGCAAGTTTTAGTTTTATAGCCTCATAATCTTCATCTGAAATATCCGGCGCATGTATAATATTGTGTATTTTAGCCTTACTTACATTTTTTGACTCAATACTATGTTCTTCAATGATACTGCTATCAGGGGTTTCCTTTAATGTTAACACTACGGCGCCCGTTTGCGCCACTAGATCTATAAAATGACGTACAAACGAGTTTTTCGATATATTCTTAACTCTGGTATTTTCCAACCATATTGTAAAATAATCGTTATCATAGTATTTTACTTCGCCATTAGGGCCGAATTCATATATTAGTAAATTAGCCTCGGATTTATATAAGCTTTCGCGTGATTTATATACATATTCCTTTATAAGTTGTATTTCAGTGGGTAGATTCCCACCCGATCCTTGCAAATATACATACAGTTGTTTTGTACCGACATTACGTATCCTACCTATCATCTGTATACAAGTTTCTGCAGGACATGACTGATCAACAAAATATCCGTATACTTTATCAAAATGCTTTTCCTCAAATGATACTCCTGCACTTACTGTAGGCGTATATATGATTATATCATAAAGTTTCCAATATGTATTAACATCCCCAAAGTGATCCTTACGCTCATTTCCGGTGGTTTCGCTAGAATATAGTTTTACCTTTTTATCCTGGTACCTTGTCGATATCGTATTATATATTGTTTTTGCCTCATACAGGGATGATATTGGTATAGCAATCTTATCCCCATTGTCAATGGCCTTATACAATGATGTTAACCACGCACCTTTATCAGATGTCATATGAAATGTATCATCGGCGGCGTTTTTATACACATTGTGATAATATATTGTTTTATCAGATTCAAAGCCAGGACGCATGCGTTTTAATATATTATACGTTCTATCAGATAAATACGCATCCATACAAACTACATGTTTTGCGTATTTAAGTAACCATTGAAATATAGCAAACGCCCCATTAAAGTTGCGTAATAGACCTGAATCAAACTGTTCAAATATAGATTCACACTCATCAAGTATAACTAGATCTACACTATCGCACGGTACTAACCTATGTAAAGATTCTACTTGTACTATAAGCTTAGGTTGCGTTAAATCTCCTTTTATATCTGAATATAATTGGAAGCCTGCGAACCTTTCTTTTATATTCATTGAGAAGGTTTGTCTGAACGAAATAAATCTAATAACACGTTCAGTTACGGTATCTTTGAAATGCGTGTCGATATAATCAACAAGCGCCTTAGTTTTACCCATTTTCATACCTGCATGAACGCATAATGTGTCCGCAATGGGGAATTTATCAAGCGCAGTATTTGAATAAATATGTTTGTTCGGTAAAGTATCAAATAAGGTTCCTGCAGGTACAGCACCAGCGCCACTAGCGGCGTCAACGGCCGTTTGTAAATGCTTTGATGTCCAGCTAGAACCCGAGCCTATGGATGATTGTATTTCTCCTATATACACCCGCGATTTTGTTTGATCTCTGCGGCAGCTATAGCTACATTTAAGCATACCATCAAGTGGCTCGGCGAATATTACCAGAGAGTTTTCATTAGAATGTACACGGTCGCATATATTGCAGTGACTGGGCCGTATTCTATTAAATAAAATAACTCCGTTATTCTCAGACCTAAATTTATGACCAATTGTCACCTCTTCACATAAATTTAATATAGCTTTTATGTCGCCATGGTGCACATTTATAGTTTTTTCAGCATGACGCGACTTTATTTCCGGCATAAGTTTCGCCCCAGGAGTCGTAATAAACGAGTCTATGGGGGTGTACCCAGGTGAAACCAGCGTCTTTACCCTTACAGATCCGGGTTTAACGCAACCAACTAATCTAAAATTCTGCAATGACTTATTTACACCTTTATCAAGAAATTTCCTATACTTATCAGGTATATAACTTATAACTTTATCGGTAAAAATGCTTGCAGTAGTGCTGTTAGGCACGCTCCTATTGATTATCAAATGAAATGAAAATTTCGGCTCTAAGACATCCATCGATTTGCAAAAGATGATATCATTGTACTCGATATCCTCATTATATTGTATATAGAATGCATTTATGATGGCATCTACTATATGTTGTAATATGGTCTTAAAGTCCGCCCCGGTATCCTTAACGGCTTCGACGGGCGCATCTATGTCAAATTTTAGTTTTTGTGGCATATTACCAAATATAACTTCATTAAACGACTTAGGTCCAGGAGTTGCATTAAAGAATTCCATATAAGCCGCAGGACTGTCAAATACATAGTACTTGCCAATTGCCATGTCATGTATAACAAACGTATCTAGGATGGAATCTGAATCATAATAATTGTCTAGTACATCATGCAAATCGTGAGGATAATCGGGTTTATGTATGTATTTGAACGTGTGCATTAGAGCTTCATACCAATAATTAACATTCAATTATTTATTTACTTACTAGGTGAAAAAAATAAATATAAAGGCCCATAGTATTAGCCCTTAATAGCCGCTATAAGCGCCTCTTTGTACACCTTACGATTGCCCCTATAATTACCCACTTGTACCCTTATATTATCACATTGGTTAATCCTATCTAGTTGCTCAGAGATGGCATCCGTTAAACCTTGTAATTCAAGGCGCTCTTCTCTGTGTGTTGATACCCCTTTATACCCGCCGCATGAAATATAAAGCGCATCTTTACAAGGTATGAAAACAGTACTATCCATTGCTGTGCTAAGTACATATAATATATCAGTATGATGCTTATCAAGTACGGGTGGTAGCCTTGAAACTATATACCCGCCTTTTGCTATATTATACATAGCCCATTGTAGTATTTCGCATTTATCATCGGGAGCGTTAATGAATATCAATGTGGCTTTTTTTATTTGTATTTTTATTGTATTAGACCAACAACGCATGTTTGCTTGTGAATAAGGCGCGGTGTCAATTGATTTACTACCATCGTAATAACTACCCGCATAGGATATCTTTTGGCCGTTGTAATGGGCGGCCTCTTGGGCGCGTTGGTAATCCTCGTCGGTTCCGATGACAAATCCTGATATATTTCCCCTTTTTTCGGCTAGTTTATAATGGAAAAACGGATCCGATGAGTATATTTTATTATATATATTATGTGTGTAGACCGGATAAGTGTAAGATCCCATTGTTATAATTGTATCTATAATTATTCACTTTTATTTCTTTTCTTGGATAACCTGTATAGGATTTTTTGACATAATTCTACCCTTGCTATCAAGATAATAAGGGCAAATACAAACCCGCGTTTGACTATTTTCGTCAAAATACAATGTCATCGGGTTATCATTATCAATATGTAATTCGGAAAAATCTACTCCAGGTAAGTACTTTGCAATCTTCCCCACAAGCGCTACATTGGCCTCCGCAAAAGATTTCCAATAGGCGCATGCTGTAGATTTCATATGATTGTATTGATTAATAACGTCATTAATATATACTTCAGGTACATCAATTTGGGGAATAAGACCGCGCTCTATGATACTTAATGAAATACCCAGGGTAAGTGTTAATGGTTGATCTCCTGGAACATCAATAGGAATTGTCACATGCGCATGTTTTTTGGAATCAAACGCCTTATCAACAAGTTTACACAAATATTTATTTTTATCGCTATTAGGCCCAGTCATGATTACATTTTTTAATTCAGTGAGTACAGGCCTGCAGGCGATATCTTTACCCATGTTAATGAAATTTTCAATCTCTTCATCCGTAAACTTTTCCTTAGCTATCTTTTTAAGCTCCTCGTGAGTCTTGTACACAGGTTTTGGATCAGCCATATATATAGATATTTATAACTTAAAATAGAATACACATTAGTATATGAAAATAATAGATACCCATCGTGCAAAAAAGATATCGCACGTCGCGATACCAAGTAACGCCGTAGGAGATTATAAACAATATAATTTAAGTAGCCTTGCAGTGATACGGGATAAACTAAACAAGTCAAAAACTAAACTTGATTACTACTATAAAAATAAAAAAACTCATTGGGATAATTTTTCATATAAACTTGATCTTTATAAAAAATTAAGGGGTGTTATAACGGACAAGTATAACGGCCAACATGTAACTAATGCATGGTTAAAATATTTTGAGATATATAACCAATATTCTATAGGCAAGGATGGTATAAAGGCATTTTTTAATGCGGAACTTCCTGGGGCTGCTCTGTGCGCATTTAATCATTATATGGTTATTAATTCATGGAAATATGATTATGTAGCATCATCGCTTATGGGCGGCTCAACTGATAACACCGCATTAGATGACGTTTACGGATTATATAAGAATTCACCTGATCATTGGTTAATGAACAAACAAAATAATGGAGATGCCACCTCGGTTAAAAACTTACTTGATTTTGAAAAGCGCGCACATGGGCGCGATTTATATTCACACGATGCCGGTATTGACGTCAGTAATGACTTTAATAATCAAGAAGTACTGAACGCAAAGGTGCATTTAGGTTGCGCCATAGCAGGCCTATTAACACTTGATATAGGGGGCACTTTTATAGCAAAACAATATACATGTTTTGAAACTTTCACATGGAATTTGATATTAATATACGCAAGTATGTTTGACGAATTTTATCTTTGTAAACCTGTAACGAGCAGACCGTATAACTCTGAAATTTATCTTATAGGTAAAGGATATAAAGGATTTTTATATAAGGATAAATTAATGTCTAGAATGGAAAATTTTAACATGTTGCCATTACTCCCTGCTGATATTGTAAAGGGGATGCCGTCAGTTGCCGAAATAGAGTCATTCTCTAGCGATATTTTTGGCACCCAGGCGGAATTTATTGATGAATCTATACGGACTTTTAATGCGCGCGTTACTGGCGATATTTATAAGGATGTTCGTGCGAGCGCATATGATAAATGGATAAAGGAATATAATATGGATGTGATTAGTAAAGATGCTTGGTTACCATCTATACGCTAATATACTTAATATCATAATTACGATCAATATAGCCGATTTTTATAAATCTTACAAACCAATATTTAAACCCGTAACATATAAATAATTCATCGCCGGATCTGATATCGGATATGGATTTTACAAATACTCTTGCGCCACTAATTACAAATTCGCAATTATGCGCGCATATTACTGGTAACTTTTTTTGCATAAAGAATGCTTCTGTTTCGGCGTAAGTTAATGGCCTGAAGTCGACATTATCGTTTATATATCGCGCATCACCTGTACCCACTATTACCATGTCCCCTAAATGATATGTATAATCATGATTTGATTTGTCGTCTTGTACATTCATATGGTCGCCAGTATACTCGCATATAATTTCGCCGCTAGGGATATCCTTTGCGGCAAATAAACCATTTCCATGTATAGCACTTTTTCCAACTATTACGTTTAATACGTTCATTATCCTTATATATATTAAAGTTTAAATTATCTTCTAATATAATGGAGTATACCATACTATTACCAAATGAAACAATGAAACGCGCAGTTGCGGCAATGATCCCTTGCATTGCGCTAGATACCACTGATAAATATGATGAAGCGGCTAGTTATATATTTATATCTTTATGCGATGTTGATGAAGAATCGCTGGGAGATTTAGCATCAAAATATAAAGAAGTTCGCATACTCAAAAAATGTTCCGGTGAGGCCGCCTATAATGATACAGATAAAGTAAAATATTTTGATATCGATCAGTTTTATGATTATGTACCAGTTGGCAAAACACTTATGCAACTTTATGTAATGGAAATACTCCTCTGTCATCAATTCGGATGTTGTTATAAATCCCAAAATGCAACAATTGACAGTAATACTTTGGGTTATTTAGAGGCCGGAGCAGCATTCAATGGGGTCACTGACGACCTGTTTAGTAAATTATTTGAGTCGTGGGACGGGTTACGAACGGTAGAATCGTTTGTAGCTGATGGAAAATTAGTACAAAAATATGAACGCATGCGCCTCACTAACGGAAAAATTGTAAAGGTGTATGGCGGATTTTATAAATTAGTCCCAGGGTCGCTCCCATGGTATAAACAGGAATATATTAATTGTATCGGACATACATTGGAATCATCCACGCATATGGTCTTTGAATTTTATGATAGAGTTTTCGAATCCGTGCGCGAAGTATTCCAAAACTATAAGCAATGTGAATATGGTGAAATTATAAGGGTGACCGTACCCGTTGATCATTTATCGGGTATTTTTGATTTTGAGGTAGATGATATTATATATAAGGAAGATGGAGCTGCTGTATAAACATGTGCTTGAACAATATAAGGCTACTAGTAGGCTGACCATAGCGCCTGTGGTGCTATTAAGACTTGCGGGTGATGATAGGCTTACTTATACATTTGACAAAATATGGGGGTTCCCCGGCGGATCCCTTAACGGCGACAATTTCTTTACAGATATATGTAAATATGATAAGGTATCCTCCGAGCGCGATATTCAGGTGGATATTATCGGTGGAGTTTATGTAATATCAGGTACCGATACTGATCCTGACTGGTTATTATATCTATGGAAATATGGTAGAGGAGAAAAAATAGATGGCTTCGTGACATCCAGTGAAATACCGCAGTTATATCAAATATACACTAAATATGGGTTTGATAAGATGGCAACCGTTGTTTACTATTATCGTAAATCATGGTGCAACCTTTACTAAAAATCCTCGGTAGTTTCGCAGGTACCAGTCGCTGGTGCTATGGGTTTGCTATAATTTGTACTCCTATGTTCAAAGAAGTTTGGCTTCTCGGGCAAATTTAACATTTCCATAAACCTCATAGGATTTTCGCTTATTTCCGGAAACAATGGCTTAACATCAATTACTGCAAGGTTATTATTTGCGATATATTTTATATATTGTGTCATTTTCATCGCATTCATCTCCGGCAAGGGTTCCGGTAGTGTATCACATATAAATTTAACAGCGATATCGACCGCATTACTAAATATATGATGTATTTCTGTTTCTACAAGCTGATGTTCTTTTTTCACCATTTTATAAAGCATAAGCGCAAAATCGGTATGAAGACCCTCATCACGAGCTATAAGAGAATTCGATTGTACAAGACCCGGCATTAATCCCTTGGACGCCAGCCAATAAATAAGGCAGAAGCATCCACTAAAGAATATACCTTCAACGCATGCCATGCGCAATAATCTATGCGCGAATGGTTTATCGGAATTAATACAATCAAACATATAGTTTGTCATCGAAGTGATGATAGGCATTGTCTTAATAGCATTAAGCAAAGTCGATCGTTCCATAGGATCGACAATAATCGTAGTAAGGAGAATGCTATAAGTCTCCGCATGAATATTTTCCATCATCATCTGATAATCGTAAAAATATCCCGCTTCAAGCATCTGCACTTCGTCCTTAAAACGTTTTGCCAAATTGATATTTACAACGCCGTCACTAGCGGCAAAGAACGCAAGTATATTTTTTACACATCTTTGTTGACCCGGAGTGAGCTTATTTACATAATGATTTCTATCATCTGCCATAAGAATCTCATCAGGAACCCAATAACTTCGCTGAGAAAACTTATACATTTGCCATAAAGCATCGCGATTTATAGGAAATGTTGTAAGCCTAGAGTCTTCATTAATGATTTCAAATACACTGCTCATTGTTATAATATAAAACTTACTTTTCAAATTCAAATTTAAAAAAAAATAGTAGCAAATATGCGCTAAGAGTCGCAATTAAGAAGAACAACTTGTGCATCCTATTGGACACGCTTCTTCAATTTCTTGTACCGGTTTAATCATCATAGTTACCGTTTTTTGCGCACTTACCGCTGATTTAGAATGTATATAATATGAGCCAGTCTTCAGGCCACATTTCCATCCATATATCATGATACTGCGGAGTACAGTATCCGAGTTATCGCGAGTATATATATTTAATGACTGCGCTTGATCAATAAAAGCGCCACGTAATGCGGCTCTCCTTATAAGCGAGCGTTGCGAAATTTCCCATACGGTTTTATATACTTCGCGAACATCTACGGGAATAGAATCTATATTTTTTATGCTACCATCAGCAGCAAGAACTTCGTTTTTAATACGTTCATTCCATAATCCAAGTTCAGTAAGATGTTCGATCATGTATTTATTTACCATTGTTAGTCTTCCACCAAGTGTATTTTTAACATAAATATTCGAAGTAAAGGGTTCAAATGACTCATTATTACCAGTTATTTGACTGGTACTAACAGTAGGCATGAAAGCAATATGCAAGGAATTCCTGCTTCCATGTTCTTGTATATCCTTTCTTACGGCGTCCCAATCATATGCGCCAGATAATATGTCGCTGAGTGAATTGCATAATTTTTCCACCTGAGTATTTTCATACCATAGGTCAAACTGCAATTTACCATACGATGCGGGCGACCCCTTAAATGCATCATAAGGGCCGTATTCTTTCGCCAATGCAATTGACTCGGTTAACGCGCCATGATATATTGTTTCAACAATCTTAAGATCTACGCGTTCGGCGTCTTCTGAGTCAAATGGTATACGCATTAAACAGAATAAATCAGCCAATCCTTGTACGCCGATACCTAGTGTCCTAAGTTGCATGTTATTTACCTTACATTCTTCTACGGGATAAACATTTATATCAATTACCCTGTTCAAATTACGCACGCATTGTCGCGCCATTTCATGTAACTTTTCATACGAAAATTCGCCAGTAGCCTTGTCATAATACTTTGGCAAATTTATAGATGACAATGTGCAGCATCCATAAGAATCCGGGGCTGAATATTGCATTATTTCGGTACATTGTCCGGCAAGAATACCATTAAACATACCACGATGGCGCTTCGGTTCACTGAAACAGTACACATCTCCGGTTTCCCCTTCATCTGCAATCATAGTAACCGTGAGGTTATCGTAAGGTTGCACGCCAAAGGTATCCTGCGGTAGCTCAAATTTAGCCAATACTGTACCAGGTTGTAATTCTTCTGCGGTAATTTGGTTTTCATTAACATCATAGAATTTATGATATCGAGTGCATTTTATCTCAGAATTATTTGAGAATCTAACCTTAAGTAAAGGCATATCCTCACCTGTTTTAATAGGCACAACTTTGCTATATTCAATACCATTCCATACTGATACAACCTTGCCTACAATACTTTTTATAGGCAGTTGACCATTATCTGTTAATACTAAAGTATCCCCATGAACGCATAAGTTACTTGAACTAATTATACCAATATTCATATGGGCGGATTTTCTATTAACATGATCCTTAAAGCATATATATGGAGTGCCGCTTTCACGCTGCGCTGCAAATATCTTATCAGCAATCGTGCTAGCAGATACAGTAGATACTGCTAACCCAGCCGCTTCAAAGCGCTCATAGGCCTCTGTAAAGGCGTCACGTTGTACGCCGTCAATATACATCCCATCATATAATTTTGACAATATTTTACCTTCATCATTACTGAATAGACTCCATTCTTTTCCTGCAATAAGGCGCTTCATAAACAAATCAGGTATCCACATCGCATAAAATAGATCACGCGCTTTTTGGGATTCTGCTCCTCCATTCAACACCTTCAATTCAAGGAATTCCATTACGTCTCCATGCCAAGGCTCAAGATAAATCGCAATGGCGCCTTTTCGGCGACCTCCTTGATTCCAAGCGAGCGCAATAGCATTCCATATTCTCAGTTGAGGTATAAGACCATTACTATGCCCACCGGTACCGTGTATTTTCTGACCGAGTGATCTAATTTGATGCATATGAATACCAATACCTCCAGCCCATTTTGATATAAGGGATGCATTAGCACACGTTTTCATTATGTCAATAATATTATCATCAACGCCCAACAAGAAACAAGAAAGTAATTGTTGTCGAGGGCTGCATGAATTATATAGGGTTGGCGTAGCATGCATTATATACATGCCATTAAGGGCCTGATAACATTTCCGAATATTCTCAAATACGATATTGGTGTCCAGCGACGAATCGATGTACAAAGCTATAGCCACTCTCATAAACATATATTGCGGCCTATCGTGTACAACTCCATCAATCTTAAGGAGATAATTATATAATAGCGTTTTCATACCGATATACTCGATTTCAATCGAACTACTATTTATAATATCATTTATAACGTCATTATGGTCCTTTGCGAACTTTACATAACGCTCGTCAATATTTGATATTTTATCATGTGCAGGCGGTTCAATACCAAATTCATCACATAATTCCGATACAACAGGTGTGATAGTGTTACCACTAATACTACTGTTATATATATCAGAAATACATTCTGCAAAGGTATCCGGAGTACTCTTTATAAGATTACTCATGAGAATGCGCCCTGCGAGCCTTGTATAATCACTATGCGAAGTTTTATAACTTTCCGCAACATTAGCCGCTATCAAGTCAAGTTCGGAAGTTGATATATCATCAATTATATTACTTATGGTTTCCTTTGCTACCTTAACAGGGTCAAGAGATGGGTTTAATCCATTACATAAAAGTTCTATTCTAAGGGTTATCTTATCGAACATAACCTTCTCGGATGAACCGTTTCTCTTAGTAACCCTCATGGTTGTTTATAGGTATATAATAGTTTCAATTTTAATTAGCAAATCGGCAAAAATAAAATTGAATTTCTGCAGTAGTGTTAGTATACTTTAAAGACTATAAAAATGTCCGACACCAACCTAATTGACAGACTTCAGCTTGTAATTCGTGAGTCCGTTGAGTCTTCTGTACAAGGAGGCATGATGAAATATCAATATGATACTAATGTTAGGCTTCTTGAGATAACGTCTAGATTAGTAGCTATAGAATCTTTACTCGCTGGCCAAAAGAAACAGCCTAAAGATGGTGTTAAAGGCGATGCGTCTAAGGCGCCCGCAAAGGCTGGTGCAAAGGCTGGTGCAAAGCCATTCCCTGCGAATAAAAAGCAATATTTTACCAATTCATGGAATAACGCCGATACAGGCGCAGAGTTTAAGGCTAGATGGTATAAACCTGAGATTGAATTGATTGTAAAGGCTAGCAAGGGATGGGTAGAACGCGGCCCCAAGAAGGATGAAAATAAGTTGCAAGGTGAGTTGTGTTATGAGTATATCCGCGATTCAACTGATAAAAAGATGATGAGTGATCTGGAGATCGAATATAATGTAGCTAAAAAGGCGCATAACGAGAAGGCTAAGGATGAGCAGCTTAACGCTGAGCCCTTAACTCCCTAAATATGGATAATATGGTCTAAATTTTTCTCCTCTATTGATTAATTTCTTTTTTGCTACAGATTCCGAAAGATATGTTCCTAGGTAGTCAGTTGTATTAAATAAATCAACGCTTGGCATAAAATCATGTAACTTAATGATACAGGCGCACGTTTCGTTTATATTATGTATTATGGCGCGTTTTTCATTTAACACATGGAGCATACGTTTCAACGACCATAGATTTATAAAATAAAATCGCAAAAGTACCCATAAGGTGCCTATTTTTATACCATCATGTGTTGTATAAGGTATTAACTCAAATTGGGTGCTGTTAAATACATCCGCTAGGTGAAATTGTTGTTTGCCATTAACTGCATATAAACTGTGTTTGGTAATCCTGAAATCACCCAATGTGTCTAATTTATACTCAACTATGGCAATTTTTCGCCTAGTGGCCTTTTCCGCTATCTTACGCATACTTTCAATGTCGGTGTTTATTATGATCTGCAAACGGGTACTTGATCCTAAGCCTAAATATTTCATTGCAAGGTCGCCTATAACTATCGCAGAGTCCTTTACTGCATGCAGTAAACTGTCGCCTAATGGGCCGTCATCGGCGCCCCCGTGCACGCCAATGGTATACTGTACAATGTCATCTTTTATCCTTTTATACAGTTCAGCCTCAATTCGCAAATGATCTTCCCACTGGTCATATTTAGCGGGATTATACAAGGTCCTATATACGTCAATAAGTAACATTTCTTCGCTTAGGCAACGTATTTCTTTTCCGAAATAACCCTTAACTGTTACAGATCGTATTACGTCTCCAATATCTATATTCCTGTACATTCCTATGCGATATATTTTAAAACATAACCGTGTATCTATATATATAGATTGCTCCATGTCCTTTATATCGGTTTTTAACACAACATATTTAGAGCTCATGTGGGGTGTTTTTACCATATATAATGTATCAGCCAATGCCTTTGCGGTATTGTAAGTATTATTGCAATATATATCCCATTGAAACAAGTCTTTCGATATTGGCGCATCTGTTATAAGGGCAGTGGCTATTTTTCCACCAATTGTAAGTTTGTGTTCGTTAATGAACTCTTCGGCCGCCTCAAAGAACGGTTTAAATAACATTCTATCATGCGTTAATACGTAATCTGAGGCTTTATTTATAAGCTCAGGGACTACGTTAACTAGTTGATACATTATATTATTATATTAACTATGATAAAAGTGAAAGTGTATTTTAATATGTTAGCAGTTAGTAGGTTAGTAGGTTAGTAAGTAGTCATAATGGGTAAAGTATTAACCGTTATGTATTATTTTACCAACATCACCACCTTTTATTGGCCGCATTTACATATTATGTTGAATGCCGATATACGATCTGATCCATTTACCCAATTTGGTTGCTATATGATTACGTCAACTATATTACCCCTTGTAGTAATATCATTGTCAATGTTGTTATATTGCGCATGTTCTACTGCGGGAAAACATCTCGCAAAAATGCACTTCATGTGGACCCATAGGCGTATATTTTGGTATATGATAATAATGTACATAAGCGCGATATTTCCCAGTGCTATACCGATAATTATAGGAATTTATGGTGAATATACCGAGCGAAAATGGTTATTATTAATGGTGAGTTCTGTATGTATAGCTAACATACCCAGCCTGTTATTGCCTATGTTTATCACCGCGGGAAAAATTCAACGCGATAATATGATTATACCAATACCATAATACATTTTATCAAAAAAATGAAACATAGTCCTTAGAATATATGGATGAAGATTACGCTATTCTGACTATACCAATTTTGGTAGTAATTGCCATAGTGACTATATCACTAATAGATTAGCTTGCTAGCTTGCTAGCAACCCATTTTTTACTATATTCTGCATATGTTTCCTCGATGCGTTTTATAATATCAGGATATTTTTCCATATTAGACCCTACTGATGCATCCGCAAGAAGTTTTTTTTGTTCAGCTGTGGTATCTAAAATATTTATACCACTGCCTAGATCTTTCCAACCGATCATCCCGGAGATTAATTGTTTTGTAAAATCACCTAAACTTAATACAGCACGAAATTCACCTTCGTGATAACCGCCAATACTTATACACACTTTTTTATCACAACCATAAACTCCGTTTTCTGTCATAAAGTAAAACCATGGTGGACTATGGGGGAACTTATCAGTTGCCTCTATGCGCACAAGATATTGACCTCCTTTAAATTCATCACTTTCTCCATCAAAACTATGAAGCAAGGCGTACCATATACCGGGATTATCTTCGCTCATGGTAAATTTTATGTACTCATTTGGGGTTTTCGTATCCTTTGTGAATTGAGCAGATAGTCTACGCACGCGAATGTCCATGTAAGGCTTTAGATCGCTTTAGATTGCTATCACTTATAATTGATTTTCAATTTTTAAATATACTATAATGGCTACCACTACTATTGATTGTGCTACTCTTGGACAGGATGAGTTAAAATATCTCCTATCGCTATCCCAAGATGACCAAATAAAGGCCCTCCAGATAGGAATAATGGCACTTTCTCATGCTGGAGTGCGCCCTAAAGTGCAAACTAGTTCGCGCATAGGGGCCGCCGGAGAGGATGCTATAAAGGACATTCTTTGCGAATATTTTAAAGTTATTAATGTGTCCAAAATAGCACAATCTTGTGATCTTTTGATACAAAACAAGGGAAAACGTATATTAGTTGAAGTAAAAAATTATACCACTGTTATTGGACAACCGCAAATTGACAAATTTATAAGAGACGTAAGTGTAAATAGCGCCTGTGGGGGTATATTCATAAGTATGAATACGCCCATACGCGGAATATCTTCGAAATTCTATATATGTAATGAGTTGATTGATGGTAGACTTATTCCCACTGCTTATATACAGGGAACTGATACCGATACTATCTTATGCGCTGTAAGTGTTATAGGAGATATGGCAACTGTAAATGCTGAACGTAAAGACGCATCAAGTGATGTTATCAAGCGCGATTTAGAATGCGCCGTAGAATCCCTTGAAAGAATATCACATAATCGCAATAATATCACCTCGTATATGTCAGAAATAGTCTCTGGTTATCATAAACATATAGCAAATATGATAATAGCGGAGTCAGATATGAGAGATAAATTAAGCACATTACGAGATAATTTATACCAATATGATACCTGTCAACTGGAATGTCCGGTTGATTCTATAGGGATAAAATCAGATACTTATAAACTTATATGCTTGGTCACTGACAAAATGTCTGGTGAATGGACTCGTACAAAAAATAAATATATTAATAGTAACGGTATGGGGTTTGTAGTTGAGAAAGACTGTGTTTATTTCTATGTAAACAGAAGCCGTCTATCACATGAAAAAATAATAGATATAGTAAGCATGTCAGATATCATAATAAACAAATCCACCGTCAGTATTTTGATAAATGCTGATACAGTCGATTGCATCATCGGTGTTGTTAGTATTGTTTAGTCATCTCTATTCTTCTCCCATGCGGCTAGGAAATCGCAATTGATATCCTCCTCATCCTTGGCAATATTATCGGGAGGGTAGAATTCATCCAAATTGTCATCACTATTTGCTGTTTTTTCCTTCATAAGTTTTTGCAGAATAGATTTTAGGTTTTTATGATCTTTTTTGGTGGGCGGATAATTGGTGAAATTAGCAACACTAGCAACATTAGCAACACTAGCAACACTCTTCTCAGGCTGCAACTGTTCATCAGCGCGCAGTTTTTCATATTGAGAAAGTATGCTCTCATATGTTGATTTCATTTCTAGCATTGCGGTATCAATATCATTCTTTAGTAGGGTTAGCTTTCTGCGTTTATTTTCCATATCAACTCGCTCTAGTTCAACTTCTAAAGATTTCGTAGGCTTGGCATTCTCATTAAACCCTGCAACGAATTTAGGCGATTCGCATTTGGAACAATATACACCACTATTTATAAACTCAAGGCGCTTAATATAATTATATAAGTCGCTTTCGGTTTCCCGGATTCTTTCCATAGCATATGTTACAGATAGGGGGCGCGTTTGATTGATAAAATTGCATAAATCTGCATTTATTTCTTGGGCCTTAATTTGGCGCTCCATGATAACTCTAGCGCGTTCTATTCTATCAGTAATACGCTCTAATTCATGATCATCATTCATTGTATATTCTTCTTCACTTTTATTTTAAAATTGAAATTGTATACAAGGTATAACAATGTCTGAGGAAAACAACGCGCCGATAATAATAGTGTCTAGCGCTGTTACCAACATGATAAAGAATCTAAACTATACCGCAGAGAGGCGTATTAAAAAGGCCGTTACTAAGGTAAAATCTATGAATAAAATTAACCATAATGATATATCTTCTTATGCATCCCTATTAAAAAATGATGAAAAGGTACTAGTGGAAGAAACAATAGATGAGGAGGAGCCTGTAGAGGAAGTTGAGGAAGTTCCGGAGGTTGACAAGGGTAAAACCGATGATGCTATATTCTGGGATATGATTAAAAGTATCGGCGTAGATTTGCAAACAAATCGCGTTAAGCTCAGCTCTTATGAATTTCATAGAAATATCGCAAAAGAAGGCAAAAAATTAAAGTTTATAAAACTATATCCGGTATACCGTGCAATACTAGAAGAAAGATTGGCTCCTATTTTAGCCGAAAATAAGTTGGATGCTTATTTACATAAGCTTATACCATTCTTTATCTGCAGTGGGATAGAACTCTTTACTTCAGTTATGGAGACGCCAACATTGGCGTTATATTATGCAAATGATGATGTTTATATTAACATGCGTAATTATGTTTGTTGCTAAGCTACTAGCTCTCTAGTAGCATTTTCTACACACTGGCATATACTTATCATGCGCGCCGACGTCAATTATTTTTTCCATATCACCAGATAATTTCTTTGTAAAATGGGCCGTAGACCCGCATCCTATACAAATTGCATTTAGTAACCTAACTTTCTCACATTTTGGGATCAGCGCTTGCACCTGGGGGAATATCTCCCTGCGAAAATCGCTATTTAACCCCTCACATATTACAATTTTACCATTATTCGCCCATTTATCTGCGGTTAAGGCGTCGCTATAGAATTGTATCTCAGATACGCCAACAACATCATAAAGATCGATATTTACTCCAGATAATACTTCGCTAGTGGCTATCTGTACTGCAGAATATTCTACCATATTATGACATACTATACCGCCTTTTAGCGCCATGTTATCATATCTAGTATCGCCTGAGTGTTTTATTATAATACATTTTTTACCTGCGAGTCTATAGCGCTCTATATCGCGCAACATCGAGGACGATTTACCCGCACACATGGGCCCTATATACAATTTTATGGACATATGTAAAGATATTATTTTATATTCAAATTTGATTTAATCATATGCATTTATTTTTTGTATTAATCTAGTCTTAGATACACCCATCCAGGGGATACCTTTACTTTTCGCCATAAATTGCAAGTCAACTATATCCATCTTAGTACTTGCTCTTGAAAACTTAGGGCGCTGTTCGGTGCGTTTATTTGAAAGTTTAGCGGTTCGTGGGAGTGATCTACTGCGCCTACGTTTGCTTCTAGTAGATCTTCTAGATTTGCGTAACTTGCGTTCATTAATGGCCATTATATTAGTATATACTAATTATACTATGCTGTATATTTTTCCAGCGAAACAATATCTATTAGTGACGTGCCGGGAATAGTTGCATTATCAGGATATCCGTGCTGAAAGCACATTGCGCCGGGACCAAACATATCATTATATTTTGCGGCTTGTTTCAATATATGCTTGTGTATAAAATTACCAGGTAGGAAAAAGAATGCCTTATAATCAATCCAATTAACCGGGCTACTATTTATCAAAACGGTTTCATTAAAAAGTATATCTGGGGTAATAACAGGCCTACCGAATTGTTTTATTTGAGCCGCTACTAATTCGCTTTGTTCTTGAAATTTTATACCTAATTTACGAACCATAGCTATAAATTTCTCCTCTGCACGCGCCGCTGATTTTGTAATTTGGCGTTGTTTTGTAGGCCCTGTAATATCCTCAGATTGCGCCAATCTAAACTGCGCCAGATCACGCCCTCGTAAATAAATCTCCGGATCTACCGAGTTATTGAAAATAGTATACAATAGTGTTTTGTTATGACCGTTCATTGTAAATATAGTACGTAATGTCATAAGGGGCGGTACATCATATTCTTTGCTAATATCAAGTATATCCTTTCCATCCGAATATTCTCTTGTTATTTTTGAGGCAACGCGATCAAGTTTAGGCTTCCCTTCGTAAGCCTTCTGGTATAAAGTAAGCCGCCTAATATCCTCTATCTGGGGCGCCGTAAGTGGTTTATATTCGCGCATTAAACGCGTTTTCATATGCGCCGGAAGTTGCCCAAATGTATTACTTGATTGTACATATTTTTGATACGCTTTTACGGCGACACTAGGCGCGCCTGTGGTGGGCCATATAATATTATTACGGGACACTTTCATTATGTATATAATATACTATACACAATGTCCGCCACACGTACAAATGAAAAATTATGGCAAAATATAAAGAACGAATATATGCGCAGTAATAAATACGGTGTTGGTTGGAATGCTCGTAAAGCGCAGGCTGCGGTACGTGAATATAAACTACGAGGTGGGAAATATCTTAATAATAAGCGCAGTAGATCTAGATCACGTACGAGTTTGCATAAATGGACAAAAGAAAATTGGGGTTATATTGGAAAAGAAGGTAAAAGTAGATACCTGCCGGAAAAAGTTGCAAAGTCGCTCACATCGGCCGAAGTTCGCGCCGAAAACAGGCGCAAAGGGTCGCGTAAAGGGGTGCGCGTACCATATTCACCATCAGTGCGCAAAAAAATGCGCTCAAAGGGCATATATTGACAAAATTGAACCAATATCGCCTTAAGAGTACTTATGGATGTGTTTCCTGTAGAGATTGTTTACCATATTCTATACTGGATTATCAATCCAAAAGACGCCTTTAGTTGTATGCTAACGTGTTCACTATGGGGCGAAATTATCCACCATATTAATTTAAAGTTTGAGAATCGCCTCATTTACACCGAATATCGTAAGATATTACCAGCGTTTAGTAAATCGATTCTTATAGGCAGGCAGACAAATGTTAGAATTGATCTATTATTGGAGGGATTATGTCGCGATTATGTTCTCAGAATGTATGTAATTTATGCCAATAAACACCATCGAAAACCGCATGTAAAATACATGATACTGCTCTTTTGCAAACAAGTGACAGCGGCGAGAATTTCAACCGACTTGAAAAAAATAACTACGGTCGATTTCCGCGTATCTGGATATCTTTGCAATGATGAACTTGTAGTGACACTCAAGGCGGATCATGCGTATATGGAGGTGCATAGAACTCATATACAAACAAAATACCGCGGATCGCTTTATAAAGTTTCTAAGGGCGCGCAAGGGGGTGATTTTGCATTCTACTTGGCAAGTGTTGGTATAAATATATCCGTTGAGAAATTTGTGCGTAGCGTTTATGCATATGATGAATTATTTTTTATCGCCAAAGGTCAATTACAATGCTAAAATTCATCAGATCATCCATGGATAAATATCTATCCATTGTACTATACACCATGGGATTATGCATAGTCGTATAAAAATCATTATCAAATCGAATAAGCAGCCGAATAATATCAATGTGTAGATATTTACGCAGTCTATTTAGTATTTTACGAAATAGCTTTAGCATATATCTACTAAATCTTAGGGAAAATTTATCAGCGTAATAATTTTTGACAAGCGTTCCCCTTAGCGACGTTAAATTAAATACAAAACCATCCCTGTCGGAATATAATGTTAATTCACCATTGCGTAATCTTAAGGAAAATTTCTTGTCGTTGATGATAAACGATTCGTATTTGGGAACCGCTAGCGCATCTTTTGTGACATGCCATCGTAGCAAATCTGTGTAAAGATATTGGTAGTAAAATCGTGAAGTCATCGCCAGTCTACATTGATAGCGTGGTAAGAGACACGACGCTATCATCTGTACTATTTCATAGGGAAGTGTATCCATATTTTGTGGAGATTTATTTTCAAATATAATAACCTATTTACCCATCGCATTGTATATCTCTTTAAAAAACCATAGTAGAAATATTGTTATAAATATATTAGGTGATATATGTATTATAAATAGGGTTGCCACTAGACATACACTGAGTATATGCTTAGGCATTTTAAATATCACAACTGAGGCGCCTATACATAAAAGAGAATATACAAATATAAGCCCCAAAGATATACATGTAGAGGTAAGTAATTCATCCATTTGATATGTCTATTGTTAAGTTACTATATTTTTAACACGTATTATTTTATGTAACATACGTAACGATTCTTCAAATATTGAATAAGGTACCGATTTTAACCCAAGTAATGTCGCTGCATAATTATAACTACTAACATCAGTAATCGTAACAACATTACATGGCATCAATGCAACTTGTACCGGTTTCTCTAATCGATAAATTAATACTACGCCATTATAACTTCTTAACTCTATTTTTTCGATAGTTGTTTTGACAGTTGCCCTCATAAATAATCGCATCAATTGGTGATAATATCGATTGAAAATCGCTGCAATGTATTTATATGCTATGTATAATTTACATGCGTTTATACGTTGTATGAGTAAATGGGATGGAACTCCCATATCCATAACGGCTTGTAAGGCTCCATCTCCCTTACCTTCCGACTTTGTTAAATATCGTAGCGACTCATCGCATTTTTCATAATTTGTGTATAATAAATGAGTGTAATGTATAAATCTAGTGGGTGAATTGTGTATTACCGTATTACATATATTATAAAATTGCCGAGATGTGCTACGTAGCGCCAACAGCGCTTTTGGTTGTAATTTCTCCGCGACATTTAATATTAGCCACTCATGAGTTTGCGCTAATAAATTAAGCAAATTCATAGCTTACATACATAAAAAATATAATATCAAATTTATATTAGATTATATTAGATTAAATAATGAACATAAAGCAGATGATAATGAACTAAACCGAATATTATTCATATTCATGTAATATAATAAGCAAATATAATTACTACTATGTACGAGGCCTGAACCAATACAAACTTCATAAGTTCGGGGATCAGAATCTAACGCAACGCAATATGATAATGAATCAATACCACTTTGATTAAATCTCGTTATTATCATAGTATTATTATTGCGTATATAAAGGGTATCTTTTGTTCGTTTAACAATACTCTCAAGGACATATATTCTAAAAGATTTTATACGCAGCGTGTTTACGATAAGCTCACGGCGATATTTTTGCAATGCCTTGGTTAATTCACCAGATGACATTCCATATAACAGCGCTTTTTGGAGAACTTGATTGTTTATGTTTTTGGGCCCTAATCCAAGTCGTATTTCGGCGCTTATATAGTGACTAAGCCTAGTAAATGATTTCGTTATCATAGAAGGAAACGATTTCATAAATACTCTCAGCAGTTCCATAACAACTTCCCTTAATAGGCGCGAAGAGACCTTCATACGGGCGAGTGTTTGCACATCAGCATATTCTACTATGGCCAGTAAGAGTTCATTTGGTAGCATTTTATTTATTAAGATATAGTATTTCAATTTGAATAGCTTCCCAAGCCAAGGCGTCTGTAAAAATTGAATCAGCCAGCTAATAGTTATGAATCCAATCATGAAAGCAGTTACCGTAGTTGGCATAATTAGCATCGTACTTGTTGCATTAGTAGGATATACTGCTTCTAGTTCGTTTATGAACTACGGCAATAGCGTCACTTTAGCTAATACTGGTAGTGTACGTAGTACTTGGGGAGGCGTGTTAAGCGCGGCCCCACAGGTATTACCATGCGCCGGCTCAGTAGCGCCATATTGTACCTTTAATATGACTGATCTTAGTCATTATACGATAGGCTTTACCGGCGGTATAACTACGTCATCTTCGGCGCAGTTGTTGGTTAAAGTTAATGGCAATGTTTGGAATTACCTTAATTTAGCTAGCGGTGTAAATAATTTTAATAACCAATACTTTGCCTCTCAGACGTTTAGCATCGGAGACAAAATAGAACTTTGGTATAACGGCACTGCAGGCACTACCTTTACGCCTTCAAACGCTATATTCAGAGGATTCTTTGTAGGATTCTATTTCCTTGCGACTGAAGTTAATTAGGTAAATTGTATTCACCTAAATGCTCATTTTTTACATCGATAACTCTTGAAAATACTCTAGGATATCCCATTTCAACATATTTTTGATATTTTTTTACCAGACTGTGTGCAAATTCATCTGCATATAGCGCAGTAAGTTTCCCTGTGTGCAGGCATGTTACATATTCAGATTGTGGTTCTAGGGGATATTTTATAACCTCTATAGTTTGTTCATGGGTATTTACCAATAATCCTGTTTTATTAGTTATTAAACCCTGTAGCGATATAATTTCATTTGCTGTAAATGCATCGGCCTTCATATTGTCATAAAGTGGCACTGTATTTACGCCACTATCGGCGCGTATTTTACAATGTATTATACATAATATGTTATCGCTTCTCACAAATGTTTTTTCACCCAGGCCTACACTGATAGTTTCTGGATACCATGACATTAATAAAGCAATTAATTTTCTAGTTTCTGCAAATATTATTGGTTTGCCTGGAAACTTTTGGTTATACGCTAAACTATTAGTTATTTTTCCTCTTACTTCTTCAGGAACGCCCAGATTTACGTATACGGGATTATACATAAGACATCGCACGCATTTGTCAACTAAGGTTACGTTTGGCGGCTTTATAAGAGCGATATTGTGCGGTTTAAGACCGCGTATGAATAACCTATGTTTTGCGCCACTAAATATACGCAACTCATCTAACAAGTCGCGCATGCGCTTAGTTGCATAAAATTGTAAATAATATGGCGTTTCTCTGGAGCAGGGTTTAAATAGAATTGTTTTCCCGTCGTATATAACATGAGTACCTAATTTAGCACAATCTACGGTTATCTCAACACGTCTTATACCAATGCGATCAAACACACTAGTGGGTAGTCTAATTTGCTTACGTTGTAATATATTGTTAACAGTTTCATACATTTTAATGCTACGTATACTATACGTAGGACCATAGGATGTAAGATTAGATGGGAAGTTATATTTTATATAAAGTAAGGTAATAAATTCATTATAGGCTACTGTTACAATGGGATAATTAACAGTATATTTTAATATAGCATCTAGGAGCCAAATACGAGTTGATTCGTTCACCACTTGAAGGTTAACATATGAGCTGTTTTCCATTAGACATTGCGTGGCGATTGTTTTCAATGAGATCATTTTACAAGTTAAAAAAATAATCAATTTTAGATTCTAATCAAATTGGCTATAAATCGGTACCGTAATACGGACCATCAGAGGAATCTTTGTATCATCGTTTATAAATCTGTGTTTATATAATTCAAGTGCCTGCGGAGTGCATTCTAACGCGATATATTTCTCCATATTAAATTCACGATTCGTTTTATAATTTGGCGTATAGAATAATATAAATTCTTTGTCGTTGATAACCAGATCATTGCAGGCTTTATATAGCATACGCATGCTTTCATAATCTGCATTGCTAAGATTGCAGCGGGATACATCTGGGTGAGATTTTAGTATTTTTAATCCACCTTCACTCATTTTTTCATAATCCCATCCTATTTGAGTAGATACAAGCGATTTACCTTTTAACATAGTTACACAGTCATGACGCCCGCGTTTATTTATCATATCAGGATATAAAATCCACATAAGCGTGGATAAAACATTCTTCCGCATTATAATAGCGTCAATCCTTGGATACATATAGGCGTATATTAAGGCGTCCTTTAACCCGCGTATAAGGTTTTCTGCGACTCCCATTCGTAAATATTGTACATTATTCGCCAATGTAACCATGCATATATCTTGCAATGTTTTCTTAGGAGGCGCCGGTACAACTCTTTGTGTTCTTATCATAAAAGTTCTATACAAATCGTGCTTGGCATCGCTTACTGTTTTTAAATGATTTAGCACAGACATTAAAAGTGGATTATTTATAAAATATAGTGTTTTTGCGTCTTGCGTCGTACGTTTAAATAATATTTTATCACCTATCTTATAAATATCGCTACAAAGCTTAGCCGGGGTGTTAAAATAAATACCATTGGGTGTTGATTTTACATGCTGTAAACTATCCATTATCGATTTTGATATCCCCACTCGTATTTCTTTAATATATCCATTTTTTTCAATAAATAAGTAGTCCTTATACAATGCAGAATCGGTATCATTAGTGTCATTAGTGTCACCAGTACTACTAATACCATATATTACATTATACAAGCCTATAAATTCCCCTCTGGAAACTTCAATATATTCCGTAGTAAATGCCTTAGTATGTATATACTTCATAACAGCTTTACGACAGTTTGTATTAAGTCTGGTAAAGTCAACCAAGTGTATGTTTTCATACAGATACTCTAGCGTTGTGTTTTGTAGCGACTTCATCCTACCTTGTTATAAAAAAATAAGAATCAATTTTCTAATTAGTTTGCGCTACCACACAAGCTTTATATATCCTGTTTACTCTTCGTATTTAAGATATTCATACGGTTCCAGATCGAATTTCATCTTGATATTCATTGCGGATGCCTCATTAAAGAATAGATTCGCTACCCATGATGAAGATACTTCTGCTATATCAGCGGAATCCTCACAATACTTACAGATATAGATTCCTTCTTTTTCATTAACTATAGCCCTATTGCCACATATCCTACATATAGGAATATTAACACCATCTGAGTTTATATAAAACTTCTCATAAAGGGCTCTCATGGCGCCGTGACTAGTGAAGCACCAACTCTCCATTTCTCCGATCCTTAGGCCACCATCTCTTTGTTTACCATCAAGTGGCTGGCGTGTTAACGGCGCCGTAGGGCCTCTCCTAATAGAGTAATGTTCATCAATGACAAACTTCTGCAAGCGTTGATATGTTGTAGGTCCCACAAATATGGCAACATCTAACCAATCGCCTGTGCGGCCATTATACATGCGTTGGTGTCCGCCGTATTTAATGCCATAAGTTTCAAGTTCTGCCAGCATCCCATCTAAGTCAATCTTGCGGAATGTGGTTGCGTCTAGTAAACAACCCTTTTCTACAGCTAATTGCGCCATTACACACTCAATAATTTGGTTTACGGCCATACGAGTAGGTATACTATGCGCGTTTACTATTATATCGGGAATTAATCCATTTTCGCAAACTGGCATATCTATTCTGTCAACTACCGAGGCTACAATACCTTTGTTACCAGTTCTTGATGAATTACCTGTCCAGCATGGTTTTCCATTGCGCCTAACATAGAATACGCCATTTGGAACTGTAATGCAGTGTACTTTACCGGTGTAGTGAACATATCGTTCATACCTAGAATAACCCACTGTAGGTTCATTCTTTTTTACGAATTTTATTTTATAAGAGCCGTAAACTCTTTCGAAATTCGCCGATATATTGCAATGAAGGGCTAATCTCATAATATCATCGCATAATCTTACCGATGATGTATAACACTCGTCATTATTGTTTTTCAAGCCAAGTAGTAAGTTTGTGGCTTGCAATGAGCCTAATGCAAATACATAATCGGGTAAATATCTATCATATGGATTGGGGTATAATGATTGGAGCACCCCTGCGATAATTGTGTTATTTATATAATAAGTATCACCTGCATCATTAAGAGTATATCCAATATCTAATTGATTACACACTTGTAAGAACAGGCTATTCTGTTTATTTATCTCAATGCGTCCTGATTGTGATATTCCACTTGATAAGAATATACCAAGTAAGGCTAGCCAAGGATCCATTTTAATGGATAATACCTGACCGCCGTATTCTAAATCTATAACATCGGTACAAGGTGCATCCCACACCGCATTCTTTTTATATTGTACCTTTTTACCGTATATAAATTCCGCCGGGAGTAACTGGAAATCACCTTTGCCTATATTTACATACATGCGATGATTTTTAGTTACTTTTTGGCTTATTTGTCGAGATTCTATCTCATATACTTCGTCATTATGTTCATATTCATGAATTTCAATGGGTTTATTGTATTCTAACCCACCGCGTTCATTAATAGTCGCTACAGAGTCGCCTAGCGTGACATTTGCTATAGGTACCCATCCACGTGTTGTTAAAACATCATGATCGGGCGTAAGGCATAATTTGTCACCAATACCCAGGGGCCTAACTGCGCGCAATTTTACCTTTGCAATAAGCGCATCTTCATCATTACGGGGTGTTATAACCCTTTCAATGAAGACAGGTTCATCATGTTTATATTCTATTGATTTATCAATATATAAATATTGTTCAACAGGTTTGCTAAGTTTTGCAACTTTAACAATAAGTACGTAGCCCTTTTTAGCTATTGTACCTTCTTTTATAAAGCCATTCTCAATATATTCGTATATAGCATCCTTTTTGGTTTCCATAGTACGCGCGAAATCAGGGTTGCCAAATTGCTCACCTTTTTCCAATTTTGCCTTCTCATTATTGAAATGACTGGCGTTATGCATGCCGCAATCAACGGAACTCTTATTTAATAATATAGAATCCTCTTGATTTTGGCCGCCGTGAAGCGCCAAGGCAACTATGCAATTATGCCCATTTGGGTACGTTAACGAATCTGTAAAGGTACTCACAAGGGGTCTTTCGCAATAATATTGCAAAGTCGTATTTTTATCAATACGATAAGGCCAGTTAAGTGTAAACCATCCGGCCGATTGTTTTCTATGATTTGTATACATAGTAATACGTGCTGTACTTGAGTGATTTGCCATTGGACTAGCCAATGAAACAAGTCCAAGTATGGCTTGGTCAATATCACAATGTGTAAACATATAAGTTATGTCATTAGCATGAATGCGTAAGCCATCAATATTAGGCACAATAAACGCGTTTTCCTGCTCCTCAGGGGCGATGTATTCGATAATACGCTCGCGCCTTAGGTCATCCATAGTGAGTGTTCCTGCGTTGAGTCCTAGTATATGATCTCGGCGCAATTTTACCCATTGCTTAAATTCAATCCGTTTACCGGATCGCATCGCTGTAATGTATTCATCTCTATTATTATATACAATAACAAGTGGGCGCAATAGTCTACCCACATCAGTCCAAAATAGGACTTCGCGGACAAGTGGCTCCCACACAACAGTTGTTTGATAGTGTATACGATCCCATCTACGCATCGCACGATATTTGCTAGTGAGATTATAAGAATCCCGACAGCAGCCTATCCAGTCGCCGTTTACAAATACCTTTGCGAGTTTTTCAGAGGTAATTTGCTCGGGGGCGACATTATCCAACGACATAATATCCGGATCTTCGTATAATATGCGCTTTAACACGGATGACGAACTCGCCCCGGAGACGCTGGCAGTGCATGCTTTTTGTTTTGTCATACCTACCTTCTCTCCAGAATCGTTCGATTGTGTAGGGTCGATATATCCTACGTAAGTTCCGTGTACTCTCCTCATTTCATCAGCACGCTCATTTTGCTTACTTGCGTTACCGATATTTGGAGTGTTAATAGTATTAAGCGTAGATTTTACATTCAGGTCATTCTTGTGATATAACTGCTGCGAAGACAATCTGTTTGTAATTTCATTACGTTTAACAGTTATAGTCTTATTTCCTGTAGTTATTCCCTGTGTAAGCATTCGCTCAAGGTCATCGGCTTTAATAGCCATTTTAACGCTGTCAACGAGATTAACTGATGAAAATGTTGTCATCTTGTAGTCCCGCATAATGCGTTTCTTTATCTCTTGCACGATCGCAAAGTTAAAGTCGGTTTTAAACGTTTTGGCAAGTGATGTACCTGCAGCATGCACACGTTTATTTCTATAAGAATCACGATCGGTTGAGTCTAAAACACCCTGATCAACTCTTAATAGTTTATTTATCAAATGGCCCATAAATCGCAATTTACGGATTCTGTGTTCAGGCCTAGTACCAATATGCGGAAGGAATTTTGTATCAAACGTAAACAATACAGTCCCGTTTAGATATTTTATTATATTTTCATCCTTTCCAGCGGCTTGATTTGCCATTGTATCGGTCATTCTTTTTGCAATAAAGTTTATTATATCAATTGAATTGGTTGAATCCTTTATTTTCTCGAACTTACTATCTGCAACTGTAAACGCTTTTTCAAGAATTTCAAGCATACGTTTAGTAATAGGATCAGTGTTTTCAACACCATATACAATATGATTAGCTATTTGTTTGTCCGAGGTCATCCCCAACGCCCTAAATAGCAAGTAGAAAGGTATCTCAAACTTTTCAGCTCTACCCATTGTAAGTTCAACGGTAATAGCACCATTAGTCAAATATCGTATCACAATATAATAGGAATTCTCGAATGCATCACCTGCCTTACTTAGGAAGGTACCTCTTACAATTTCATTCATGTAATGTTGTTTATACACATGATATGTATTATTTGTAAGATTTTCAAGGTTATCAATGGTCCATTCGCCGCCTTTTATAATAAAATATCCTCCGTCATCATAAGGGTCCTCTTCGATCTCCTTAAGGGTCTCTAGGGGCGCGTTATGAGTGACACAGATATCAGTGCGTACCATACATGGGATCGACCCCGTTCTATGGTTTAATAGCTTCCATTCCTTTGTTTGAGTGGTGCCATTTTTATATACCGCTGTGGCCGTCATTTCTGCGTCAATATACATTGGGCAGGAATATGTTAGATTTTTCAATCGGGCCATATTAGGCGTGAGTAATTGCACACTACCGCTCTTATATTTCGTAGTAGTAGGGGGCGTCATACGGACGTCTGTAAAGTTAACCTTAAAGTGAATATCTGATATTTCCTTATCTTCGGGCGTTTTATCCCGTTGATTTTTTATCCTACCATCAACAGTAAATACATCACGAACAATTTGTTTTATACCAGTTTGCATAAACGTATTCATTGATTCTATATGATGGCCTGCAATACCGCGTAATTGTATCTCAGCGCGTATAAGTGCAAGCATATCGCCAGTAGTTATAGTTTCATCTATATCTACCGGTAATTCAGGCTCAGGACTAAATGTCTGACTTTCGGGGGTATCTATTACCTCTTTAGGGGCCTTTTGAACCCCTCCGGTTATAAGATCTAATACAGCCTCCGAGTTATATTCCCCATCTAAATATAGGTCAATATGGTCATTTATATCATCCACGCCAGCTATGACATCAGCATCTCCGCTTAAGAATTCGCTAATATCGTAATCGGGTTCAATGCTGGCCATATCTATAATATATGGACAAATATTTAATACACAATTTAGAAAATCAATTTGAATATTAGACGCACGTTAGTTAAAGGAATGTCCATACAAGCTGAATTATATAGAGTTTACAATAAACTCATTCCTATAAATATGAAATTATCGGAACTTTCAAAGGAAGAATATTGTATATATCGTAATTATGCTATTGAAGACTTACAAACGCAACTTGAGAATATAGATAGATTCGTACTACAACAATATCTTAAAATAAGCTCAAAACGCATAATTCTAAAGGCGGCGGTGGATAACAATGAAACAACGAAAAAAATATTACGTATTTTTAGTATATTTTCATTTATGAAGCAACTTGATATATGCTTATCGTCTGATATAAAATATGATAAAATTGATATTTATCAATAGTTATATATGGAGTACAATAATTCACTATATTATGGTATAATTTATGGGGAGGAGTTGGCAAGCTATATCGCCGATGCGTTAAAGACTCATCCTGAGTATAGTGCGCTTATAGGGGGAGAACTAATAACTGATGAATTTACCCTTGAAGCATCGAATAACCCACCATATTTTTACATATACTGCCCAGGGATGAGCCTTTGGGGCGCGAACTGCGATAGCATAGAAGGGGCCGTAGCCCGGTTTAACCCTATGGAACTTATAAAGCTGGAGGCCAAAAACGGCCCCGCATGCGCCGCTATCAGCGCCCTTTATGCTTATATTGTGGAGTATCTAAGGGGGCTAAGATTAGTCCCTAAGGTATATATAACATGGTATTCTATAGTTTTAGCCGTTGATAGTTTATAAAATTGAATATCTTTTTTTAAACTCAAAATGGGAAGGACAAACATATTCATCAACGGCACTTTTCACAGTGAAATTGATAGCGTTTTAGGGCTACCTGAGGAATTACGCCTTAGTAACCTAAATGAGCCTAATATTGTAGTTATTATATTGCAAAATGGTAAAATTGTCAGGATCCCTGATAATGACTATATGAAGCTATATAACGTCCTTCTTGATTTTAAGAATAATAACCTATGGGAACATCTTGATACTATCCTTGCGTTTACCGAACATTCCTACACATCGTGCAGGAACCCGCATTACATATACCCGTGTATGAAAATACACCCATGTGCTGCTGATTTCGGTAAATACTTAAATACAAACTCCAACCCGTTCAAATTGTTGGAAAATGTAAAGGAAATAACGGATGTTGACCTCATGATCGAAACCGCTATATACTATAGCACGTTTGATATAGGTAGTATATTCACTGAATCAAACCCTATTGTGCTAAAGATTATCGCTGCTTTGAAGGCAGAACGCGCCAAAATAGGATGTTTGATAGACGTCCACACTATGCCTGATTATTTTAAATATACACCATTTGTGGGAAATATGTGGCGATGTGATAATGTAACATCATTAAAGGAAGCTGAAGTGGGTTCACCTACTGTAAATACGTTTGAGGAATCAATGAAAAATTTGCATGAATTTGCGATTAATAAGTTGTTTAATGACCCAAATGTAGTTATTGCAGGAGGATCCATATCGAAAGTGTTAGATACTCGCTATAATAAGCAAATGTCGCGCCCTAGTGACCTTGATATGTTTATCATTGGCGCCGATAATGCGGAAAAACTGGCAGCTTATAAAAGGATAATAGCTTATTTTGACAGCCCCGACACTTATTATGCGATACATGGATCGGTTACAACTGTTTACATAACAGGCGTACAGCGAAAATACCAGATTATCTCGCATAATATAAATACAGTTTATGAATTATTGAGCGGGTTTGACCTGACTTATATTCAATGCTGTTATTATAATGGATCTTTCTACGCTACACCCATGTGTTGCAAAAGTCTTAAGGAAAGATGTACTCAGGCCGGAAATTTATCCAGATTGAGGGTAAATAGGATAATTAAGTGTTTATATTATGGATTTAATGTAGCGATTACGCATGAATTACATGCTCATTGCGATATTGAAGATATTATAAAAGATAAATCTAATATGCAACTTGTTAAGATTGTAAGAGATTTGCACAAGTTCTATTATCCGATGAAAGACGATTCAATGGATCCAGAATACGCCCGCAATCATATAATGAGTATGATTGAAAGCGATTCCAATGGGTCGATTATAACGGATAATTCTGACTATGCTGTAAGTAATATGCTTATAGGAGGCAGTTTCGATAATAACTATGAATCTACCTTATTCACTACGTTTAATATAAATTCACTTAGTAAGTCAATGATACCGAAACACGTGCGTAGTACAACCTTGAAGACACGACATGGCTCTTGTATTATTACAAGTTCGCCTCTAAGTGTTATATCTATATCTGAAAGCGGAGGAGAAACCCCAGGAGTTAATATTACGCTTATGCCGGATTCGCCGTTTGAGGAGTTTCTAACTGGGATGCTTGAGCAAAAAGTATATAAACTATACCGCAAAGGCGATGTTACAAAGCATATTGTGAACGATGGTAAGATTGTTACACACATACCTAGTTACAGGCTTACAGGACAGTCCCAACGAGGCTGCATATTAAAAACTAATCACGGTTCGCCTCTGCTTATTGAAGAGGATCTGCTACCAGGAGACACTGTTCAAATAATGTTTATGGTATCGCTTGAAATGACTAATAATAGTAGATCAGTAGAGCTTATAATACTTAAGATTATAAAGTGGACTCAGGAGGAATCCAAAAAGATAGAACCTATTAAGGTTGTTAAAGACATAACCGAATTCACCGATACTATACAATATGAAGATTAGGTAATTTACAGGACACACCAGTTGTCCTCTATATTTTCCATTATATCACCGTTGTGAACAATATATTTTTTGCCTTTTGATATTTCGGTAACCGTCCCTCCCGATACTATATATGTTTTTGATAGTGATAAGGTTGGTGAAAAGTCTCCGCAAATACGTTTGTATGTGGTACTGCATAGATAATATGCTAATCTTCCACTGGTAGATGTGATCGCACCATTTAGGAGATATAGCATGCAGCTGACTATCATTGTGAGTATACTAATTATACTTATGTATTTAAAAACTGAATATCCTAATAGATATTATTAGTATTAACTATGGAGTCACCAGTAGTAAAGTTCAAAAAATTGCACGATGACGCCATTTTACCGAGTCGCGGAACTGAACACTCTGCCGGGTTTGACTTGTGCGCGCTGCAAGATACTTTAATAGTTGGCGGAGAAGGATCCGTAGTAGTACCCACAGGCGTTGGATTACAACTCCCTCCGGGAACTTATGGGCGAATTGCTATGAGGTCGGGATTAAGTGTAAAAGAACATTTAGCAGTTAGCGCCGGCGTAATAGATTTAGACTACGAGGATAAACCCGTGGGGGTAGTTGTATACGCCACTAAAATAGGCCATAAGTATCTTATAAAAAAAGGAGATAGATTTGCGCAACTGGTAATAGAATCAGTATGCTATGCTAAACCATATTACGTAACCGAAATAACACCCATGTACGGAAACCATAAAGGGTGGGGTTCAACCGGTCAATAAACAAGCTGAGCCTATAAATCGATTAGTGCCATCTAGGCATCTTATTATTTTTACATATAATTGTTTTTTTACCGGTTGCTGTAGAAGTACAACAGCACCTACCTGTTGAAAATACAGTGAGGGTGACTTTAAATGACTTGAATACATTGCGTATCATTACGACATTAGCCATGCGCAATTCAAATATTTAACATAGTGATAGCCTCTATATTTTTTAGGTAATTTCTGTTTATAGATTCGCGGCTAAAGCGTATGTTTTTGTTTCCGAATTTATAAATATATATGTTACATATGTTTACCAATTGCATCAAACTGACATATTCAGGTATCCTGTATTTTTGATCTGTTGTTAACAATTCGTGAAATTTTAGCATTTTTATCCGTAGATTATTAAATCCGTTTCGTATGATATCATCGCGTACATGCGCGATACCACAATTTGACATAAATAATATATATGCCAAGCAAGTATAATACAAATCTGTAGATAGTTGTACCTCGACATCAGTTCCTGGAGTGACTTTAACTAAGTGAAAATGTTTTTCCCCATCTACTGTTATCAGAAGTTGTGCGGATGACACTATCATCGTTATTTTAAACATGTATATGTAACCAGTGCAAGGATCAAGAAATATTTCAGATGGTTTACATATACTGTCCCCATACTGTATCTCTCCGAACTTTCTTGTTGAAACAGCGTATACGTACAGTCGCACGGGCTTGTTATCGCTGTAATAAATGTGCGCATGGATACTGTTAATACTCTGCATTCTTTACTAAAGCTTATATAAATTCAATTTTATAGTTCTACATTGATATCCGCGCGATAATCAAACTTGGTATAATTGGCCTCCATTGGGACGCAATCAACGCAATCTTTGGACATTCTTTTGCGCGGATGAATTATGTATTTAAAACTACTATTTGTAAGCAATTTTATGCCATACTTATCCGAAATCGATTTAATGTATTTGATAATGTCGCAAGATGACCATCCAAGGCACATACCTGAATAATATCCGGCCGCAAAGATGCCGCTATTCAGTCCAGTTTTGCATACTACCAAAACAGTCATCGAGGCGTTAATGGCTCTGTAAATAATGTTTGATATGTTTTTGATTTTTTCAATAGCACGTACTGTCTCATTCTCCATCAATTCACTATCATACAATCCAAGATTTTCAATATTAATATTTGACAGGTTCGCCTTGAAATCGCTAGGTCTAATATCGAATCCAGTTAGGTTCAATATCAAATCAATATTGTATTTAGATAATACGGCGTCGCAAATGTGTTCTTCACATTTTATACCGATATATAATTTTGTCCAATAAGGTATCGGCTCAGGATACGCAAGTTGATTCATTGGATATGTATCTGCTTGTGATATTTCTAAAAAGAAAATTATACAGTAATTCTATACATTTTGGTTAGAATATCAGGGGTAAATTCCGTTCTACCATTTATCAATTTGCGATATTTGCTGTATAAAGTGTGCAAATCATCACCGTAGAAATGATACTCCTCCGGATACTTTTTATACACGCTGAGTATCTTATCGTGTATATAAGAATGCGCTTCGAGGATTATTTTTTCGTCCCGTATACTAAATTTGTGGGGTACTTGTAAGAAAGCACGCAATGCTTTGTACGTCGCGTCAAAATCACATAACGCTTGCAAGTGTATCCTATGCCCTTCGTCTACATATACGGTAAACTTTTCATATCCGTGACCTACGCGGGCATATACGGTTATACTTTTATATTCATGGTCATTATCTATAAATGCTGAATATAACATAAATGGACCTGAATCATCGCATTCCATTCTTATTGATTTGTTATGTATTGATACACAAGTAACCGGCGTCTTGTGTGATACACATATTTCTATATGCATTTTTAGTGGAACATTTCCATGTCGGTACACATATGCGCCTAACATAGGCTTCATTGATTCCGATTGGTATTCCATTGCCAATTTGCTAATTTAATCTTGCTAATTCAATTTTACAAAAAATATAGATGGCAGGTAACTGCTGCCTATTTTTCAACTCTTCGCCATTGGCGCTTCTTTACTCTTGCGGGTACAATAAAGTCCTCAAGCGATGCCTTGCGTACATATCCATTCGGGTACCTACCAAGTTTCTCATAAAATTCATCGATAGAGCGTAGATGGTTAAATGCGCAGTTTGATACTGTACATCCGAATTCGCCAAATTGAGCAGGACCATTTTGGCAATATTTTGCGCTTGCGGGGCGCGAACCCAATGTGTTACCATGGGCTCCTAAGCAGCTAGAATCTTTGCAAGGCTCATGTGGATCAAGACAGTCAATATCACCACAAGGCTCATGTACAGAGAGATTATGTTTGCATTCAATCAGCTGGATAAGATCATCACCAGCGTCATAATAAACAACGTTATAAACTCCTGTTGCGCGCCTATTCATTAACTACTTAGTACCTATGGGCTACAAAATTCAAATTTGAAATAATAGGCCTTAAGGTAATGTCTGATCAAGACACAAGGGTGTTCCGTAGCGTATTTGATAGGTATGCAGCAATAAGCCCCACGGAGGCTTCATTTGAACAAATGGTCCAAAGGGTGACTGGGGAACCCCCATGTGAATGGATTATTGTTCAGTATAGGAAATCCAATGATGCAATGACCCAATAAATGTACTGTTTTTTATTTTGAATCCGTTATGCCTAAAGTATATCGGACACCCGATCGCAAATGGCAGATATTACTGGTATGGATATAGACCCTAAGGGGATGGATAGATCAGACGTTGATCTAAACCCCCTTACGAGTCTCCTTACCAGTAATAGCCATTGCATGACCTCAGATTTCTCAAAGAGGTTCCTCGATGCGTTGTATGATCACGAAAGCAGAGATTATTCATGCAGCCGTATGCGCGCTGTAATAGACGCCGTAAAGGACTGCGACACAAAGGCTATATGTCAGTTGTATCATCTTATACAAGGACTGTACACTCAGGATACCCAAAAGGATCTCCAGGTGGCAATAGATGATTTACTTACTTGCATAGCATTGAGATTGTATGTTGATAAGAAATTGTATTCTAATAGGGAAGATGTGATGGATGATCGTCGCATAAGACATCTCAAATGGGTTGACCATATGCGCCATGAGTTGATAAGGGCTCTATCTGCGCAATATTATGGGTATGATGTGTGCATCAACTTTCGCCCTGATATGTCAATAAATTGATGTGTATTCTTTTTTCTATATAATATACATGTTGGCCATAATAACGATAATAACATTATTGTTTGTATGGTTGTTTTCCTTTCTAGTGCCAAAGGGGATCACTGGGGGCGCATTACCTCCAACTATATTACAACATAAAATACAAAAACAGTATAGGCGATACAAATTACCGAAATCTCCGCGAACTTTCGATGATTTTTGTAAACCAAAAAAGTTTAAATTACAGCCGCCACAGGAATTTATAGCCGACTATATGGCGCCAGGTAAACCCGCAATGAATTTACTTGGATTTCATAAAATAGGTGCAGGTAAAACGTGCGCTGCAATAACTGCTGCAAAGCGCTGGCTCAAATATGGAAAGCCTACTATAGTCATGCCCGCAAGTTTATTACCGGGATTTCGTAATGAACTCCGTGGGCCGTGTGGGGGTTACTTAACAAGCGCCGAATATAAAGAATTAGGAGGTCCGCGAGATCGCCATAGGGCCTTAATTGCGCAATCAAACAAGCTTATGGATGAACATTATAATATACTTTCATATAATAAATTTGCGACTAATCCCCCTAAAACAACCCCACTATTGATAATAGATGAAGTTCAAAATATAAACAATGTTTCAGGGACTTATTATAAATTATTTCACAAGTACATTACGGCGCGCCCTGACATGAAAGTTATTGTGTTTAGCGCAACGCCAATTTTTGATAAACCTGAAGAATTAGTAAGTTTATTAAGATTGCTGCGGCAAGATATTGATCGTGATTTGATTACTGAGCCAATTACAGCCGAAAAGGAATTGATTTTATGTAACGCATTAAGCGGCCTTATATCATACTATAGCGGCGCCCCTGCGTTTACCTTCCCACGTATTAATTTATATACTGATATATGTAAAATGAGCAAATTTCAAACAAAATGGTATCAAGCAGAGGTGGAAGCTGAGATAAAACGTAGTGGAAAACTCAAATTGTCGTCAATTGAGGATAATTTTTACACAAAATCCCGTTCACGCTCAAATATAGTATTTCCCCGCGGCCTAAGTGGCACCGATGGGCTACCTAAGATGACACTTTCTAAGATAAAAGAATTGCGTAAATATTCTTGTAAATTCGCAAAACTTGTAAAGCGGTTAAAGCATGGTCAATTATCGTTTGTGTATACAAGTTTTGTCTCATTTGGCGGTATTAAGACTATAAAACATTGTTTGCAAATGAACGCGTTTAAAGATTTTAGTAAACATGGTCCGGGTCCTAAGCGTTTTGCAATATGGACGGGATCCCAGTCTTCAAAGGAAAAAGATTTAATACGCGCGACATATAATAGTGATGCTAACGATGATGCTAGTCAATTACAAATTATAATAGGAAGCCCCGCAATGAAAGAAGGCGTAAGTTTATTCAGAACGCGCCAGGTACATGTAATGGAACCTTATTGGAATCATTCTAGATTAGCCCAAATATATGGTAGGGCTGTACGTTTTTGTTCACATAAATCGCTACCATCGCGGCAAAGATACGTTGATATTTACCTTTATGTGGCAGTTGCAAATTGGAGCAAACTACGTAAATATGTACCTGGTATTCTACCCGAGGAATCAATAGATATGTATATATTGTCTATAGCGGATAATAAGCAACAATCTAGTGGTAGGATTATAGATATAATGACCGAATCTGCTGTAGATAGATTATTGAATCAAAATTGAAATTAATATCGGAGTATAAAATGACTCCCGATGTAAATGGACAACACTATGAGACGTATAAAACCATTATATTGTTCACAGTCAATCTACCCGACGCTATTGATGAATTGCGAAAAAACTCCGCTGTAATGATAAAATATTGGGGTGTGCATAATATGGCGCTGGTTTACTTATCAATGCCATGTATTGATATTAATTTTAAAACGCTTAGACCTATACCTGAAATATTTACTGATGAAAATAAGATAATAAACGCATTTTTAAATATAATAGGGCTTATAGACGTACCGGATATAACATTAGTTGAAAAAAATTGTACACATACTGAGCTTATTACTAGAGCTCAGCTGGCCGCTGATAATATGCGGGTCTGCGTCTACAGGAACGGTGAGCAAGCATTACAAGAGATATCCCACACACAGTGAGTATAAATGATATGTATATTGCCACTGTTGTAGCCGCGGCTAAGCTTTTACATATCATACCTTCAACTGATTTTTTGTCGGCATAACCATTGCAATGAGTGTCGTATAAGGTAAAGTATAAGGTGAGAAGTGCTAAAGGCATTACGGTTACGCTATACACCAGTACCTCAATACTGGTATAATTCCTTTCACGAAGCCATTGCATAGCATTACGAAACTTAGCCTGCATTTCTATGTTTAATTAATTCCAACACAGCCAATTCAATTTTTAAAAATTGAATCATATTGTCACCAATAAACAATGGACGTTACAATAACAACAAAAACTAGCGTAAAGCGATCCGTGATAACGAATGCGTTTGAGGGGAGATTTCCAGATAATTTACACATAGGCGCAGATAAGTTGCAACATTTCGTGTTTATTTTGAACGATAAAGATCGCCCCATGAACCGCGATAAGGACTTTATCTTCAAGTGTTTAATAGTTATTTATACGCTAATGAGGGCGTCCGTTAATTGCAATTGGTTTGTAAAGAAATATGCGGCGATGTTTGTTGATTCGCCGAAATACTATAATGATCAAAGGTTTATGAAAATGCTATATACAGCGGGATGTACAGATACGATCAAAGTTATAGTAAATAGACCTGAATTTAAAATAGATTCAAAGATGTACGGCTTCTTAATTTATTATGATATCAATGCAATTCCCAATAAGGTAATAGAATGCCTGCGCGGAGTGACTGATGTTGAAGAGCATGATAAAATCGCCACAAGGGTAATAAATTGGATCATAACAGAGTCATCTCGCGAAAACTTCACACAGTTTGACAAGTTAATCAAATTATGCAAAAAAATAAAAAATCCGGTATTGCAATGTGAGGCCTCGATCGCAATATATAAAGGTTTCACGTAGGGGAAACCAGGAGTCTTTTTTGTTCCTTTACCTCCGCTTTAAGAATGTAATTTTGGAACTCTATCTGTTCATATGATTTAAGAATAAATTCTTCCCACCCTATCAAGTTATTTACTTTTATTAATGTTTCTATAAATCGGTCAGCGTGTATGTACGGGGCTATCCTCAATTTGAATTGAGAAGTGTATTTATTCTTAGAGCATTCGAAATCAATATTCAACTTAATAATAGTTTTTTTATCCGTACGTTTAATTCTACGGATTGTGTGCCCTACACACTTCATAACCACTCACTACAGACACGCTATATTAATCAGTTGCTATTTTTTTAATACATAAAATATAATTGACTGATTAACTATGTCACTAAATAATCTAATAGCGGCGGCCATCATTGTAATTATTATTATAATAGTATATATTTTATACCGTGCGAGGGTAGCAACACCTCCGCTGACCACAATACCGGTACCGCCACCAACTACTACAACACCAACAACACCAACAACACCAGCGCAATCGCCACCTGACACAACAACGCCGCCAACAACACCAGCGCAGCCGTCGCTGCCACCAACGCAACCAACACCTACAACAATACCTACAGATCCATGGACTTATGAACCATCGCCGATGATACCCGAACAAGCGCCACCAACGCCTCCACCGGCAACGCCAACGCCTCCACCAACGACTATACCCACTGACCCATGGACTTATCAACCAACCTCAACGCCCGTGGAAATTGTTTCAGTACCTCAGGCGCCGGTAACTTATACACCACCGCCCCCAGGTTCACCAATTCTGTCAACTAAAACTTTACCAAATGGTAAGGGTCAGTACATTAAATACGGCCCTAATGCGGCGTACTGCTTAGATTTGGGTAACAATAGTGTCGCTAGTCCATGGTTGCAAATATATAAATGCTTTAACACTGGGCAAATGAAATGGATTATCCCTGCATCTAAAGGACAAATAAAACATTTTAATCATCCTACGTACTGTTTAGATGCAACTGCCGCAATAGGAAAGGCTGGAGGTGCGCCATTGGGATTAACATTATGTAAATCCGGTGTAACTGGACAAAATTGGATATACGACCCCGCTACGGACACTTTTTGCGCAGCCGGTCAATGTCTTAACAACGCGAACTTTAAAATAGCAAATAGTAATATGGTACAGGCCTATCCTAAGAGTGGCACAAGCGCACAAAAATGGTTAATAGGTAATACTGCATAAAATATATTATATATTATATACATCATGGATGTTATATTGGTAAGTATCATAGCAATTTTTGTCCTAATAGTAATATACATTTACATTAATAATTCAAAGGTAACGCCAGTTACCCTCCCACCACCAACACCTACGCCAACACCACCGCCAACACCACCGCCAACGCAAACAACACCACCTCCTGATCAACCATCAACACCCACTCCGCCGCCGGATACGCCAACAACGCCCACACCACCACCGGCCACACCACCGCCAGTTACTCCCCCACCATCAACACCCACTCCGCCACCACCTGTAACATCTTCAGTAATAATGCCTAATGGTAAGGGTCAGTATATTAAATATATACCAGATCCCTCATATTGTTTAGATTTGGGTAATGGTGATGTTAATATGTCTTGGTTGCAGATATATAAATGTTTCGGTACGGATCAGATGAAATGGGATATACCGTCAGGTTCCGGCCAAATTAAATATCACAAAAATCCCGCTTATTGTCTCAGTGCAACGCCCGCGCTGGGTAAAACGGGAGGGGCATCGTTAGCGGTAGCATCTTGTAGAAACGAACCGGGACAAATATGGACATACAATCCAACAGACGGATCAATATGCGCCGCAGGTTATTGCCTTAATAATCAAAATTTTACAAAGGCTAACGGTAATAATGTACAAGCATACCCTAAGAGCGGTACCGCTGCGCAAAAATGGAAATTGAGTAATACTCCCTAAAAAAATATATTCATAAGTATATGGATCTAGTTATAGCATTATTGCTTATTATTATTTTGATATTGGTATTTAAATCCAAAACATCATCTGTGCCGACCGCGCCCGTACCACCTCCACCAGTACCTACGCCTGCACCAAAATCATCACCTGATGAAAGTGTAGTCGTCATGGTGCCGCAAACATATGCATATGTTCCGCCGATTAATGGCGCACGTTGGCCGATGCCTAGGCCTGCCTATTGGGGGCCGCCTAGACCGTGGCCTGGACCGAGACCTTGGTATGGAATGCGTCCAAGATTTTATAGGAGATGAAGATATTAATTATTTATATCAAAAAATATGGAGATTAGGATATAGCAAATGTGGATTATTATCGCTTGTATTGTTGTAATTTTGGTTATAGTGTGGTATAAATGTAGAGGCGAGGTGTTTATGCCTACTGCTACTATGATGTATCAGCAAAATGATAACGTTTTGGTAGCCAGTCCTGAACACATGGAGCCTGTAAAAAAGTGGACTAATTTCAGCTGGCAGCATTAGTTGTATTTAGCCGTGTTCACTAACCTCTCAAGTATATTTATTTTTTCGCCAATGCGCGCCAATTCGCCTATTATTATATCTAATTTAGCGTCCGAATTAAGCGTTTCCGGTAGCTGTTCTATATGTTCATGTGTTTGTTTTTTTATAGATGTGTATCGCGTTATTATGGACATTGGTATACCAGTTTCATCAAATACTTCCATTGGGGTTTTTCCTGATTCTAATCTCGTTTTAGCCATTCTAGCACACGCCGCATCAAATTGTTTTGATGTTATCCCCATATTAGCTATTATCGTTGGCGGATCAACGTTTTCTTTAAGATATTTAGATATGCTGTCATAGCGTTCTTTAGTCCACTTAGTCATTTATTACTAAAAATGTAAATTCAAATATATTTTTGGGGATATTAGTATACTAATATAATGAGTATTAAACGAGCGTTGCTAATAGGTATTAATTATAATTACACCGAGGCGCAACTTTCGGGGTGTATTCAGGATGTACAAGATATGAAAAAATTATTATCCAGCGCCGGATATGCTGTATGCCTTATGACCGATGTCGAAGGTTTATCCCCCACAAGGAGTAATATATTAAGTGCTATGTCCACTATGGTACGAAATTCGCGCAGTGGAGACCAATTGTATATACATTATAGCGGCCATGGCGCGTTTATTAAGGATGATTCGGGTGATGAATGGGACGGCAGAGATGAATGCATATGTCCGTTGGACAGCGTAACTCACGGATATCCATTTATAACCGATGACGAAATTTTTGCTACAATTGTTGTACCACTCCCTGAAGGGGTAAAGTTGCGCGTTGTTTTTGACAGTTGTCATTCAGGAAGTGCGCTGGACCTTCCGCATAGATATAATGCTGGTAAATTTTGTAAAGAAAACGAAAATTCGGGAGGTGATGTTATTATGGTAGGCGCCGCAAAGGACGATCAAACCGCCGCCGATGCGAAATTTGATGGGCGGCCCAATGGGGCGCTTACTTGGGCATTTTTAAAGAGCGTACGAGACGGTATGGAAACATGGCGTGATCTTGCGGACAATATGTGTAAGTTATTAAAGAGAAAACAATATACACAAGTTCCCCAAGTATCGTATATACATCAAGACGCTATCGACTCGCCGGTTGACATTATATAATAATTGGCATCTGTATTTATTTTATTTACTTCAGTAAATCCCAGAGAATTATATAACGAAATTGCGCCGATGTTATCTTGTAAAACTTCTAATATTTTTTTGCCAGGCGGAATCATCCTAAACATCGCAGTTGCTATACCTTTACGGCGCCAATCACTATGTACATGTACCATATTTATATAAGTTGCGCCAGGCGCGCTACTATAAAGTCTATCGTCTGGGCCGATCTTATAATAACGCAGTATCCCCACCACCATATTATCTATTATTGTCATAAGAATAATAGCATCCTTATGCTCATCTATAACTTTATCAATAATGGGTCGTATTGCGCGATGTTTTGAAAGTAGGCTGATAAAGCTGTCAACATACCCTGAATCGGGTATGTCGGTTACCTTAATGCTGATTACTTTCATTTATATTGTACTATATTATATCGGCGTTTAAAATTTAATTAACAAACTTGGCATGTATAAGCACTTTACCACTTACATTAAAACAGTCAGTTGAATATAATTCATCTTGTCGTAAACCGAGGCGCAAACTGCCACCACGCCAACGCGCTACACCAGTAAATTTTAAATATAAAGATTGCGGAGCTGCGCCGTGAATATATATACCACAGTATTGCTTAAAATTAGGCCAAAATGCGGTTACAACATCATAGCGATGATTGCTTGCTTTATAATACGCCAGCGCAATTATTTCTTTATAAGGTGGCGTTAGTATCGTAACATTTAGGGGTACTAATGCATATGTAGAAGCTACTAATACTACTAACAACATACAGCGATGCATGTCTAGTTTCTTGGTATTATGGTATACTGGTATCAAATTTTAATCAGGGTGAATATTGTTTCCATTTTTATCGAAAAAGTTTACAGTACGCATACCATATGCATTATAATTATATTCTGTGCTTTTGCCCCCTTTATGATGATAATATATTAACGGTTTATCGTTTCCATTTTCATAATGACCCTCAGACATAATATTCCCGTTTGCATAAAATCTTTTATACGGCCCTGATAGAACGTCATTAACATAATTATATCTTGATTTTTCTACCCCCGATTTATAATAGTTATATGCAATTTTCTGGCGCAATCCATTTACGTAATGACATTCATATATCAAAATTCCATTAGTATATAGCCTATATTGACCATGTTTTTTACCTTTACGGTACGATGCAACTTCGCAAATATCAAACCCATCGTACACTGTATACTCGCCGTGCAAAGTGCCATCAATTAATGTTTCATAAACCTTATCTATATCATATTTTTTCACAATATGAAGCTTTCTATATCTATTTTTATACATAGCTATTTCAGCCACTTGTCTAGATGCGATACATAAATTATAGTAATCGATCGGGGCGCAGAAACTAGTTATAATGAATATTATTTCACCCGGCAGATCCATTATACTACTATACTAACATTTGTTTATTTGTTTAACCGTTCATACATATGCATAGTTACATCTTTTTCTGTGTCATGTTCTATCATTGGTGGCGGGTATTGAATATTAGGATATTTTCGATAATGTAAATTCCATTCGTGTAAGTGTTCAGAAGGTACTTCGCGAAGTTCTGGTATATATTTATGTATATACGTTGCATCGGCGTCATAATGCTTTGATTGTAGCCATGGATTAAATATTCTAAAGTACGGTTGCGAATCAACGCCCGATCCGGCCACCCATTGCCAATTACCATTATTTTGCGCAGGGTCGTAATCTACAAGATTTTGCGCGAAGTATTTTTCACCAAGTTGCCAATCAACATGTAAGTCCTTTACAAGAAAACTTGCGGTTATCAACCGCGCTCTATTATGCATATACCCTTCACTCAAAAGTTGGCGCATACCGGCATCAACTATAGGGAAACCCGTGCGGCCGATTTTCCATTCGTCGGGAAGCTTATTTCTCCAGCGAATTTTGCGATAATTTTCGTTAAAATTGCGGTTTGGACCGCCCAAAACGGCCGGCTTGTGCCATACAATTCGATAATAAAATTCACGCCAATAAAGTTGCCTAATAAACGATTCAGTGCGTGCTAGTCTATATATTTCTCGTACGCCTATACAGCCGAATTTAAGATACGGTGATAACATTGTTGTTTCCACACTTAAATTATCCCTATTATCATAATTGCGTATTATATGTAAAACTTTATCCAAATCAATAGAACTCCTCCCTCCAGGTAAAGAAGGCGCCTCTGGGGTCGCTAAGATAGGTTCCCCCTCCGCATCTATATTACGCGGCGCCTTATGATTAACCGCCTTAGCAACTGGTATAGTCTTTGCTGCATTATAAAATGGAGTAAATTTCTTATATGCTGGAAGTTTTTCGCCTATAAGTGGAATTAGATTATCCTCTGCGCAATTATATTTCACATTATGAGCCGCGCACCATTCTTTTATTTGGAGATCTCTCATACGCGCATAGGGGGTATAATCAATGGTGTGATATACGGCGTTTATTCCGTATTTCTCATGTAATCGTGCAATTGCATCTACATGGCTATTATGATAATAATATAGCTTTAATGATATTGTTTCTAATTGCGCTTGCAAATCCTCAAGTGATTGAATCATAAATTTTATTGCAGGAGGGGATATATATTTGTTAGCATTACCTACCTGCTCAGGGGTAAAAATAAAACAACATAATACTTCGCTTGATTCCTTAAAACATTTATATAACGCCGTATTATCTTCTATCCTCAAATCCCGCGTAAATATATATAAAGATTTATTCATTGTAATATATAGCTGATAATTCTTTAATGCGAATTTTACATATTTCTGATGTTCGCATAGGTAGAAGTCAGTCAACAGAACGATATCGGCATGTGTTTAGCGAACTCTTAGGCGCCTTAAATGACCTAGGTAAAACAATCGATGCGGTCGTAATTTTGGGATTATTTGAGTACCATGGTAGATTAACATCAACTGATTTAGGCCTATGCACTGATTTTATAAATATATTACGCCGATTTACGCATAATATTTACGTTGTGGCAGGGAATACTGATAGTGTTATAATTGGTAAAATACCAAATGTAAGTGTCATGGTGAATAAAGATCTTATACATAACATAAGCGTTTATTATGGCGTTAACCCCTCTGCTGGTGATTGCATGTGCGGTGGTTTACTTAATTATACTGTACTAGGCGGGGCTGTATGGGCCGGGCAATTAATACAACATAGTTTTACCCCACGAGGGGAATATGGTTATGTATTATGGGAAGATAATATGCATACATTTTATCCCTTGGGACAATTAATTGCGCCCGAGCAAATTCTTTTGCGTAATATTAATGAAAACTTATCTAAGCCCCTACCATCAACAATCCAGCTGCAAAAAAGAGTTCTAGGCGAAATTCTGCAAAATGATCCCGATATCGAACATATATTGCGCCTCCATAGCGAATTATCGGGCGCGGAACCTACGCCGAAATCTTGGCACATAACGCATTTACAGTTTGATAATTTATTTAGATATGGCTCGGGAAATTATTTAAGTTTAGGTGATTGTGGTGTAATAGGCCTCATTGGAAATAACGCCATAGGCAAATCCTCAATACTTGACATAATACTTTTTGGATTGTTTGGAAGGGGCCTAAGAGGCGCGCGTGATACGCGAATTAATATAGGATCGGAACAAAGTCATATTTTAATAGAATTTACTGCAGATAAGACGTATAAAGTAGAGCGTATTGACACAGCTACCGCATGCAAAAAATGTGTATTTATGTCAGGAGAAACACTCCTAGCCACGGGTCATGATATATATGCAAAAATAGAAGAAGTTATTGGCTCATATGATGAATTTTTATATACTTCAATGTGTTATGGTAACATCCAGTATAACTATACATCGGCCGAAACGCAGCAAATATTAGGAGATGTATTAATGATTGGCGATAAAAGACGCATATTAGGGGCGCTAAAGGCGCGCATTAAGGGCGCCGAAAGGGAACTAAAAGGTATCCCAATTGGCGCCGAAACTAGCGCCCAGGTGGCCGAATTATCACTATCACTTGATAATTTATATAAAATACGCGATGAAACGGTAAGTAAATTAGCAAATGCAGGTACTATATTACCTTATAGTAAATTGGTAAGTGAATTAATTTCGCTCGAAACTGAGATAAAACATCTAACAATATTATATAATCGTATTAATCCACTTGTTTTTGAAGTTATACACGACGCGCCAGAAGTAACTGGAGATAAAAAACAACTTGAGATTGATGCGGCGGCAGGTGATAAGTTGCCCCCGGTATGCGTTTTGGAATACGAACGCGGTAATATATGTGATAAATTTCAGTTTAATAACGAATGTGTAGATTGTATTAGAAACAAAAATATAGTATCAAAGCGACCTATTTCTGCTATTGATAAAGATATAGAAACGGCCCGTAAGGCGGATGCTGCCAAGCGAACATTAAAAGCCATCTATAATTATGAACAAAGTATCCTCGGGGCGAAATTATATTCTACAAAAGAGGCGCTTGTAAAGGCGCAGAATAAACATAACGACTTATCCGACCAACTTAACAGTGAGTATCCAAAATTGGGTGACTTTTTGGCCGAAATTAACAAAAAAATAGGGAGTGTTGAATATAACTTGGGGATTCAAAACTCCCTACTTGATCAACATAAAATATATATAGAATCATCGGCGCAATGGGTTAACCAATTACGCATATTAAAAAAGTATAAATCGGTAATTTTAGGCGATTTATATCCTAAGATCATATCAGCCGCGATGGGCGAAATAATCACTCGCGCTAATTTAATACTTGAACATTCTGCCGGTTTACGAATAGGATTTAATGACGGGCCTGTTATAGAGGTCGGCGCTAGATCATTACCGATAGAATTGGGATCAGGATACCAGCAATTTATTGTGGGATTAGTGCTGCGCGCAGTTTTATCAAGGGCAAATTTCCTAATAATAGATGAGGGATTTGTTTGTGCGGATACCCTTAATGCAGAGCGCCTGCATTTACTTTTTGCAATCTTACGCAATATGTTTAAGTATGTGCTGGTTATAAGTCATCTTCCGCAAGTGCAATGCAACAACGATAGGGTTATAAATATAGAGGATAATAACGGCAAATCATACATTCATTACGGCGCGCCCATAAGACCCCCAAATAGTACCATAAAATGCGCATGTGGGAAAATTATAAAAATGTCCTCAATGTACTCCCATTTGCGCAGTAAGAAGCATTTAGCGGGAAAAATTGAAAAGTAAAATGTAGATAAATGTTGGACGGGCTATTAGCTAAGAACGTTGAATTATTTAATATAGTGAGTTCAACTCTAAACTTAAATGATATAAATATTCTATCGTGTGTATGTAAAATAATACGCTCTTATGTAACAACAGCCTTACTTAAATGGTATCGCGCAATGCTCCCAGTGCACCTTGACATAAAAAATATAAAGTATACAAATAGCACATTTATGTCAATACGAGGCACAACTACTTATCATACAATCTCAGGCGGCCCAAAAAATCATTTAGTATGCACGCGTAAGAGCGTATACCATACATTATACGAAGATAAGCACAAAGTGTATTCAATATACACAGCTCTTATCTAACGGCAATGTATTCATTGTTTATCTCAATCATTTTGCGATATGTATTTTTTATCATATTAGTGGCTGCATACAATCCCGTTGCAAACACCCCTATAAAGCATATGATAAGCAAATTGGTAAACATATTACAAATGTACTTATCAGGATCGGTGCATATACCCCACTCTACGCCCAAATAAGTGAGTAATACGGCCAACCAAATAGGCGATAATATCACAACTATATAAACGCTTAATATAAATACAAAGAACATCATCTCAAATAATTCGGTCCTGGTAAACCCCTTTAGGAGGTATAATGTGCGATCCATTAAACTATATTATGCAATTTCATAATTATCTTTTAGATCTTCCCCGCCGTATGTTTGTAATATTGAGCGTACCATTGGTAGCACAATCTCAGCGTAATTTAACATTTTTTCAGTTGGGTACTTTGAAAATGGTAATCTTGATATGTATCCCATCATGCCTTGACGACATGAATTAGTGATATCTCTGTATTTCGGGCCAAAGAGAAAGACTATAAAAGATCGCGGTGTGGTACGATACTGTATACAAATCGTTACGGGGGTCTTGAGCTTGACCTCTTTTTTCGCTGATTTCATCCTATGTTTAAGGATCTTGATAGATCTTTTCTTGCAAAGCTCATGTAGCCACCTATTCGCCTCTATCGAGTCGTGAAATATCAGGTTATCGATGTCCATTTTCAAGTCGCAACTATGCGCATGAAAGGTCTTGTTTGTTAGCATCATGTTGTACTTGTCGACAGGTAATTGATGCGCTTGATTGATTATCAGGGACAATACTTCGTTAGGAAGGTCGTCAATTGACATTAATTTTGCTAATTAACTAGCTGCCAATTCAATTTTGAAATAGCGTATAATGTTAATATCAATGGATGAGCTGCCACTGGAAATATTAATGGAGATTGCACTTAAGTCGGTATGCGCCTATAAACACATGCTGGCATTACCACCCGTTGCGCGATATTCACTTGAACACCGTAAATATATAATAAATAACTTTACATATCGTAAATATACGGGGAGATTTGTCGGTTATTATCTTAATGGTAGGTTACACAGGGAGGGTCTACCTGCGGCAGAATGGGCTGATGGGGGGACGGAATGGTACCAGGGGGATAAACTCCACCGCGACGGCGACCTACCCGCCGTTGAATACACTAATGGACATAAAGCATGGTACCGGGAGGGTAAACTACACCGTAGCGGCGATCTGCCTGCTGTGATTAGTCCAGACGGAGAAGAATGGTACTGGGAGGGTAAACGCCATCGGGTAAAAAAACCCGCGGTAAAATGGGCCGATGGGGACCGAGAATGGTGGCTAAATGGCGAGCGATACCGCGCTGGAAATTTACCCCCAACAGTACGCGCCGATGGGACTCCCGTATACTATAATAAGGACAGAATATAATTGATTTTTGTATCTGATGATAAATGAATTTGCCGGTTGAACTAATTGCGCTTGTGGCGAGTATATCTCCACAGACTTATAGGCAGTTACTTGCACTACCGCCTTTTGCCCGTTATGCAAGGAAAAATCGTAACTATGTATTACGCAACTTCGTAAGGATAGAAATATACCCTAGGCGTATTATGCATTACATTGGAAATACATTGCATCGCAGCGATGACATGCCCGCTGTTGAATATGCTAGTGGTACTAGAGACTGGTACTGGATGGGTAAGCGCCATCGCGGATGGGACATGCCCGCCATTGAATACGCTAATGGTGTTAAAGAATGGTTTCAGTATGACCAGCGTCATCGTGATGGGGATAAACCCGCCATTGAGCATGTAAATGGGGATAGAATGTGGTTCCGGAAAGGCAAGCGCCATCGCGAATGGGACATGCCTGCTATTGAATGCGCCAATGGGGATAAAATATGGTACCAAGGGGGAAAAGTACATCGCGACGGGGGTTTACATGCCGCTGAAATATCCGGCAATAAATTATGGTACCAAGGGGGAAAACTACATCGCGAAGATGGGCCTGCTATTGAATACGCTAACGGCGACATGGTATGGTACCAGAAGGATAAATTATATCGCAGTGGGGATCTACCTGCAATTGTACAGTCGAAATACACCGGCTGGGGATCGCATGATAAGACCCCTATAAAGTTGATAAACTATTATAATTAATTAATTTTTTGTTCAATATAATACAATGAAAACGATTATAGTTACCGGAGGAAGTGGCCTAATAGGAAGCGCCATACGGGAAATAATAGAGGCGCACAATGGGGCTCAATCTGATGAACAATGGATTTTCCTTTCTAGCGCCGATGCAGATTTAACCGATATGAATCAAACCGAGGAAAAAATATTTAAGCGGTATAAGCCAACTCATGTAATCCATCTTGCAGCCATGGTCGGCGGGTTATTCAAAAACATGCGCATGGGTGTCGAATTTTTTAGGCAGAATATGATGATTAATGACACTATCTTACATTTATCATATAAATACGGCGTAGAAAAGGTGGTGAGTTGCCTATCAACTTGTATTTTTCCAAACAATACAGAATACCCGATCGATGAAACAATGATTCATAATGGCCCTCCTCATGAGTCAAATGAAGGATACGCCTATGCCAAACGTATGATCGACATACAAAATAAATGCTATAATAAGTACGGATGTAAATTTACATCAGTAGTGCCTACAAATATATTCGGTAAACATGATAATTTTAACCTTGAAGATAGTCACATTATACCGGCAATCATACATAAAATGTATCTTGCAAAAGCCACTGGCGGCCTCAAGATAGCAGGCTCTGGGGCGCCACTTCGACAATTTATTTATTCATTGGACTTAGCGCGGTTGTTTATTTGGACGTTACGAAATTATGATGATATAGATCCCGTTATATTATCGGGTGATGAACAATCAGAAATTTCAATTAAAGATGTAGTAGAGCTTATTGCAGAGGCTATTGAATACACCGCCGATATAATATATGATACATCATTAGCCGACGGACAATATAAAAAAACAGCAAGTAACAAAAAATTAATGGGTTTGCTAGCGCAGTCTGGGGTTGATTTTAAATTTACGCCTATGAAAGTTGCGCTAAAGGAAACCGTAGATTGGTTTATTAACAACTACCCTAATGTGCGTTTATAAACCACCTACCTACTACCTACTAATAAGCGCTAAATATAACAAATTCATTGTACCTAGTTTATCTCCGCAAGTTTGTAAAACTTTAAATTGTATGGTTGTTCTGGGTGTTAAATACATTTGTATATCCCCACTTATAGTAGTTTGATAACCTTCAATTGGTCGTTGTATATCTATAGTGAGAATTTGCGTATCATCGTATTCAGGCCTATATATGTATATATAAGCGGCTCTATTACCGTTAACATTAACATCAAAAGTTGTATTCATACCAAATGAATACATACCAGATAATAATATAGTATATATGCCTGATTTTGAATCCCAACTTTCTCCATTAGGTACAATATTGTTAAATCTCTCTTGGAGCTGCTGCCCATTTAATGATGTAAGTTCATCAGTTGATGTCCCCTGTTGTTGTAATATTGATAAACTATAATTTGTTGTATTTACCTCCAATGGAATATCCACACCATTACCCGCTATTGTCCTATTATCAACAAGTATAGAACCATTAGCCGCCGAAAGTATCCTCCCCTTCGGACTAATAGTTGCGTTTAATAATGTATATGTTCCGGGAACTACACTGGTATTATCAAGCGATATAACAGGCGTTCCTGAAGTGGTTATACTTAACGGCGCAGCGGCAAGTATATTTGTTGTTATTGTGGCAAATTCTAACCCGCCATTATTAACTTTCATTACTTGCCCATTAGTTGCAGTTCCATTAACTTGATACGGATTACCATTGATGATTAATGCATTAGCACCTATGTTATTTGTATTACTTAATAATGTTTTATTTGTGAGTGTATCTTTTGATTTCCTACCTACCACTCTGTATGTTTGTGTGGATAAGGCAGGATCATATATTAAACTTGATTTATACCCGATATCGGAGTATTCCACTATCATATTAGCGATGGTAACCGACATCTGTACGAATCAATTAAAATATATTATAATAAACATTTATTTTTAAGTATAAATACCAGTTGCAAATTGATTTCATACTAATGGTATTATAGGCTTAAATAACTAAATGAGCCTTCCAGTGGAGTTAATAGCGCTAGTGGCAGTTACATCAATACGCGCCTATCGACAGCTGCTTGCACTGCCGCCATTTGCCCGCTATGCGCGCTGTAATAGCGATTATGTATTACGTAATTTTATTAAAGTGGTTAATAATCCCAATCAAACAATACATTATCTTGGTAATAAAGTACATAGTAGAAACGACCTACCCGCTATCGAATGGGACTATGGTACTAAAGAATGGTACCATGCTGGTAAATTACATAGGGATAACGACTTACCTGCCACAGTATGGATAACTGGAGTCAAACGCTGGTTTCAATATGATAAACTTCATCGGGACAATGATCTACCTGCCATTAAACATAAAAACGGTGCTAAAAAATGGTACTGGGAGGGGATGCTACATCGGGGCAATGACTTACCCGCTATTGAATATGCAAATGGGGATAAAGAATGGTACCATGGGGGTAAGCGCCATCGCGACAATGACCTGCCTGCTATTGAGTATGCTGACGGCGGTGGAAAATGGTACCTGGAGGGGTTACTCCATCGAGATAACGGTCCCGCCGTAGAATACGATAATGGGGACAAAATATGGTACCGGGAGGGTAAACTTCATCGCGAAGATGAACCTGCGATCATACGCACAGATGGTTCCGAAGAATGGTATCGGAAAGGGTTACTCCACAGGGATGTTGATGATTATGGAAAAGCGCGCCCTGCTATTGTATACCCCGATGGTAGAAAAATGTGGTACCGGGAAGGTAAACTACACCGCGTTGGGGGTCCTGCTAAAAAAAATTTCAAAGGATTTGCTGATGAATGGTGGGAATTTGGTAGGTTTTTACATTAACCAATTAACTAAATTGAATACTTGTTTTTTATGATTATTATGGCGACCCTTCCAGTTGAGCTTATAGCGCGGATTGTTATCGATCTACAAACCTATAAGCGATTGCTTGCATTGCCACCTTTCGCCCGGTATGTGCGGGAGAATCGTGAACATGTATTGGGTAAATTTGTCACCATGGTGGATAAAAATACATATGTTGAATATCACCTCGGCGGTAAATTACATCGATTTGGAGATTTACCAGCTTTGGCCCGCCCATACGGTTATAAACAATGGTACTGGATGGGGAAATTACACCGCGATGGGGATAAACCTGCCATTAAATCTCCCACTGATAAGAGATGGTATCGGGAGGGTAAGTTACATCGCGATGGCGACCTACCTGCCATAGTTTACAAAAATGGGGATAAAGTTTGGTATAAGAATGGTGACCGACATAGAGAAGGTATGCCTGCTATTGAATTCGCCAACGGTACAAAAATGTGGTTTTACATGGGTAAGAGGGTTAAAGTAGGTTAAAGTAGTACATATTTTTTTCTTATGAGCGCATATGGAAGCCGTACGGTAAATATCAGTGCGAATATGGAGGCAAGTATTGTACTCGTTACGCCATCAGTGATTCTATTACCAGTTTCCATTGGGGGATCAGGTAGGAATTTATACAGAAACATCCCAAAGTAATATGTATAAACGACCGATACGCTAAATACGACTACGTTTATAATCATGTCTTTTTGTTATAATTGCGCCTGAATTCAATTTTGTTAATTTGAATATTTATTTTTATGGTTATTATGGCGAATCTTCCAGTGGAGGTTATAGCGCTGATTGCGGTTGATTTATGCACATATCGGCAGTTGCTTGCATTGCCTCCTTTCGCCAGATACGCGCGGGAAAATCGCGAATATATATTGGCTAAATATGTTACTGTGGTGGAGGATGAAACAGGCATTATACGCCGTGTTGATAATAAATTACACAGTGTAGATGATTTACCCGCTATAGAAAGGCCCAACGGCATCAAACGGTGGTATCATTTTGGCATTCTTCATCGCATTAACGGGCCGGCCGTTGAATACCCAAATGGGGACGTGGAATGGCATCAAAAAGGGTTTTTTCATCGCGATAATAATTTGCCAGCTATTATATACGCTAACGGGTCCAAAGAATGGTACAAATGTGGGAGACTTCATCGCGAAGGAGGACCCGCTTATGTCCATATACCAGATAAGAAAAAATGGTATTGGGAAGGTTTGCTACATAGTCAAGACGATATACCTGCAATTGACGATGATTATAAAAAGATATGGTATCGACATGGTGTTAAACATCGGGATGGAGACCTACCTGCTGTTATAAAAGAAAATGGCGACAAGGAATGGTACCAGAAAGGTAAATTACATCGTGATGGGGATAAACCTGCCATTAAATGTGCTAATGGTACTAAAGCATGGTACCATGAAAATGATCGCCACCGCGATGGGGATAAACCTGCTGTTATATATTTCAATGGTACTAGGGAATGGTTTTGTCGTGACAAATATCATCGCGAAATTGACTCTAGTGGTAAATCTTTACCCACGATCGAATATTCACTCGGGGATAAAAGATGGCACCAATGGGGTAAATTACATAGGGATGACGGGCCCGCTGTTGAGGATTTTGGTGGTAGCAAAGAATGGTGGATAAACGGTTTGCGAATTAAACACGAGTAACACAATTAATATATCTAGTATAATTTTTTACTATTTTGACTTATGAACGTTCCCGAGCTACCAGTGGAAGTTATAACAATTATAGCGCTTGTGTCTCCACAGTCATATAAGCGATTACTTGCATTGCCACCTTTTGCACGATATGCGCGAAAGAATCGTTGCCATATAGTGAGTAATTTTACCCGTATGGTAGAAAGCTCAGATCATATTAAGCGTTATTATACTGGTAATAAGTTACATAGAGAAGGTGATTTACCCGCGGTTTATGGCTATGATGGTACTTGTAAATGGTATAAAGATGGAAAACTACACCGCGATGGAGGCCTGCCTGCTGTTATAAATGGTAGCAATGTAAAGTGGGCTACTAGCTGGGACATACATTATGAATACTTAAATGTTATGTATGGGGTACAGCTGTACGTCTCGGCCGGCGGAAAAGAATGGTGGCAAAATGGTAAGTTGCACCGCGACGGTGATATGCCTGCCGTTGAATGGGTTTCTGGGCATAAAGAATGGTACCAAGAAGGTATTAGGCATCGGGGAAAGAATCTACCTGCTGTTATATGCGCTAATGGTGATAAATATTGGTACTGGTACGGTTTATTACACCGTGGCGGGGATCTACCAGCTGTTGAGCGAGTTAATGGTACACAGGAATGGTATTATGAGGGGAAACAACATCGCGATGGGGATTTACCCGCTGAGAAAAATAAATGCGGTGTGGCCTGGTATCAGAATGGAGAGCTACACCGCGATGGAGATATGCCTGCGGCTGTAAACATGTGGCAAAAAACCTGGTATTGGGAAGGAAATTTATATCGAGATAGAGAAGATCAACCAGTTATAGAATACAATGATGGTAATGGTATATATATACATCATTCTATGGATAAATATAGGGAACAGGCGTTGGCTGAGTGGCATAAAATTATTTGATTTCTATCCAGTTAATCGGATGGTAAAAAATTAAAAAAAAATAATATTGATTTTTATTTTTGTCAATATGAGTCATGGCTAGCGCCAATAATTTGCCGCTGGAGATCCTTATCAAGATAGCATTGGTGACGCCTAAGACGTTTAGCCAAATGATAGCGTTACCGCCTGTTGCCAGGTTTCTAAAACATAATCAAAGATATGTATTGGATAACCTTTGTCAAGTTGTAACGGTTGAGAAATGTATTAAACATCGCCTGGGGAAGCAGGTATATAATGAAATTATCATAGCTAAAATAAGGTGGGCGGACGGTAATAAAGAATGGCGTAAAAATGGTAAAACGCATCGTGATAACGATCTGCCTGCTATTATACGCGAAAATGGCGATAAAGAATGGTGGCAAAATGGGGAATTACACCGCGAAGGTGACCTGCCTGCTATAGAAAACGCTAATGGTAGCAAATATTGGTACTGGAGGGATAAACGTCATCGCGGTGGTGATCTGCCTGCCATTATACATTGCAATGGTACTAAGGAATGGTTTAAAAGGGGCAGACATTATAGGATTAGGGGACGCCACACTTTAGAGACTATTAATGGTGATAAAGTGTGGCACAAGGGGGATAAACGCCATCGCGATGGAGGCCTACCCGCTGTTGTATATAAAAATGGTACCAGGGTATGGTACCAGAATGGTAAGCTACATCGTGATGAAGATCTACCTGCTGTTGAACGCCTTGATGGCACTAAAATGTGGTACCGGGGAGGATTAAAACACCGTGATGGGGATCTGCCTGCTACTGAGCATTCGAATGGTGATAAAGGTTGGTACCAAGGGGGAAAACGCCACCGCGAGTGGGATCTTCCCGCCATAAAATATGGAAATGGTGTCAATTCATGGTATCGAGATGGTAAGCTACATCGCGACGGCGACTTACCTGCTGTTATACATCCGAATGGTAGTAAGTTTTGGTGGAAGGATGGCAAACGTCATCGTGATGGTTATCTTCCCGCTATTATAAGGGCCAATGGGTCATGTGAATGGTGGATAAACGGCGTCAAAAATCGTTCTGCCAAGCGAGTAAAATAAACATTTGATTTTTTAACTTTTTAATCAAATGGTAGATCTTCCTTTGGAAATTCTTATAAAGATTGCACTTGAGTCGCCTGCAATCTTTGGTAAGATGCTTGCACTGCGACCCGTGGCGGAATTTCTATGGGGGCATCGCAAATGGGTGCTCGATAAGTTTACAATCGTGAGAACTTTTAATAATCGTACGGAATATAAAATCGGGCGTAAACTACATCGCGAAGATGGTCCTGCTATTATATATAATAATGAAACTACTTACTGGTGGAAGGATGGATTAATACATCGGGATGGTGACCTACCCGCAGTTGAACGCGCAGATGGGCATAAAGAATGGTGGAAAAACGGTCAACGACATCGAGATGGTCACTTACCCGCAATTATATATGCAAACGGTATAACGGCTTATTGGGTGGATGATAAATATTTAGGTAGAGGACAAATTAAATAATATTGATTTTCTTTTTATATATAAAATGGATTCACCGCAATTACCGCTTGATATTCTCCTTGAGATAGCAGGAACATCCGTTACAGCTTTAAAACAAATGTTAGCGCTGCAGCCCGTTGCGGAATTTGTAAGCAAAAATCGCAAATGGATGATGGAGAAACTTGCTATTAAGGTAATAACTATATTATGCGTTAAATACAAGATTGGGAATAAAATACATTGCGCAGGTGATATCGCCACTGTGAAATACAAAAATCGCACAGAATGGTATCTAAGTAACAAATTACATAGGGATAATGATCTACCTGCTGTTGAGTGGGCAAATGGTGATAAAGCATGGTACTGGAAGGGCAAGCTACATCGCGATAATGACCTACCTGCTATCATAATGTCAAATGGCGGTAAAATATGGTATTGGCATGGGTTAAAGCATCGTGATGGGGATCTGCCTGCAGTTATACATGCAAATGGTGATAAAGAATGGCACCTCAGGGGAAAATTACGCCGTAATGGAAATTTACCTGCTGTTGAATGCGCCAACGGACTAAAAGTATGGTATCGTCATGGGGTGAAACATCGCGGTGGGGATTTACCCGCTATGGTATGGGCTAACGGAACCAAAGCATGGTATAAGAGGGGAAAATTACACCGCAGTGGGGATTTACCGGCTATGATACGGGCAAATGGCGATAAATATTGGTATAAAGATGGGATTAGACACCGTGATAATGGGTTGCATCCGGTTGAATATGCCGACGAAGTACATAACAATCGCGACTCCCTATCGCTAGGATCAAATTGGTTAACCGGCATGAAAATATAGAAACTGATTTTTATTTTTTATATTCGATGGACCCTCAATTGCCGCTAGAGATCCTTATAAAGATAGCATGCGAATCGCCGGCTACATTTAAATTGATGCTGGCATTGCCACCCGTAGGCCGATTTATCATTAGTAATCGTAGATGGGTAATGCGTAATATTAAGGGTGTCACTGTGACTAAAAAAACGCAAATAATTTACGAGTTAAATGGAAGAGTATATAAGGAAGGTGAAAAAACGTTGAAACAGTATAATGGCAATAAGTCATGGCGCCGTAATGGATATTTACATAGGGAAAAGGATAAACCTTCAGCTGAACTCGCCGATGGTACTAAAAATTGGCACCGGTATGGATGTTTACATCGCGATAATGGACCTGCCGTTGTATTGGCAAATGGGAGTAAAGAATGGCATCGGTATGGCGAATTACATCGCAGCGGGGGTCTACCTGCTATAGAATGGGCGAATGGTACCAGGGTATGGTACCGGAATGGGAAGCGCCATCGCGATGGGGATTTACCCGCGTATGATGGTATTGATGCTAAATCATGGTGGAGAAAAGGTAAGCGTCATCGCAGCGGAGGCCTGCCTGCCATTATCTGGGCTGATGGTAGAAGTGAATATTGGATTAATGATGCTAGGGTTGATAAGAATACTGAGACATAGTAATCATAGTAATATATTTGAATTTTTATTTTGTTTTTATTATGTCAATAAGTGATTTACCACTTGAGATCCTTATAAAGATCGCGCTTGAGTCGCCGAAAACTTTCCGCCAGATGCTTGCACTGCGACCCGTGGCGGAATTTATGCATAGTAATCGCAAATGGGTGCTCGATAAGTTTACAATCGTGCGCAACATTGGGAGTCATATAACATATTTTATTGCAGGCAAAATTCACCGCGAAGATGGTCCCGCTATTGAATGGACAAATGGTACTAAGGAATGGTACTGGATGGGTAAATTACATCGCGACGGAGATCTGCCTGCTGTTGAATGCAAAAATGGGCATAAAGAATGGTACCAACATGGTAGCAGCCATCGTGATAACGATCTACCTGCTATTATACGTTCATACGGGGTTAAAGAATGGTGGCAGCATGGTAAAAAACATCGCGATGGGGACTTACCAGCTTATAAACATAAGGGATATAAAGCATGGTGGCATTATGGACAGCGTCATCGCGATGGCCTACCTGCTATTATTTGGCCCGACGGTGCATTGGAATATTGGGTTAACAATGAACGAATCGACGAGTAATTTCAAATATATTGCACAGGGGTGCGCTCATCACATATTAATCGTATGTCATGTACCGCATCACGTACCATTTCAGGTACCGACGGTTCGCTTTTAAATTCAGAATAAGGTTTAAGAGAATATTTCTTTGATAATTTTTTTACCAGTTGAGCAATCGAAATCGGTACATAACCAATATAGTCGCTCAGTATCATGTTACACCGCGCCTCGAAAATATTATCAGGGGGTAGCATTTCATACCGCTGCGAGCCATCTATTAGGACGCCCATAGAGAATAACCTACGGGACTCGTGATACATTGCTAAATGCGTCTCATTATATGTTAAATTATCAATATGTTTTAGCGTTTTTATTCTATGATACGATGATTTGAGTGAAACTATGTTTATTGCATGTTCATAGTCATCTTCCATAATATAGTAACCTGCAAAATACGCCTCAAATATTCTGTATGATGTATTGGCATGCGGTACTGGTACGCCTAATGATCTCGCCACATGATCCATTGATTTGCGCATTGGGAATACTATCTTTTTCATTATAGTTGAATTAATGGATAATATTCAAATTTTGAATTTAATTAATTAATAAAATAATGACGGATCTTCCTACTGAGATATTGATTGAGATAGCGATAACGCCTGAGATATTCGCACAAATACTTGCGCTACGGCCCGTAGTTGAGTTCCTTAGGCGAAATCGTAAATACGTGTTGGATAAATTTACTACTAAAGAAGTAGGTGGAGGGTGTATTAAATATTATATTGGTAGGAAACTACATCGTGAAGATGGGCCTGCTATTGAATACTATAGCGGTACTGAATACTGGTATCAGAATGATAAGTGCCATCGTGATGGGGATATGCCTGCGATAGTTTATTCCAGTGGATATAAAGAATGGTGCCAGTATGGTGAAAAACATCGTGAGGGTGATTTACCTGCCGTTGAATGCGCAAATGGCACTAAATATTGGTACCAAAGGGGTAAACGTCATCGTATTGGCGGGCCTGCTTATATAATTCCAGGTAGGTATGAAGAATGGTATCAATGGGGGAAATTACATCGTGATGGTGACCTACCTGCTATTGTATTTGGTGGGAATGGCGAAAATGGCGATAAAATATGGTATCGATGGGGTAAAATACATCGTGATGGCGACCTACCTGCTATTATATACTCAAATGGGGAAAAAGCATGGTATTGGAGGGATGTATTATGGCGCAAAAATGGGCGACCTCCAATAGAATATCCCGATGGCAGTACCGCTTATACATATAATGACAAAACGGATTAAATATTTGATTATTTTTTGAATGATAAAATGAGTGTGACTGTATCCAATACCAGATACGGCGTAACGTATTATCTTGATGGTAGATATCATCGTGACGGGGATCTGCCTGCTATATCATGTGTTGATGGATACCAAGCATGGTGGCGGAATGGGAAACGCCATCGCGATAACGGGCCTGCCATTATAAATGATGGTAATGAAATGTGGTTTAAGGATGGAAATTATCATCGTGTTGACGGCCCCGCTATTATATTTAAAAATGGTGATAAGGAATGGTACTGGGAGGGTAAACGTCATCGTGAAGATGGTCCCGCTGTTGAACGCGTTGACGGCACACAAAAATGGTACCGGTATGGCAAGAAAATTAAATAATTAAATAATTGATTTTTTACCCCTGGATACTAAATGGACGACGCCGTAACACTCCCCATTGAGATACTTATAAAGATCGCGCTTGAGTCACTTGAGACGCTTGGGCGAATGCTTGCACTGCGACCCGTAGCGGAATTCCTTAGATATAACCGCAAATGGATGCTACGTAGGTTTACTATGAAGGGAAAACATCGCTCAGTCATTAGTTATTATTTGATGGGTAAGCTTCACCGTGATGGCGGGCCTGCGGAAAAGTATCCCAACGGCACTAAAATATGGTACCAGTGGGGTAAGCGTCATCGTGATGACGGACCCGCCATAGAATGGGCTGATGGTCATAAAGAATGGATGCAATACGATTTACTTCATCGTGACAACGATCTACCTGCCGTAGAACACGCCAATGGTACTAAAATGTGGTACCGGGGAGGTAAATTACATCGCGAAGGCAAGCCCGCCAGAGAATACGCTAACGGAAGTATAGAATGGTACCATGAGGGAAAGTTACATCGCGATGGAGATCTGCCTGCTGTTGAGTATGCTAACGGCGATAAAAAATGGTATCAGGAGGGTAAATTATATTGCGCAAAAGGTCATCCCGCGTTCGTATATAATGGCGTAAAAGTATGGTGCCAAAACAATAATATATATGAATGCGAAGATAAGCACGGAATAAAGCATAAGGTAACCACAAATGGCGTTAAATATGCAAATAGAGATAATTAATTCTCGGGATATTTGAATTTTATTTTTGTCATGTAAATGAGCCTCCCAGTTGAGATTATAGAAAAGATTGCTGCGACGCCTGAGACGTTTAGACAACTGCTTGCACTACCGCCTTTTGCACGGTATGTAAGTAAAAATCGCATGTATGTGCTGAATAAATTTGTGCACCCGGAAAAGAATAAAGATACTGGAGAATTGGTATATTACCTCGGATATAAAAAATTATATAAACCCCATCGCGATTCTAAGGAAGGTCCCGCCATCATATATGGCAATGGTAAAAAAATATATTACGAATTTGGGCTAAAACATCGTGAAGATGGGCCTGCAGTTGAGTGTCCAAACGGGGACTCTGCATATTATTATCGCGGGCGCAGACATCGTGAAGATGGGCCTGCAATTATACATTCAAGCGGAACAGTTGAATACTTTCGTATGGGGGTTTGCCATAGAGATGATGGACCAGCAATAATAAAAAGTAACGGGGATAAATTTTGGTATCAAAACGGTCTCCATCATCGTGATGGAGATCTACCTGCAATTGAATGCCCTGATGGTAGAAAATTTTGGTACCGGGAGGGTAAACAACATCGCGACGGTGATCTACCTGCCGCTATATATGCAAGCGGTAGAAAAGAATGGTACTGGGAGGGTAAACGCCATCGCGATCCTACAAAGGGCCCTGCGATTGAATATAATAACGGTGAAGGTGAATATCATATGTTTGATATGAAATGTTATATGGGAAACTATGCTGATTTATAATTTGAATATTATTTTTTTACCATATAAATGAGTCTCCCAGTTGAGATTATAGCACTGATCGCTACGACACCTGAGACATTTGCGCAGCTACTTGCATTACCGCCGTTTGCACGATATGTACAGGCGAACCGTGAACATGTTCTGAGCAGATTTATAAGGGTTGTGAAGGACAGTAATCGTACAAGATATTTTCTTGGTAGCAAATTACACCGCGAAGGCGACCTGCCTGCTGTTGAGTATGATAACGGTGATAAAAAATGGTATAATAATAACAAGCCACATCGTGATGGCGATTTGCCTGCTGCTAAATATATGGATGGCGCTAGAACTGATACCAATATCTGGTACCGGGAGGGTAAAATACACCGCGACGGTGATCTGCCTGCCATTGAACGTGCAGATGGTGATAAAGAATGGGTGCAGTATGGCAGAATGCATCGCGACGGTGATATGCCGGCCCATATATATACAAATGGTAGCAAAGAATGGTGGCAGAAGGGTAAACGTCATCGCGACGGTGATATGCCTGCCGTTGAATGGATAAATGGTACCAAGGAGTGGTGGATTCATAATAAACTACATCGCGATGGGGACCTGCCTGCTGTTATACATGCTGATGGTGGAAAAGAATGGTGGCAGGGGCATAAACTACATCGTGACGGGGATCTGCCTGCTATTGAACGTATAAATGGTGATAAATTTTGGTATCGGCGGGGCAAACATCATCGTGATGGTATGCCTGCTGTTGAGCGCGCAAATGGTGATAAAACATGGTTTAAAAATGACAAAATGCACCGTGATGGAGGTTTACCTGCAGTGGATCATGCTAGCGGTATTAAGGAATGGTGGGTTGATGGTAAGTTTATTAAGCGTATTAAGAGCGATAAATAATTTGAATATTCTTTTTTAATGAAAATGAGTCTTCCAGTTGAGCTTATATTGGAGATTGCC